>Ga0116176_10003247_pt1 | contig 12085 bp, 13 predicted proteins | sample AD_STIC08_MetaG_FD_89803 | JGI IMG/M metagenome (GOLD analysis project Ga0116176, IMG submission 89803) | Active sludge microbial communities of municipal wastewater-treating anaerobic digesters from USA - AD_STIC08_MetaG | ecosystem: Engineered > Bioreactor > Anaerobic > Digestate | place: USA... | reverse complement strand
CCGTCCCTGAGAGAGATTCTCATTATAGGTATCTGAGCCTTTGCTATCTGTATGACCTGAAATCTCAATGGAGACTGTCGTGTTTTTCTTTAAAAAATTAACCACCTTATCAAGTTCTACAAACGACTCTGATTTCAGTGTAGTCTTATCGAAGTCAAAATAAATATTCTTCAACCGAACCGTCAGACCTACCTCAATGGGGGTTAGATACAGATTCTTGATTACTGGGGTAATATCCTGACTGGCCACTTGCACACTATCTGTAGAATTTAAATATCCATCAGAAGAAGCAGTGAATAAATACCATCCCAGGCTCGAGATGTTCTGTTCGTATTTGCCATCTGTAGTCGTTAGAGAATATTGCGTAGCTCTATCCGCTTTAAGTGCAATATCCACTTTTGCATTTTTAACTTTCTGATCTGTTTTTTTATCAATCACATCACCAGCCAATACTAATTGTTTAGCGATTGGAGTCAGGTATATATCCACATGCAATGTTGTGTCGCGGTTAATCTTAGGAACTTTGTAGGATTGTGTAAAAGGGAGAAGTCCTGCCGAAGCAGCTGTTACTGTATATTCTTCGATCTCCGGAATTCTACTTTCAAAAGTACCATTGAGGGTTGTTTTAAGATTTACGGGCTTTTGATCCTTCATCTTTAGTTCTATCGCGGATTGAACGGGTTGCTTCGTCTTATCATTGAAAGTTGTACCCGTAAGAATAATTTTAAAATTACGGGGCTTTAATATAAATAAATCAAAATTTCCACCATCTACCCGGGCTCCAGCGCGTGCTGTAAAAATATTGCCATGAGTATCGATTGAAAAGTAAGCATCACCTGAAGGTGTGTTGATGGAACGGCCAAGATTCACGGGCTCTGACCAATTGAGCCAGGTGTCATCCAATCGGGTTGTTTTATAGATATCTGTACCTCCTACTTTTTCTTTAGAGTAGCGATCGCTGGAAAAGTAAATTGTTTTTTGATCCGGTGATACGAATGGGCTATAGTCATCTGCCGGAGAACTAACCTTCAATTTAACAGGCTTACTCCATTGACCTCCCTGCTGGTTGGAGAGATAGAGGTCACTAAACTTATCACCTTGCTTTTCGGAGAAATACAAGATAAGATGCTGGCCATCTGAAGAAATACTTGCTCCATTAAACATGCCCTTATCCATATCAGCAAAACCGGGGATGTTCAACTCTGTCCAGCCCCCCGTAGGGCTTACTAACGAAATTCCTTTTGAATTTTTAGCACGGCCACCCCTGACTAATAGGGAGCCATCTGGCATAACATTAAAAACCTGATTGTACCTGTTTTGATTTAATGGAGGACCTAATCGCTTACCCTCAGACCAGGTGCCTTTTTCATCCAAGGTAGAAACCCAAATATCCTGACTGTTTTCTTTGCCATAGGTATTTTGAGGATGGTTGCTGACAAAGTAATATAACTTGGTTCCATCCATCGAAATCACAGGTGATACCTGATGATATAATGTATTGATGTTATCATTCATCTTTACCAACTCATAGCGAGGGCTGATTTCCTGAGCCGAGATTGTAAAAGCCACCAGACAAAAAATAAAGACAAGAATGTGTTTCATGCAAAAAACATTTTGTTTTAAAGTTAGTACTTTCAGGCTTAGATAAAAAGCGCCTATGCCTTACAAAAAAGGCAGTAATCAATGAACAGATTTTGTTAAACGCTAGATAGGCAAGCTGAAAAAGCTTCTCGATGGATCTGCTTTCGTCATCAAAATAATGGTTACCACTACTATTATCAAAGCCAACGTATTAAAAATAAAAAGACGTTTATGCTTAGCGGTTGCTTCAGACATTTTTTTTGCTGTGATCCGGGCCATGGTAATAAGCACAATGGCAATCAGCATCATACTCATATGTTCTACCAACCAGTATCGGTCAAGGGAGTCCTTCATGGAAGATCCACTGAAAATCACTTTTGGACTAGTTGCATATAGAATGAGACCAAACAATAACTGTGTATGAGTAAGGATAAAAAGCCACAAGCTCATTTTATCATCTAATGCGGTATACTCCGCTTTCTTTTGCCATCCTGAAAAGGCTCGAACGATTACAATCACTAAAAAACCGAGGACAAAATAGCGCAAAACGGAATGGGTAAGTATCAACAAATCCTGCATAAGAATAATATTTGAAATGAAATCGAAAATTAGGCTAAGATTTCCACTTATTTCAGCCAATCGTCAACAAAATTAAAACCTTCGAAGAATATAAAGTTATCGTACGGCTCAAACGAGTAAATTACCTTACCAAATTAAACGCTATGAAAAAAATACTCATCATACTTTTATGCTTCCTGATAACTATCTCGTACGGCCAGGAGAATCTTTCCTACCAACGGCCACCTGAAGAAATTGTAAAGCTACTGGAAGCGCCTTTAACTCCCTTTGTTTCCTTCTCACCAGATAAGCAATGGATGCTGCTCTTGGAGCGCTCGGATTTCCCCACGATAGAACAACTTTCCAGACCTGAATTGCGGATAGGCGGTCTTCGCATCAATCCTGAAAATTTTGGTCCCAGCCGAAGTAATTACACTATTGGCCTTAAAGCAAAGCGATTGAGTGACAATCAGGAACTGGAAATTAAAAATCTTCCTACTCCTCTTACTGCCAGCAGTGTCACCTTTTCTCCAGACAGCAAAAAGATTGCATTTCTTCAAAACAATGCTGACAAGATTGAACTTTGGATTGTTGATGTAACTACTTTATCTGCTTCAAAGCTTACTGAGAGAAAAGTGAATACAGCCATGGGTGGTTATACCTGGCTGTCCGATTCTCAAAGCATTCTATTTACTGCGGTACCAGCAAACTTAAAACCGCTTCCGGAAAAATCCCGCGTGCCAGCAGGCCCGGTGATTGAAGAAAACTTAGGCCGCACAGCTCCATCACGCACCTACCAGGACTTACTTAAAAATCCATACGATGAAGCGGCCTTTGATTACTATACTCAATCAGATCTGGTATTAATTAATCTGAGTAGTCAGGAAAAAACACTAAGCTCGTCTGCAATTCATTCAGGATTCAATCCTTCTCCGGATGGGAAATTAATTCTGACTGAAATTATTCAGCGACCCTATTCTTATCTCGTGCCCGCTTACCTGTTTCCCACGGTAGTGAGCGTAATTGATCTGAATGGACAGTTGGTGAAAGAGATCACACGAATTCCTTTACTGGATTATATTCCTACGGGAAACAATGCTACACAACGAGAACCACGTAACCACAATTGGCGATCCGACAAACCAAGCACACTTGTCTGGGCTCATGCCCAGGATGGGGGCGATCCGAAGATGAAAGCTGACATCCGGGATAAAGTTTTTACCTGGGACTATCCTTTCACATCATCTGCCAAAGAATTAGCGAGTCTTCCATTGCGCTTTTCGCGAATAACCTGGGGCAATGACAATATAGCCTGGGTGTACGAACGCTGGGTGAATGATCGCAAGGAGAGAGTCTATCAGGTGAATCCGGTTACGGGCCAAAAGAAAATTGTTTTCGATCGCAACTTTGAAGACGGCTATAATGATCCGGGCACTGCAATCACAACGCCTAACCAATATGGTCGTAATGTGATGTTAATTAACAAAGACAACAGTGTGTATTTAAGTGGGGCTGGTGCTTCGCCAGCAGGCGACATGCCCTTTCTGGATAAAATGGATTTGAACTCTCAGAAGAAGACCCGGCAATGGCAATGCACCGCACCTTATTACGAAACCTTCATCAATTTTCTTGATATGAAGAAAGGAACATTTGTTACATCGCGGGAATCGAATACTGAAAACCCTAATTACCATCTGCACACGATTGGCTCAACTAAAGCAACAGCGCTTACTTCGTTTCCACATCCCTATCCACAGATAAAAGATGTAAAAAAACAAGTATTGAAATACAAACGCGCGGATGGCGTAGAGTTAACAGCTGATTTGTATCTACCACCAGGCTACAAAAAAGAAGACGGGCCTTTGCCAGGATTTGTTTGGGCATATCCGAGGGAGTTTAAATCAGCAGATGCGGCCGGACAAATAAAAGGATCACCTTATACTTTTACCCGTTTAAGTTGGGGCGGGCCTATTTATTGGGTTATGCGTGGGTATGCTGTATTGGATAATGCTTCCATGCCCATTGTGGGTGAAGGCGATCAGGAACCCAATGATACGTATGTACAACAGTTGGTTGCCAGTGCCCAGGCCGTTGTAGATCATAGTGCTTCGTTGGGTGTACTTGATCTATCACGAGTTGGTGTGGGTGGTCACTCGTATGGTGCATTCATGACTGCAAACTTATTAGCACACTCAGATATTTTTAAAGCGGGCATTGCCCGAAGTGGTGCTTACAACAGAACGCTCACTCCCTTTGGATTTCAGGCAGAAGAGCGCACGTACTGGCAAGCCCCTGAAGTATATTATACTATGTCTCCTTTCTCCTATGCTGATAAGCTGAAGGAACCCATCTTGTTCATCCATGGAGAAGCCGACAACAACTCAGGCACATTCCCTATTCAAACGGAAAGGTTCTACAATGCAATCAAAGGTCATGGTGGCACAGCACGATATGTAGTGTTGCCTTATGAAAGTCATGGCTATGCAGCTAAAGAAAGTATCATGCATACCTTGTGGGAGATGGATAACTGGCTGGAGAAATACGTGAAAAATGCTAAAGAAAAACCAAAAGACACGAAAGTCAATTTGAAATACTAGGCCCTCGCAAACTGCCAGGTAAAGCTGGCAGTTTGTTTCTTGTACTTCTAACTTTTCATATCTTCACGGCTTATACCTAACCCGATGAAGACCCGACTGATCCTTATCACGCTCTTTGTTATAACATTTACAACCTCCACCATCGCTCAACCTGATACGGTAACAGTAGGTTCATACGTGATTAGCGTCCATGATATTAACTTCCGCGACAAACAATACACCATGCGTTTCTGGTTATGGTTTTTGTACGATAATCCGGATTTTGATTTTTCAACTCAATTGGATATTCCAAATGCTAAATCTATTGATACTCCAGAAATCATAATTGACAGTCTTAATGGAAAAGCGTGGGCGATCATGAAAATGAAAACCACGATGAAGGAAAGTTGGAAAGTGGCTGATTTTCCATTTGATGAGCAACACTTGAGGGTGCAAATCGAAAATGCCCTGTTTGATAATAATAGCCTCGTGTTTAAACCAGATTTGAAAGGAAGTACCTACGACAAGGCAGATGCATTGGATGGTTGGAATATAAAAAACTTCAAAGTCTCTACCGTTACCAATGATTACGAAACAGGATTCGGAGATCCAAGCCCGGAACGCAGCTTGCAAAATTTCTCCGCCTTTCTGATTGAAATGGATATTGAGAGAAATGCCTGGGGATTATTCATGAAAATCTTTATTGGCATGTATATCGCATTCCTGATTTCAATCATCAGTTTTACTATTAGGGTTTCTGAACTGGAACCTCGCTTTGGTTTGCCTGTGGGTGGTTTGTTTGCAACAGTCGGTAACAAATATATTATTGATTCTATCTTACCCGAAACATCTTCTTTCACACTGGTAGATTCATTGCACACTCTCACGTTTCTTGCCATTTTCGGCACCTTGGTGGTTTCGGCAGTGGCGTTAAGGCAATATGACAATGGAAATCCTGAGGCTGCTATTCGATATAATAGAGTAGGGTCAAGATATGTGGTAGCCATCTATATCCTCGCTAATATTTTTTTGGTGGGTTGGGCAATTATATAAATCCTTAAACTCTGTTTTTAGTATCTATTAAAATAGTTACTGGACCATCATTGATCAAACTCACTTTCATATCAGCCCCAAACTCACCGGTTTGAACCGGCTTGCCAAGTTGCGTAGCCACCGCGCTAATGAATTGTTCATAAATAGGAATCGCAATCTCTGGCTTAGCCGCCTTGATGTAGCTTGGTCGATTGCCTTTTTTCGTGCTGGCCTGGAGAGTAAACTGACTAACTAAAATTATTTCGCCACCACAATCTTTAACGCTCACATTCATAACTCCCAGGTCATCATTGAATATTCGTAAGTTGACAATCTTACCAGCAAGCCATTCAACATCTTCTGGACCATCAGCTTCTTCTATACCCACCAATACTAATAGTCCAGATTGAATTTGAGCCTTAATTTCCGTTCCAATCCTAACTGAAGCTTCGGAAACACGTTGAATCACTGCAATCATTTCTCACTTGGTTAATACCTTTGCAACGAGTCGGACTCATGAATAAATATACCCGCTTGATTTTCCCTTGCATTAGCCAACATGGCCCGGGCTACTTTGATTGATTCTATTCCTTTATACTTTTGTGGTATAAGAAACCCAAAAATTTTATAGAATACTTTTGCAGCATCTTCACCCGCACGTTGTTCCTTTCTTGGGCCTACCAGGAGAGATGGCTTGAAAATATGAAAAGTACGAAAGCCAACTGTTGCAATAGCTGCCTCTACCTCTCCTTTTACACGATTGTAAAAAATACTCGAATTCTTATCTGAACCTAAGGCCGAAACCAACAAGAATTGCTGTGCCCCGTTGGCATAAAGATTTCTGGCTAATTCGAATGGATAGTCAAAATCTACCTTTCGAAAAGCCTCTTTGGTTTTAGCCTGCCTGATGGTGGTACCTAAACAACAAAATACATCATCAGCTTTTAAATCAGCAAGGGATTTAAGCTGATCTGCTTGCAATACTACATTTTGCAGCTTAGGGTGAGTAACCTCAAGAGGTTTTCGGCTCAAGGCAATTACTTTGTCGTATAGAGCTTCCTCCAGTAAGAGTTGCAACAGTTGGCTTCCGATTAACCCTGTAGAGCCGGCCAATAAAGCAGTACGTGACATTTAAAAAGTCTGTTGGATTTCTTTCTTTAGTTCGGTGAGGGCAAGCAAAATCAAATCAACCTTTTTCTCCATCACCATTTCAAAAATCTTTTTAGACAAATCAATACTGGTAGCCTCAGCCGACATCGTTGAAGCTGCTTCATTGATCAGAATAACAAGGTCTTCTTTCGCATTACGAATCTGATTCCAAACATCTTCACCCATATACACTTGTTGCGAAACGTTATGATTGTATTCATTCCGAATCTCATCCAGCAGAACTTTATGAAAATCGCGGGCTGAGAAACCAGGATTATTAAGTCTTATCAACAGGTTTTGAGGTGCAATTCGCTCCAGAAACAACGTCATACGTTCATATGCCTGCAGCCGGGCTGGTAGAATTATTTCGATGCTGCGGGTGCGTACCTCCAGTTTCTTAAGTTCAATCTCTTTGATGATAAAAGACCTTACTGTAAGATAAACCGCATATAAGACCAGCGAAGCCGGAATTATGATTTTACCAAATTCAATCAATGCTTCCATAGGAATTAAATCAAGACCAAAGGTGTTTAAAATTTAGATATTTTTGGCAGTCTTAACGCTATTATAACCATCGATGTTTGAAAATATTAAACCTGTTGGATTAACCGCCCGTGCAGCTAAAGAAGTGCGCAAGATCATGCAAACCAAAAGTATTCCGGCTGGATACGGATTGCGGGTTGGTGTGCGAGGGGGTGGCGGTTGTGGTGGCGTTACCTTGATTATCGGGTTTGACAAACAAAAGCCCTCCGATCTGACTTATTCACTTGAGGGAATTACATTATACGTTGATAAAAAACACACGATGTATCTGTTTGGTAAGGAGGTTGACTTCTACGAAGGTGCTGATGCCCGCGGATTTATGTTTGCCGATCAGCAGAAAATGTTCGAACAGAATTGATTCAACCAGTGGTTACCTGGTCTGATTCACGGTAACGGTTGCCTTCTTGCAGACACCACCAATGGGTGGATTAAATTTTGAAATTCTGACTTCAACATTTTTCGCCTCCCGAAAAGAATTCAAAGCCTTCTTAGCAATGGCATGTCCTACCGTTTCCAAAAGTTTAGAGGGTCGGGCCATCTCCTCTTTTACAATCGCGTAAAGATCTTCGTAGTTGATGGTGCCACTTAAGTCATCCTGAAAGGCGGATTCTGAAAATTCTGTTTCTACGATCACATCAACTTCAAACTTATTTCCAGAAGAGCGCTCATGGGGATACACGCCATGGTAAGCATGAAACTCAAGTCCTTCCAGCGCAACTTTACCGGTCATTGAATGTCGTCAAAGAAAGAGCGCTGCATACGTGGCTCTTCGGTCATCATAGGCTTTACTGGTTCTGGTGCAACTGGTGGCAATGCCTTTTTGATTTCGTTTTCCATCACTGCATTTGGGAAAAGTGCTTTCCTGCTCTCCCGCTTAGCATACGCCAGGTGCTGATCCGGATCAAAATCACGGGCCGCTGTTTTAGCTCGCTCTACCCGATCAATGGTTTCACCCGCCATTCTTTTCAGGTCTGATAATAAATTATCACGGTGAATTTCTAAGGTTTTATAATGCTGGCCAAGTGTCTTGAGTCTTTCTTCCATTTCCTCCAGCATCTGCCTCGAAATCATCTCAGCTTCTTCAATCGTATTTTTAGCGATGGTTTTTGCTTCATTAAGCATCGCATCGGCCTTCATTTGATTCTCTCTTAAAATCAACTCTGCAGTTTTGTTGGCCTGGCCAATCACATTAGCTCCAGTATCTTCAGCGGTCTTTAATGTTTTGAATAGTGAACTTTCTACTTCGCGCAACTTTGAAACTTCGCGTTCAGTCGCTTCCAGTTTAATCCGGATTTCTTTTGACTCGTCAAGTGACCGTTCCCATTCCTGGGAAAGAGTTTGCAAAAATGCATTTACCTCATCTTTGTCGTAACCGCGAAGCACTTTTTCGAATGCCTTCTGACGGATTTCCAGGGGTGTGATTTTCATAAATGGCGTGGTTAAATTGAAGTTTAAAAAATAAAAGCCTAAAAAATGACAGTTAACACCTCTCAGTTTTAACTGTATAACGTTAATCCACAGCCAAATGTATGAATTTATGTCAACTTTTCCACCCCCATCACTCTGCCCCTATCCCTGGGGAGAGGGTAGTGAATTTTCAAACTTAATGTCCCATACGGAAATGGTCCGATCGTCACTGGCGCTTATAAGTTGATCGTTAAAAGAAGTCCAAAGCAACTTATTAACAGAAGTACCATGACCCGCATGGCGGCCCTTGTCAATTACTTTCAGTAGTTTCAGTTCATCTGCCTTCCAGATCTTTATTGACTTATCCATGCTGGCGGTGGCAAAATATTCCCCGGAAGGGCTAAAGACCAGATTATTAATTGCAAAAAGATGGGCGGCTACTTCGGCAGTTTGTTTGTACCCCGATTTAACATCCCATGCCTTCAAACGGGCATCGCGTGAGCCACTTATTAAAAACTGAAAGTCGGGCGTATAGCTAAGTGCAAATACAGAGTTTTGGTGAGCCTGGAATTCACATTTTAGTTTGTAATCGCGTAGCGAAAAAACCCGGATGAAGTAATCGCTGAACCCTACGGCTACTTCACCCGCGATTGGATTTATGGCAAGTACCCGTGCGTTTTGCCCGGAAACTGACAACTTCTTTTTGATTGCCATTTGATCAAGGTCTATAATAGCAAGCATCCCTTCGCCCGTTGCAATCATTAAATCGCGTTCAAAAGACTTAATATCAAAAATGGCTGCCTTCGTTACTTGCAGCGAGGACATTTCCCTTTTATCCTTCCAATTCAATACATGAATGCCCTCATAGTTATGGCCCGCTATCAGAAGATCTGAATCAGGCAATAGATACATTGCGTAAACCGAGTTAGGTAATTTGGCAATCAGTTCTCCTTCTTCTGGGTTATGGAGATCCCATCGAACTACCATGCCATCACCACCACCTGAAAAGAATTGACTGACCGAATCAGACGATGCAAGTGTATACACACAATCGCGATGACCAGTAAGTGAATGAACTTTCGTTACGTGTATTGCAGGCATGGAAAATCGTGAACTAACCTGGACTTACCAGTTGATTCGGTTAATCCAATTATTTTAACAAAATTGTAGTATTAAGGTAAAGAAACCAATGCCCTTATTGAAAATACAAAAGAACGGTGAGCAAAGCGGATGGGCACTCTGGTTTATTACTGAAACCGAACACGAGCTTTCAGCAATCAGCGGTGAAGAGGTTGATTCTTCAATTGTGAGTTACACAAAACGACTTGAATGGCTGGCAGGTCGTGCCATAATCAAATCGCTGGTCGAGCAATGCGGGATGGATTTCTATGGGCTGGAGAAGGATGAGTTTGGCAAGCCATTTCTGAAAAAACATGTTCATCCCATTTCATTGTCTCATTCATTTCCTTACGTAGCAGCCCAGATTGATGCAGTTGTGGAAGTGGGCATCGACCTCGAACAACCAAAATCAAAATTACTTACCATTGCGCACCGCGTATTGTCAGCGCAGGAATTGGAAGATGCCGGCACCGATATTACAAAGCATTGTGTGTATTGGTGCGCCAAAGAGGCGCTTTACAAAGCTTACGGAAAGCGTGGCTTGCATTTTGCAGATCAGTTGAATGTGAAGCCGTTTACACTCATGCGAGGTGGCGAGTTGCAGGGAACGATTTCAGTAAATGGTTACAGTCGTGAGTTATCCTTGATGTATAGCATTCAACCAGATTATGTGTTAGTACACACCAAAATATAAAAGTCAAGAAGGATTTGATCCAGCTTGAAATAAAAACGAAAAATTATGAAAAAACTACTACTGCTCATCCTGATTGCAAGTGCAATAACATCCTACGCACAGGAGATAAAGGACTTTTCACTCACGAATGTAAAGGATGGCAAATCAGTTTCGCTATCCAATTTCAGCTCTTCTTCTGGCATTGTGGTTGTATTTACTAGTCATGAATGCCCTTACGATAACTACTACAAAGATCGTTTGAAAGATTTGGTAAATGCTTATTCTGGCAAAATTCAATTTCTTTTTATTAATTCAAATCAGGAAACTCAGGAAAGCGCAGAACAAATGGCTATTCATTATAGCGATTTAGGAGTGCCCTACTTGGCAGATAAAGACCAAACTGCAATGGAAACTTTTGGTGCGCGCAAAAGCCCCGAAGTATTTCTGGTTTCTAAAGTGAGTGGAAAATTTACCGTTGTTTATAGTGGAGCTATTGACGACAATCCGCAGGTAGCTAAAGACGTGAAACAAACCTTTTTAAAGGATGCTTTGAATAAAGTACTAGCAGGAGAAAAAATTGAACCAGTTAGTCAACGGGCAGTAGGATGTTCCATTAGAAGGAAGTAGAAATATTTACCTTCTAAATACTTTTCTTCACGACCGTTGCACTTGCCTGAGCCGTTGGTAGCACCACCAGGTCTGCTATTACTACATGAGGTGGCCGCGTAAGCGCAAATAAAATCAAATCCGCAATGTCTTGACCTTGCAGCGGATCAAAACCTTTGTAAACACTGGCAGCACGTTGTTCATCTCCCTTAAATCGTACAAGAGAAAATTCTGTTTCCACTAGCCCAGGATGAATAGCCGTGACCTTAATACTGTGGGCATTCAAGTCAATCCTCATACCTTTTGTAAGTGCGTCCACAGCAAACTTGCTGGCGCAATACACATTGCCGTTAGCATAAACTTCTTTGCCTGCAATGGAGCCAATGTTAATGATATGGCCTGAACTACGTTTTATCATCACTGGTAATACAGCCTTGGTAACATACAAGAGGCCTTTCACATTAATATCCATCATCGCATCCCAGTCATTCACACTACCCGTTTGAATGGGATCAAGCCCATGCGCATTGCCTGCATTATTAACGAGTACATCTATGTCTTTCCAGGTAGTTGGTAACGAATCAATACTTGTTGCTACCTCCTTTTGGTTGCGTACTTCAAATGAAAGTGTTGTAACCTCTGTGTGCGTCCTTAATTCATCCGCCAGTTTTTGAAGCCTGTCTTTTCTTCGCCCACAAAGGATAAGTTTAAATTGATTAACGGCCAATAAGCGGGCGGTAGCTTCGCCAATACCGGAAGTGGCGCCAGTGATGAGTGCAATACGTTTATGCGACATGTTTGAAGGACTTAAACTGAATTCTACTGGAAAACAAAATAGACT
>Ga0116176_10003243_pt1 | contig 12092 bp, 8 predicted proteins | sample AD_STIC08_MetaG_FD_89803 | JGI IMG/M metagenome (GOLD analysis project Ga0116176, IMG submission 89803) | Active sludge microbial communities of municipal wastewater-treating anaerobic digesters from USA - AD_STIC08_MetaG | ecosystem: Engineered > Bioreactor > Anaerobic > Digestate | place: USA... | reverse complement strand
CGATGGCGCGCCTCGCGATCGTCACGATGACCGACACGATCGCCGAGGCAACGCGGGCGCGGATGACGTCCCTCCCCGCCCCCTCCGACATGCTGCACCTCCAGGACGTGCGCTACGCCTTTCGCCTCCTCGCACGGAGCCCGTTCTTCACCCTGCTCACGCTCGTGGTCCTGGCCGGCGGGATGGGGGTGACGGTCTTCACCTTCTCGTTCCTGTACACGGCGATGCTGCGCCCGATTCCGCTGAGCGGGGGCGAGCGGATCGTGCGGCTACAGGCGGTCGAGGACGGATCGGTGCGCAGCTTCGACGCGGCCGACTTTGCCCGCATGCGCCCGCAGATCGCGACGCTGAGCGACGTGGGCCTCTGGAACTCACGCGACGTGGTGATGGGGAGCGCCGAGGGTGGTGGGGCGCGGCGGGTGCTCGAGACGACGGCGGTGGAGTGGACGCTGTTCGACGCCACGCGCACCCCGCCCGCGTTAGGCCGGGCGTTCCGCCCGGACGACGAGGCGCCGGGGGCGGCGCCGGTGATCGTGCTCAGTCACCGCACGTGGATCCTCGCCTTCGGCGGTGATTCGACGGTGGTGGGGCGCCGCGTGCTGCTCAACGGCGTGTCGACCGAGGTGGTGGGGGTGATGCCGCCGGGCTACGGCTTTCCCGTCGCGGCCGACTCGTGGGTCCCGTTAGGCTCGGCCGTACGCGAGGCGACGGAACCCGGGCGGTACGCGGTGAGCGCCTTTGGCCGGCTGGCCGACGGGGCGACGCGCGAGCAGGCGTCGCAGGAGCTGGAAACCCTGCTGCGGCGCGCCCGGAGCGACCGCCCGCCGGTGGCCGCCGACTCGTCAGGCACCCGGCTCGGCGTGCTGGTGCGCTCCTTCCCGATGGCGCAGATGGGCGACGAGGGGCCGTACGTCTTCGGGCTCCTCAACCTGATGGCGGTGCTGATCCTCCTGCTCGCCTGCGTGAACGTCGCCAACCTGCTGCTGGCGCGGGCCAACGAACGCTCGCGCGAGCTGGCCGTGCGGCTGGCGTTAGGCGCATCGCGCGCCCGGCTGGCGATGCAGGCGCTGTGGGAGCCGGTCGCGCTCGTCACCATCGGTGGGGGGCTGGCGACGGCGCTGGCCGCGTGGGGGCTCGGGGTCGTGAACCGCTGGGCCCAGCAGCACATGGAGGGGAACCTCGCCTTCTGGTGGGTGTGGGGGATGGACACGCCGACGATCATTGCGGCTGGCGGCTTCATGACGGTGACGATCGCGGCGCTGGGCGGGGTGATGGCGGTGCGGGCCACGAGCACGCGTTTCCATGAGGTCCTGCGCGACTCGGGGACACGCGCCGGCGGGCGCGGGGCAGGACGGGCGGCGCGTGCCCTGGTCGTCACGCAGGTGGCGACGGTGACGGTGCTGCTCTTCTTCGGCGTCCTCTCCGGGATCGCCGCGCATCGGTTCGCCAACATGAACCCCGGCTACGACACGACGCGCCTCCTGGCGAGCTCGGTCGAACCCGAGGCGGCGCGCTACGCCACCACCGACGCGCGGCGCGCCCTGTGGACGCGACTCTACGACGGGATGTCGGCCTGGCCGGAGGTGGAGCACGTCGTGGTGCGCGCCCGGCTCGGGGAGGGGGACGACGAGAGCGGGGCGCTGGAGTTCGGCGATGGACGCTCGCTCGCCGCCGGCGCCACGCCGCGCGCCTGGGTGCAGGGGGTGTTGGGATCGCTGGAAGCGTTAGGCATCGCCACGCTGGAAGGACGCCCCCTCACCCCGGGTGACCGGGCGGGGCAGGCGGGGGTGGCGCTGGTGAGCCGCGCCGCAGCCCAGCGCTACTGGCCGGGGAAGTCGCCCGTCGGAGAACGCGTGCGCCTCCCCGGGACCGGCGAGACCGGAGAAGACACATGGCGCACGATTGTCGGCGTGGTCGACGACGTCATGTACGGCGACGAGTTCTCGCGCGACCGCAGCGCGGTGGCGGTGTACGTCCCGCTCACCCAGCACGATGCCGAGTGGGTCACGCTCCTCTTCCGCCACCGCGGCGACGCGGCGGCCGCCCAGGCGGCGCTGCACACGACGGTGACCACGGTCGACCCGCAGCTCGTCCCATCGAGGGTGTCCACCTACGACGAGATCCTCGAGAAGTCGGCACTCATCGCCCGCTCGGTCTCGCGGCTCTTCGCCATCTGCTTCGCCTTCGCCCTCCTGCTCGCGGTGAGCGGGACCTATGGGCTCATGGCCCGGTCGATCGGGATGCGCACCCGCGAGATCGGGGTGCGCCGCGCCCTCGGGGCCTCCGACCGGAGCATCCAACAGCTTCTGCTCGGACAAGGCGGGCGACAGCTGGGGATCGGCGCGGTGGTCGCCCTCCCACTCATGGTCCTCGTCGGGTTGGCCTTCGCCCGCTTCTTCCCCATCGCCCCGTGGCTCGCCCTCTCGACGGGGGTCGGGGTCTCGCTCGCCATCGTCGCCGTGGTGCTCGCGGCCACATGGATCCCGACGCGGCGGGCGTTGGCGGTCGCGCCGAGGGACGCACTCTTCCGGGAGTAGCGGCGGGGAGGACCTCCGCCGCCCCCGTCAGTCCATCCCCGCGCCCCCGGCGCGAAAACGTTTGCATTCCCCCCGCGGAGGGATAGCCACACCCCGGGCAGACCGGTAAAATCGGGCGAGCTTTTCAGGGCGCGAAAAACGTTTTCACGACCTTTACAGCCAGACGTCGTCGAACGCCGCCGATCCCTCCCTCCCGCCCCGCTATACCGCTTCCATGACGTTCCCCCGCAACGCCGGCATCCTCCTCCACCCCACGTCGCTTCCGAGCCCGCATGGCATTGGCGACCTAGGCCCCGAAGCACACGCGTTCCTCGATTTCCTCGCACAGGCGGGGATGAAGATCTGGCAGGTCCTCCCGCTGGGCCCCACCGGGTATGGTGACTCGCCATATCAGTGCTTCTCGGCCTTCGCCGGGAATCCCCTCCTGATTCACTCCCCCGGCGCGGGGGGTGGCTTTCCCGCCAACACCGTCGACTTCGAGCGCGTCATCACGCACAAGGCGGTGCTCCTCAATGCGGCGCTCGACCGCTTCACCCCCGACAACGCGTATCACGCCTTCGTGGAAGGGGCGCGGTGGTGGCTCGATGACTACGCGCTGTTCATGGCCCTCAAGCAAGCGCACGGCGGCGTTTCGTGGACCGATTGGGAGCCGGGCGCGGCCCATCGCGACCCCGCGGCGCTCGCCGTGTACCGAAAGAAGCTGGCCGAGCCGATCGAGCGGATCCGGCGGGGGCAGTACTTCTTCTTCGTGCAGTTTAGGGCGCTGAAGGAGGCGGCCGGCGCTCGCGGAATCCAGCTCATGGGCGACCTCCCGATCTACGTGGCGCACGACTCGGCCGACGTGTGGGCCAACCGGTCGCTCTTCAAGCTCAAGCCGGACGGGCGACTGCTCACGCAGGCCGGCGTCCCCCCCGACTACTTCAGCGCCACCGGGCAGCTGTGGGGGAACCCGATCTACGACTGGGACGCCCTGGCCAAGACCAACTACGAGTGGTGGATCCGCCGCATGCGGGCCGCCTTCGAGCTGTACGACCTGGTGCGCATCGACCACTTCCGCGGCTTCGAGGCGTTCTGGGAGGTGCCGGGTGATGCGACGACGGCCATCAACGGGCGCTGGACGCCGGGCCCCGGGGCAGCGCTCTTCGAGGCGATCGAGCGGGCGCTGGGCCGGCTGCCGATCGTGGCCGAGAACCTGGGGCTGATCACGCCGGCGGTGGAGGCGCTGCGCGAGCGCTTCGGCTTCCCGGGGATGAGCATCCTGCAGTTTGCCTTTGGGGGGGACGGGCAGGCGAAGGAATTCAAGCCGCACAACTTCCCGCGCGAGCGCGTGGTGTACACCGGGACGCACGACAACGACACCACGATGGGGTGGTGGGAGTCGGGGGCCGGGGACTCGACGCGCAGCCTCGAGGAGGTGACGCGCGAGAAGTCCTACGCCAAGCGCTACCTCAACACTGACGGCACCGAGATGCACTGGGTGCTGATGCGCGCGGCGCTCGCCTCGGTGGCCAACACCGTCCTGATTCCGATGCAGGACGTGCTGGGGCTCGGGCGCGAGGCGCGGATGAACCTTCCCGGGCGGCAGGCGGGGAACTGGGGGTTCCGCTTTCGCTGGGCGCAGGTGACCCCGGCCATCACCGCTCGCCTCCGCGAGCTGGTGGATCTCTACGACCGTTAGGCAACCGAGGCCACATGTCCGAGCAGCGCACGAAGTTCTCGACCATCTGGAACATGAGCTTCGGCTTCCTGGGGATCCAGTTTGGCTGGGGGCTCCAGATGGCGAACATGAGCGCGATCTACGAGTACCTGGGGGCGAGCGCCGACGAGATCCCGATGTTGTGGCTGGCGGCGCCGCTCACGGGGCTCATCGTGCAGCCGATCATCGGGCACCTGAGCGACCACACCTGGTCGCCGACGCTGGGGCGGCGGCGCCCGTACTTCCTGGTGGGGGCGATCTTGTCGTCGCTGGCGCTCATCGCGATGCCGCAATCGAGCGCGCTGTGGATGGCGGCGGGGCTGCTCTGGATCCTTGACGCCTCGATCAACGTGTCGATGGAGCCGTTCCGCGCCTTCGTCGCCGACCGCTGCCGCAGCAGGAACGCACGCGCGGCTTCGCGATGCAGTCCTTCTTCATCGGCGTGGGCGCCGTGCTCGCCTCGGCGATGCCGTGGATGCTGACGAACTGGTTCGGCGTGGCCCCGTCGGCACCCGGGACGATCCCGATCACGGTGAAGCTGTCGTTCTACATCGGTTCGGCGGCGTTCTTCGGCGCGGTGCTGTACACGATCCTCACGACCAAGGAACACCCGCCGGCCGACATGGAGGCGTTCCGCAAGGCCAAGAAGCAGAGCGCGGGGATCGGCGCCACGGTGAGCGAGGTGCTCGCCGCGCTCAAGGCGATGCCGTTGACCATGAAGCAGCTGGCGCCGGTGCAGCTGTGCACCTGGCTCGGGCTCTTCTGCATGTGGCTCTACTTCCCGGTGGCGGTGGCGCGCAACGTCTTTGGCGCCCCCGATACGTCGTCGCCGCTATACCAGCAGGGGCAGGAGTGGGCGGGGGTCTGTTTCGGCGCCTACTCGGCGGTCTGCTTCCTGTTCGCCTTCTGGTTGCCCGTACTGGCGAAGAAGGTGGGGCGGAAGATGACGCACACGATCTGCCTGTTGTGCGGGGCGGCCGGGCTGATGTCGGTGGCGGTGATCACCAAGCCGGCGCTCTTGCTGCTGTCGATGACGGGGGTGGGGATCGCGTGGGCGAGCACGCTGTCGATGCCGTACGCGATGCTGGCGGGGTCGCTCCCCGAGGGGAAGACCGGGGTGTACATGGGGATCTTCAACTTCTTCATCGTGATCCCGGAGATCGTGGCGGCGTTAGGCTTCGGGTGGGTGATGAACAACCTGCTGGACAACAACCGGATGGCGGCGGTGGTGGCCGGTGGGGCGTTCATGGCGTTGGCGGCGGTGTTGGTGCTGCGGGTGCAGGATCCTGGTGAGCCGGCGTCGTGAGGCGTGGCTGGTGTCGTGCACGGGGCATAGAACAGCATGACACGGAGGTTCACGGAGGGATCACGGAGGGCACGGAGGAGTTCCTTCAGACGGAGTTTCTGTGATGCAGGGTAAGTTCTGGGGCGTTGTGGTAACGGGAGGGGCGTTGCTGCTGGCGGTGTCGTTACCCGCGCAGGGGCCGACGGTGTCGAAGGTCGAGCCGCCCAACTGGTGGGCCAACTCGTCGGTCAATCCGGTGCGCGTGCTGGTGCGGGGGACCAACCTTTCCGGAGCTCGCTTCGAGTGCGGGCGATTGACCTGCGGGAACGTGAAGGTCAACGAGCGGGGGACGTATGCCTTCGTCGATGTCGCGATCCCGCGCGACGCGGCGACCGGAAGTCACCCGCTCACGGTGCGCACCAGCAGCGGGAGCGTGGCGGCGCCGTTCTCAATCGCCCCGCGACTGGCGGGGCACGGGCGCTTCCAGGGGTTTGGCACCGAGGACGTGATGTATCTCCTGATGCCCGACCGCTTCGCCAACGGCGACCCCTCCAACGACGACCCGGCCGTGTCGCGCGGGCTGCTCGATCGCAGCAAGGGGCGCTACTACCACGGCGGCGACCTGGCGGGGGTGCGGCAGAAGCTTCCCTACCTCAAGTTGTTAGGCGTGACGACCATCTGGATGAACCCGATCTACGACAACAACAACGGGTTGAACCGGAAGGAGACGTACGACAACCAGCCCATCACCGACTACCACGGCTACGGCGCCACCGACTTCTACGCGGTGGACGAGCACATGGGCGACGTGGCGGCGTTCAAGCAGCTCGTCGACGACGCGCACGCGCAGGGGATCAAGGTCGTGCTCGACATGGTGGCCAACCACACGGGGCCGTATCACCCGTGGGTGCAGGACGCGCCGACGCCGACCTGGTTCCACGGGACGGAAGCCAACCACCCGAACAACACGTGGCAGACGTGGACGCTGGCCGACATGTACAGCACGCCGGCGATGCGACAGGCCACGCTCGACGGATGGTTCATCAACATCCTCCCCGACCTCAACCAGGACGATCCCGAGGTCGCGCGCTACATCATCCAGAACACGCTCTGGTGGGTGGGAGTCAGCGGGATGGACGGGATTCGGCAGGATACGTGGCCGTACGTCCCGCGCTGGTACTGGCGCGACTGGATGACGGCGATCAAGAACGAGTACCCATCGCTGCGCGTCGTTGGGGAGGTCTTTGACGGCGACCCCTCGATGATTGCCTTCTTCGAGGGGGGACGGCAGCAGTGGGACGGCGTCGACGACAAGGTCGACCTGTTGTTCGACTTCCCGATGTACTACGCGATTCGCGGCGCCTTTGCCCGCGGCGAGCCGGTGCGCCAGGTGGCGCAGATGCTGTCGCGCGACCACATCTATCGCGACCCGCAGAACCTCGTGACGTTCCTGGGGCTGCACGACGTGTCGCGCTTCATGCACGAGCCGGGGGCGACTCCGGAGGGGCTGAAGCTCGCCTTCACCTTCCTGTTCACCGCGCGCGGGACGCCGCTCGTCTACTACGGCGACGAGATCGCCATCCCCGGCGGGAACGACCCGGACAACCGGCGCGACTTCCCCGGCGGGTGGAGCAGCGACCCGCGGAACGCCTTCGACGCCGCCGGGCGCAACGCCGCCGAGCAGGACGTGTGGCGGCACGTGCAGAAGGTGGCGCAGATCCGTGCGGCGCGGCAGGAGCTGCGTGGCGGGGCGACGGAGCACCTGTTCGTGAGCGACCAGGTCTACGTGTATCGCCGCGGCGGGACGATCGTGGCGATCAACAACGGGAAGGAGGCGAGCGACCTCACGATCCCGGCGACTGCGCTTCCAGCCGATGCGTTAGGCGTGTGCACCGCGGGGCGGCCCGTGAACGGGGCGACGGTGGTGCGAGTGCCGGCGCGGGCGAGCTGCATCTTCTAGGCACATGAAGATCGAACACGTCGCCCTCTGGACACATGACATCGACCAGTCGCGCGCGTTCTACCAGGCGTACTTCGAGGCAGAAGCCAACGAACGGTACGAGAGCGCGCGCGTGCGCGGCTTTGCGTCGTACTTCCTGACCTTTCCGGGTGGCGAGACCCGGCTAGAGCTGATGCAACTCCCACAGCTCTCCCCGATGGCGCTGCCGCCGGCGCTGGGGTACGCGCACCTGGCGATTTCGGTGGGGTCGCGCGAGCTGGTGGACGCGCTGGTGGCGCGGGCGCGCGCGGCCGGCGTGACGATCCGGTCGGAGGCACGGATGACAGGCGATGGGTACTATGAGGCAGTGATCGAGGATCCGGATGGGAATCCGGTTGAGGTCACGGCGTGAGGAATTGTCTCACGCGAAGACGCGAAGCCGCGAAGAAGACGGCCGCATTCGTAGATGAGACGGCACACATCCAGGGCGACGTCATCAAGGAGACGGATAGTCATGCACCCGATGTACCTGCAGGAAATCGAGCAGGGGCCCGGCTCGGGGACGTACCGCGACCGCATCGCGCTGATGCGCGCGTCGGGAAAGCCGATGCCGCAGATCTGGCATCTCTTCGCCTACAAGCCGGATCGTACCGACTTCCTCGCGCACTTCACGCAGGGCGTGATGCGCGGCCCATCGCCGCTCTCGGCCGGGCTGCGCGAGCTGATCGCCGCGCTCACGTCCAGGCGCAACGACTGCGACTTCTGAACCGGGTCGCACGCCGCGGTCGCGGCGACGCTGCTGGAGGACCGGGCGCTGGTGGATGCGGTTCTCGCCGACTACCGCACCGCGCCGATCGACGAATCGTGGAAGATGCTCTTCGACTTCCTCGACACGGTGAACGCGCGCTGCGCAGAGGTTGGGCCGCCAGACATCGAGACGGTGAAGGCGGCGGGGTGGAGCGAGGAGGCGATCTACGACGCCATCACGGTCTGCGCGCTCTTCAACTTCTATAACCGGTGGATCGACGCGACCGGGGTGAGCGACATGGACGCGGCGGCGTACGCGCAGTCGGGCGCGCGGATGAAGACGCATGGATATGCACCGAGCCTTCCAGCCGCGCCGAGGGCGCCGGTTGGGCCAGGTGCAACGGACAACGATTCCCTTGTAAACGGCACGGCAAACCCCTGACAGTCCGACGCAGGCGTTGCGGTAGTGTCTACGCCATCGCGTTGCATCCTGGCGCGGTCGGGCGAGGCCAGGGCGCGATCCTCTTCCTTCCCTGCGATTGAGTCAGCGTCTCGAGCAGTTCATCTTCGATCAGGCCGCGTTGGCCGAGTGCGCGCGCGAGCCGATCCACATACCTGGGCGCATCCAGCCCAACGGTGCGCTGCTGGGCCTGGACGCCACCGGAGCGCACATCCTCTTCGCAAGCGAGAACGCGCCGGACGTGCTGGGGGTGCCGCTCGGTGCCTTGCTCGACGCCACGACCGCGAGTGTGTTCGGGGAGGAGATGCGCGCGGCGATCGTGCGCGCGGCCCAGGGCGCCGATGACGGCGTCCCGAATGCGGTACCTTCGACGCTGAGCACGAGACGGATCGAGCACCACGCGATCCTGGTCCATCGCCGGGACGACCGCATTATCGTCGAACTGGTGCGCGAGGCCGAGTCGCCGCTCGCGGAGTTGCCCCTGGCGAACGCCCTCGCGCACATTGGCGGCGTGGTGCACGGACAGACGCGGGCGGCCAAGCGCTTCGCGTCGCCACCCGAGCACCACGCGGAACCGCTCGCCGCCACGCTCTCGAACTCGGCGTCGCTGCGCGCCATGTGCGATCGGGTGGTGCAGGAGCTGCAGGCCATCACCGGGTACGACCGCGTGATGTTCTACAAGTTCCACGTCGACGATCACGGCGAGGTGATCGCCGAGGCGAGGCGCGACGGACTCGAGTCGTTCCTGGGGCTGCACTACCCCGCCGCCGACATTCCGCCGCAAGCTCGCGCGCTGTATCGCGAGACGCCGCTGCGGGTGCTCTTCGACGTGACGGCACCTCCCATCGCCGTCGTCGGCGCACCGTCGGTCGTTGCAGGGCGACCGCTGGACATGGGCGGGGCGTTGCTGCGCGGGATGTCACCCGTGCACCTGCAGTACCTGCACAACATGGGCGTCCGCGCCTCGCTGGTGGTATCGGTCGTGGTGGACGATCGCCTCTGGGGACTGGTGGCGTGTCATCACTACTCGGCGTACTGGCCCGATGCGCATGCTCGGCTCGCTGCGCACGTGTTGTCGCGCTTCCTGGCGTCGGAGGTGGCGTTGCAGCAGACGTCGGCCTACGCCGAGGCGCGGGAGCGCGCCAACCAGTTGCATCGACCGTTGCTCATTGCCCTCATCGAGGGAGAACAGGGCTACGCTGGCCTGCCGCCGCTCGTCCGCACGCTCGTGCCGTGCGACGGTGTTGCCGTGACATGCGGCGACGGGGTGTTCGGCGACGGGGTGATTCCACCGGCGGATCGCGTGCGCGCGATCGGCCAATGGCTCGATGAGCAGTCCTCGTCCACGGTCAGGGGAACGAGCGGACTCTCGCGCGAGGCGCCGCAGTTCGCCGACCTGATCGACGACGCGAGCGGCGTTCTCTCCATCGACATCGCCGGCACGGCGCCCGTGAAGGTTGTCTGGTTCCGCGGCGAGATCGTGCGCCGCGTCCGCTGGGCGGGGAAGCCGGAAAAGGAGGTGGTGGACACCGGTGGAATCGCGCGACTCCTGCCGCGCAGTTCGTTCGCCGTCTGGGAGGCGGAGGCGCGGGGACTGGCGGACCCGTGGACGCTGGAGGACCTGGCCGTCGCCGAGTCGGTGCGATCGGTGCTGATCGGCGTGCTGTTCGACCTGATCAACGCGCGGCAGCGCATCGCCGAGCTGGAACTGATCCGCATCCGTCGCGCCGTCGACTCCACGAGTGCCGGCATCGCACTGCAGGACGAGCATGACCGGCTCATCTACGCCAACCCGGCGCTGCACGCCCTGCTGGGGTCGAGCGCCTTGCCGCAGGTGGGTGACGCCCGCCTCGTACCGCTGTTCTACGAGGCCGGGGGAACGGCCGGGAGCTATCGCGAGTTGGAGGTGCACGACGGGGATGGTCGCGCGATTCCCGTGGAGGTCCGCGTCGACCCGATCCTCTCGGAACATGGCGCACTCGAGGGGACGTCGATCATCGTGCAGGACCTGCGCGAGCAGCGTGCGCTGGACGAGGCGAAGCGCCAGCTGGAACAGCGCCTCCTGCAGACGCAGAAGCTCGAGAGCCTGGGCGTGATGGCTGGCGGGATCGCCCACGACTTCAACAACCTGCTGACGGCGATCCTCGGCAACGCCGCGATGATGCGCAAGGACATCTCCCTGGGCGCCATCGAGCAGCAGAGCGTGGAGGAGATCCTCTCGGCCGGAAAGGCGGCGGCGGAACTGTGCCGGCAGCTGCTCGCCTACGCCGGTCGTGCACGCTACCTGATTCGTCCCATCGACGTGAATGGGCTCGTGCAGGAGATGTCGGGGATGCTGAAGATCGCCATCGGCCGGCTCCTCACGGTGCGCTTCGACCTGGCCTTCGGGCTTCCGGCGGTGAACGCCGACGTCGCGCAGCTGCGCCAGGTGATCATGAACCTCATCGTCAACGCGTCGGACGCGATCGGCGACGCCGCAGGCACGATCACGCTGGCCACGCGGCAGGTCGACGCGACCCGCGCCTGGCTTGACGAGTTCATCGAAGGCGATCGGCTCGACGAGGGGCCGTATGTGGCCATCGAGGTCACCGATACGGGCATCGGCATGAGCCCCGACACGGCGCGGCGGATCTTCGAACCGTTCTTCACGACGAAGTTCACCGGACGCGGACTCGGACTATCCGCCGTCCTTGGGATCGTGCGAGGCCACGGCGGGGCGATCCGCGTGCAGAGCGCCGAGGGGATGGGAACGACGTTCCTCGTGCTGCTGCCAGGATCAGTCGATGCACCGCAAGCGGAACGGTCGGCTCCTCCCCAGAAGCTGCCGAGCGGCGCCGGACGCCTGGTCCTGGTGGTCGATGACGACGACGGCGTGCGTTACCTCACGAAGCGCATCCTGGAGACCCTGGGCTTCGAGGTGTTGCAGGCCGAGGACGGTGAACACGGCCTGGCGCTCTTCCAGGCGAACGCCGGGCGCGCCGCCCTGGCGCTGGTCGACCTGACGATGCCGCGCATGGGGGGGGCGGAGATGTTGCGGCGGCTGCGCGCACTCGACGGCACGCTCCCGGTGATCCTGATGAGCGGCTACTCGGAGACGGACGCGCTGGCCCTCACGAGTTCGTGGCGCAACATCTGGTTTGTGCAGAAGCCATTCGCGGCGGACGCGCTGATTCCTGTCGTGGCGATGGCGGTCGACGCGCCGCGCGTCACCTAGGTGGTGGGCCACCCCATTCCGCCAGATGCATTATCCCGCGGACCGGTCAGTACCTTCCGGTCCCGGGCCGGAAGGTGCGCCAGCTGTGCCAGAATTCCTGGCTCGCCGGGATCGCGCGGAGTTCGCCGGCGGTGCCGCGTCCGCTGAGCGCGTATGCGGCGGCGCCCGCAACCAGTGAGTCGTGGCGCATCGCGAAGCGCGTCGAGGTATCCGG
>Ga0116176_10003237_pt1 | contig 12099 bp, 9 predicted proteins | sample AD_STIC08_MetaG_FD_89803 | JGI IMG/M metagenome (GOLD analysis project Ga0116176, IMG submission 89803) | Active sludge microbial communities of municipal wastewater-treating anaerobic digesters from USA - AD_STIC08_MetaG | ecosystem: Engineered > Bioreactor > Anaerobic > Digestate | place: USA... | reverse complement strand
TTGCGCCAATTTGTCTTCGGCAACGGCAATGTCCATCGAATGCTTTTCTTCATCGACGATGATCGACTGCACTTCCGCTGGCGCCATCGCATTGATCACGAATTGCGCCGGATTATCCGACCACAACACGATATCTACGCGTTCGCCGTTGAGTTCGTTCGATACTGCCTGTACGCGCGAACCGCGCATACCAATGCAGGCGCCGATTGGATCGGTGCGGTGATCATGTGCCAACACTGCAATCTTGGCGCGATCGCCTGGATCACGTGCCGCTGCTTTAATTTCGACCAAACCCTGGCCCACTTCCGGCACTTCGAGTTTGAAAAGTTCAATCATGAATTCAGGAGCACTACGCGAGATAAACAGCTGAGGGCCACGGGTTTCCGGGCGCACTTCCAGCAGGTAACCACGTACGCGATCGCCTGGACGCAAAACGTCGCGCGGGATCGATTTGTCTTTCGGAATCACGGCTTCCGCATTGCCGCCAAGGTCAACGTAAACATTGCCGCGTTCGGTGCGCTTCACGATGCCATTGATCAACTCGCCAACGCGATCGGCCCAGGCTTCCAGAACTTGAGCGCGTTCTGCTTCACGCACGCGCTGAACGATGACTTGCTTCGCGGCTTGAGCCGAGATGCGGCCGAATTCCGGGTTTTCGATTTGCTGTTCGATGAATTCGCCGATTTCAGCGTCTTCTTTTTCGTCGACGGCATCCATCATGCGGATCATGCGGTCGGGCGATTCCATGACGACGTCGTCGGCCACGACTTCCCAGCGACGGAAGGTCTCATAAGTACCATCTTTAGGATTGATGGAAACGCGCACGGAGACATCTTCGTCGTGATAGCGTTTTTTAGCCGCCGATGCCAGGGCTGCTTCCATAGCTTCGATAATGACCGAACGCGCGACGCCTTTTTCATTGGCGACCGCTTCCATTACCAGCAATAATTCCTTACTCATGTAACCGCTCCATCACAGGCTTTAGGCCTTGAACTTAGTCAGGTTGTGGGTCTTTGCGACGGCGTGAACCGCGCTCAGGTTTCTTTTCTTTCGACTCGCCCAGACCCATTGCTGCGTAATCTGGGACCAGGCGGGCTTTTTCGATATTGTCGAACGCGATTTCAAATTCGGCCTTGTCTTCGGCGATGGTGATTATTTCACCTTCGACTTTGACAATCTTTCCTTGAACGCGGCGACGGGTATTTTGTGGCAGACGCAAATTCACCTTGGCCTGCTCACCCATGAAACGGGCGAAGTGTTCCGGCTTGAACAGAGGGCGATCGATGCCGGGTGAAGAGACTTCCAGCGTGTAATTGCTACTGATCGGATCATTCACGTCCAGGATAGCGGCAACTTCGCGGCTGACCGCTTCACAATCCTCGATATTGACCAGACGGCCTTCGACATCGATATAAAGACGCAACAGGGCACGACTGCCCGATTGGGCAAACTCGATACCCAGCAGTTCCAATTTCAGCGCTTCCACCGTCGGTGTCAGCATTTCGATCAGTTCGTCAGCCTTGCTCATATATCCCATCTCAGCCAAATTGCGAAAACAAAAAAGGGCCATAAGGCCCTTTTCCGGTACATCCAGGTTCCGGTGTTACCGATGCAAAAAATCTCATCAGGAACAAGCCCGAGTAATTTCGCATACGCTCGATTACTTAGAAACTGGTAGCGGGGGTAGGATTTGAACCTACGACCTTCGGGTTATGAGCCCGACGAGCTGCCAGACTGCTCCACCCCGCAGCAGTGAACCGCGATTATAGCGGCTTGCCTGAAATTCACGCAAGTAAAAGTTAAATTCACCTGCAATAACGGGCTTTTATGCGGATCTACGCACAAGCCATCTCGGCAATAACAAAGCCGCTGCGCCTGTTTTATGGTTTTTCGAACATAAAAACGGCGAGACGCGGAGGCTTGCCTTGATCATCCGGATGCCAATATTCATTGAAGGTTTTCAGATTGATGCCACTATCGTCGGCGGCCTTCAAAAAATCAGAGAGGTGATGAACGTGTGCCTGAACTTCAGTGACTTCTTCGCCGCGCTGGAAACGGGCCTTTCCGCCCTGATATTGCCGGAATGGATGCAACTCGGAAACATGGAAACATCCACCCGATTGCAGGCTACGGAAAGCTTCCTTGAATATATGGGATAGATCTTCGATATGTTCCAACACCAGGTTACAGACAAGCAGATCGTAAGCACTGTTTAGACTCGGCCATGCATTTGACAGATCGGCGATACGAAACTCGACGTTGTTTACATTCAGTTTTTGCCGAGCCTGTTCGATCATGCCTTCGGAAAAATCCAGTGCGGTCACGGATTCGGAGATTTCCGACAACAACAGGGTATTTTTTCCCGTACCGCAGCCCAATTCCAGGCTGCTTTTGAATTTAAGCCGGGACAGTACCGATTTCGTGATCGAGCAATCAAGATCTCGCGTCAGGTTTCTATCCTGATCGTAACTGGATGACCAGCTATTGTAGGCAGCCTGGATGCTCATGGATCAGTATGCCGATTCGGATGAACCGCTTATACGGAAATCAGACCGGGAAGGCTTGACGGCACCACGACAGGATTGGTTCCGCAAAAACACCCATGATCAGTAGCGCCAGCGCATTGATCGTAAATGCAATGCGCAGATGCAGATCGGAATGAAGGCGCGGCGCCTCTCCCTTGGGTTCCTCAAAGAACATCGCGCGGATGATGCGCAGGTAATAAAACGCGCCCACGACCGCTGCCACGACGCTGAGAATAGCGAGCCAGGTATAGCCGCTAACAAGAGCCGCATTGATAACTTCAAGCTTGGCCCAGAACCCCAGGAATGGCGGCACGCCGGCCAGCGAAGCCATCACGAACAAGACCATCAGTGCATGAAACGGATTGTGCTGCCACAGCCCCCTGAAATCGGAAACTTCTTCGGCTTCAAAACCCTTGCGCGACAAGGTAATGATCGCAGCAAAGGCTGCAGCCGACATCAGGGAATAGGAAATTGCGTAAAACATCGCTGCGCTATAACCCGTGTTATCGGCACAGACAAGACCCATGAAAAGAAAGCCGACATGTGAAATCGTCGAATACGCCAACAGTCGTTTCAGGTTGGTTTGCACCAGCGCCGCGAGATTGCCGATAACCAGCGATATTGCGGCCAGATAAGCCACCATGTCGCCCCACTGTACATCTGCTGTGCCGACACCCGTTTCAAGCAGGCGATAAGCCATACCGAAGGCCGCCAGTTTGGGCGCAGCTGCAATCAGCAAGGTAACGGCAGTTGGGGCGCCCTGATAAACATCCGGCAACCACATATGGAAAGGTGCCGCACCAAATTTGAAGGCAATGCCGACCAGCATGAAAACCACGCCCAGCAGGAGCATATTCTGGTTGGAAGCGATACCCGAGGCCGCATAAACTTCGTCCAGCTGAAGACTGCCGGTCGCGCCATAAATCATCGACATGCCGTACAGAAGCAGGCCGGAAGCCATCGAACCCAGAACAAAGTATTTCATCGCAGCTTCAGATGCCAGGCGATTGTCGCGATCCATCGCGACCAGACCATAGGTACTGAGGGCAAGCAATTCCAGGCCGAGATACAAGGTCACCATGCTGGCGGCTGAAATCATCAGCATCATTCCCAGCACCGAAAACAGGGCTAGCGCATAGAACTCACCCTTGAACAGATCACGATCCTGAAGATAGGGTTTGGCATATATCAGGCTGAATGCAGTTACCAGATATACCGACATTTTCAGCACATCGCTGGCAATATCACGGACGAACATATTGGTGAAAGCAAACGTCTGGACACTGGCCATGTCGCGTGCGGTCAATACGGCAGCCGCTACCAGCACCAGGATTGATAGAAAATGAATCAAGCCACGACGCTGCGGCGAGATAAACAAATCGATCATCAATATTGCAAACGCCGCCCCGCACATGAAAAGTTCCGGGGTAATGGTGTGCAGGTCGGCCATGACAAATGTTGAGGGTAGCATCGTGTTTCCTTACAGCTTGGTAGAACTCAACTGGGCAACCAGTTGAGTGACCGAGCTATCCATTAAATCGGTAAGTGGTTTTGGATAAATGCCGAGCGCCAATACACCCGCAGCGAACAACAACAGCATCAATGCTTCGCGTCCGTTGATATCTTTCAATTCGGCAACATGGCTATTGCTCACCTCGCCGAAAATGACGCGCTTGACCATCCATAGCGTGTAAGCCGCACCGAGGATAAGTGTCATCGCCGCAAAGAATGCAGTTACCGGAGATTGCTGGAATGCTGCCAGGATCACCATGAACTCACCCACGAAGCCTGAGGTTCCCGGCAAACCGGCATTCGACATCGCGAAGAAGACAAACAAACCCGCAAACCAGGGCATGGTATTGATCACGCCGCCGTAGTCTTTGATCATCCGGCTATGCATGCGGTCATAAAGCACGCCGACGCAACTGAACATCGCGCCCGAGATGAAACCATGCGAAATCATCTGCACCATGGCACCCTGCAGACCGAGCTCGGCCGCATCGGTATTGCCGCTATCCTTGATCAGACTGAAGGCAATAAAAGTACCGAGCGTGACAAAGCCCATGTGCGCAATCGAGGAATAGGCAATCAGCTTCTTCATATCCTGCTGCACCAGCGCAACCAGGCCGATATAAACCACGGCAATCAGGGACAGCAGAATAATCAGCCAGGCATACTCCTGACCGGCATCAGGCACGATCGGCAAGGTAAAACGGATAAAACCGTAACCACCGATTTTCAGCATGATCGCGGCCAGCACCACCGAACCCGCCGTTGGCGCCTCCACATGAGCATCCGGCAACCAGGTGTGAACCGGAAACATAGGGATTTTCACCGCGAATGCGGCCAGGAAAGCAAAGAACAGCCACATTTGTTCATTGGCAGTGAGGGACAAGGCATACCAATCGGACAACTGGAAACTACCCGATTTGATGTACAGGAAGACCAGGCCAATCAACATGAACACCGAACCAAGGAAGGTGAACAGGAAAAATTTGATGCTGGCGTAAACGCGACGCGGGCCACCCCAGACACCGATGATAATGAACATCGGGATCAGCATGCCTTCGAAGAATACGTAGAAAAGCACCGCATCCATTGCACAGAACACACCGACCATCAAACCTTCAAGGATCAGGAAAGCGGCGAAGTATTGCGGCACACGTTTTTCAATCGAATTCCAGGCGCCAATCAACACAAGCACGGAAGTGAAGACCGTCAACAATATCAGGGCTATCGAAATACCATCGGCACCGAGATTGTAGAAAATGTCGAAACTGGGAATCCACGGATGCGACTCGACAAACTGCATGCCTGGTGTCACAAGGTCGAATTCACGATAAAGCGGAACACCCAAAGCAAGAGTGACCAGCGCTACCAGCAAAGCAAACCACTTCGCCTGCACGGCATTTTTTTCACTGAAAAACAGCGTCAGCCCGCCGCCAATAATTGGCAGCCAAATCAAAAGGCTTAGCAGTGACGACTTAAGATCCATCCGAACTTCCCCAGTGCTTACATGCCAAGGTTTCTGGCCAGCAACGCCAACAAGGCGATGAGACCCAGAATCATGGCGAAGGCGTAAATATACAAACGGCCGCTTTGGATCTGGCGCACCAAACCTGCGGTTCTATCAATCAATATGGCAGTACCGTCAACAAACAGTCCGTCGATAATTTTTGTATCAATCCATTTCGATGCAAGCTTGCCGAGCGCAATACCGCCGCCGGCAAAGCCCTTGATCCAGAGATCATCGAAGCCATATTTGTTTTCGAGGATGCGGATCGGCAATGCGAAAATCTTCTGGCATTTCTTCGCGACTTCAATATTGAACAGGTAGATATAGGTCGCCAGCGCAAAGCCCGAGAAAGCCAGCCAGAATGCCGGTGCCATGAAGAAATGCAGACCCATGTGCAGTGCGATGCCATCGACTCCGCCGAATTCCTCGGCAATCGTCAGGAACCAGAGATGATCATGGGTGACAGTGATCGGGCCGGAAAAGAAATCCCCAAACAGCATGGTCCCGACCGTCAGGAAACCGATAACGACCGACGGAATCGCCAGAAGAATCAGAGGAATAGTCACTACGAGCGGAGATTCATGTGGAATATGCGGACCATGATGATGGTCGTGCGCATGGTCGTCATGAGCGTGCCCACCATCATGGTGGTGATCGTCGCCGGCTACTTCGGCGTGTGCCAATTTTGGATCTGCGTGCGCATCATCCGCATGGGCATTGTCACGGAAGCGTTCTTCGCCGTGGAAGGTCAGATAGAACAGGCGGAAGCTATAGAAGCTGGTGATAAACACACCGAGCAACACCGACCAATAGGCATATTGATTGACCCAGCCGCCCTCTTCTGCCGCGAGATGGGTCGCATCGATAATCATATCTTTCGAATAGTAACCGGCGAAGAACGGGAAGCCGGTCAATGCAAGCGTACCGATCAAACTGGTCCAGTAGGTAATCGGCATGTATTTTTTCAGGCCGCCCATTTTGCGCATGTCCTGTTCGTGATGCATGCCGATGATCACGGAACCGGCAGCTAGGAACAGCAAGGCTTTGAAGAATGCATGGGTCATCAAGTGGAAGACCGCGCCGCTGTAGGCGGACACACCCAGGGCAACAGTCATGTAACCCAATTGCGAAAGTGTTGAATAAGCCACCACGCGTTTGATGTCGTTTTGCACGATACCCATCAAGCCCGTAAAGAAAGCGGTCGTCGCGCCGATGAACAATACGAACTGCAATGCCGTTTCGCTGAGTTCAAACATGGGTGACATGCGTGCGACCATGAAGATACCGGCAGTCACCATCGTTGCAGCATGGATCAGTGCGGAAATCGGAGTCGGGCCTTCCATCGAATCCGGCAGCCAGACATGCAAGGGGACCTGCGCCGATTTACCCATCGCACCGATGAAAAGACAGATGCAGATGAAAGTGATGATGGTGGTGCTATTGCCATCCAGAATATTGAAGGTATGGCCAAACAAAGTCGGATGCCATGCAGGAATATAAGTGAATGCAGCCTGCGCACTGACACTCAACTTCGCGAATACTTCCGCATAGTCCAGTGTTCCGTAGGCATACAGGATGGCGGCGATACCCAACAGGAAGCCGAAGTCGCCTACCCTGTTGACCAGAAAGGCTTTCAGATTCGCGAAAATGGCAGTAGGACGCTTGTACCAGAAACCAATCAATAGATAGGACACCAGACCGACCGCTTCCCAACCAAAGAAAAGTTGCAGGAAGTTATTACTCATCACCAGCATCAGCATCGAGAAGGTGAAAAGCGAGATGTAGCTGAAGAAACGCTGGTAGCCGGGATCTTCTTCCATGTAGCCGATGGTGTAGACATGTACCAGCAAGGACACGAAAGTCACCACAACCATCATCATCGCCGTGAGGTTATCGATCATGAAACCGATATGGGCGGAATAATTGCCAATTTCGTAAAACGTATAGACGTTCTGGTTGTATGGGTCAGCCTGTCCGGTGTAAAGATGGTACAGAACCTGGCATGAGAGCGCGCAGCTGACTGCCACGCCCAAGATGGTGACTGCATGTGCGCCGGTACGACCAATCTGTTTGCCGAACAAGCCTGCGATCGCTGCACCGGCAAGGGGCGCCAGCGCGATAATCAGCAATAACAGAGTGGAGAGTTGCGAAGAATCCATCAGCATCAGCCCTTCAGAGAATCCAACTCGGCCACATTGATCGTGCGGCGATTACGGAACAGAGTGACCAGGATTGCCAGGCCGATTGCAGCTTCGGCGGCAGCCACGGTGAGAATGAAAAATACGAAGACCTGGCCGGACACTTCGGCATTGAAGCGCGAGAAGGCGATGAAATTCACGTTCACGGCCAACAGCATCAGCTCGATGCACATCAGCAGTACGATCACGTTCTTGCGATTGATGATGATTCCCGCAATGCTGAGACAAAACAGGACGGCACCCAGTAATAAATAATGATTCAGGCCGATCATGGTGAGGACTCCTGTTTGGTTTCCGCTTTCATTTTGACCAGACGCACGCGATCCTCGCGACGCACCATGACCTGTCTGGAAGGATCCTGCGTTTTGGTGCCGGTACGGCGGCGCAAAGTCAGCATGACGGCAACCACGATGGCAACTGTCAAAATAACTGCGGCAATTTCAAACGGCAGCATGAATCGGGTAAACAATGCCTCGCCAATCCACTGAATATTGCTTTTGCCCAGAGCGGTGGCTGGATCGCTGGCGGAAAGTTCTGGCCATCCGGCCGATTCTTTCAAGCCGAGCAGTCCCAGTATTTCCAGCAGCATGACACCGGCAACCAGCATGCCGATCGGAAAGTATTTCGCGAAGCCTTCGCGCAATGGCGTGGTATTGATGTCGAGCATCATCACCACGAACAGGAACAGGACCATAACGGCACCGACATAGACCAGTATCAGCGTAATACCCAGAAATTCGGCCTGCAGCAACAACCAAAGGCATGCCGCCGTGAAAAAAGTCAGCACCAGACTCAAAGCCGCATGCACGGGATTTTTCAGACTGATTACACCCACCGCAGCCAGCACGGCAACGGTGAAAAAAGCCCAAAAGAAGATTAGTTCAGGACTCATGGCATTCCTCAGCGATATGCCGCATCGGCAGCGCGGCGCGCGGCGATTTCGGATTCAAAGCGATCACCAATGGCCAGCAATTTATCCTTGGTGACAATGTTTTCGCCGCGTTTTTCAAAATGGTATTCATGGATGTGGGTTTCCACGATCGAATCTACCGGGCAGCTTTCTTCGCAAAAACCGCAGTAAATGCATTTGAACAGATCGATTTCGTAACGCGTGGTGCGGCGTTGCCCATCGGCACGCGGTTCCGAATCAATCGTGATCGCCAATGCCGGGCAAACCGCTTCGCAGAGTTTGCAAGCGATGCAGCGCTCTTCACCATTCGGATAACGGCGCAAGGCATGCAGGCCACGAAAACGCGGCGACTGCGGAAATTTTTCGAATGGATAGTTCACCGTGTAGGTCGGCTTGAACATGTATTTCAAGGTCAGCCACATGCCCTTGATGAATTCAATCAGCAGCAGGCTTTTGAGGTAGCTAATGATGCGAGACATTGCCTTAGCTCCCAATCACGAAAATATTGTTGTAGGCCATGAGTGCCGTCACGAAAATCCAGAAGATCGTCAGCGGAATGAATACTTTCCAGCCTAGGCGCATGATTTGATCGTAGCGATAGCGCGGGAAACTGGCGCGGAACCAAACGAAAGAAAATGCGAACAGGAAAGCCTTGATGAACAACCAGCCGAACCATGGATGACTCAACCAGCCCATCGAACTCGGAAACGGCGACAACCAGCCACCTAGGAAGAGCAGCGAGGCCAGAAAGCTGACCAGAATCATGTTGGCGTATTCGGCCAGGAAGAAAATCGCGAATGCCGAACCGGAATATTCAACATGGAAACCGGCGACGATTTCGGATTCACCTTCTGCAACGTCGAACGGGGCACGATTGGTTTCGGCCACGCCGGAAATAAAGTAAATAATGAATAGCGGAAACAGCGGAACCGCAAACCATTCCAGCGCACCGGCATCACCCGCTTGGGCATTCACGATTTCGGTCAGGTTCATGCTGCCAGCCGCAACCAGCACGCCCACAAGCGCAAAGCCCATCGCGATTTCGTAACTGACCACCTGCGCTGCCGAACGCAGAGCACCTAGCATGGCGTATTTCGAGTTCGATGCCCAACCAGCCAGGATGATGCCGTAAACGCTCATCGAAGTAAGAGCCAGCAACATCAACAAACCGGCATTGACGTTTGCCAGCACCATTCCATCGCTGAAGGGTATGACTGCCCATGCGGCGAACGCCGGAGCCAACGCAATCAAAGGCGCCAAACGATACAGGAACGGACTTGCGCTGCTCGGAAGAATCAATTCCTTGAACAGCATCTTGAATACGTCCGCGAAAGCCTGGATGAAACCGATGCCGAAGATGCCACCGATAAATTGCGGTCCTTGCCGGACATGCATCCAGCCAATCACTTTGCGTTCAAGCAAGGTGTAGAACGCAACCGAAATAATCAATGGCAGGGTAACGACAAGAATCTTGATCAAGGTCCAGACGACAAGGCCGAGAGAACCGAAGGTCAGGAAAAATTCGCGGATCATTGCAATGAGTTCTAGCACGCTTATGCCCTCACCAAAGTAAGGCCGGCAGTCGCCGATAGCGGCGCGGTGGCTTCATAACCCGATTCAATCCAGACGGTACCTTGTGGTACGCGTGTCGATACTTTGACAGGCAATGCCAACGTACCGACACCATCACCGATTTTCACCATGACGCCATCGGAAACACCACGAGCCAAAGCTTCCTCCGGATGCAATACGGCGCAAGCACCATGAGTGAGCGCGTGCTCGTTCAATGCTGTTGCGCGACGCAATACGGCATCGCCACGATATATCGGCGTACTGACGATACGTTCCAACTCGCCGGAAGCGGATGAACCGGCCTGGGCTGAAACTCCGCTGCCGGATTGACGTGCGACGGGTTTCATCTGCGCGCGCAAACCGTTCAAATCGGTGAAATCGAATCCTTTCAGATTCATTTTTTCCGCCAGCGCACGCAATACGCGCCAACCGGCGCGAGCTTCGCCCGGCAGTTTGCCTGCAGCAGAGGTGAACTGCGTCATGCCATCCAGATTGGTCAGCGAAGCTTCCAGTTCTGGCAGCAAACCAATCGGCAATATGACATGCGCTACGGATTTGAGATGTTCTGAAGCGTACGCAGTGAAAGCAATTACCTTCGAGTCTGCCAGAGCCTTCAGGGCCCGCGCGTTATTGGCGAAATCATATTGAGGTTCAACGCCATAAAGTATGTAGGCAGCGAGACTCGATTCCAGCATCGTGGCGGCATTTTTTGCACCCGTGGCCGGCAGCACACCCAACTGCTTCAGACCGGCAGCATTGGCGCCTTGCGGAATGCGGTTGATCTTCGCACCCGTTGCAGAGGCAAGCTCACGTACTGCCAAATGAATTTGCGAAGCTTGTGCGTGATTTTCGGCCAGCTCGCCGAGAAGGATCACGGCATTACCTTCCGCGGATTTCAAGGCATCAAACAACGCGGCGTTTTCGTTCGCAATATTGCCGATGGCTTTCGCCATATGCGATGGCTTGACGATTTGTTTGCCGGCCAGCACGAAAGTGAATTCAAAATCGACCGGATTGATGGCAAACACTTTCTGGCCACGCTTGCTTGCCTTGTGCAAGCGCTGGTGCAGCAAGGGAATTTCATGGCGGATATTGCTGCCAACGAGCAGAACAACTTTTGCTTTCTCGATGTCAGCAGCCGGCATTTCGAATTTTTCAGCGACCGCGTCATCGGCGAAATCAAGTTGTTTAAGGCGATGATCGATATTGGCAAAACCGAAGCCGGCCAATGCAGCACCCTCTTCGTTCGAAGTTGCCGGATGCACCAGTACGCCAACATCATTGGCCTGCGCCGTTTTCAGGATTTCAGCCGCAGCGTTCAGGGCTTCGTCCCATGTGGCAGTGCGCCATGCATCACCGTCACGCAACATGGGTTGCGTCGCACGATCAGCCGCATACAAACCTTCATGTGAATAACGATCACGATCCGACAACCAGCATTCATTAACCGCTTCGTTATCACGCGGCACGCCACGAACGACTTCGTTGCGATGCACGTGCAGGAACATGTTCGAACCCAGCGCATCGTGGTAACCGACGCTGTCGCGTGCAGTCAATTCCCAGGCCCGGGCTTTGTAACGGTAAACTTTATTGGTAAGCGCACCAACCGGACAAACGTCAATCACGTTACCGGACAATTCGGTCATCAAGGGCTTGCCGTCATAGGTACCGATTTCAAGACGCTCGCCGCGATTCATGCCGCCCAATTCAAACGTACCTGCAATATCGGCGGTGAAACGAACACAGCGGGTGCATTGAATGCAGCGCGTCATGTCGGTAGCGACCAACGGACCCATGTCTTCGTCACTAACGACGCGTTTGCGATCGACATAACGCGATACCGATCGGCCGTAGCCCATTGAAACGTCTTGCAGTTCG
>Ga0116176_10003226_pt1 | contig 12113 bp, 10 predicted proteins | sample AD_STIC08_MetaG_FD_89803 | JGI IMG/M metagenome (GOLD analysis project Ga0116176, IMG submission 89803) | Active sludge microbial communities of municipal wastewater-treating anaerobic digesters from USA - AD_STIC08_MetaG | ecosystem: Engineered > Bioreactor > Anaerobic > Digestate | place: USA... | reverse complement strand
GCCCGTCGGCGGGTATCGCGATGACGACTGCAATCGTCTCGCTGCTCACCGGCAACCCGATCTCGAAAGACGTCGCCATGACGGGTGAGATCACCCTGCGCGGTCGCGTTCTACCGATCGGCGGCCTGAAAGAGAAACTGCTCGCGGCTCTGCGCGGCGGCATCAAGACGGTGCTGATCCCCGAAGAGAACGAGAAGGATCTCGTCGACCTGCCGGACAGCGTGAAACAGGGCCTGACCATCGTGCCCGTGTCCACGATCGATCAGGTTCTCGCGCGCGCCCTCGTGCGCCCGCTGACCCCGATCCAGTGGAGCGAAAGCGACGAAGCCGCCTACCGCGCCGAACTCCTTGGCCGCGGCGGCCCCAAAGGCTCGGAAGCCCAGCTTCCGCACTGATCTGAAACACTGAAGTTGAAAGGCCCGCTGGAAACAGCGGGCCTTTTGCTTCCAACTCACCGCCATCGATCTCTTTCCTCATCCGCGCAAAGCGCGGGGGAGGTGGATTGCGCGCTCTTGCGCGTAAGACGGAGGGGGCGAGTCACAAGCGTGATGTCGAGAATGAGGGATAGGGCGATATCGAATTCGTAGGACGGCGAAAATTCTTCGCTCCTGAATTCAACCCACTAGCCAACAAAGATGGGGGATAGCGCCCTCCAGATTCAACCGGGGCCAGAGCCGGGGTTATTATCCAACCCATGACACGGCACAAACACGCGCAAACTGGACTGGTAACCCCGCAGCTTCCTCAGCAATGGCTGACAGCTGTGCTGCGCGTATTTGCGATGCTCGTGCACTACGTCGCCTCAACACTCCAGATGATCCGCCGCCATGACCGCGTGAATGCCACACGCGCCATGCCTGCGGTTCTGCCCCGAATGACGAGCGACACCCAGCAACAGGAACCCCAATCAGTCGCCGCAAGCGACACGCCCATCATGCACCCCACCCCGGCTTGTCATCCCGGAAGCGCGAAGCGCTATCCGGGACCCATTCATCCGGTGGGACGCACCTCGCAATGGTTCCCGGCTATCCGCTACGCTACAGCCGGGATGACAAACATTGGAGCAATCGAGAACGTGCAACCCGCACGCCCTCACAAACTCGCACCACCCTCACTCCGCTCATCCCGACGAAAGTCGGGACCCAGAGCATCAAGGGTGCTGCGCGTTGAATCAGAGCCGCGCCAGCAGCCCTGGATCCCGGCTTGCGCCGTGACGAGCGGATTTTTGAGTCCGCCAAACAAAAACGCGACCGCCTAGGCAGCCGCGCTCAAAATCAAAACCCACCCCAACTCGCCATCAGCGAGACCGCGCCCTCACGCCCGTGGCGCAAACACCCGCACCGTCACGCCATCCACCACAACATCATCCCGCACCCGCGTCCCGCCCCCGCGTGCCACCGCCGCCAGGCAACGCGGATACAGAACATGCTCCGCCTTCAAGACCCGCGCTGCCAACGTCGCCTCGGTATCACCCGCAACAACATCAACCTCAGCCGACCCGATCACCGGACCTTCATCAACCCCCGCCGTCACCTGATGCACCGTGCAGCCATGCACGAGATCGCCCGCGGCCAGCGCCCGGTTGTGCGTATCGACCCCCGGATATTTCGGCAGCAGCGCCGGATGGATATTGATCAACCGCCCCGCCCACTGGTTCACGAACCACGGCGTCAGCACTCGCATGAACCCCGCCAGCGCGATCAGCTCGACGCCCTCGGCCTCAATAGCAGCATTCATCGCGCGCTCAAACGCCTCGCGATCTTTCCCGTAAATCTTGTGATCGACGGCCACGGCCTTCACGCCAAACCCGCGCGCCTTTTCAAGCCCGCCCGCATCCGGCTTGTTCGCCAGAACAACCACCGGCTCGCACGGCCACGCCGGGTCCTGCGCCGCCTTCAGCAGCGCCTCCATGTTGGAGCCGCGTCCCGAGATCAGGATTCCAAGCCGCTTGCGGCTCACGCTGGCGCCAGCTCGCCAATCACGAACGGCGCTTCGCCTTCGTTGAACAGCCGCTCCATCAGCGGCTCAACCACCGCCGGCTCGACCGCCATCACCATGCCGACGCCACAGTTGAACGTGCGTCGCATCTCTTCATCCGAAACCGATCCCGCGCGCTGCAGCCAGTCAAACACCGGCGGAAGCTTCCACGCATTGTAATCGATCTTGGGCACAAGATGATCCGGACACATCCGCGGCGCATTCTCGGTCAGCCCGCCGCCCGTGATATGCGCCAGCCCCTTGATCCGCTTCAGCCGGACCAGTTGCAGCAGCGACTTCACGTAGATCTTCGTCGGCGCCAGCAGCGCCTCGCCAAGCTTCAGCTTCTCGTCGAAAGGCGCGCAGTCATCCCAGTTCAGCCCCGTCCGCTCCACGATGCGGCGAACCAGCGAATAGCCATTCGAATGCGGGCCCGACGAGGGCAGAGCCACCAGAACATCGCCGGCCTTCATCTCGTTCACGCGCGGCAGCACATCAGTCCGCTCGACGGCGCCGACCACGAAGCCCGCAAGATCATAGTGCCCCGCCGAGTACATCCCCGGCATCTCGGCGGTCTCGCCGCCCACCAGCGTGCAGCCCGCCTGACGGCAGCCTTCGGCAATGCCCGAGATCACCTTGGCGGCCGTGCCCGTCTCCAGCTTTCCGGTCGCGAAATAGTCGAGGAAGAAAAGCGGCTCCGCGCCCTGCGCCAGAACATCGTTGACGCACATGGCCACAAGATCGATCCCGATCGTCTCATGCCGCCCCGTCGCGAACGCCAGCATCAATTTGGTGCCAACTCCGTCCGTACCCGAAACAAGTACCGGATCCTTGAAGCCCGCGGCCTTCAGGTCGAACAATCCGCCAAAGCCGCCCAGCGCCCCGTCCGCGCCCGCGCGCTTGGTCGAGGCAGCCATCGGCGCGATCGCATCGACCAGCGCTTCGCCCGCGTCGATATCGACGCCCGCGTCGCGATAGGTGAGAGGTTTGTTCGTGTCTGATCCGCTCATAAGGCGGCAGTTAACACGCTAGGGAAGGCCGGGCCAGCGTGACCAAGCATTCATGCACAACCTGCCTTACAAAGGCCGGAACGGGCGGCTAAAGTCCGGTCCCATGAGACAAATCACAAGATTCGCCGCTGTTGTTGCCGCCTCGCTGGCTCTGGCTGGAACGGCTTTTGCGCAATCTCCGGTCTATTCGGTCAAGGACCTGCCGATCGACAAGACCGCCCCCACGGCCGCCGAGGCGACCAATCAGGGCCGCGCCGAAGCGCGCGTGATTGGCGCCCAGCGCCTGATCGAGCGGCTGACGCTGCCCGAAGATCGCTCATCCGCCCGCCAGCCGATCGACGCGGCCACCGTCGCCCGGTCCTATCGCAGCGTGCAGTCGCAGGGTGAGAAATCGTCATCGGTTTCCGGCGGCATCCGCGCGACCGGGTTCGTCACCTGGAGCTACCGCGAAGCCGAAGTCCGCAGCTATCTCGACTCGCTGGGCGTGCCCTATGTCGACAGCCAGGCGGCGCTCGCGATGATCGTTCCCGTCGCCGCCGCTGGTGTTGACCCTGCCCAATGGGGCGGACAGTGGACCACGGCTGCCGGTGGCCAGACGGTCGGCAAGTCGGACGATACCGTCCTTACGCCCTATGTCGGCTCGACCGAGGGCTGGAGCCGCCGTCCGGCCTGGATGGATATTCAGGAAGAACTCACGCGCGTCCGCGCCGATCACGGCGTGATCGCGGAAGCCTATCAGCAGGGCGCGCAATACTATGTTCGCCTCGTCGATATGCGTACCAACATTCCGAACCCGGATATCGGCGTCGCCGGTCCCTTCGTCAGCCTGCAGTCGGCGCAAGCTGGCGCGGTGATGGAGATGCAGCGGGCGTGGAAAGCCGCATCGATCGTGCGCGGCTCCGGCGCGACCAATCTCACGCTGGTTGCCGCGTTCGCCGACATCCAGGAATGGGTGAAGATCCGCAAGGGCCTCGAGACCTCGCGGCTGGTGAAGCAGCTCAACATCGAGTCGCTGTCCACCGCTGGCGCCGACATCAGCTTCGCTTACACTGGCCGTCCCGATCAGCTTGCGGCTGACCTGCGGTCCAAGGGCGTTGACCTCAGCGGTTCGGATGGCAATTGGCTCCTGCGAGTGTCCGGCCCGCAATGACGCCGTCTGGCGGCCAGCTGTTCCTCGACTTTCCGCGAATTGATCCCGACCAGCGCCCGCTGATCGAAACCGGTTCGTACGCGGCTGCGCTCGGCGCATTGCGGCGCTGGAAGCACTGGCCCGGCGGCCAGCTTGCGCTTGTCGGCGAACCCTTCGCAGGCAAGACGCGCGCGCTTCGCCTCTGGGCCTCCGACGCGAACGCTGCGCTGGTCACCGGGCAGGCGCTGGCGGCCGCCGAGATGGACGAGATCGCCCGGCTCTCGGTATCCGCCCTCGCCATCGACGATGCGGACCACCCCGAAGCAGCCCTCGGCCTCCTGGCGGCCCTCAACCTCTGCCGCGACCGGGGCGCTCCGGTCCTCCTGTCCGGCCGGACCCACCCTGCCGGCTGGTTCACGGTCCCGCCCGACCTCCGCTCCCGGCTGGCGGCGATGCCGGTCGCCCAGATCGAGCCTCCGGACGATGAAACCCTGGCCTTCCGTTTGCGGGAGGAATGCGCCCTCCGACACCTGATTTTACCCGATGAATCCGTGGCTTACCTTGCCAACCGGATGGAACGCTCCTGGCTGGCTGTCAGCCAGGTCGCCGACCAGATCGAGCGAACCCCGGGCCGGGCCGAAAGCCTGCGATCCGCCCGGTCGGTCCTTCTGGGCCTGGGGATGGACCCCGGCTAATCCCGACAGACGGCGAAAAAGATCCGTAATATATTGGTGTTATGCAGGTTTTCAGGACCGGCGTCAGACCGGCCAGAACCTTAGGGTGTTGAAGTGGACCAGGCGGATATGGCCGACCGTAGCGAACGCGCGCGCGAAACCTCGCCGAAGGGCAAGGAAGCCGCCGCCGTGACCGCCATCGCGGCCCAACTGGCCCAATCACCCGAGCGCTTCTTCAACCGCGAACTCTCGTGGCTCAAGTTCAACACGCGCGTGCTCGAAGAAGCCGAGAACAAGCGCCACCCGTTGCTGGAGCGCCTGCGCTTCATCTCGATCTCGGCCACCAACCTCGACGAATTCTACTCCGTCCGCGTTGCCGGTCTGCGCCAGCAGGCCCGGACCGGCATCACGCGCGTTTCGCAAGACGGCCTCACTCCGCAGCAACAGCTCGATCGCATCGCCATCGACGCCGGTACGCTGATGGCCGAGCAGCAGCGCATCTGGAACGAAATCCGCATCGAGATGAAGCGGGCAGGGCTTGCTGTTGTCGATGAAGACGATCTCAACGATGGCGACTGCGAATGGCTGCGCGCGCGCTTTCTGGAGCGTGTCTTCCCGGTGCTCACGCCGCTGGCGATCGATCCGTCGCACCCGTTCCCGTTCCTGCCGAACCAGGGCTTCGCAGTCGGCTTTACGCTCAAGCGCACCAGCGATGGCGAAAAGCTGCGCGCGCTGGTGCCGATCCCGAACCATATCGAGCGCTTCATGGAATTGCTGCCCGGCCCGAAAGGCCGCCGGTTCATCGCGCTTGAAGACGTCATCACGCTGTTCCTCGACACGCTGTTCCCGGATTGCGTGTCGAAGGGCCGTTGCGTACTGCGCATCATCCGCGACAGCGACATCGAGATCGAGGAAGAGGCGGAAGACCTCGTTCGCGAGTTCGAGATTCTGCTGAAGCAGCGCCGCCGTGGCCGCATCGTGCGCCTCAAGATCGACCGGGGCGCACCTGAAGACCTCAAGGCTTTCTTCATCGAGGAAATCGGCGCCGAGCCCAGCGATATCGTCGAAATCGATGGCCTCATGGGCCTCGGACAGCTCAAGGAGCTGATTGTCGAGGGACGTCCCGAGCTGGTGTTCAAGCCGTTCGAGTCGCGCTTCCCGGAACGTATCCGCGAGCATCACGGCGATATCTTCGCGGCGATCCGTGTGAAGGACATTCTGGTCCACCACCCTTACGAGTCGTTCGATGTGGTTGCGCAGTTCCTGCGCCAGGCTGCGCGTGACCCGGAAGTGGTCGCCGTGAAGCAGACCTTGTACCGTACCTCGAAGAACTCACCCATCGTCGCTGCGCTGATCGAAGCGGCTGAAGCAGGCAAGAACGTCACGGCTCTGGTCGAACTGAAGGCCCGCTTCGACGAAGAGGCCAACCTCCGCCTTGCGCGCGATCTCGAGCGCGCTGGCGTGCAGGTCGTGTATGGCTTCATCGAGTTGAAGACACACGCGAAGGTCAGCCTCGTCATACGTCGGGAGCAGGGATCGCTGCGCGCGTACACGCACGTCGGTACAGGCAACTACCACCCGATCACCGCGCGCATCTATGACGACCTGTCGCTGTTTACGGCCGACGAGAAGATCGGCCGCGATGCAGGCCGTCTGTTCAACTACGTCACCGGCTATTCGAAGCCGAAAGAGATGGAGGCCATGGCCATCTCGCCGCTGACCATGAAGCCGACCCTGATCGCGCTGATCGAGGATGAGATCGCTCACGCCAAGGCGGGCCGTCCGGCCCAGATCTGGGCCAAGCTCAACGCGCTCGTGGACGAGACGATCATCGATACGCTCTACAAGGCCAGTCAAGCTGGCGTGCAGATCCAGCTGGTCGTGCGCGGCATCTGCTGCCTGCGACCGGGTGTCCCGGGGCTGTCGGACAATATCGAGGTCCGCTCGATCGTTGGCCGGTTCCTCGAGCACTCGCGAATCGTCTGCTTCGGAGCGGGCGCGGGCCTGCCGTCCGACGAAGCCAAGGTTTTCATCGCATCGGCCGACTGGATGCAGCGGAATCTGGACCGGCGCGTTGAAACGCTGACGCCGATCAAGAACCCGACTGTGCATAACCAGGTTCTGGACCAGATCATGCTGGCGAACCTCAACGATCGCGCACAAAGCTGGACGTTGCGCCCTGATGGACGCTATGTGCGTAACGCGCCTACCAAGGGCCGCCAGCCCTTCTCGGCGCACGACTACTTCCTCGAAAACCCCAGCCTGTCTGGCCGGGGTAGCGCGCTGCGGCTCACCACGCCGCCGCAGCTCAAGCCAAGGGGCTGATCCCGCCACAGGGAATGCGCCTCGGGGTGAGTGACCGACCAGAGGCCAGTGCATGACGGCAACCTCAACCACCCGATCCCGGACAAGCGGCAAGCCTGTTCGCTGGAAGCGGATCGGCGTGATGGACGTCGGCTCCAACTCTGTTCGTCTGGTCGTTTACGATGTGCGTGGTCGCGCCATGCAGCCGCGCTTCAACGAGAAAGTTCTCGCGGGGCTGGGCCGAGGGCTCAATTCGACCGGCAAGCTCAACAAGGACGGCGTCGAGATCGCGATCGCGGCGCTCTCGCGCTTTGCCTCCATCACGCGCGCCCAAAAGGTTGAAGCGCTGTTCCCGTTTGCCACCGCCGCTGTCAGGGAAGCGGCTGACGGCAAGGAGTTCGCCGATCGGGTGAAGAAGGAAACCGGCATCACGCTGCGCGTATTGTCGGGTACCGATGAAGCCAAGTTTGCGGCTGAAGGCGTTCTGGCCGGCACGCCAGGCGTTGATGGCGTGGCGGGTGATCTGGGCGGGTCCAGTCTTGAACTCGCTCGTCTCGGCAGTGGCCGCTACGAAGGCGGCTCGACTTATCCGCTTGGCCCGCTCGCGCTCGATACCGGCGGGGCGTTCAACGAGGACAAGGTTCTTGCGAAGGTGAAGGACGTTCTGGCCAACGCGCCAGAGCTGAAGAAGTCCGGCGACACATTCTTTGCCGTAGGCGGCGCCTGGCGCGCGATCGGCACGCTGCACATGGAATTGACGCGCGCCCCGCTGCACATGCTCCAGAACTACGAGATGGATGCGGGCGAGCTTTCCAAACTGCTGGCCGACATTCTCGGCGGCAAGAAGCACACGGAAGTCCTGCTGGAAGTCGCAAAGCGGCGCGCGATCACGATCCCTTATGCGGCGGCGGTTCTCAAGACTGTGCTTGATATAGGCAAGTTCAAGAGTGTGATGATCTCTTCCTATGGCGTTCGTGAAGGCATCATCTTCGACAGCCTCGATCCCGCCGAGCGCCTCGAAGATCCGCTGGATGCAGGCATCGAAGCGCTTATCGCAGACGAGCAGGCCGCCGAATTCGGCCGCGCACTGGCCGAGTGGGCCAGCGAGGCGGCGCCCTATACGCTGAACGCGCGTCTATCATCCGCGGCCTGCAGGCTCGTGGATATCGGCGCGCTGCTGCACCCCGACCACCGCGCCGATCTGGCGTTCGACCTCGTCGCGCGCGCGCCGCTTCCCGGCTTGAGCCATAGGGACCGCGCGGCGCTGGCGCTTGCCGTCGCTTCGCGCTTCAAGAAGGGCGTCCGCAACGATGTCAGCGAAAAGCTGCTGGATGTGCATACCGCAGGAAAGGCGAGGGCGCTTGGCGCTCTCATGCGTCTGGCCGCAGACTTCTCCGGCCGGTCAGCCGACCTGCTGAAGCATGCGCGCCTCACATGCGACGGCGATACGCTGTCGCTGAAAGTCGCTGCGCCTTACCGCGCACTGGTTTCTGAATCGGTCGAGCGCAGGCTTGAGCAAGCTGCCGACGAACTCGACATGGATTACGCGCTGACGTCGTAGAGGCTCAGACCTCGACGATCTTTACGCCCTTGGGGCTGGCCGCCAGCGCGACCTTGCCGCTTTTCAGGCGCAACGCCATCTCGCCGAACACTTCGCGACGCCAGCCTTTCAGCGCGGCGATATCCGGATTGTCCTCGCGTGCGAGCTTTTCCAGATCAGCCGCGTTGGCGATCAGGCGTGTCGCCACGCCGGCATCGTCCGAAACCTGCTTCAGCAGCACCTTGAGCAGTTCGCCAACCGCACCGGGAGGCGGGCCGGCAGACTCGGGCCGTTCCACGTCAGGCGCATACTTGTCAGGATCATCGAGCGCCTGGTTGATCGCGTGGATCAGGCCCTGGCCGTGCTTGGACTTCGCAAAGCCGTTCGGCACGGCGCGCATCCGCTCCAGCGCGTCGGCTGTGCGGGGCTTCTGTTGGGCGATCTCCTGGATCGCGTCATCCTTGAGGATGCGTCCACGCGGCTTGTCGGTTTCCTGCGCAACGCGTTCCCGCCATGCCGATACGTTGGCCAGCACGGCGAGATAGTCGCTCTTGTACTTGCGGATCTTGTGCCGCTTCCACGCCGTCTCCGGGTCGAAGGCATAGATCTCGGGATCGAGCAGGCTGTCGTGCTCGTCCTTGATCCAGTCGGTGCGGTTCTGCTTGGCAAGCTTCTCGCTCAGGATGCGGTAGATCTTGCGGAGGTACACGACGTCCCCGCGCGCATAGCGGAGTTGCTTCTCCGACAGCGGCCGGCGGGCCCAGTCGGTGAACTGGGAAGATTTGTCGACCGTGCCTTTGAGCACCCGGCTGACGAGGTTTTCATAGCTGATGGAATCGCCCAGTCCGCAGGCCATCGCCGCAATCTGCGTGTCGAAAATGGGCTTGGGCGTGTGACCAATCAGGCGGGTGAAGATTTCGAGGTCTTGTCGCGCTGCATGGAACACCTTCACCTTCGACTCATCCGCCAGCAGGTGGAGCAGGGGCGAGAGGTCGATTCCCCGGGCTAGCGGGTCGACCAGCACGTCATAGTCGGCATTCGCTACCTGGATCAGGCAGACCTGTGGCCAGTAGGTGGTTTCGCGATGAAACTCGGTATCGACAGCGAGGAAGTCGCCGTCTGACAAGCGTTTGCAGGCCTCGACCAGCGCCTCGTTGTCGGTGATCAGGCGGATCTCGCCGGTCTCGTCGTCGTTCAAATCCATAGGCTCCCGATTCGACGGCCAGCTGATATTGACAAGCTTGACGGCGACATGCGCTTGTCCGCCCGTTCAATCAAGCCAAATCCCTCGGATTTCGCGGGAAAAGCAGGAGTTTTGCCCCGATGCATGCCTATAGGACGCATACCTGCGGCCAGCTGCGTGCGGAGCACGTCGGAAATACCGTGAAGTTGTCGGGCTGGGTTCACCGCAAGCGCGACCTTGGCGGCCTGCTGTTCATCGACCTGCGCGACCATTACGGCATCACCCAGTGCGTCGTGACGCCGTCTAATCCCCATTTCGGCCGTCTGGAGCGCATCCGCGTCGAGTCCGTGATCTGCCTTACGGGCGAGGTCGTCGCGCGCGACGCCGGCACCGTGAACGCCACGCTGGCTACCGGCCAGATCGACCTCAAGGTGCAAGACCTCGCCGTCCTGTCCGAAGTGGCCGAGGAGCTTCCGCTCCCAGTCTTCGCCGAGCCGGAATACCCGGAAGACGTGCGCCTGAAATACCGCTTCCTCGACCTGCGCCGCGAGACGCTGCACGCCAACATCGTGACGCGCACGAAGGTCATCGCCTCCATGCGCCGCCGCATGACGGATACCGGCTTCACCGAATACTCGACGCCGATCCTCACGGCCTCGTCGCCGGAAGGCGCGCGCGACTTCCTCGTGCCGAGCCGCATTCACCAGGGCAAGTTCTTCGCGCTGCCGCAGGCGCCGCAGCAGTACAAGCAGTTGCTGATGGTCGCCGGCTTCGACCGCTACTTCCAGATCGCGCCGTGCTTCCGCGATGAAGACCCGCGCGCCGACCGCCTGCCGGGCGAGTTCTACCAGCTCGATCTCGAGATGAGCTTCGTCACGCAGGAAGACGTGTGGGACACGATGGAGCCCGTTCTGCGCGGCGTGTTCGAGGAATTCGGCAACGGCAAACCCGTCACACAGAAATTCCCGCGCATCCCGTACGACACGTCGATCCGCAAATACGGCTCCGACAAGCCGGACCTGCGCAACCCGATCGAGATGGACAACGTCTCCGACCATTTCCGTGGTTCGGGCTTCAAGGTCTTCGCGGGCATGCTTGAGAAAGATGCCAAGAACGAAGTCTGGGGCATCCCGGCCAAGGGCGGCGGCAGCCGCGCCTTCTGCGACAAGATGAACTCCTGGGCCCAGCAGCAAGGCCAGCCCGGCCTCGGCTACATCTTCTGGCGTGAGGGCGAAGAGGGCGGGGCGGGCCCCGTCGCCAAGAACATCGGGCCTGAGCGCGCTGAAGCCATTCGCCAGCAGTTCGGCCTCGCGGTCGGCGACGCCATTTTCTTCACGGCTGGCCTGCCGTCAGCGTTCTACAAGTTCGCGGGCGAGGCGCGTAACCGAGTCGGCACGGAGCTGAACCTCACGCAGCCGGATCAGTTCGCGTGCTGCTGGATCGTCGACTTCCCATTCTACGAATGGAACGAGGACGAGAAGCGCGTCGACTTCGCACACAACCCGTTCTCGATGCCGCAAGGCGGTCTTGAGGCGCTCAACGGTGGCGCTGATCCGCTGTCGCTCAAGGCATTCCAGTACGACATGGTCTGCAACGGCTACGAGATTGCGTCCGGCTCGATCCGGAACGCGAGCCCGGAGACGATGGTGCGAGCGTTCGAGATCACCGGCCTCAGCAAGGCCGATGTCGAAGCGCAGTTCGGCGGCATGTATCGCGCGTTCCAGTTCGGCGCCCCGCCTCACGGCGGCATGGCGGCGGGCGTGGACCGCATTGTCATGCTCGTTTGCGGCGTCCAGAACCTTCGCGAGATCACCCTGTTCCCGATGAACCAGCAGGCGCAGGATCTCCTGATGAACGCTCCGAGCGATGCGTCGCTGAGACAGCTGCGCGAGCTGGGCATCCGGATTCACGAGAAGCCGAAAGCCTAAGGCATTCTAGCTTGGGGAGGGGGCTATGCCGGAGCCGACATTCGCTGTGGTGTTTGTCGTCGTCTGGCTTTGTGCGGCGGCCTACGTCTTCTGCGTCTTCAAGTTATCGTTGAGGATACAGCAGTTGAAGCGAGAGGGGCGGGCTGCGGATGCGCCAGCGTTGCAGTTTGGGATCGATCCGGCGCACCCGTTCGAGGTTTTTCGCAGCTTTGGGTGGTTGGTGACCGGGCGTTACGCCAAGCTTGCCGACGTATCGGCCACGCGTTGGGCGAACATCGCTCGCATACTGCTTTTCTTGGTTGCTCCAATGATGGTGGGGATGTTCGCGCTCGTCCTGAGCGGCATAATCGTGCCTTAACAGCAGGAGT
>Ga0116176_10003223_pt1 | contig 12117 bp, 11 predicted proteins | sample AD_STIC08_MetaG_FD_89803 | JGI IMG/M metagenome (GOLD analysis project Ga0116176, IMG submission 89803) | Active sludge microbial communities of municipal wastewater-treating anaerobic digesters from USA - AD_STIC08_MetaG | ecosystem: Engineered > Bioreactor > Anaerobic > Digestate | place: USA... | reverse complement strand
TGCCGACCGGCATCGATTGCCCGACACGCGATGCCATCGCCCGCATCATCTGTTCGGGAATTCTAAAGGTCGTGACGGGGTGAGTCGCCGTCCCCGAAGCCCGCGCAGTTGCAACATCAGCAGCGCCCAGCAATAGCCCCAGATCGGACGGATTGATCGGCGTCGCCTCAACCCGGACCACGACCTGGTCAGGCTTCGGCTCAGGCATCGGCACGTCGATCAGGGACAGTTCCAGTTCCCCACTTTCCTTGACGAGCGAACGCAATTCCAATCCCATGTGTCTCTCCGGTATCTGTTATGAAGCCCCACCATGCGCGTGGCTCGACAATCGCGCAAGACTGACATAAAGGCGACGACCGCGCGGGCGTAGCTCAATGGCAGAGCAGAAGCTTCCCAAGCTTACGACGAGGGTTCGATTCCCTTCGCCCGCTCCAGAAATGTGGCAGGTCTGCAGGGACAAGCGACCGGCTTGCCCCTTACCCGAAAACCGGGCAATCCAGCCCGGCCGGGCTCTTTGTGAAGATTTCCGGCGCGCCGTCGGTGATGCCGATCGAATGTTCGAACTGGGCCGAGAGCGAGCGGTCCCGCGTCACGGCGGTCCAGCCATCGTCGAGCACCTTGCAGTCCGGCCGGCCGATATTGATCATCGGCTCGATCGTGAAGAACATGCCCGGCTTCAGCTCGGGGCCGGTGCCGGGACGTCCGGCGTGGACGACTTCGGGGGCGTCGTGGAACAGGCGGCCGATGCCGTGTCCGCAGAAATCGCGCACCACGCCATAACGGTGTTTTTCGGCAAAGCTCTGGATCGCATGGGCCACATCGCCAAGCCGGTTGCCCGCCCGCGCCTGCTCGATGCCGCGCATCATCGCCTCATAGGTCACTTCGACCAGCCGCCGCGCCTTGATCGGCACGTCCCCGACCAGATAGGTGCGGTTGGTATCGCCATGCCAACCGTCGACAATGCTCGTCACGTCGACATTGACGATATCGCCGTCGCGCAGAGCCTTGGGCCCCGGGATGCCGTGGCAGATAACGTGGTTGATCGAGGTGCAGCAACTGTGCGCATAGCCGCGATAGCCGAGCGTCGCCGGGATGGCGCCTGCGTCCAGCGTCATCTGGCGGACCGTGTCGTCAATCTCTTCGGTCGTGATGCCGGGCACAATCAGCGGGACGAGGGCGTCGAGGATCTGCGCCGACAGGAAGCCCGCCCTGCGCATGCCTTCAAACCCTTCGGGGCCGTGGAGTTTGATGGCGCCATTGCGCGCATGGAGCGTGTCGAGGGTGACGGTCTGATAGTCGGTCATGGCGGGGATATAGCAGTAGCTCCATCATTTTGCGAGCCTTGCGGGATTTGGCTGTTCTGCAGTTCCGCGCTATGGCATCCAGCATGACATCGACACGCATCTGGACCGCCGCTCTTGTCGTCATTGGCGATGAAATCCTCTCCGGCCGCACGCAGGACAAGAATGTCGCGCAGATCGCGCTCTGGCTGAACATCCAGGGGATCAGGCTGGCCGAAGTGCGGGTCGTGCCTGATGTTCAGGAGGCCATTGTCGAGGCGGTCAACACTTTGCGCGCGCGCAATGACTATCTCTTCACGACCGGCGGCATCGGGCCAACGCACGACGACATCACGGTCGATGCCATTGCAGCGGCTCTTGGCGTCGGCGTCGTGATTCACCCGGAAGCGAGCGCTGCGTTGCACCGTTACTACGAAGCGCGTGGCGGGATCACTGAAGCGCGCCTGCGCATGGCGCGTGTGCCTGATGGTGCCGAACTCATCCCCAACCGCATGTCTGGCGCGCCGGGCATAAGGCATGGCAATATCTTCATCATGGCCGGGGTGCCGCACATTACGGCAGGGATGCTCGACGCGCTGACCGGTACGCTGGAGGGCGGGCTCCCCCTGCTCTCGCGGACGATCGGTTGCTGGGTGGCGGAAAGCGAAATCGCGGAGCTCCTTGGTGATACCGAAAAGGCGCATGAAGGTTGCCAGATCGGCAGCTATCCCTTCTTTCGGCAGGGACAGGTCGGGTCCAACTTCGTGATCCGCTCAACGGACCAGATGACGCTAGATGGCTGTGCGGCCGCGCTTGGCGCCGCGCTCGATGCCGTTGGCCATGAGGCGATTGACGGCGGGATCTGAAGAACGGCCCCCTAGCCACCAATCGCTGGATCGGGCCTTTGTGCGGGCGCCATCGCAAAGAGGATCGCGAGGCCCACCAGAGCAAAGGTCGCGGCGATGACAAAGGCAATGCCGTAGAACTGGAATGGCGCCCCGGGGCCAGTGAACCAGGATAGCGCCGGATTGAACAGGGTCGGCGCGATGACCGATCCGACCGCCATCACGCTGGACGCAAATCCCTGGACCTCGCCCTGGTTCGTCGCATCGGCCCGCCTCGACATCATCGCTGTGAGGCAAGGGTGTACCAGCGACTGGACAGCGATCAGCGGCATGATCGCAAAGGCCAGCCAGCCATTCGTCGTGACGGCAAAGGCGATCATACCCAATGCGCCCCCGATCATGCCAATCGTTGCTGTCCGCCGCTCCCCGAAACGGGCGATGATGCGGGCTGAAAAGAGGATCTGGGTGACGGCCATCGACACCCCCATCAGTGCAAGCGACAGCCCGATCATCGCGTTGGACCAGCCATAGCGCCCGATCGTGAAATAGGACCAGGTCATGGGGTAGATCAGGCTGGCGAGCTGCCACGCCAGATAGACGCCGGAAATGGGCAGGAGCCCGGGCAGTTTTCGGACCGTGAGGAGCGCGCCGACCATATTTGCCCGCTTCCAGTCGAACGGGCGCCGGTGCTCTTTGGCCAGCGTCTCGGGCAGTGCAAACACGCCATAGAGAAAATTCGCGGCTGCCAGGGCGCTGGCAGCATAGAAGGGCAGGCGCGGATCGAATTCGGCAAGCAATCCGCCCAGGGCCGGCCCCGCCACGAACCCGACTCCGAAGGCGGCGCTGATATAGCCGAACAGGCGCGAACGGTCATCAGGGCCAGTGACATCGGCAATGACTGACTGCGACGGCCCGTTGGTCGCGCCGAAGATTCCGGTCAGCATCCGCGTCGCGAACAGCCAGGCAAGGTTTGGCGCGAAGGCCATGACAAGGAAATCGACAGCGAAGCCGAACAGAGATCCCAGCAGAACCGGCCGCCTGCCGAAGCGATCGGAAAGGTTGCCCATCACCGGGCCAAAAAGGAACTGGAACAGTGCATAAGTCAGCGACAACCAGCCGCCGATCGCAATCGCCCGCGACAGGGAGACATGGCCGAGCGACATGATCAATTGCGGGAAGGACGGAATGATGATGCCAAAGCCAATCGAATTGACGAGCATCGTCGCCAGCACAAACTTGATTGCAGGCGGCAAAGGGGTGCGGTTCATGCTGGCACAGGGGCCTATAAAATTCCCCCGGTCAAGAGCGGCGCGCTGCCGGCCGTTGCAGTTATGAGGGAACCGCTGTTAAGGCATCATCATGAGTGCCGCCCGTTATGACGCCTTTCGCGCCGAAGTTCGCCAATGGCTTGCCGAGAACCTGACCGCCGATTTGCGGGAGGTGACGGAACGGGCGACGAGCGTCTTTATCGACAAGCCGCACAATCTTGCCTGGCAGCGCATCCTGGCAACACGGGGATGGGTCGCGCCGCATTGGCCGGCCGAATATGGCGGACCGGGTTGGGATGAGACCGAGCGCTATATCTTCGCAAGTGAATGTGCGCGGGCCGAAGCGCCAAGCCTAGCGCCAATGGGTTTGCGCATGGTTGCGCCGTGCATCATGCGATACGGCACCGAGGAACAGAAGGCGCATTACCTTCCCCGTATTCTTGCGGGCGAGGACTATTGGTGCCAGGGTTATTCAGAGCCGCAAGCAGGTTCCGACCTCGCAGCGCTTTCGCTGCGCGCCGACCGCGACGGCGACCATTATGTGCTCAACGGCTCGAAAATCTGGACGACTCATGCTCATTTCGCGAACCGGATGTTCTGCCTTGTGCGCACCAGCCGCGAAGGACCGCGTCAGGCAGGCATAACGTTCCTCCTGCTCGATATGGATACACCGGGCATCAATGTTCGGCCGATTGTCTCGATCGCAAATGACCATGATTTCAACCAGGTTTTCTTCGAGGACGTGCGGGTGCCCGTATCCGGGCGGCTCGGCGAGGAAAACCAGGGCTGGACGGTCGCCAAATACCTTCTCGAATTCGAGCGTGCGGTTGCCTATGCGGCAGGGCTTCATGCTGCGCGCGACAAGCTTGAAGCAGCGGCACGCGAAACAGGTTTGCTGATGGATCTGCAATTCCGCCGCAAACTTTCGCTCGTCGCAGCCCAGATTTCAGCAATCGAAGCGGTCGAACTTGGGGTCATGGCTGCCATGGCTTCGGGACGAAATCCGGGGCCTGCCTCTTCCTTGCTCAAGATCCAGGGCACGGAGACACAACAGCGCATTCAGGAGCTCGCTATCGAAGTCGCAGGGCACTATGCGGCGCCCGACCAGCATGAGGCGCGCCAGCCGGGCAGTGGCCTGGCCGCGCTGACAGACGATTCGGCGATGATTGCAGCGCCCCGTTATTTCAATGGCCGGGCGGCCTCGATCTATGGCGGGTCCAACGAAATCCAGCGGGGAATCATCGCGCGGCAAGTGCTCGGCTTGTAACAGTGCAAATCTGCCTAATTTTCAGGCAGAGATTCTCGATCTGCTCGCCTGCTGGGCAGGATTTGCGTGATCCTTTCACCGAATCCCTGTTCTTGTTGCGGAATCCTGTTTGGCACGCTTATTGAAAGCGAAAGCGTGTTTTCGGGGACTCGAGGAAAGCGAAAATGAAAAAGATCGAAGCCATCATCAAGCCGTTCAAGCTCGACGATGTGAAGGAAGCGCTGCACGAAGTTGGCGTTTCCGGCATCACTGTCACCGAAGCAAAAGGGTTTGGCCGCCAAAAGGGGCATACCGAACTCTACCGCGGCGCGGAATATGTCGTCGATTTCCTCCCCAAGGTGAAACTTGAGGTCGTCGTTGACGATGCCATGGCGCAGCGCGTGGTCGAAGCGATCGCCAACGCTGCGCAAACCGGCCGCATTGGCGACGGCAAGATATTCGTCATTCCGGTGGAAAGCGCTTTGCGCATCCGCACGGGAGAGAAGGATGGCGACGCAATCTGACGATGTTTGTCGCCCCTGCGAAGGCAGGGGTCAGCCTGAATTTAGTACTCCAAACAGGCCCCTGCCGTCGCAGGGGCGACGCATAACAGAGAAGGAAAGCAAAAATGGCCAAACCGGCAGATGTTCTTAAGCGTATCAAGGATGAAGAGATTGAATGGGTCGATCTTCGTTTTACCGATCCCAAGGGCAAATGGCAGCATCTGACGATGTGTTCGGGCGTGATCGGCGAAGACGAACTGACCGACGGCTTGATGTTTGACGGATCATCGATCGCCGGATGGAAGGCCATCAACGAGTCCGACATGATCCTGAAGCCGGACCTCGATTCGGTGTATGTCGATCCCTTCTCGGCCACGCCGATGATGATCATCTTCTGCGATATCGTCGAGCCATCGACGGGAGAGCTCTATGCCCGTGATCCGCGTTCAACCGCGAAGCGCGCAGAGGCCTATCTCAAGTCAACCGGCATCGGCGATACTGTCTATGTTGGCCCCGAAGCCGAATTCTTCATGTTCGACGATGTGCGTTTCGAGAATGGCTATAACACCTCCTACTACAAGCTGGATGATATCGAGCTGCCGACCAACACCGGCACGAAGTATGAAAGCGGCAACATGGGCCATCGCCCGCGCGCCAAGGGCGGCTATTTCCCGGTTGCTCCCGTCGATTCGGCGCAGGATATTCGCGGTGAAATGGTTTCCACCATGCTCGAAATGGGCCTGCCCTGCGACAAGCATCACCACGAAGTCGCGGCTGCCCAGCACGAACTCGGCCTCACCTTCGGTACACTGACCGAGACCGCCGACCGCATGCAGATCTACAAATATGTCGTGCACATGGTTGCGCATGCCTATGGCAAATCGGCGACATTCATGCCGAAGCCGATCAAGGAAGATAATGGCTCGGGCATGCACACCCATCTTTCGATCTGGGCGAAGGGCAAGCCACTGTTTGCGGGCAATGGCTATGCCGGCCTGTCAGACATGTGCCTCTATTTCATTGGCGGCATCATCAAGCATGCAAAGTCGGTCAATGCCTTCACCAACCCGACGACGAACAGCTACAAGCGGCTCGTCCCGGGCTATGAAGCGCCGGTTCTGCTTGCCTATTCGGCGCGCAACCGTTCGGCTTCCTGCCGCATTCCCTATGGCGCGGGTGCCAAGGCGAAGCGTGTCGAGGTGCGCTTCCCTGATGCGATGGCCAATCCCTATCTTGCCTATGCTGCGCTGTTCATGGCCGGGCTCGACGGGATCGAGAACAAGATTCATCCCGGCGATGCGATGGACAAGAACCTCTATGACCTGCCGCCAGAAGAACTGGCCCAGGTGCCGACCGTATGCGGTTCGCTGCGTGAAGCACTCGAAGCGCTCGAGGCCGATCACGCCTATCTGCTGAAGGGCGATGTGTTCTCCAAGGACCAGATCGAATCCTATATCGAACTCAAGATGGAAGACGTCGCCCGCTGGGAAATGACGCCAAGCCCGGTCGAGTTCGACATGTATTATTCCTACTGACCTTTGAATGCAGGGCGGCGGCCTAACGGTTGCCGCCCTTGTTCACGCCAGCTCGGAAATCTTTAAAGCTGGCGGGGCGGACGGCAACGCCCCCTGTTCCGGGTCAAAGCGATGCCAGCCGTCGGGGCCTAGCCGTTCGATCGGGCGGAATTTTGTCTTGTATTCCATCCGGCCTGAGCCCTGAATCCAGTAGCCGAGATAGACATAGGGCAGTCCGGCTGCGCCTGCGCGGAGGATGTGATCCATGATGATGAAGTTTCCGAGCCCCGCCCGCTTCTGGTCATCGGCCACAAAGAAGCTGTAGATCATCGAAAGGCCGTCTCCCTGCTGGTCGGTCAGGCAGGCGCCCACGAGCTTGCCCGGGTAACCATCGATCGAAGGTTCGCGATACTCGATCACAAAGGTGTTGACCGGGGTCTGTTCGACCATGTCGGCAAAGTCGATTTCATCCATTCCCGCCATCCCGCCATCGGGATGCCGCAGCGCGAGGTATCGGCGCAGCAGCTGGTATTGCTCATCGGTTGACCAGGGCTGGGCAGCCGTCACTTCAAGGTCGGCATGACGCTTCAGGACTTTGCGTTGACTGGCATTCGGGGCGAATTCCTTGGTGACCACCCGCACGGAAATGCAGGCAGAACAATCCGCGCAACTGGGTCTATAGGCAACGCCCTGACTGCGACGAAAGCCGATCTTGCCAAGCGCGTCATTCAGTTCGCTGGCGTTGGCGCCCGTCAATTCGGTAAAGACCTTGCGTTCCTGCTTGCCCGGCAGATAGGGGCACGGCGACGGGCTCGTGACGAAAAACCTCGGAAACCGGAATTGTGCGGTCACGGCCGATCCGTCTCCCAAACGGTGTTACGAGAATAGCTGGCGCGTTATGGAACGGCAGACCGGTTATGAAAAGGGCATTTACCATCAAAAAACGGTAAACGCGAAAATGGCGCTGATATCAGGCCAGTTCAACCTGCGACACGTCATAGCCGGCCTCGCGCAGCGCCGCGATCAGACGCGCCAGGTGCGGCGCATCGCGTGTCTCGCACTCGATATCGGTAATGAGACCCTTGGCCGGCAAATCGGTGAAGACGCGCTGGTGATAGATTTCGAGCACGTTGACATTCTGTTCGGCAATGACGCGGAACACGTTCACCAATGCTCCCGGCCGATCCTGCAGCCGGATGCGGATGCGCGCCAAACGACCCGAGCGGACCTGATCCCGCAGCAGCACATTGGCCAGCAGGCGCGTATCAATGTTGCCGCCAGTCAGGACAATGCCGACGGTCCGGCCACGGAACTGATCGGCATGTTCCAGAAGTGCTGCAAGGCCGGCAGCACCCGCGCCTTCGACCACTGTCTTTTCGATCTGGAGAAGGAGGCTGACAGCTTCTTCCAGCCGCCGCTCGCTGACAAGCAGGATCTCGTCGACCAGCGTCTTGACGAACCGCCGGGTCAGTTCGCCTGGATGCTTGACGGCAATGCCTTCAGCCAGCGTATCGCCCGTGCACGGCGCATCTGCGCCGGTCACGACATTGTGCATGGACGGATAGAGTTCGGCCTCGACACCGATCACCCGAAGTTCAGGACGCAGGGCCTTGGCCGCCGTTGCCATTCCGGAAATGAGCCCGCCGCCGCCGATGGGCACCACAAGCGTGTCGATGTCGGGTGCGTCCTCAAGCATTTCGAGCGCAACCGTTCCCTGCCCTGCGATGATATCGGGTTCGTCGAATGGATGTACAAAGGTCAGACTGCGCTCGCCTTCCAGGGCACGGGCATGGGCATTGGCAGCCTCGAATGTTTCGCCGTAGAGCACCACGGTTGCGCCATGGGCTTCGGTCTGCATCACTTTCACGGTCGGGGTCAGCTTCGGCATGACGATCGTCACGGGCACGCCAAGCCTTTTGCCATGGTAGGCAAGGCCCTGCGCATGGTTTCCGGCCGAGGCTGCGATGACGCCATTCTTGCGCGCATTGTCTCCCATCAGGAGCAGGCGGTTGAGCGCTCCGCGCTCCTTATAGGCCGCTGTGAACTGCAGGTTTTCGAATTTCAGGTAAATGTTCGCCCCCGTCATTGCCGAAAGCGTCTGGCTTTGCAGCGTGGGCGTGCGGATGACCGCGCCACTGACGCGAGCATGGGCGGCGCGGACATCGTCGAGCGTGACGGGCAGGTGATCCAGGTCTGACATGGGGGCGCCCTAACGCATCTGGCGCTGTTGGCAAACAGTGCTTATGCTCGCGCCTATGGCAAAACTGGCTTTTATCGGGCTCGGCGTGATGGGCGGGCCAATGGCACAGCACCTGGCCGAAGCCGGGCACGACATGACGGTTTACAACCGGACACAGTCCCGGGCGGATGCTTGGGTCCGGGTCAATGGTGGACGCAGTGCCTCCAGCCCGGCCGAAGCTGCAGAAGACGCGGATGCCGTCATCACCTGTGTCGGCAACGACGATGATCTGGCCGCTGTCACGCTCTCGCGCGATGGTGCCTTCCGGACCATGCGCAAGGACAGTCTGTTCATCGATCACACCACCGTGTCGGCAAAGATCGCGCGGCAATTGGCGGTCGAGGCCAAGGACAAATATATCCTGCCAATTGACGCGCCAATGACCGGCGGGCAGATCGGCGCGCAAAAGGGCGCACTCACGCTGATGTGCGGCGGCCGGGCGAAGGCGATCGAAGCGGCAACACCAATCATGCAGGCTTATGCGGCCAAGATCGTCCATGTCGGGCCGACGGGTGCGGGGCAGTTGACCAAGATGGTCAACCAGATCGGCTTTGCCGGGATCGTCCAGTCGCTTGCCGAAGCGATCCGTTTTGCCCAGGCCGAAAATCTCGATCTCGACAAGGTCTTCGAAGCCATTTCTGGCGGGGCTGCATCAAGCTGGCAGATGACCAACCGCTGGGCCACGATGGCGCGCGACGAATTCGATTTCGGGCTGGCCGTGGACCTGATGCGCAAGGACCTTGGCCTTGCCTTTGATGAAGCGCGCGGGAATGGCGCGACTCTTCCGGTGACGGCGCTGGTCGATCAGTTCCTCGCCGATGTGCAGGGCCTGGGCGGCGGGCGGCAGGATCCGAGCGCGCTGATCCGGAGGCTGGCGAAGCCGGACTAGGATTTGGCGTGTCGGGAATGGGTTGGAAGGCTGACGGACGCCTTCTGCGCCAGACTGTTGAACCTCCCCCTGGTCCCCCCGCCCCGCTTTATCGCGGCGCCATGCGGATTGCGCCGTCGAGCCGGATGCACTGGCCGTTGAAGTAAGAGTTTCGTGCGAGTTCCATTGCGAGGCTCGCAAACTCCTCCGGCTTCCCGAGGCGTTTGGGAAATGGCACCGAGGCGGCCAGGCTTTCCAGCACTTGCGGCTTGGCGCCAAGCATCAGGGGCGTCGCGAAGATGCCGGGCATGATCGAATTGACCCGGATGCCAAGGTCTGAAAGGTCGCGCGCCATCGGCAGCACCAGTCCGTTGACTCCCGCTTTTGCCGATCCGTAGATCACCTGGCCGATCTGTCCGTCCTGCGCGGCAACGGAGGCCGTCAGCGTGATGCAGCCGCGCTCCCCATCGTCGAGCGGTTGGAGGGCAGCCATTCCCTCGGCGGCCAGAGACGCAATCCTGTAGGACGCCACGAGAATGCCGTTCACGCCATAGCTGTAATCCTCGGTGGACAGGCGTTTGAGTCGGCCGGCTTCCTTGTCAAAGGCAAGCGTCTTGCCGCGCCGTGACGTCATGGCGCAATGCACCACGATCCGTTCCTGACCATGCGCTGCTCGCGCCTTGGCAAATCCGGCTATGACCGAGTCTTCGCTTGTGATGTCAACGTCGCAGAAAAGCCCCCCTATGGCATCGGCCACGGCCTCGCCCAGCGTCGCATTCAGATCGAAGATCGCGACCTTGATCCCGGCGGCGGCCATGGCTTCGGCCGTTGCCCGCCCAAGCCCGGAAGCGCCCCCCGTCACGATTGCGGCAGTCGAAGAATCAATCAGCATTCAATGTTCCTTTGCATGGTCACAGTTCAGGCGTCGCAACTGCCCTTCGCTTTGGCAACTGGCAAATCGCGCAACTGCCTGCCCAACCTGGTTGGCGCTTCCTTGGTCGATCCTCAGCCAAAGCCATGCTCTTCAGGGATGGGAGAGGGCGGGTTGTCCGGCATCGCGATCAATTCTTCAGCCGAAGCGCCATTCCGATAGCGCGTGAGCAGGTCTTCGGGATCGATCACGACGCCGACCGGATTGGCGGCAAACCCTTCGCTCTCCATATAGGCCGTCGCATCTTCAAGCGTCCCGCAATCGACTTGAAGCTCCATCCGATTGCCGTCCGGGTCCTTGTAGTACATCGAGAGCGTGGTGCCATGATGGATGGGCCAATAGGGCGCGATCCCTGCAGACTTCAGTCGAGCATAGGTTTCCAGAAGATCACCGACCCCGGCATAGGTATAGGCAACATGATTGACCCCGATTGTGCCGCGCTCTCTGCCGCCATCCGGGTTGAACGCGTCGAGATTGGCGAAGGCGAACCGGTGGTGCTCATCATCATAGGTCATGAACGCGAGTGCAGGATTGCGATGCACGACGTGGGCTTCGAAGACAGTCTCGTACCAGGCGATCATCTCGTCGAAGCGACGCGTCTGATAGACGACATGTGCGAATTTGACAGGTTTTGCCATGGTCCTTCTTTCCCTTCCGGCACGCTGGCTCGAGTCGTTTGCGGCATCCTATGTCTGCTGGGCACAGGTGCAAAGGGAAGCATGCTTGCGGGAGGGGCGCAAGGCAGGCATGATCGGGGGATGCGTGTTCTTTGCTCAAGCCTGCCCCCAGCCCCTCCCGCAATCGTGAAGGGGATCTTGCTTGCCGGCCTTGCGCTCCTCTTTGCCACCCCGGCGGCCGCCGATACATTGATCGACAATGTGAATGGCATCACGCTGGACGAGGCGGGCCATGTTGTCCGGTTTTCGGGCCTGGTGATGGGCAATGACGGAAAGATCGTGCGCCTGATGACAGCGCCCGCGCCGCCATCTGAGCCGGCGCGGAAAGTGAAGAAGGGGCAAGCGGCTCCCGCCCCTTATCGACCAGATTACCGGATCGACGGCAAGGGGCGGACGATGCTGCCCGGCCTGATCGATGCACACGGCCATGTCATGCTGCTGGGGTTCCAGGCACTGACACTTGATCTGTCCGACACCAATTCTCTCGCCGAAGCGCAGGGCAAGATCGCAGCCTATGCGCGCGATCATGCCAATCGGCGGTGGATCATAGGGCGCGGCTGGAACCAGGAGCGTTGGGGGCTGGGGCGGTTCCCGACGGCAGCAGAACTGGACGCTGTCGTTGCGGACAAGCCGGTCTGGCTTGAGCGGGTCGACACGCATGCTGGCTGGGCAAACAGTGCGGCGTTGGCCGAAGCTGGCGTGACGGCAAAGTCCGTCTCGCCATCCGGCGGGCGGATCGAGATGGT
>Ga0116176_10003207_pt1 | contig 12149 bp, 8 predicted proteins | sample AD_STIC08_MetaG_FD_89803 | JGI IMG/M metagenome (GOLD analysis project Ga0116176, IMG submission 89803) | Active sludge microbial communities of municipal wastewater-treating anaerobic digesters from USA - AD_STIC08_MetaG | ecosystem: Engineered > Bioreactor > Anaerobic > Digestate | place: USA... | reverse complement strand
TGCCACGTGCCCTGGTCGTCATCAGGACGAACGCCACCAGGTTCTGGGGAGTCACGACGATGCGTCTGTCGATCCCATGCTTGTAAGGCGCCTTGGATACTCGCTGATGTGGGATATTAACAGCCGCATCGTCGTGACTCCCCAGAACCTGGTGGCGTTCGTCCTGATGACGACCAGGGCACGTGGCATCCCGCGCCCGGTTCTCGTGGAACAGACCGTCGAACTTTACCGGCGGATCGCGATTCGTGGCGGCCTGTTTTCCGACAGGCTGGACGCGGCCATGCTGCCCGGGGATGGGAAGTTTTCGACCGGCGCGTGGCGTCGGGTTTATGTGGACTGGCGTGACACTGCCGAGATGCAGAGGCCCGGACTTCCGACCCTCGAGGCGCCAAGGATCACCGCAATTGACGGCCTGATCGAGGAAGTCCTTGGCGTGTTCGCGCGCGAGGGTGCGGTCAAGGTCAGCGGCGAAGGCTTCGATTCCGTGATTTCCGTTGTCGAGCGTCACCGCGCGTGGCTTGAGTACTACAAGAACGGTATCGTCCATTTCTTCCTCCCGCAGGCGATAGTGGCGACGGCGGTCGAGTCGCTGGCAGCCGCCGACAGGATGGACGAGCAGGAACTGCATCGCCGCACGCGGGATCTGACAAGGCTTTTCAGGCTGGAATTCGTTTACGACAAGACCGTTTCAATGCTGGAATCACGAAGCCGGACGGTCGATTTTTTCGTCGATGAAGGGCTGCTTGTCAGGGTGTCCGACGGTATCCAGGTCAACCGGATGCGTATGGACGAGATAAACTGGTATTCCGAGATATTGCGACCATTCGTCGATTCTTACCGGGTGCTGGCGACGGTGGTCATGAAGGCGCCGGCACGCGCGGACAGGGATGAAATCATCGCGCAGGCGATGAAGGACGGACGCAGGGCCTGGGAGATTGGCGAGGTTGACAAGGTCGAATCGGTTTCGCCGGTCATTTTCAAGAACGCGTACAAGTTAATGCAGGACGAAGTGGCGAACGGGCGCCAGCCGGACATGAAGGCCGCGGCCGTTTCCGCCTACAATGCGCTTCCCGAGACAAGGCGTCGCGTCAAGGCCCCGCTTCCCGTCGATCCGTCCTCCGGCGCCTGATCCAGGCCGTCAGCCAAAGGCCAAGTGCGGCTGCAATCACGCACCAGACGGCGACGGAGTAAGTTCGAAACAGCATGACCACCGAGTCGAGGTTGGCCCCGAGGGCCAGCCCGGCGAGCATCAGCAATCCTGTCCAGGCGGCGTTGCTCACGAGTCCGGCAAGCATCGATTTGACGAAAGACATGCCGGCCATTCCGGCAGCGACGAAGAGGAGGCTCCGGATTCCGGGCATCATGCGGTTGGCAAGCAGAAGCACCGTTCCGTGTCTTGCGAACCTGGTGCTGAGCCGATCGGCCTGGCCCAGGACGCGGTCGAGCCAGGGGTGTCGCCTTTTGAATTCCGGTCCTGCCGTCTTCCAACCACGACCGAAGGCACGGCCGATCCAGAAATCCAGCGCGGAACCGGCGAGGCCGCCGGCCATCGTGGCGGCGAAGACACCCCAGAGCGGCAGCCCGCTGGTGACGGCAAGAACGGCTCCGGCGATGGTCACGGTGTCGCCTGGAAAGACGGGAAATACGTACTCGATCAGGGATGCGTGAAAGAGCGCCGCCAGCGCGGCCGCCTGGCGTCCGCCGGTCAGCGCGTCCTGCAGCATGCCGGGGTCGAAAATGTCCAGTTCGGCACCTCCAGGAGGACCGCGTCGGCCAACGGTCCGTCCGATTGCCGGAAACGCTGTTATGATAACCTGCCACGGCCTGCCTTGACGAGGAGGTTTGATGAATCCGGTCCGGACGTTGGAAGTGCTGCTCGCGGCAATGTTCATCTGCGTTTCGGCGCGGGCGGCGTCACCGGAGTCGGAGATCGTCATCGCAAGGGATCCAGCCTGGCAGGGGCTTATCGCGGGGGCTGTCAAAGGTCGCGGCGGAATCGATGCCGCGGTTGCAAGACTTGATGCCATCAGGTCGGGCGGTTCCGAGTGCGAGCCTGGCCGGGTTCCCGGCGGCGTGATTGACTGGGTCGTGGCCGGCCTTTACGAGCAGGCGGGAAGGATTGACGCCGCAATCGCCCGCTATCGGGCCGCGGCCGGTTCTCCGCTGGGCGATGTCGCATCCTTCCGCATCGGGGTGCTCCTGGATCAGAAGAACGACATCGCTGGTGCCCGCGCCGCATGGGGCGCCGTTTCACCGGCTTCGGCGATGTGGGTCGAGGCCCGACGGAAGCTTGCCGGAAGCCTGATGGCCGAGAATCGGCCGGAAGCGGCGGTTCAGGTCATCCTTGAACTTTTCCACGACGAGATGAGGCCCCATGAAATCCTATCGGCCAGGCTTGCCCTCGCCCGCGCGCTGGACGCAGGCGAGTTGGAATGCGCGAAATCGGGCGGCGATACTTGCCCTCGCCCGCGCGCTGGACGCAGCCGGAAGGCGCGGTGAAGCGGTCGCCATGGCTCTTGCCGCCTGGTTTCTCGATCGTGACGGCAGTCATTCCAGGGATGCTGCTGCCCTTCTGAAGTCCCTGGGAAGTCCCCTTTCGCCGGCAATCGAGGTCATCAGGGAAATAGAATCTTCGAGGCGCAGGGATTTGAAACCGCTCTGCCGAAGGATTGCGCGCAATCGGAAGGCACTGTCGTCAATCGATCCGGCATTGCCGGAAGCGGCCTCGATGGCGTGCCTGATATACCGTGACAGGATTGCCGATTCCACGGCGGGGGATCTTCAGGTCGCCCTGGGGCGGGCGTCCAGTCCCGATGTCCGGGCATGGATAATCAAGCTTGCCGCGGAAGCGGCCATGGACGGCGGTGACGACGCCGCGGCCGGCGAGTGGCTCGCGAGGCTTGTGGACGGATATCCGGCAAGCCCTCTGGCGCCCGGAGCGGCCTCGGACGGCGCCCGCGCTTTCATGAGGGTCGGACTTCACGACCGGGCCAGTGAGATCCTCGAAGCGGCGTCGAAATCCGTCATGGCCCCGGCGCTGGCCCGCAATTCCGACTGGATGAAGGCACTTGCCGCGATGATGGCCGGAAGGCGTGAACAGGCGCTTGCTCATCTGGACGCGATACTTGAAACCAGGGATCGTGGCAACGGAGTAATGTTCGGGCTGGCCGAAAGGGCCAGGTATTTTCGTGGCGTCACCCTTTTCGGCATGGGGCGTTCGGTGGAAGCCCGGGAGGATCTTGAAAGGGTTGCCCGGGCCTCGTGCTGCTCATGGTATGGCATGCTCGCGGCATCCAGGCTGTCCGGGTGGTTCGGTGTTCAGGTCGACGGGGGCGCGCCGGCCGGACTGCCGGATGGAACCCACGCCAGGGATCTGGCGGGAAGCGTCGGGCATGGACTGCCGGCGGTCATCAGAACCGGCGCCACATCGGCCCCGGGAGTCTTTCTTTTCATGGCCGGCGAGCGATCCCTGGCGCTGCGGGAGCTTTCAACAAGGGCCCGCAGGTGTGTCCTGGATGAAGACGGATTGCAGTTCCTCGCTTCTGCCAGGGCCGCTGGAATGGGAGCGAGGGATGCAATGAAGGCGGCATCGTTCCTTCGCGGCCGCATCGAAAGGGACACGGCCTGGCTCTGGACGGCCGCCTGGCCAAGGCCATGGCACCAGGCCGTGGAAAGGGCTTCCGCCGTGTTCGACGTGGATGCGGCGCTGATCTATTCGGTGATGCGCATTGAAAGCGGATTCAGGAAGTCGGTGCGGTCGCCGGCCGGTGCCGGCGGGTTGATGCAGTTGATGCCCGCGACGGCGGCTACCGTGGCCGGCAAGGCTTTCCCCGCGGCCGGGTTGAAGCCGAAGGCCTCCGGCCCGGACGGGAACGTCATGGCCGGGGCGGCGTTGCTTGATCAGTTGATAACGCATTTTCAGGGCAACCTGCCCCTTGTTCTGGCCGGCTACAATGCCGGGTCGGGCGCCGGGAGAAGGTTCCTCAGGCGCCTTGGCTCGGTTCAGACCGATTTGTTCGTCGAGGCGGTTCCCTTCGAAAGGACGCGGGAATACATAAGGCTTGTCGGAGGCAATCTTGCCGCCTACAGGCACGTTTACGGCGCGGGTGCACCGGCAGAAATGGCGTTCGACCTGCCGCAGACGACCGGGCCTTTCCTGGACATGCCGTCCGGCGGTTCAAGGAGTGAAGGCGTGGCTGTCAGGGGCGGGCCTTCGCGGATCGGTGCCTGGTTGCGACGACCGCAATGATGATGGCACCGAAAAGCACCTGGGCGATTGCGATGAGCTGGGCGTCACGGAGTCCCAGGAATCGTTCGGGACGCATCTCCGGCATCCTGATGAACTCGACGAGGAAACGCAGGACGCCCGCAATCAGGCAGTAGATGGCGAAAAGCACCCCGTTCAGGTGAATCCTTTTTCGAAGGAACCACAGCAGCCCGAACAGCATGAATCCGGTGATTGACTCGTAGATTGGCGTCGGGTGCACCGGGAACCAGAACGGATCGATGGCGTCCGTCGGGCAGACCAGGTATTCGACGCCACCGGCGTAACAGGGCGAAGGCACCAGTCCCTGCGGATAGGTCATGCAGATGGCGGAATCGATGTTTTCCGGCACGCAGGGGACGCCGAAGTCGCCATCACCCGCAAGCTGGCATCCGACACGGCCGAACGCATATCCCTGCGCGAGCATCGGGGCGAGCAGGTCGGCCATCATCGCCACGTTCAGGCGGCGCATCCGGAACCACAGAACCACCGCGCCGCATCCGAGAAACCACCCGCCGTACCAGGTAAGGCCCGCGTTCCACATCAGCATCTCGACGCTGAACTCCGGCGCCTCGAAAAGCATGAACGCCAGCTTCGAACCCAGGATTCCGAAGAACACCGCCAGCATCAGCGTCACGTCGGCGATGACGGTGGGCTTCATCCCGTTCAGGAAGTCGCGCCTGCGTTTTAATTCCTGGATGAAGAGCGCGTACGCCACCATGAAGCCGATGAAAGCCATGATGCCGTACGTGCCGACGCGGAAGGGATCTTCAATCAGCCAGGGATGCATTGGAAACTCCATTCACGGGCGTTTCCCGTCCGTCCGTCACGGCCCGGCGCGGCCGACATTCAGTCGATGCCGGCCTTGCGGTTTCTTTCGCGGATGGCGTCGCGAACCATGTCCTTTCCGCCCAGAAGCGAGCCGCACACCGGGAATGCACGCTTGACCGTGCGGGACATCCTGGATGCGATGTCGCGGATGTCCCACTGGGCGTGGCCATCCTCGCGGAGCCTGCTCATGTGGTAAAACTCGCGCAGGTTCAGCGTCATGACGCAACGACGCCTGTTGGCGTTCAGCCAGGCATAGCCGGCCAGGGCCGAGCTGGGGCCGCCCAGCAGATCCACCATGCGGTGCGCGTCGTCAAACGCCTCGATCATGAAGTTTGCCAGGCCGGCCGCATAGACGGACTTCGGAATCGTGATTCCCAGCGACGGGTCGTACGGCTGCGTGGTGATGCTTGCCATCCGGTGACGCTTGGCCTGTCCGAAGGCCGCCGCCGACATGATGATCTCGAAAGTCATTCCGGCGTGCTCGAACTCACGCGGCATCGGATCGTGGATTGACATGCCGGCGGTGATTGACTCGAAGACCTTCATGCGTTCTTCGGTCGAAAGGCCGCGAACCCATTCAATGGCCGGCCCAAGACCACGATTGATGACACCCTGCACCAGGGTGGCCAGGATGAAGACGTCGCCTTCCGGATCGCATGCGATCATCCGCACGGTCGACTCCGGACCGGTCTCCATCGGGCCGTCCGACGCCGGGATGGTCGGAAGCGCGCGCGCGGCCTCGATTGCGGCCTCGTACCTGTGCAGGTCGTAATGGCCCGGTTCCACGAAGCGGATCAGCGATGGCGCGACAGGTCCGGCGACGTCCAGGAAGGCGGTCGAAAGCTCCCTGACCTCGGAAAGCGGGTGGGACGCCAGCCTCTTTATCAGGTGCTCGAGTGATCTTGCGTTGATGGTCATCCCGAGCTGTCCGGTGACGGCCAGCGGGAGCACGTACCTCGCATCCTCGCCGGCGAGCTTCTCGTCCATGCCGGAAGACGTCAGCGCATCCACGAGTTTCCTGTACCTGAAGAAGGAACGCGCCATGTACTCGCGGAAGGGGTCGGCGGCGCCGGCCTGTTCGATTTCCGCGGGCAGGACGAAATCCTCGTCCAGTTTGATGTATCTCTGGGACTTTTCCGTGTATGACGCCAGCCGGTGCGACTCGAGTGCCTCGATGGCCAGCCTGGACACGTCCGTGATGTCGAAGTTGAAGACGGCATGCTCCGCAACCGAGTGATGTCCCATGCCGAAGACGATGGCGGCGTTCGACTGCCTGGCCTTCAGAACTTCATTCCTTGCCTTACGTCGGAGTTCGCCGACATCGGTGGGATCGCGCGAGATTCGGGCGTAGGCCGCCGAGATGGTTTCCGGAGTCACGAATTCCGGGACGCCGCCGCCGTTCCTTATGTCCTGTAAGACTTCGTAATCAATATTGAATCCCGCAAGAACAATTTTTGCCATAACGTACCCCAGCCCCCTTTCCCCGGATGGCCGCCAGCTGGCTGCCAGCATATGGATGAACCCGGAAAAAGTAATATGGCACGCCGGATTTTTCCGGTCAAACGGCCGCAAATCTAAAGTTGTTCAAAGGTGGTATATTCCGCGTGTGGCGCCGGCCGGCGTGGCCGGCGGCACGGATGCGGATCCCGGCTGGAGGCTGCACATGGCTGACAGGCTTTCCTGGTGCGAGATATCGACGACGGCGCTTGCGCGCAACATGCTCGGGTTCCGGGCGGTTACCGGCCCAAGGGTGACCCTGGCCCCGGTCGTGAAGGCAAATGCCTACGGTCACGGACTTGAACTGGTCGCGCCCGTTTTCGTAAGGGCGGGGGCCGACGTGCTTTGCGTCAATGACCTCTGGGAGGCGGCGCGGATCAGGCGGATCGGTATAAACGTGCCTGTCCACGTCATCGGAAGAATGACGCCGGATTCGGCCGAAGAGGCGGTCGACCTCGACGTTTCCGCCATCGTCTATGACCGGGAACTGGTTTCGGCTCTCGATTCGGCTTCGCGCCGACGCGGTCAGGTCTTCCGGGCCCACCTGAAGCTGGAAACCGGAACGAATCGTCAGGGATTGAGGCTTGAGGAAGCATCGGCACTTGTCGAGTTTATTGATTCTTTGCAGGGCGTGCGTCTTTCCGGGGCGTCGATGCACTTCGCCGATGTCGAGGACACCACGGATCATCAGTTTGCGCGGGCCCAGTTGGATTGTTTTCAGTCGATGCTTGATCGTCTTGGGGTCGGTGGGCGGCCGGGGTTCGTCCGGAGCGTTTCCAATTCGGCGGCCACGATTTTGTGGCCCCAGGCCCACTTTGAGATGGTCAGGCCCGGGATTTCCGCCTACGGCATGTGGCCGTCCAGCGAAACTTTCGTCACGGCCGCGCTTTCCAGCAGGAACCAGATTGACCTGAAGCCCGCGCTTGCCTGGAAGACGACGGTGGTGCAGGTTCGCGAGGTGCCGGCGGACGAGTACGTCGGTTACGGAAGGACGTTCAGGGCGACTTCGCCAATCACGATGGCGGTGATACCTGTCGGATACTATGACGGCTACGACCGCGGTCTTGGCAATGGCGCATACGCTCTGGTCTCGGGGCGTCGGGCCCAGGTCAGGGGACGAATCTGCATGAACATGGCCATGCTTGACGTAACCGGCATCCCTGACGTGCATCCGGGCAGCGAGGTCGTCCTGATCGGCCGATCCGGTCAGGAGTCGATATCGGCGGAGACTTTTGCCTCCTGGTGCAACACCATCAACTATGAAGTCACGTGCCGGATTTCGGAAACCATTCCAAGGATTCCCGTAGAGGTGTCGAAGTGAAGCCAGTCAATTCGGAAAGGATGGATCCCTGGGAACTGAAGGATACGAGGTCGCTTGCGAAGTTCGGCGTTTACGAGGTTCTGCGCGAAACCAGGATGAACCCGCGCGACGGGCGGGAACACAGTTTCTGCGTGCAGGTCAGCCGTGACTGGGCAACCGTGGTTCCGGTCACCGCCTCGGGGCAGGTCGTCCTGGTGCGGCAGTTCCGGCCCGCTTCGGGGGAAGTAACGTGGGAATTTCCGGGCGGCGTGGTTGAAACCGGGGAAGACCCTGCGGCGGCCGTCGTTCGTGAACTGGAAGAGGAATCAGGTTTCAGGGCGGGCACGCTGGTGCGCCTGGGCTCGTTCCGGCCAAACCCGGCGCTGATTCGCAACAGCCTGCATGTATTCCTTGCGTCCGGCTGCATGGAGTCGGGATCGCGGAACTTCGATGACAGCGAGGATCTGGACACCTTTGTCGCCGACGTGAACGAGGTGGATCAGATGGTTCAGGATGGACGGATTGACCACGCCTTGATGGTTGCAGCCTGGCTGACGGCCCGTCGCAGGTTTCCAGGCGAAAGCTTCAACCCCCCGGGCGGGGCATGAACAGCGCCCCGGGAAGGCGTTGAACGCCGCCGCCCAGTTCAAGCTCAAGCAGACCGGCCTGGACGCGGGCGACGTCGAGTCCGGTCTGTCGGCAGATGGAGTCCTGATCGACCGCGCGTCCGGTTTCCGAAAGGATGGCCCTGACCGCTTCGAGTATCACCCGGGCGTCCGAACCGTCCGCGTGCCTGGTCGATCGGCCCGATGCGCCGCGGGAAATCCATGGCGAACCAAGCCCCGAAGTCCTGCGCACCGGCTTCCGGTTGAATCCCGACAGTCCGCTGCCGGCAAGGTTGACGACCGTCTCCAGGCCGCCAGGTCTGCACATCGGCCGTCCGCCACGTCCAAGCAGGTCGTTCGTCGCGGCCGACGAACTGTAGTGGATGTCGGCCGGAACGGCGAAGACCGGGATACACATTTCCAGCGCAAGGTCGGCCGTAATCATCGCCCCGGATCCGAAGCCCGCCTGTATGACCAGCACGGCATCCGCAAGGGCCGCAACAATCCGGTTCCTTTCAGGGAAATGGTGCCTGGATGCGCTTTCCGATGGCGAATATTCGGATATCATGCAGGAATCCCGGAATCCATCGTCGCGACCGAGGCGCGAGAACAGTTCGACGTTCGAAATCGGGAAGGGACGTTTGAATCCGCCGCCCGGCACGCAGATGGTGCGGCCGCCCGCGTTGAGTGCCGATCTGTGCGCGATGGTGTCGATCCCCACCGCTCCGCCGCTTACGACCGTGACCCCGCATCTTCCAAGCGATTCGGCAAAAAACATCGCCATCTCCATCCCATAGCCGTCCGGCCGTCTGGGGCCGACAACCGCGACAAGCGGCGCAGACAGGTCGGGGGTCCCCTGGACGACAAGCACCTCCGGCGCCTTCGGGCCAAGCCTTCGGGCCATCCTGGTGTCGCGGCACATCCAGTAACGCCAGCCTCCCGAAATCATGTCCTGCGTTTCCTTGCGCAGGCGCTTTTCCGCCACTGCCCTGTCAGTCGTGGCGCCGCGTATCATCCGGAGCCTGGCCTGAAGGCATTCGGCGTCTCCCGGGGCCCGGATATCGGGCTCCGACTGAAGGGAAAGCTGCATTTCGTCCTCCTGATGTCCGGAGACTCGAATATCGTATCGCGACGCCGTTCGTTTCAAGCGTATCGGACTGCAAGGATTGCGTGCGGTTAATGTGCTGTGATACACTTCGGGCCTGAGTATTTTCGGGAGTGTCGGGATGAGACTTCGCGTAACCTTCGTCTCCTGTGCGATATTGCTGGTCTTTGCGGCCTGCAACGAGATTCCGGTGACCGATCTGAACGAGTCGTATTCGGTTCAGGTCCAGGTCCTTAGGGACAAGGGAAAGCCGGCCAAGCTTGACGTCCTGTGGGTCGTTGACGACTCGACGTCCATGTGCCAGGAGCAGCAGAGTCTTGCGGACAGCTTCAAGGCATTCCTGAACGTTTTCCAGCAGTACACCGCGATTGACATGAGGCTCGCCGTCACGACGACCAACGTATGCCCGCGCGATGCTGCCGGAAGAATTCGTGGCGACTTTTTCTATCGCCCGAATACTTCCATCGAATCGTCCTGTGTCGAAAGCCGTCGTTTCCCGTGCGTCGAATCCGATTCCGGGGTCGATGCGTGTGCCGGCATGAAGGGCGTTCCCGATCCCGATAACTGGGAATGCAAGAACGCGACCAATTCCGGTTCGGTTCCCGTTTATGTCTGTGACGCCCCCGATGGCAATCCCGGCGGTTTCATCGATCCTTTCGATGGTTACCTGCTCGAATCGTACAGCTCGTCCTGTGTCTATCGTTGTGCCGGTCCGGACAGCAACACGGAATGCGCCGTCAATTTCGGCATGCCGAAGGGTTGCAGGCAGGGTGGTTCCGTATGTGGTAACGACGGTCCCAGTCTTGACGCCTGCATGAGCGATCCTTCCTTCGAGGACTTCACCGACTGCAAGGTTCGCTGCCGCGACGCCGACTGCCAGAAGGTCTGTCTCGACATCACCTCGAACACCACAAGGTGCGATGAAAGCTGCGGCGAGGCCGGCGCGACCTGCGAGTCGGTTTGCCAGGCCCTCCAGAGGGAGCCCAAGTGCGATATCGTGGCCGGTGCCCTTCAGGGCGAGGAAAAGTGTGAAACCCGTTGCGAACACAATTTCGGCCCGAAGATGGCGGGACTGTGCTCGAAGATGTGCGGCGCCGGGGTTACCCAGGACGCATGCATCGACATGTGCCTTGATCCGGAACAGGGCGGCATCGCCAACGCCGGTTTCATCTGCCTGATGTCGTGCAGCAACGGTTATAACTGCCAGAACAACTGCATCCAGGAATTCGGCGTTTCCAATTACCAGTGCGTCTGCCCCGGCGGCAACTGCGCGAACATAGGCTGCGCGCGCGAACCGAGGTGGATGTACTGCCCGGGCACGGTGACCTTCAATGAAGGCAAGCCGACATGGAAGGACGGACCGAAGGTTCTTGACAAGGACGAGGCCGACAAGCGTGCCGTCGAATGGATTCAGGGCAAGTGGATGTGGCCGCCGGATTGGGATCCTGAGTGGCGCAACCTGCCGACAGACAACAGCCTGGAATCCAAGGCCGTGCGGAAGCTCATGGTTGAAACGGTGTTCGAGCACCTTTTCACGTGCATGACGTCTCTTTACATGGATCAGGTCGATTGCGGAACCCAGGAGCAGGGTCTCCTTGCCGCGTGGATGGCCCTGGACAAGCAGGGTGAAAATGCCGACCAGGCCCGTGAGTTCCTGCGCGACGACGCGTATCTGCTGATCATCGTGATTTCCGACGAGGACGACTGTTCGTCGCCCGAAGGATTCCCGGACAGGGATGGCAGGTGGTTCAACTACGCCGGTCAGCAGGACAGCACGACCGCCTGCGCCTGCATGCGTGACGAGAACGGCTGCCTGCCCTCGGGCGAGTGCGATTATTCCAAGTGCCTTGATTCAAAGAACACGTTCAGCCGTGAAAAGTGTCCGCTGTATTCGACTTCGTCGCTGGTCAACAAGCTTCGTTCACTGAAGCCCGATCCGGCCCAGGTCCTGTTCGCCGCGATCGTCGGAGACGCGGCCCCAGGCGAGGGCGCATCGCCCGCTTCGGCCGAGGTTGACGACGTCAGGGGTCGGTTCTTTGAATGTCGCTGCGCCAAGGGCCGCGATACCATCACGACTTCGTTCAACTACGTCTGCTCTTCGGATTACGGCGTGGCCGAACTCGGACAGCGGTACATCGATGCGGTCAATCTTTTCGGCAGCGGCCGTTACGGACAGCTCGCAAACGTGTGTTCCGCGGGCGGCGTCGCGCCACTGCTTGAACAGATTGCGGGATTCGTCGTTCCGCTGCTTGGCCAGATCTGCCTGCCGCGTCCCCTCGAGTGGGACTGCCAGGGACGCTGCGAGAACATTTTCGACGACTCGGCCGCCAACTGCACCCAGGTTTGCGGCGTCGGCGTCGCGGAATGCCTGAAGGAATGCAACGCGGTGTTCGAGGGTCGGCCGGGGTGTGCCGAGGTGTGCCGTTCGGCCGCGTCCATCGAGATCCGAAAGTACAACGGCGACGGGACGTGCGCGGTCGCGCTGGACGAACAGGGCAACTGCCCCATCCTGATGGAAACGGTTGGCGATGTTCAGGGCGACTTCAG
>Ga0116176_10003206_pt1 | contig 12159 bp, 6 predicted proteins | sample AD_STIC08_MetaG_FD_89803 | JGI IMG/M metagenome (GOLD analysis project Ga0116176, IMG submission 89803) | Active sludge microbial communities of municipal wastewater-treating anaerobic digesters from USA - AD_STIC08_MetaG | ecosystem: Engineered > Bioreactor > Anaerobic > Digestate | place: USA... | reverse complement strand
GTGGCCTCGGCACTGGCAGGTGCCATCGTCTGGAACTTCATGACGCTCCTGTTGGGGCTGCCGACCAGTTCGTCCCATGCGCTCATCGGCGGGTTAGTGGGCGCCGCGCTCACCCATGGCGGGATGGCTGCCGTGAAATTCTCAGGCCTCCGGTCGGTGCTCGAGGCGATGATCCTCTCGCCGTTTTTCGGGTTTGCGATCGGCTTGGTCCTGATGATCGTGTTGAGCTGGCTCTTTTTTCGGGTGCCACGAGCGCTGGCCTTGAGATTGTTTTCCCGGCTGCAACTCGTCTCCGCGAGTTTTATGGCCTTCAGTCACGGGGCGAACGATGCTCAGAAAGCCATGGGCATTATCACCTTGGCGCTCGTCTCCGCCGGCGTACTGCCTACCGCGGAAGTCCCGACCTGGGTGATAGGATCCTGTGCTCTCGCGATGGGGCTTGGGACGGCGGTGGGGGGATGGCGCATCGTGCGCACCCTGGGCATGCGGATCGTGAAGCTCGAGCCGGTCCATGGATTTGCGGCCGAGACCGGAGCCGCGATCGTCTTGATGGCCACGGCCCATATCGGACTTCCCGTCAGTACCACGCATACCATCACCTCGACTGTGATGGGGGTTGGAGCCGTCAAGCGGCTCTCGGCGGTGCGGTGGGGCGTCACCCGTCGTATCCTGTCGGCCTGGCTCTTCACCTTGCCGGGCGCGGCGCTGCTGTCGACTATGTGTTACTTGCTCCTGTCGAAACTGTTGTAGGCGACTCCTGCGCGACGGGCAGGTGAACCACAAACCGGCTCCCCCTCGGCGCGTTGCCCTCCACCCAGACATGCCCGCTATGGGCTTCGACGATATGTTTGACGATGGCGAGTCCCAAACCCGTTCCGCCGAGTTCGCGCGAGCGGGCCTTGTCGACTCTGTAGAATCGTTCGAAGACCCTCGGCCGGTCCGCTTCGGGAATGCCGATTCCCGAGTCTGCCACGACGACCTCAATCATCGGGCGCGGTGATGCAGTCCGGCTTTGCGCCGCATGCCGGATGCTCATGGAGATCCGGCCCTGATCAGGCGTGTACTTCACGGCGTTTTCTAGCAGGTTGATAAAGACTTGGACCAGGCGTTCTTCGTCCCCCTCCAGCACCACATACTCGTCCGGAAGCGACAGCTCGATCGTATGGTGTTTCTTGTCCGCTAGCGGTTTGATGACCGCGACTGTTCGCTCCAGCAAGGCCCGCAATTCCACCGGCTCCCGGCGAAACAGCACCTGGCCGGACTCGATTTGCGATAACTGCAGCAGATCGTCGAGGATGAGGTTCAAGCGATTGCTCTGTCGCATGATAATTTCGAGGAACGCGGCGGCTGTCGCAGGGTCGTCCTTGCCGCCGTCCAGCAATGCCTCGACGTAACCCTTGATAGACGTGAGCGGCGTACGAAGCTCGTGCGACACGTTGGCCACGAAATCTTTGCGGATCTTTTCCAGTCGACGCAGTTCGGTGATGTCATGGAAGACGAACACGGCACAGGCTTCCTGTTCGCGGTTGCCGCCGGCGATCGAGGCTTCGACCCTTAAGCAGCTACCGCTGGGGGACAGTGTGATTTCGCCGCCCTGGCCGGACCGCGTCCGAAGCACGGCGGAGACCAGCGCGGTCAGCCCTTCGTGCCGGATGAGCTCGGCATAGTGCCGGCCGCGCGACTCCGTCAGTTCCAAGGCGAACATTCGCTCCAACGCCGGATTCACCTGCACGACCGTGCCGCGATAGTCCAGCACCATGACGCCCTCGACCATCGCGATGAGCATGGCCAGGAGTTGTGCGCGGTCGTCGGAGACTTCCTTGATTTTCGTCTCCAGTTGATCGGTCATCTGGTTGAGCGTGCGCGCCAGCAAACCAACCTCGTCCGATGAGGAGACGACGAGGCGGATTCCGGGCGTTCCCGCGGCGAGTTGCCGGGCGGCCGCAGCCATCTCCGACAGCGGCTTCGTGAGGTTGCGTGACACCCAGAGGCTGAGCACCATGGCTAGGAGAAAGGCGGCGCCGAATGCCGTCAGCAAATCCTGCTGAATGTGCCGCACCCGCTCATCGATGGAGGTCAAGGGTAGGCCGAGGCGGATGATGGGGACGCCCGGTTGCACGCGCGCCGGTTCGGAGAGGAGCCGCGCGACATAATAGGTTCGTTCTCCGGTAGTCTGGCTGGCACGAATGTCCATGCCGCGTCCTGACGCCAGGGCTTGGGCCACTTCCGGCCGCGCAAGATGGTTGTCGACGTGAGTGAGTCCCTCGGCGGGAACTGCGCTGTCTGACAGCACGGTACCGTCCTGCTGGATGACGGTAATACGAAGGCGCGCCTGTTGGCTCAATTCGCGGATGGTGGCGTGGAGCAGGGGGCTGGGAACGGCTTGGCCGGTGTGGTCAAACAGCGGCCGGAGCGCCATGGCAGCCAAGCCGCTGCGCGTCTCCAGCATCTCCGCCATGCGGCTGAGTTCGGTCTGTTCCACCGAGCGGATCACGAGCCAGCCCGCGACCAGGAGGCCGACAAGGACGGCGGCGAGTGTGCCCAGGGCGACTTTCCACCGGAGGCTGAGGTTCATGCAGGAATGTCGGACTCGCGCAATTTGTATCCGAGGGATTTGATCGACACGATGGCGTCATCCAGAAGCGGGAGTTTCTGTTTGAGCCGGCGCACGTGCACATCCACCGTGCGAGTGGTCCCGTAATAATCATATCCCCACACCGCGCTGAGCAACACGTCCCGCGTGAGGACCCGTCCGACGTTGCGGAGCAAATGCTCCAAGAGACCGAACTCTTTCGCGGTGAGTGTGACTTCCTCTCCCTGCAGCCGGACTTCATGCCGGGAGAGATCGACGGTCAACGGGCCATAATGATATTGGGTTTGCGGACTGTTCGCGTTGCGATCCAGCCGCCGGAGCAACGCCTTGACCCGCGCCACCAGGGCCTTGGGGCTGAAGGGTTTGGTCACGTAATCGTCGGCGCCCAGCTCCAGTCCGATCACCGTATCGGACTCTTCCGCCTTAGCGGTCAGCATGAGGATGGGCAGGAGGGCCGTCTCTTGATTCAGGCGGATTCGCTTGCAGACCTCCAGCCCGTCCAGTTCGGGTAGCATCAGATCGAGAATGATCAGGTCCGGATGTTCGGCCTTCACCTGCCGGAGGCCTTCGGTGCCGGTCATGGCTGACACCGTCCGGAAGCCCTCTTTCTCGAGGTAGAGTTTGACCAGTTGCAGGATATCTTTTTCGTCTTCAACGATCAGAATCTTTTTATGCGTGCCGGAAGGAGACGTCATGGCGGGATTGTTGCACAATGGGGCAGCAGCCTCAACTGCTTTTGGGGCCGGCAGGCGCGGATGACGCGGTTGACGTCAAGGGCGGGTCTGACGTAAGGTGACCGGTTAGTGAGACGATGTGTGCATCCCGGCAGGCCGGGCAGCCCTTCATGAATGTGAGAGGGAATCAGCAGATGAAGATATACTTAGCTAATCCTCGCGGATTCTGCGCGGGTGTCGACCGCGCCATCGATATTGTCGATCTGTCCCTGAAAAAATACGGCGCGCCGATCTATGTGCGCCACGAGATCGTGCATAGCCGGCACGTGGTGAACTCGCTCCGGCACAAGGGTGCCGTATTCGTGGAAGAGTTGAACGAGGTGCCGGAAGGATCAGTGGTGATCTTCAGTGCCCACGGTGTGGCGAAGTCGGTGTGGGAAGAAGCGCAAAGCCGCCGCCTGCACGTGATCGACGCCACCTGTCCGCTGGTCATCAAGGTGCACAACGAAGTCAACCGCGATTACACGCAAGGTTACGAACTGATTCTGATCGGCCATGCGGGGCACCCCGAAGTGATCGGGACGCTGGGGCAGATTCCGGACAAGTTCCACCTCGTGTCCTCAGTGCAGGACGTGGAAACGCTTCATGTGGAAAAGACGCAGAACCTGTCGTATGTCACCCAGACGACGCTCAGCGTCGACGAGTGCCGGGATATCGTCGAGGCCTTGCATCGGCGCTTCCCGAATATCAAAGGCCCGCACCAGGAAGATATTTGTTACGCCACGCAGAACCGCCAGAATGCGGTCAAGTCATTGTCCAAGCTTGTCGATGTCATCCTCGTCATCGGCTCGCCGAACAGCTCCAATTCGAACCGATTACGTGAGTTGGGTGAACATTGCGGCATTCCCTCCTATCTCATCGATGCCGCCTCGGATATCAATCCGGATTGGTTGAAGGATGCGAAGAGCGTGGGCTTGTCGGCCGGCGCGTCAGCGCCTGAAGTGCTGGTGACAGAAGTCGTGGCGTATCTGAAACGCCTGGGTTCCTCTGAAGAGGTCGAGGAATTGACCGTCATTGAAGAGGATGTGGAATTTCTCCTTCCCAAGGAATTGGTCACGATCGAGTCCGCTTCACGCACCGCGGCTTCGGCAAATTAATACGCCGGCCGTCCTCACATTGTCCTACAGACAGATCCGGCCATTCCTCCATATATTGGGGGAGTGGCCTCTTTATTCCCCCATATCAAGGGCTTTTCCTTTGCATTGATTCTATCGCTGTGATAGAAGATTTTGCGTTTTCTTCCTCATAGTGCGTCCCATCTAACCTTCTTGCTCTGGAGGTCGCCGGTGTATCTGAAGTCCTTGGAAATGCTCGGCTTCAAGTCGTTCGCGGAAGCGAAAATCCAATTTCCCAAAGGCATCACGGCGATCGTGGGTCCGAACGGCAGCGGCAAAAGTAATGTGGTGGATTCCATCCTCTGGGTCTTGGGCGAGCAAAGCACCAAAACGCTCCGGAGCGAGAAGATGGAAGACGTCATCTTCAACGGGACGGAGGTGCGGAAACCGCTCGGGCTGGTGGAAGTCTCGCTGGTCATCGGCGGACTGGGCGAGTTGCGATTGGATGCTATTTCAGGATTGCCGAGTCAATTGAGCGAATACCAGGAACTGATGATTACGCGTCGTCTGTATCGCAATGGCGACAGCGAGTATCTCATCAATAAGACGCCCTGCCGCCTCAAAGATATTCGCAACGTGCTGATTGAAACCAGGGCCGGATCGAAGGGCCATACGGTCATCGAACAGGGACGAATCGAGCAGATTCTGCAGGCATCACCGCAGGATCGCCGGGAATTGATCGAGGAAACCGCGGGCATCGTCCGGTACAAAAAACAAAAGGCCGAAGCGCTGCGCAAGTTGGAATCGACACAACAAAATCTCTTGCGGGTGCGCGATATCGTGGCGGAAGTCAAAAAGCAGCTGAATTCGCTGGAGCGCCAGGCTCGCCAGGCCCGGACCTACCAAACGCTGCAGCAGGAAGCCAAGGGGCTCGAAATCGAGTTGTTGTCCCGTGACTATCGCACCATGCATGCCGACCTGGAATCCGTCGACCGTGAAGCGCGGGAAGTGGAAGCGCTGGAGGCCGAACAAGTCGCCGAGCAGGCTCGTCTGGATTCGGAACAGGAAGCCATCCGGCTCCGGATGAACGATGCGGCCGAAGCGATTTCGCGCGTGCGGGATACCTTGGCCGGGACTGAGCAGCGCCAGTCGCAGGCGTTGACGGCCGCGGAAGTCGAGCGGAACCGGACGGAGTTGTTCGAGCGGCAGCGCGTGCAGGCGTCGCAGGAAATGGAACGGCTGGCGGGGGATCAGGAACAGGCCCAGGTCGAGATCGAAGAATTGCGGGCGACCTTGCTGCAATTGGATGGCGACATTGTTGAGCAGGAAGCCCAGTTTCAGCAGGCGGATGTCGAAGCGAAGGCCTTGGCGGAGCATCGGGCCGCAGCGGTCGGTGAAGAAGAGCGCGCACGGAAGGATGTCCTGAATCTCGCGGTGCTCGTGGCCAACACGGAGCAGAACCTTGCGCAGGTGACCGCGCGTCAGCAGGAAACCACAGCCCGGGCGGAGCGGGTCTCGCGCGAGCAGGAGCAGATGGTCGCGCAAGTCGCCGGCTTGGATGAACAGCGGGAACTGCTAGCGGCGCAGCGGGAAGAGGCAAGTCAGCGCATTCAAGGACTGATGGCTGAACGCCAGGCCGCGATCGAGCGTATTGAAGGGTTGGGCGGGCAGATTACCGGATTGGATCGCGATATTGTTCGACTGTCTGAAGATGTGGCTGCGGTGGAATCACGCCTCGGCGCGTTGCAAGGCGTGGTGCGCGAGGAAATGGGGTACGGCCGCGAAGGGGAAGAAGAAGGCACCGCGCTGAAAACCTGTGATGGCGTGCGCGAGGCGCTTGCCGAGTGGCTCGTGATTCCGCCCGGTCTCGATCGTGCGGTTGAGACAATCCTGGGTGAGCGAGTGCGTGGGTGGTTGGTCGATCAGCCCTCAGCTGCCAGCCGCGCCGTGGAGTTTTTGAAGGGCAAGGAGCTCGGGCGCGGAGCGTTTATCCCGCAACAGATCCGGTGGGCGACCGAGCAGACGGAAGATTCTTCAGCCTGGTGGCCTGCGCTCAATGGTCAGCCTGGAGTGGTGGGGCGTGCCGTGGATGTCATCCGCGCGGAAGGCGCATCCGCCTCCACCTTGAGTTATTTGTTTGATGGCATCGTGATTGTCGAGTCCCTCGCGGTGGCACTGCAATTGTGGGAGCAGCATCAGTGGCCGGCTCCTGCGGGCCCCACTTATGTGACGTTATCCGGTGAAACATTGGATGCGGCCGGCGTGATGACCGGCGGTGGTACCAGTGCCGGTGCGGGGCTCCTGCAGCGCCGGCGGGAAGTGCTGGAGTTGGAAGCCCGCCGCACGGAAGCCGTGCAGGCGCTGGAGCTCGCTCGTGTGGCACGTGAGGAGGCGGCATCCGCGTTGGGGTTGGGCCGGGAGGAAGAACAGCAGCTTGGCAGGGCCATTCGCGAGGCGGAGATGCTGGAGTTGTCGCTTCAGAAGGACGATACGAACGTGGAGCGCCAGCGCGGAGAGTTGCACCGGCGCATGGACACGTTGGGCGAAGAACTGCAGCGGGGGTTGGCTGAGCAGGCACGATTGCAGGAACAGTTGTTATCCGGTCAGGCGCAACTTGAACAGTGGGTGGCGGAAAAGCTCGGTCAGGAAAACGGGCTGCTGCAGATCCGTGAACGGCTGGTGGTCATTGAGAGCCAAGGGCTGGCCATTCAGCAACGGCTGACCGAAGTCCGGTTGTCGCTTGAAAGCATGCGCGGACGTCGAGAGCATGCCAACAGCGACATTGCACGATTGACGCAACGGCTGGATGCGGCGCAGCGACGTGCGGCCGACCTCGAAGAGCAGGTGGCCGGGTTAGTGCAAGCCACGGAGAGCAGCCGGGAGGAGCAGACCAGGCAGGAGGCGCTCTGTCGCGAGCTCGGCGCCGAGGTGGATGGAATCAAGTCAGAGCTCATCGCAGCCCAGGAGCGTCAGGCCGAGGCAATGAGCGGACTCCATGCGGTGGAGGAAACCCTCACCACTGTGCGGCAGAGTTTATCGGCCTTGCATGATCGCCGCATGACGGCTGAGGTGCGGAAGGCCGAGGTCAAGGCGCATTTGTCTACCATCGAAAGCACCCTGGCCGGCACATATCAGATCGATCCGGCGACCCTGCTCGTGGCCCCGACCGAGGGGCCGTCCGTCATCGAAGGAGAAGCGCCCGCTGCGCCGGTCTCTCTGCTGGAGACGCCGCAGTTGCGGGAACAGATTCAGAAGATCCGCGAACGGTTGGACCGCATGGGCGCCATCAATCTTGCGGCGATCGACGAACATCGGGAATTGGAAGAACGGTATCAGTTCTTGACGACGCAGGAGCAGGACCTCTCCACATCCATTGCGTCGCTCAAGGAGATCATCCAGAAGATCAACCGGACGACCAAAGACATGTTCGTGGAGACCTTCAACGAACTGCAGCAGAAGTTTCGGGATGTGTTTGCACAGTTCTTCCCCGGTGGCCGCGCGGAGCTGCAATTGGTCGAGGAGCCACTGGAGGAAGGGGTGGAAGACAACGGAGCCCGTGAGCCGGGCGTGGAAATCGTCGCGCAGCCGCCGGGGAAACGGTTGAAGAGTATTACGATGTTGTCCGGCGGAGAAAAGACGCTGACGGCGATGGCCCTCTTGATTGCCAGCTTCTTGATCCGTCCGACCCCCTTCTGCATCCTGGACGAAATTGACGCGCCGCTCGATGAGGAGAATATCGGGCGCTTCACAGCCGTGTTGCGCAGCCTGTCCTCGACCGCTCAGTTTATGGTTATCACGCACAACAAGCGGACGATGGCGATGGCGGATTCCCTCTTCGGCGTGACGATGGAAGAGCCAGGCGTCTCGACCTTGATCTCCGTCAAGCTCGGCGATCTTCAGCCGGCCTAACCGGAGAAGGTCCGTGAAGTGACGGGCGCGTAGTCTTCAGTTCAAACGCGCACTTAGGGCCCACATCGAGGGCTGCTTCCCTTGACTGGCCTAAAGCAGTTTGTTATACAGTCCTGCTAATGGTTATACATGGTACTGTGCGGTTTCATGTGATCACTGCGTGATTGATGGAACCGTTTCGACTATCGATCCCGCCGTCTTTGTCTGATTCACGGCAACACGCTATGCGACTTCTCAAGAACCTGTTCAGTCGTTTGTCCGATAGTCTTCTGGTGTCGGTGCCGAGCCGAATCAGAGCCGCGCGCGATTTTGCCTCTGCGCCGGTGCTGCGCCTCGTCTCTAGCAAGCCAGATGCACCTGTTGGTGACAGCGCCAAGCGGGCTCCTTCACATACCACCGGGCAACAAGAAGCGCTGGAAGAGGCGATTCGTAAGAGTCAGGCGTGGTTTCTCGGCAGACAGGACGCGTCCGAAGGTTTTTGGGTCGCTGAACTGGAAGCCGACACGACGCTGAGTTCCGAGTATCTGATGCTGCGGCGGTTCATGAACTGCGTCGATCCTGAGCGCGAGCGCAAAGTCATCCGCTATTTGAAATCCGCGCAACTTCCGTGCGGCGGCTGGCCTATTTATCACGGGGGGCCCGCGGATATCAGTGCTTCGGTGAAGGCCTATTTTGCGTTAAAGCTTTCCGGGGTCTCGGCGGCTGAACCGTTCATGGTCCACTCCAGAACCTGCATCCTCGACAAGGGCGGGGTGGTCGCGGCGAACGTCTTCACGAAAATCGCCCTCGCCTTGTTCGGTCAGTACGATTGGCGCGGCGTCCCCAGCATGCCGCCGGAAATCATGCTGTTGCCGAAGCGATTCTATTTCAGCATTTACGCGATCTCCTACTGGTCACGCGCGGTGTTGATCCCGCTCTTGATCATTTTCGCGAAACGGCCACAATGTTATGTGCCGCCCGAGCAGGGGATCGACGAGCTCTACACAGAACCGCCGGCGCAGATTGACTACGGCACGGTGCCGCCGTTTAAGAAGGATCGTACCTGGTTTACTGCGAGAAACTTTTTCATCAATCTCGACGCCCTGCTCAAAGTCTATGATCGCTCGCCGGTCGAGTGGGTCCGCCAGAAGGCGCTCAAGTGCGCCGAAAACTGGATGCTCGATCATATGAAGGGGAGCGGCGGTCTTGGCGCAATTTATCCCGCCATGGCCAATTCCGTCATGGCCCTGAATTGCCTTGGCTATAAGAATGACGATCCGTTGGTCGTCAAAGCGATGCGGGAGATCGAAGAACTCGAAATTCACGATACGGTCATGGACAACGGGCAGTGTGTCGACGCGCTGCATCTGCAACCCTGCCATTCTCCGATCTGGGATACGGCGTTGCTCATCAATGCACTCTCTGAAGCCGGTATGTCGCAGGATCATCCGGCGCTGCAGAAGGCTGCCACCTGGTTGCTGTCGAAGCAAACGAAGACCGTCGGCGACTGGATTATTTCCTCCCCTGGCGCAGAGCCGGGCGGCTGGTACTTCCAGTTTGAGAACGAGCTGTTTCCCGACGTGGATGATTCTGCGGTCGTCCTGATGGCTCTGGCGAAGGTGCGCTTGCCCGAAGAAGAGCAGCAGCGGCTGGCGATTCGTCGAGGCTGCCGGTGGGTCACGGCCATGCAGGGATCCGACGGCGGGTGGGGCGCATACGACGTCGACAATAACCGGATCGTGTTCAACTACATTCCGTTTGCAGACCATCGCGCGTTGCTGGATCCCAGTACCGCGGATCTGGCCGGACGCTGTCTCGAAATGCTCGCGACGCTGGGCTATGACTGGACGCACCCGTCCGTGGCCTCCGCGTTGACCTTTATCAAAGACGATCAAGAGCAGGACGGCAGTTGGTATGGCCGTTGGGGCGTCAATTACATTTACGGGACCTGGTCGGTGTTGTCCGGACTTCGTGCCATCGGCGAAGACCTCTCCTCTCCGTACATCCGCCGTGCGGTCAGTTGGGTTGAGTCGAAGCAAAACCCGGACGGCGGATGGGGCGAGTCCTGCCTCTCCTATGCGGATGTGGCGGAAAGCGGGCGTGGCGAGAGTACCCCCTCGCAAACCGCTTGGGCGCTCCTGGCCCTCATGGCCGGCGGCGTCACGGACTCATTCAGCTTAGCCAGAGGTATTCACTACCTCATTCGAAATCAGCGGAAGGACGGGTCATGGGAAGAGGTGCGCCATACCGGAACCGGTTTCCCGCGCGTGTTCTATCTCCGCTATCATTGGTATTGCCAATACTTCCCCCTCTGGGCACTGGCCATGTACCGCAATGTGAAGACTCGTGGAACGACGAGGGCGGATGAATTGCGGCAGCTGGCCTATCAATCGGGACAATTCCGGTCGCCTCGCTGACCGTGGATGTCTATCGAGTCCATTTTCCCCTGTCATCAGTCATCGGGAGTCGCTGTGACCACGATCGGTGTCTTTGTCGCCACTCGCTGGGAGATGGGCGCCGTGCGGCAGGCCTTTCCCGCGAGCGAGGTCCGGGTTGTCAGCGGAATCCGGTGTGTCGTCGCCCGCCACACGTTCGTCGAATGGTGCATCATTCCCATAGGGGTGGGCCCCGAGCGAGCGACGGCAACCGCTCAGCGCATACTCGCGGCGCAGCATTTGTCGGCAATCTGGTCGACGGGATTCGCCTGCGCCCTGGGACCGGCCGGGATTGGGGATGTGCTGATCGGGACGGATGTCATTCTGGAAAACGGCGCCCCAGCGGGACCTGCAGTGTCGTGCGCTCCGGCGATGGTCGATTGGGTGAAGCAGGCTGTGCAGATGCACGGTTTGCCGATGCGAAGCGGCAGATTTGTCACGGTGCCGCGTGTGCTCTGTCTGGCGCAGGAAAAACGCGCGATCGCCGGACGAGTGGGAGGCATCGGCCTCGACATGGAAAGCGCGGCTCTGGGGCAGGTGGCCTCGGAGCATCGGATTCCGTTTGCAATCGTGCGTACGGTCTCAGATCTTGAGGATGAAAGTCTGCCGCTTGACTTCAACCTGTTTCTCAGGCCATCTGGATGGGCGAAGGGTGTCGTCGCGTGTCTGGCACATCCAATGAGCCTGATCGGGCTCAACCGCCTCCGGGTGCAGAGTCAGGTTGCCGGGGCGCAGTTGACGGCCTTGTACCGGGCCTGTGCCGATCGAGCGCTGCGTGAAGACATCGGTTGACCGGAAGCGACGCGAAGTCGGTGATCGGTTCGAGAGAGAAGAGGAGGGCGAGGCGTGGAAGGTATTGCTCGCATCGGCCGGTATACCATCGATCTGACGGAGCAGATGGGGCGCATGATGTTGTTCGTGCTCTCCTCCTTTGCCTGGCTGACCCGTCCCCCGTTCAGGCTCTATCAAATCGTCAAACAACTCAATTTCATCGGCTACAAATCCACCTTTGTGGTCGTGCTCACGGCGGTCTTTACCGGCATGGTCCTGGCGTTGCAAGGCTACTATACGCTACGGAAGTTCGGATCAGAGGCCGTGCTGGGTTCTGCCGTGGCATTGAGCATTATCCGTGAGTTGGGGCCGGTGCTTGCCGCCTTGATGGTGACGGCCCGCGCCGGATCGGCCATGACGGCTGAAATCGGCATCATGCGGATCACCGAGCAGATTGATGCCTTGGACACGATGGCCATCAACCCGTTGCAATATCTCATCGCCCCCAAGCTTGTCGCCAGTTTAATCGCCGTGCCGTTATTGGTCGCATTGTTCGACGTGGTGGGCATTTACGGCGGCTACGTCGTCGGCGTGCAGCTGCTGAATGGCAACGAGGGCGCGTACTGGAGTTCGATCGAATCGGCAGTGGAGTGGAAGGATGTCTACGGCGGCATCCTCAAATC
>Ga0116176_10003205_pt1 | contig 12162 bp, 16 predicted proteins | sample AD_STIC08_MetaG_FD_89803 | JGI IMG/M metagenome (GOLD analysis project Ga0116176, IMG submission 89803) | Active sludge microbial communities of municipal wastewater-treating anaerobic digesters from USA - AD_STIC08_MetaG | ecosystem: Engineered > Bioreactor > Anaerobic > Digestate | place: USA... | reverse complement strand
ATGTACAGCTCAACGTGCGCCCGCTGCACCCCCACCAGCGGATCGAGCCCGTTGCGTTCGCACCACGCGAACCACTCGCGAAGTTGGAACGAATAGAGATGATGAGTTCGCCCGGAGTAGCGGGCCAGGAAGGACACTGCCGCCAACTGGGCTGTCGACATGGTGGCCGGCTGGAACGGCAACAGCGTCGTAGTGGACATGGATCACCTCGCGCGGCGACAAAGTCAGAGGCCTCAACCACGCCCGCCGCTACCGCGACGAGGCATTCGTACTATCCGACGGTAGACCGGACCCTGCTGTGGTGATAGCCCAGCAGGCGGCGTTGAGACGCATGTTGATCCGCCCGGATCTGCCGAGGGCGCGCGAGCGGTAATTGGGGGTTCGGCGGTCAGACAAGGGCGCCCTGCTTGGTGCCGTACTTGGTGGCTACCAGCCCTCGTGGCCGGCACCAGCCTCTTCCGGCCAGGGAACGTACGCGTCGGCGTCGGGTTGGTAGATCCAGCGCTCGGTGAGGTCCTGCGATCGCGCCCAGCGACATACCGACTCCTGACTTCCCGTGAACGGTCCACGTGCGGTCCCCAGCGCACATAGGCGAGCCGTGTCGGGTCGAAGGGGGCCACCGCGCACCGGGCTGGATGTCAGCCGGCCGAGTGCGGTCGACGCTGACGGACTGGACGAGTTGCAGCGCTCGTTCCGGGACTTACCAGCTGAACTGATCAGGGAACTGATCACAGCAATGGCCAAGAACCCTGCGCTGCTGCACGACGAAACTCCGGCGGATCTGGCGAGCATCCTCAGTACACCAAACCTTGAAGGGCTGAAGGCGCTGCACATGGCTACCCACGAGAAGACCTGACCCGCGTCGTCGACCCAGAGGCGGAGGACGGCGCGCTACCCGGCGATATGCCGCGAGCTCGACGGAGGGCTGCTGGCGCGTCAGGAGGGGAAGTCAGTCCCAGCATCCAGTCGCAACCGGAGGAGGACGTCCAGGGCTATCGAGTCACCGTCCCGGCCACCCGCTCCGACTTGGAGCGGGGCGTCGCTGGGCTCGACGTGTACGCCGGCGAACCGTCCGCGCAGGCTGGGCGCCACGACGAGGATGTACCAGCGGCCGTCCGTGCCGACGGCAGCCCGCTGGTCCCGTCGCACGTACCAGCCAACGACATTGGTACGCAGCCTCTTGCCGCCGTTGTAGGGCATTGCCCGCAGCCGAGTGGGCTCGACACCCGCCGACCGCATCGCGTCGGCGAAGGCCGCCACCATCGGGGCTGTCCGCCGCGCTTCGGCCTGCGCCGCCCGTGCTGCGGCCGCGTAGTGGTACTCGGCGTTCTCCCGCGCCTGCCGGCGGCGGGCGGCGACCGGGTCCGAGGGTTCGCTCTCCGGGCTCACCGGTCGATCATCGCAGCGGCTCCATCAGGGCGCACCCCTCGGTCACCCCTACGTCCGGCAGCCAGCGCAGTGACGCGGGCCGGGGAGCGTGGGACGATTGGCGCTCTCTCCCACTGGAAGGTGCTGCATGCGTGTCGTCGGGATAATTACTGATCTGCCCGTGGCGGATATCGCATCAGCGAAGGACTTCTACTCGAGTTATCTGGGGCTGACCGTCGAGGAGTTCAACATGGAGTGGGTGGCTCGCTTCACCGCGCCAGAAACCGGTGCGACCGTCCAGCTGGTGACAAATGATCTGACGGCGCCGGTGAACCCCGTCATTTCGGTGAAAGTGGACGACGTCGACGCTGCCTATGCCGACGCTCAGCAACGCGGCTACGACATCGTGCACCCGCTGACCGTGGAGGAGTGGGGCGTACGTCGATTCTTCGTGCGGGCACCCGACGGCAATGTGATCAACGTGGTGCAGCATCGCGAATAGGCACGCGGCGCGAGGCCTGTCCCCTTGCTGGCTATGTCAAGGCAAACTGGCCCCACGGTGACGGCCTGATCTGGCCCCAAGTGAGGGCGCCCCCAGCGCTACTGCCTACGCTTTCGGCGCCAAGTTATCGGCGGAAATCAGGGCTGCTGCATAGGTCAGTGACAGGGTAGGCCGTAGGACCCCGCGGGGCCGGCGTGATCGCGACCGCTGATCGCTCGTCCTTAGCGGTAGGCGTCCGCCGCTGAGTGTTCCGCAATCTGGGGACGAGCGGCCAGGAGCGCAGCGGCTCCTGTCGATGCCATCAGTGATGTGGCAAGGGTTGCAAGTGCAGCTGCGGCCCATGGGAGGGCCACGGTGTCGGTGTTGCTCCACCCGTGTGATGCGACGACGACTGCCAAGCCGCTGGTGACGGCAAGTCCCAGGACGACGAGGGACCGTGCCAGGACTTCACCTCCGACATGTCGGGACAGGGTTCGTGGCGTCGCTCCGAGAGCGCTGAGTCCTCGGCGTAGGCGCATCGACTCGCTGACATCGGTCGTGACGCCGAGCACGAGCAGTCCACCGCCGGTGATCAGCATGAGCGCGACCCCGACCTCGAGCCATCGTTGGAGCAGTCGGTACTGCTGGTCAGGCCCGCCGATGAGGCCACCAATGTTGCCGCTGACGCTGAGCAGCGGATCGAGACCTTGGATGGCGGCGACAGCCTGCCAGTAGGTATCGGTGTTCCTCATGAGGACGATGGCTGGAACCTCCTGATCGGGATCCGTCGCCGGTCGGGTCGTCGGGTCCGTGGTGAAGGTCCACGAGCCGAGATACGGCCAACCCGCAGAGAGATCGCCATTCATCTGGGAGGCATCGAGGGGCTGGTCGCATGGCCGTTGGGCGAGTAGGGTCTTGAAGGCTTGGCAGTCGAACCGGTATCTGGGGTTGGGTCCTTCGCTCGGTGCTGAAACGGCGAGGACACCAGGCAGGGCGCGGATGTGCTCGCGCGCGGAGGGGTCGGGAACGGGCGATACCAGAGCCACAACTCGTCCCAGCCGCTGGTTGGTCTCGGCCGTGAGGCTGTCCCGTGGAGCCATCTGGGACAGGAGTGGTGCTACTGCTAGGGCGAGCAGGAGTGCGGGCAGCAGCATCGCCATGGTCCGGGCTCCGTTCGGGACGGTTCGAGCCAGGCGTGCTCCGACGATCAGTGCGGACCCGTTGTTGCCCCTCCTCAAGAGGCGTCTACCCATCTGTCGCTGCAACGCCATGACTGCTTTCGGCGCGCTCACGATGAGGAGCGTCAAGGCGCTGACCACGATTGCAGTCGCCCACGGTGACTGGTCGACACGCAGTAGGGAGGATGCCAGAACGGCGACGACGCTCGCAGCCAGCACTGCTACCCACAGGTGGTCTGCTTTGAGGCGGGTCTGCACCCGGACGTTGCTACGGCGGCTGGTGGGTGAGCTGACCGAACGGCGAGCCGCCCAGCCTGCCGCAAGAAGCGGCGTCATGAGGCTGAGCACCGCACCCAGGGGTGTGATCGACGGCCGTCCTGCGGTCCATTGGGCGGGTGTGAACGGAAGCGACGTGAGCACCGAGGTCAGGACCTCGAAGCAAACCCACGAAAGGGTGGCACCCACCAGTCCCACGAGCACTCCGTCTGCTGATGCGGTCACCTGAGCGCGGGCGGGCGTCAGCCCCAACGACCTGAGCAGAGCGATCTGTCGCGAGCGTGTCGCCATGAGCGCTCCATAGGTGCCCACGAACAAGGCCGAAATCGGAACTCCGAGGAACAGCAGGACTGTGAGCAGCACGAGGGCGCTCGTCGTGAGCGGTGTTCCCCGGGTCTCGGGCTCCTGCGCACCGAAAGCAGAGGTCAGTGGCACCCCTGACGCGGTCAGCCGGTCAACCGGGACGCCGACATAGGCCAGTCGCTCCTGGCTCGAAGTCAGGGCGTCTTCGCTGATCAGGCCCGCTACGCGCCCGGCAAAAGCGCGCTCCAAGTCCGGGTCGGTCCTGATGTCGGTCATGAGCTGCGGTGAAAGCCAAACGGTCCCGTTCTGCGGCAGGTTGGGCACTCCGGGAAGCCGGACGCGGGGGGCTTCGCTGGCCCCTTGGAACCCGACCCGCACCGTGGTCACGCTCTGCTCGTCCCGCCAGTCCCAGATCGCGGTGGAGGCCGCCACTCCCGTCGGTGAACCGGTGTTGACGACGGTGCGATCAGCCTCCGCGTGACGGGCCGCTGCCAATGTGCCGGGAACCGCACACAAACTCACCAGCAGCAGACCCGCAAGCACCGACACGAGGAACACGGTCAGCAGCCCGATCCGTTGACTGGGCGCCCGCAACAACCGTCGCCCTAGCCACCACTGGACGCGGACACGGTTCACGAGGCGACCACCCGAGACGCGTCGGCCAGGTCTAGTCGGCACTCAAGAAGGTCCGCGATCTGAAGGTTGTGCGTTGCCATGACAAGCGTGGCACCCACAGAGGCCGTCGCGTCGATCAGGACCCGCGCCGCCGTGTGCGCGTTCTGGACATCCAGGGCACCGGTCGGCTCGTCGGCGAGGATCAGGGCTGGGCGGTGTACCACCGCCCGAGCGATGGCCGCCCGTTGACGCTCCCCACCCGACACCTGAGACGGAAACGCTCCAGCAAGGGCGCCGATCCCGACGGCGTCGAGAGCCCATTCCGCACGACGACAAGACTCCTGGGCTCCAAAGCCCGCGAGCAGGAGCGGCAGCTGCGCGTTCTCGGCCAACGACAGTTCGGGAAGCAGCTCCGCGAACTGATGCACGACGCCTACATGCCGGAGCCGCCACGCAGCGGCCTGTTGCCGTGTGGCGGATGTCACCTTGAAGCCGTTGAAGACGATTTGCCCCTCATCAGGGGCCAGGATCCCCGCGATTACGTCCAGAAGCGTGGTCTTGCCGACACCGCTCGGACCGGTCACGGCGAGGCTCGACGCGGCCGACACCGCGAGACTGACGTCCTCAAAGACGGTGCGACCGTCTCGCTGAACGCGCAACCCAGAGACCTCCAGGCCGGCTGACTCCATACGATCTCCCTCGTAACACGCTGGTAGCCAGGCCCGCTTAAGCGGGCCCGGCCACCAGTCGACTCAGGCCGTCGTCCGCTTCCAGTTCGAGCAGGTGTCCGGCGGTGTGTCGTCGTTGCACAGCTTGAGCAGGATGTACGTCGCGGTCGGTGACACGTTGATCCCCTCCGAGTAGTCCTTGTCGGGCTTCTGCAGGCGGAACGTGCTGTATCGCGGTGGCGCGCACGCGTTCCCCGTGGTCCCGCACTGGGTGTTGGTGAAGGCGTACTGGATGTACATGTAGTCGCCGTCCTTGAAGTCCCTACCGGTCAGGCGATTGCTGTCCTTGTCGTAGGCCATCTGGCCGTTGCCCGAAAGCGTGTAGCTGAATGACTACGCGGCGAACGCACCCACGGTGCTCATCCACGCGATGCCGATCGCGACCATGCTGGCCACGACGGCGCGAGTAGCTGACTTCCCCATTGAAGCTCCTCTGTCTGGTTCCGGTGAAGGAGGGGCGCCCGGATGCGCGAGGCCCCCGTCACGGAAGTTAGACCCAAGCCGTGCACGCCGCGAGTTGAACGAAGCCGCCCCCACCGCGGGACTTCCGTAGACCCTACCCTCAGGACTGAGACTGCCGCCGCCCGTGGGCGAGGCGGTAGGAGTGGGTGCCGGTTTCGATGATGGTGCCGTGGTAGGTGAGGCGGTCGACGATGGCGGCGCACAGGCGTGGGTCGGTGAAGGTGTCGGTCCAGCCGGAGAAGGAGACGTTGGAGGCGATCGCGATGGAGTTCTTCTCTTCGCGTTCGGTCAGGACCTGGAAGAGCAGCTCGGCGCCGCGGCGGTCGAGCTCCATGTAGCCGAGCTCGTCGAGGATGAGTAGGTCGACGCGGCCGTAGCGGGCGATGGTCTTGGCCAGGACCTTGTCGTCGGCGGCTTCGACGAGCTCGTTGACCAGTTTCGTGGCCAGGGTGTAGCGGACGCGGTGGCCGTGTTCGGCGGCGGCGGTCCCGAGGGCGATGAGCAGGTGGGACTTGCCGGTGCCGGAGTCCCCGATCAGGCACAGGGGTTCGCCCTTGCGGATCCAGTCGCCGGTGGCGAGCTCGTTGATGGTGGCGGGGTTGATGGCCGGGTTGGCGGCCATGTCGAAGTCGCCGAGCCACTTCTCGCGGGGGAACCCGGCGGCCTTGACCCGGCGCAGGGTGGAGCGGCGGTCGCGGTCGTCGACCTCGGCCAGCAGTAGCTCGGCCAGGAAGCCGTGGTAGGTCAGCTGTTCCTGGGTCGCGGCGGTCACGGTCTGGTCAACGAGGGCGCGGATGGTCGGCAGCCGCAGCCGCCGGCAGGCCTGGCCGCCGCGGCCGCGGCGGCCTCCTCGGTCAGGCCGCGCCGGCGGCGCAGCGTGTGCGCGACCGGTGTCGGCGAGCTGCTGGTGATGGGGGTCATCGGGTGCTCACCTGTGCCTCCTGATCGGTGGGGACGGTCCTTCGTCGTGGGAGGAGCTCGTCGTAGGCCGCGACCGAGGGCAGGGGCCGGGTGTCCGGGGGCAGGCCGGCGATGACCGCGGCCGGGTCGGTGAGGCGGCGCTGGGTCAGGCTGACAACTCGCTGCTCACGGTGTTCGTCGCGCGCAACGAGTTGACGGCCCGCGCTGGCCCCACCGTTGGCGCTCGGGCTGTCGGCGGTGGTGGCGTGGCGGCGGGCCTCGACGGCGACGACGTCGGCGCAGACCGCGCCGACGGTCAAGGCCGCGCGGATCCCTGCGACCACCTGCTCGGTGGGCATGCTGCGGTGGAGCAGGAGGACCTCGATCAGCTCGCGGGTGCCGTCGGCGTCGCCGTTGACCTTGCGCGCTTCGGCCCAGAACGCCTCGTGCGCCGCCGTGAAGGTGCCGGCGGCACGCGCCTGCGCCAGGGCGGTGGAGCCGGGCAGGGCGCCGGGCTTGGTCCGCAGGACCTCGAGGTAGTGGTCCAGGACGAGACGGTGCCCGGTGCGGGCGGCGACCCTGGGGTGGACCGCGACGACGGTGCGGGCGTCGAAGACGACGACCTGGGAGGCGCGCAGCGAGACCCGGACCCGGCGCCCGATCAGGTGCGCCGGGACGGAGTACTTCACCATCCGCGCCGTGACCATCGAGGAGCGGTCCACCCGCGGGTGCAGCACCGTGCCCGGGTCGAACCCCTCGCCCGGAAGAGTTGCCAACAGCGGCTGCTCCCGCGCGAACGCGGCACCGACCGGCTCGGTCCGGCCGCTGATGACGCGGGCGTCGTCGGCGGCCTCCCATGCCTGGATCTTCGCGTTGAGCTCGTCCAGGTCAGTCACCTCGGGCATCGGGGTGAGGTGGTTGCGCCGGAACCAGCCGACCGCACCCTCCACGCCGCCCTTCTCGTGGGCGCCCTCGATCCCGGGTTGGCAGTAGAACGCGTCGAAGCCGTAGTGGGAGCGGAACAGCACCCACCGCTCGTTCTCCACCCTCGCACGGCCGGGGCCGTGCACGACCTGAGAGACGGCGCCCTTGAGGTTGTCGTACTTGATGTGCCCGCTCGGGATGCCGCCGATCGCCTCGAACGCGGCGATGTGCCCTTCCAGGAAGGCCTCCTGCGCCTGGGTTGGGTAGACCCGGTGGATCGCCTTGCCGGAGTGGGCCAGCCAGAACACGAAGAGGAAGCACTTGGTGCGCACCCCGTTCAGGACGACCCACACCTCGCCGAAGTCGACCTGCGCCTCCACCCCAGGCGCGTGGTCCTGGGCGATGAACGCCTCCACCCGCCGGCCGGCCTCGAGGTCGATCTCGGCCCGGCGGACCCCGCACGTAGTCCCGCACCGTGGAGTACGACAGCTTCGTCGCGTCGTGCTCCTCGACCAGGCGGGCCAGGATCCGGGTGGCGGTGTGCCGCTGCTTCCTGGGCGCGTCCAGGTCCGCGATCAGCATCGCGTCGATCGCCGCCTTGTACGGCTCCAGCCGCGGCGAGGACCGCACCGGCCGCTTCCGCGGCGGTGGTTCCGCCGACGTCAACGCCTGACGGACCGTTCGCCGATGCACACCATGCCGGCGCGCGAGCTCCCGGATCGAGAGCTCCTTCACCCGCGCGTCCCGGCGGATCGCAGCGAAGACATCCACACGTGACCCCATCCCGACCCAACCCCTTGTGCCTCGAGAACCAGCCGATGGAACTCAGGCTCAGGTGGGGCCAGATCAAACCGTCACAACCACCCCGGCGCGTCGCCCGTGGGGCCAGATCAGACCGTCACAGTGGGGCCAAACCAACCTGTCACAGTCACCTTGCCTGCGCAGAAACTAGCTCGGTCCGCACCCGGCGGAAAGACTCAGCTGTCAGTCTCGAGTGTGATGAGGAGAGAGCGCTGCCGAGCAGCCGGGAGCCGACCCGCCTGCGGGTGGAGCACTGCTTGTCGGTCACCCGTCGATCACGGGAAGGTAGTCCGGGGGCCAGGATTGCGCGTAGATCGGGAAGTCCTGCCGCCAGCCCACGTTGGCCGTGAACTGTGTTGCCGTGAAGTCGTTGCCTTCGATGACGTTGCGACGCGAGGGTCCCTGACCGTCTGGTCCGTGCCCGGACCAGGTACAGCCGTTCATCCGACCGACGAAGACGCAGTCGATGAGGTCGGCCTCGGTGGCGAAGTGCCCCTCCCAGCGACAGTGGATGAACGTGCAGCGTTCGAAGCGGGCGCTGTCCATGTCGAAGCCGCCGAGCTGCTTGAACCTGACGCGTTCGAACGTGCAGTCGCGGTACAGCGTCGGCCGGATCCCGAACGACCCTTGGGCCGCCACACCGTACTCATTGAGTACTGGCCGCACCCGCTGACGGAAGAGGCAGCGGTCGAACTGCGACCACGCGGCCGCCAGCTGGACGTCGTTGAGGACCAGGTCGACGTCACTGATGAGGGCTCGGAAGAACAGTCGCGCAACCAGCCCACCCTCGGCCGGTCCGGGAACGGGGAGGGCGCCGATGTGGCTCCCCGAGATCCACGCGTCCCGATCCCAGTCCCAACCGTCAGGGTCAGCATCCGGCGGCTCCTGATCCCGCCACCAGTCCTGCTCGCCCACACTGGGAGCATCCCACTCGGCCGATACTCCCGCACGCGGACACCAGAAACGTCCCCGACCGGACAGCTGCCGGCGGTAGGGAACACCTACCTTCAGCGGCAGTTGGAGGGGTGACGGCGGTCTTTGCCGGGCTCAGTGTGCCGGTGCGTCAATGGTCGGGCGTCGGGTGTGTGGTGAGGCGGTAGGCGATCACGAGCAGGGGGACCTGGGTGGCGGCGTAGAGGACGTGGAAGGAGTAGTGGCGCAGGCTCTGTTCCGGTGTGAACGGCAGCACCGGCAGCGGGAGGACGCTCAACGCTCCGCCGGCGATGTTCAGCACAGCCCAGGTGAGCAGGCCGGTCCCGGCGACGCGTACCGCCCCGGCCGCGTAGAGGACGACCAGTGTTGCGGTGACCAGGCTCGGCCAGAGAGTCTCGGGGCTGAGCAGCGTCTGGTCAGGCAGGTCGGCGACGTTGTGCACCAGGAATCCCAGCCAGGCGATGACGGCCGCGCCGCCCACGGACAGCCCGCCCGGGAAGGTCCGCACTCGCCCGGGAAGGGTCCGGGTGGGGGTGTCGAGGCGGCGCATCGGTCATCTCAGAGGGTGCGCTCGAGGGGGTCGGCCCCCGCGCGCGGTGGCTCCTCAGGCGCGCTGGTGCTGGTGGCCCAGAAGTCGCGGATGAGGGTGGCGGTGGTCTCGGGTGCCTCCAGGGGCACGATGTAGGCGGCGTCGGGCACGATGGCGGCGTGTCCGTTCGGGATGAGACGCGCGGCGGCTCGGGCCTGGACGGGGGTGAACCCGGCGTGGTCGCTGCCGGTGACGATCAAGGTCGGCGCCGCGATCAGCGGCAGCCGGCTGGTCAGGTCCTGGCGGTTCAGCGAGATCGACCGGACGGCGTTGCGGAGCATGCGCCGGTCGGCGCGGGTGAGGCTGTCGCGGACCAGAGCGACGGCGTCGGGGTCGCTGGCTCGAGTGTGCCTGGAGAGCAGAACCTCGGTGACCCCCGAGAGGACCAGCTCGATCGGGCCGAGCACTCCGTGGATGGCCAGCAGGGGGTAGGTCCGGCGCCGTTCCGCCCGCGTCAAGGCCGCGATCGGTGTTCCCAGGGCGACGAGGCTGCGGCACTGGGTGGGGTGGGCGGCGGCCAGCTGCAGGCCGACGTGCCCGCCCCAGGCGTTACCCACCCAGTCCACCGGGCCGGTCGGCGCCAGCCGGTTCAAGATCTGCCGCGCGGCGCTCACGCAGTCAAGCTCGGTATAGCGGTGGCCGGGGTCGCCGCTGCCGCCGTGTCCGGGCCCGTCGATGATGACCAGACGCCGGTCCTGTACGAGATGCGGAAGGACCCGGTCCCAGGACCGGCCATCCATGAACAGGCTCGGCCACAGCACCGCCGTGGCCGGGTGCTCGCCGACCACCCGTACCGCCAGCGGTCCGACGGTGGTCTCGATGATGTGTCGCTCGTCCATGCCATCCTCCTTGTTGACGCTGTCAACCACGAGTATCCACGCTATGTTGACGCTGTCAAGAGAAAGGCGGGACCCCATGACCGCAGCAGTGTCCCCCGACGTGGACCGGCTGCAGGACCGGCTGCTGCAGGCCGCCCTGGCACGGCTGGCCGACACCCCCGCCGAGCAGCTCAGCCTGCGCCAGATCGCCCAAGAGCTCGGAGTCAGCCACCAGGCGCCCTACGTGCACTTCGGCAGCCGCAAACGCTTCCTGGCCGCCGTGGCCGGGGCCGGGATGGCCCAGGCGACACGACAGGCACGAGCCGCGATCTCGGCGGCCGCTGACGACCCGGCAGCCCGCCTGCACGCCCTGGCCGATGCCTACCTGGCCTTCATCCGCGAACACCCGCATGTGCACGACCTCGCCAACGGGCCCACCGTCGCCAAAGCCGACCACCCCCTGCTGCAACAGGCCGCGATCGAGTACTGGAACCTGCTCCACGACACCATCGCCGACTGCCAACCCAGCCGAACCACCGAAGGCGAGACCCTGCGCCGGGCCGCCGTGACCTGGTCCACGGTCTACGGCATCTCCCGCCTCTCCGCCTTCGGGCAACTACCAGCCTCCATACCCGCCACAGCCGACCAGCTCGTCCACGACGCCATCGACCAACTCCTCGCCGGCTGGCACCACAGGAAACAAGAACCAAGCCACGGCACCTGATCCACCCTGCGGAGACACCCGGCGGTGTGCAGCGCCTCTTGCCTTGGCGACGCCCTACCAAGTGTGTAGTCGTTTGGTATACGATTGAGCCGTGGCGGAGTTGCTCGATCTAGACCTACTCGATGAGCAGAACCCGTTCGAGATCGACGCCCAGGCCACGCACCTGTTCAAGCACCCGCACCTCGGCCTTGACGACGTCTACGACGTCTGGGTCAACGATCCGCTCTTCTACCCCGCCAAGCCGCCGGCGCACTATCTGATGGTGGCCGAGGTGGCAGGCACCGTCCTGATCGTGCCGATCGCACCCTCGCGATCGGGCGATCCGAGCAAGTGCCGGCCGATCGGCTGCTACGAGGCTTCTTCGGGCCTTGCCGCTACCTACCGAAGGGACCGTGATGACTACTGACCCATTGTCTCCCGAGCAGGAGTACGACTTCTACGCCCAACCCGAGAACCAAGAACCACAGGGCCCTCCCCGCCGACGCACGAAGCGGCTGACCGCGCCGATTCCGGTCCGGTTCCCGCCCGAGCTCCTCGACGAGATCAAGAAGCGAGCCGAGGCCGACGACCGATCCGTCTCGGCATGGATCCGCCGCGCCGTCGAGCACGAGATCACCCGATCCGCCTGAGCGTCAGCCACGCCCCACATGCCCGACTGGCGGCGCTATGACGCACACCGATGCTCGCGCACATGCCGATGAGCGGGCGTGGTGGCTCGGCTGAACCGAGCAGAGTGAGATGCTCGGAGAGTCCTACCGAGAGGGTCGCCCGTGCGATTTAGAGTTTCCGCTCCTACCTCGCGAGTCCTTGGAACATGGCGAGCTCCGTGGTGGCAGCGCATTATCTTTCCCGCAGTCGGTGCGGCTCTGGCGCTTGGGTCGCTCTGGCCGTACGCGGGCGAGCGCTATGAGCCTTTGTGGTGGGGTCTGCCGCTTGGAGCGCTATTCGTCACCTATCCATTGAGGCCACGACTGAGGCTTCACGAGGACGCTCTCCACGTGCGCGGGGTCGTCTTCAGCCGGGTCATACCCATCGCGGACGTGGCTGCCGTCCAGGGCGGAT
>Ga0116176_10003194_pt1 | contig 12185 bp, 10 predicted proteins | sample AD_STIC08_MetaG_FD_89803 | JGI IMG/M metagenome (GOLD analysis project Ga0116176, IMG submission 89803) | Active sludge microbial communities of municipal wastewater-treating anaerobic digesters from USA - AD_STIC08_MetaG | ecosystem: Engineered > Bioreactor > Anaerobic > Digestate | place: USA... | reverse complement strand
CATTGGCGAACTGCCGCGGGAGGAAGGCGCCCGGCGTCGCCTTCGCGAGCGCCTCGGCGAGCGCAATCGATCCGAGGAAGCCACCCTCCGCCTTGGAGACCAGCCGGATGGTGGCCCCGAATGAGCGGATCAGGGCGATCCGCTCAGCGCTCATCCAGTCGGGCATGAAGATGGTCACGGGGTGCCCGAGGGCCCGGCCGATCGCGGCGAACGAGATGCCGGTGTTGCCGCTCGTGGCCTCGACGATCCAGTCGCCCGGCCGGAGATCGCCCCGCTCGGCCGCCCGGCGCAGGATGTGGAAGGCCATCCGGTCCTTGATGCTGCCGGTGAGGTTGAGGTTCTCCGCCTTGGCGTAGACCGTCCGGGGACGGCCCCGGAACAGGCACTCGACGGCCAGGACGGGGGTGTTCCCGATCAGGCTTGCCAGGCCCTTGACTCGGGCCAGATAGTCCTCGCGGGTCATGGCGCCGCTCCTCCAGGGCCTATGTCTTAGCACGGCCGCCGGGGCCTGTCAATTTCGGCCCTAACGCCGGCCGCGGCGGGCCCCGTATTCGCTTGACTCGGCCGGCCGAGTCCGGGTATCATCCCGGCGCGACCCGAGGGCGCGCGGCCCCCGCGGCCCGAGCTCCCGGGGATCCCACGGACGAGAGCGAGGGAACATGGTCGATCCCAAAACGGTCCTTTGGGGCCAGACGATCGCCTACACGTTCTACTGCCTGGCGATCATGGCCGTCGTCGCCTGGTTCGCCTACAAGGTCACCCGCAAGGGCAAGGAGAAGCCGTTCCCGCCGGCGCTGTTCTGGGCCTTCTTCGCCCTTCTGGTCGTTCTCGGGGTGTCGCTCCACATCGTCACCCACGAGACCATCCCCTGGAAGGCCCTGGACCTCGAGCGGCACAAGATCGCCGCCGACCGGGAGTTCGAGATCGCCATCGTCGGCCACGAGTTCCGGCTCCCGGCCCGGCCCATGGTCATCCGCGAGGGCGAGACGGTCCGCTTCACCGTCACCTCCGACGACCTGACCTACGGGTTCGGCCTGTTCCGGCCCGACAGCTCGATGCTCTTCCAGATGCAGGTCCTGCCGGGGCACGTCAACGACATCCTGTGGCGGTTCGACCGGCCTGGCCGCTACACCCTCCGGTCGACGGAGTACTCGGGCTGGAAGGGCCTCCGCATGATCGTCCCCGACGCCGTCGAAGTCGTCGAGTGACGCGGAAGACGGGAGGACAGACATGACATTCATCGACACGCTCATCCAAGGCGAACAGGGGCTGTTCAAGTCCGAGTCCCTCACTCCGATGCAGAAGATGACCCTGCGCTTCGTCGTCGTCGGCCTGGTCTATTACGCCTTCGCCGTCATCGAGGGCATGATCATGCGGGTCGTCGAAGCCGTCCATCTGCCCTTCGTCTCCGAGGAGCAGTTCTTCGCCATCCTGACGGCCCACCCGCTCGTCGGCATCTTCGGCTCGACCTACTCGATCGTCTTCGGGGCCTTCCTCTTCCTCGTCCCCTTCCTGATGAAAAAGCCCCTCTGGAGCCTCAAGCTCGGCCACTGGACCTTCGGCCTCCTGGCCGGAGGCACCTTCGTCTTCTGGTCCGCCGGCTTCCTCTCCCACTACTCCCCTCTCTACACGCTCTATTGGCCCCTCCCGGCCGACTTCAGCCAGTTCAGCGTCGTCGGCGGCATCTTCTTCATCGCCGGCATCGCCCTGGTCATGGCCGGCGCGGCCCTCTTCGTCATCAACGTCTTCAAGACCATCACCTACACGCCGCCGGGCTGGGACAAGCAGCCGGCCGGCGCCCTGCTCGGTTCGGCCCTGGGTCTCAGCGGCCTCCGCAACCTCTTCCGCAAGGAGAAGAAAGAGCACCTCGTGCCCCTCCCGGTCGCGGCCGTCGCCCGGGGCTCGGTCGACACGGCCCTGAACACGGCGGTCATCCTGTTCACCGGGGTCCTCATCCTCGTCTACATGGTCGGCCATGTCCTCGGCTTCGACCTCAAGCACTCCGCGATCGACGCCCTGCTCTACAAGAACTGGTTCTGGTGGGGCCTCGACCTCATCGCCGACGGCCTCGTCCTCATCTTCGTCGCCGGCGCCTGGTATCTCCTGGCGACCATGATCACGGGGAAGAAGCTGTTCATGGAGAACATCGCCCGGGCCGCCCTGCTCGTCGAGCTGGTCGTGTCCTGGACGGTCTGGTCGCACCACCTGATGTCCGACCAGGCCCAGCCGGGGATCCTCAAGCTCGTCTCGGGCGAGATGGTCACCGCCTTCGAGCTCATCACCCAGGGCCTGGCCTTCGCCATCACCCTGATCACGCTCTGGAACGCCCGGCCGCTCAAGATGACGCAGCCGCTCAAGTTCCTCTTCGGCGGCCTGCTCGGCTTCGCCCTGGCCGTCCCGGCCGGCATCATGCAGGCCGACCTGGGCCTGAACCGCATCCTCCACAACACCCAGTGGGTTGTCGGGCCCCACGTCCACGTGGCCATCCTGGTCGGCCTGACCATGACCCTCTACGCCGCGATCTACCTGCTCCTGCCGGTGTTGACCAACGGGGCCAAGCTGTGGAGCGACAAGCTGGCCAACGTCCACTTCTGGTGCCATCTCCTCGGCGGCATCGGCATGGGCGCCTTCATGGGCATGGCCGGCCTGCAGGGCATGCTCCGGCGGACGCTCTACTTCGGGGGCGAGTTCCGGACCTACATGATCCTGGCCGCGCTGGCCGGGGCGCTCCTGCTCGTCGGCTTCCTGGCCTTCTTCCTCAACATCGTCATGACGGTCGGCCTCCGGGGCGTCGTCGGCATCTTCCTCCCGTCCAAGCTGAAGACCAAGGACCTCCTCCCGGCCGGGAACTAGGCCGGAAGGCCGGGGCGCGTCCGCCCGGTCCCCGGCACGGATCGTGCAGGGATGCTGAGGAGGATGGAGTCCGCCATGCCGTCGGCGAAGCTGGACCGCGGGAAACTGGCCCTCGTCCACATCGTCAGGAAGGAGCTCGGCCTGCGGGACCGCGACTACCGGTCCATCCTGCGCCGGACGGCCGGCGTCTCGAGCGCCCGGGACCTCGACGAGGACGGGTTCCGCCGGCTCATGCGCTTCTTCGTCCGCAGCGGCTATTTCCGGGCCAACGCCCACGGCATGACCCTGAAGCAGAAGCTGTTCATCAAGGCCCTGGCCCGGGAGCTCGGCTGGGCCCAGGAGCACCTGAGGAATTTCGTCCGGAAGTATTACCGGAAGGACGGGCTCGAGGCCCTGGACCGGCGGGAGGCCTCCAAGCTGATCGAGTCGTTGAAAGCCGTCCGGGCCCGCGACGGCGGGGCCGTCAGTACTTGACCTCGGTCTCGACGATGAAGAACCTGTATTCGTCGTATCTGACCGAGGTCTCCGAGACCCGGAAGGTCCCCCGGGGGGACCAGTACTCTTCCCGGACGTCCAGCCTGTCCGGAAAACGGATGCCGTTCTTCTCGACGCCGTACGCGCAGGCCACGGACAGCCGGGGCTCGGCCTCGTGCCCGAGGCTCCGGGCCATGGCCAGGACCTGGCCGTAGTTGCCGAGGCAGCGCTGGTCCCATTCGATCTTGAGGATGGCGTAGTCCTTCTTCCGGACCCAGGCCTTCCCGTAGATGAGATCGGGCTCCGGCGTCCCCGGCGCCGAGGCTTCGACGACATAGGCCTCGTCCTTGCCGATCCGCTCCTCCCCCGCGAGCCGATAGGCGTGCCGGGGCTGCCAGTATTCGCCGAACAGACCGCCGGGCCCGAAGACCAGGAACTTGTGCTTGTAGAGCTTGGTCTTCAGCTCGGCGTCGGGCTCGTTCCGGACCTGCTTGTTCTCCCGGAGCAGGACCCGCTTCTCCTCGACGGACTCCCCTTTGCCGACCAACTGGTAGTCGTACTCGAGGACGACCCGGGTCACCTTCGGCGGCCCCCCTCTCACCACGTTCGACAGGATCCTCAGGGGCGGATTGTACTGGCGCTCGTCGATCTTCTCCCGGCAGACGAAATGGAGCGAGGACTTGCCCAGACGCCGGCAATAGATGTCCGCTTTTTCCAGGATCCGGGCGAGCGGTTCCTCCGCCGTCTGGGGCACGGGAGGTCCGGCAACGCCGGCGGGCGCCGACAGCCCCAGGACAAGCGACGCGAGAAGGGCGAGCCCCGGACGGACGCGCCGGGCCCGACGCTCCGGCCGCGAGTCCCCGGCGAGCGGGAGCTTCGGGTCGACGGATTCCATCTCAGCGCGCCTTCATCGAGTAGTAGCCGGCGGACTTGAGCCATTTGACGGCGCCCTTGGCGTCGAACTCGAAGAGGACCTCCTCCCCGAGCTCGCCGTCGTCCCGGACCGCCTTGAAGGAATTGTCCTTGACCTGCCTGAGCTTCCGGATGGAGCCGGCCGGGTCGTCCGTCGGCAGGGTCATCATGGCCAGGCCGCCCTGCCAGAAGAAGACCTCGGTCTCGGCCCAGTGGGCCCGGTAGAGGCCCGTGTACGGCCGCAGGGACTCCGGCGCCGCCCTCCCCTCGCCCGGCGTCCTGGCGGCTTCGAGGACGGCCGGGACGACGAGATCGAAGGGCTTGTTCGCGTAGCCGTTCACGTCGGCGTCGGCCGCGTTGATCATGACGATGACGGCGATCCTGTCCTTGGGGCTGAGGGCGATCTTCGTCCGGTAGCCGGGACAGCCGCCCGAGTGGCCGACCAGGGTCGTGTCCCTGTGCCGCCAGTTCATGAAGCCCAGGCCCCACATGACCTTGCGGTCCCAATCGACCCAGTTGACCCGGTGCATCTCCCTCAAGGTGTAGCCGCTGAGGACCGCGGCGTCGCGGTTGTCGAGGGCCCGGAACTGCCAAGAGGCGAACTTGGCCAGGTCGAGGGCCGTCGAGGCCAGGCCCGCGGCGGGGGTGGCGCCCCTGGCCTGGAAGAATGGCATCCTGGCCCGGTCGCCGGCCCTCTCCCAGCGGCCATAGCCGACGGCCAGGCGCCGGCCGTACTCTCTCTCCGGCAGGAACGGGGTCGTGTCGGTCATGCCGAGCGGCTCGAGGATGCGCGTCCGGATGTACTCGCCGTAGGGTCTGCCGGAAACCTTGGCCACGACTTCCCCGAGCAGGGACAGGCCGAGGTTCGAGTATTCGAAATAAGTATCCGGCGGGTAGAGCGTCTCCTGTCCCGGCAGGTTCCTGACGATGTCCGCCAAGTCCTTCCAGGGCATGTCGGGCTCCCCGCCGTAGGGCTGGTCGGACTCCGAAGGGAGGCCCGAGGAGTGCCGCATGACGCTGCGGACGGTGATCGGCGGGGCCTTCGGGTCCGTTCTCTTGATGTCGAACCAGTCGAGGTGCTTCGACAGGGGGTCGTCCAGCTGGAGCTTCCCGGCGTCGCGGAGCTGCATGACGGCGACGCTCGTGAAGAGCTTGGAGATGGAGCAGATGCTGAAGATGGTGTCGGGCCGGGCCGGGATCTTGGCCTCGATGTTGGCGTAGCCGTGGGACGCGGTCCAGACGACATCCTGGTCGTGGACGACGGCCATGACCAGCCCGGGGAACCGCTTGTAGCCCGCTTCGGCGTCGAGCCACTTGTCCAGGACGTCGAACGCGTCCCGGACGCGGGGATCGCTCATGAAGGCCTTGTCCTGGGCCATGCCGCGGGCCGCGAGGGCCAAGACGATGAGGACGGGGATGACGGCCTTGCGGGCCGGGGCGCTTGTCATGGAGCCCCCGGTCTCCGGGGAGATGGCTCGGACACGGACGTGATGGATACCGGTGGCGAGGGGCGGCATGGAGGCATTCAGGAGGCTCCGTCCGGCGAGGAGCGGGAGACACTGACGCCGATGTTGTCGGCGTGGTCGCTGACGCGCTCCAGGGCGCGCATGGCCTCGGTGAAGATGACGTCGGCCCGCGGGCTGCAGGCGCCGGCCGCGAGACGGTCGATGTGGTTCTGGCGAAACTGCCAGTACAGGCGGTCGAATTCGTTCTCCATGCGGCAGGCCGTCCGGCCGAGCTCCCGGTCGTCCGCGGCGAACGCCCGGATGGCGAGCGCGAAGATCTCCTGGGCCTTGCCGCCCGCTTCCCGCAGCTCCCCCAACGCCTGGGCCGTGAAGGGGACGTCGTCCCGGATCCGCTCCAGCGCGAGCTGCGCGATGTCCTCGGAAAGGTCCGCCACGCGCTCGATGTCGGTCAGCAGGTTCTTGATCTGGAAGCAGCGCTGGCTCTGCTTCCGGGTCAGATGGTCCCCCTGGAGCAGCTGGTTGACGAATTCCACCATCTGCTTGAAGACCGGATCGACGAATTGATCCTCGCGGGCGATCACGCTCTCGGCTTTGGCGCGGTCCTTCCCGATCAGGGCCTGGCAGCTGTCGGCGACCATGGCGGCGGCCGCCTCGCCGAGCGCGGTCATCTCCCTGACCGCCTCGCTCAAGGCCACGGCCGGCACGCTGAGCTGTCTCGCGTCGATGTAGCGGGTCAGCTTGGGCTTCTCGAGGCCGGCCTTTTCCGGCGCCAGCCGCGTGGCCAGCCAGGCGATCTGCCTGACGAAGGGGACGCAGAGCAGGCTGACGATCAGATTGAAGATCGTGTGGGCGTTGGCGACCTGCCGGGCCAGCTGCCCGGAGGTGAGGCCGATCAGCCCGGCGTACTGGCGGATGAAAGGCAGGAACAGCAGGACGCCTAAGAGGTTGATGACGATCTGGGCCAGGGAGGCCTGGCGCGCCGCCCGCGACAGCCGCAGCGAGGCCACGAAGCCGGTGACGCAGGAGCCGATGTTGGCTCCCAGGATGATGCCCACCGCCCCTTCGATGGTGATCGCCCGGCTCAGCCCCATGGCCACGGTCATGCTGGTGACGGCCGTGCTGCTCTGGGTGAGAGAGGTGACGACCAGGCCGGCCAGCACGCCCACCAGCGGCCGGCGCCCGATGACCTCCAGGCCTCCGGCGAACCAGGGAATGGTCAGCAGCGACTTGAGGGCCGAGGACATGAACCCCATGGCGGTGAAGATCAGGCCGATGCCCATGGCGATCTCGCCGTATTTCTTCCAGTCGCGGTTCTCGACGAACTCCAGGAGGACGATCCCCAGGACGACGAAGAGCAGGTTGAACTTGCCGATATCGAAGGCCACGACCTGGGCGGTGAGGGTCGTGCCGATCTCCTGCCCGAGCATGACGCCGATCGCCTGCTGGACCGACATCAGGTTGGCGTTGATCAACCCGATCATGGTGACCATCAGCAGGCCGCTGCTCTGGATCATGGCCGTGGCCAGGGCGCCGAGCCCGGCGCTCTTGAAGCGGTTGCTGGTGACGTGGTCCAGCCAGCGCTGGATCTGGCCGCCGGTCAGCTTTTCCATGCCCGAGCTCAGGAGACGGATGCCGTAGAGCAACAGGGCCAACCCGCCCAGAATCTGAACGAAGCCGATCATGTCATCTCCGGATGGGGAGAGCCGTCTCGCCCCGGATCGATTCGGGTCTCAGGGATAGCAGGACGTTCCCTCTCGCGGCGGGCTTGGAAGCGCGGTCATCCGGACCCCGGAACGGCGCTTCCCCGCCGGGTAAGGAGGATATCGCGGCCTCGCCCGAGAGTCAAGCGCCCGGGCCCGGGGCCCGGCCAAACGGGGCCAGGCCGGCGCTGGACGCCTCCGGGACGTTCCGCTATACTCCCCCGCAAGAGGAAAGGGACCGTGCCGGACGAAGTGAAGGCCAGGGGAAACGGCCGAAGGTCCGCCTTCGCCTTCCTTGTCTTTCTCGGCGTCATCAGCCTGTTCTCCGACCTGACCTATGAAGGCGCCCGGAGCATCATCGGGCCTTATCTTCTCCTCCTGGGCGCGTCCGCGGCGACGATCGGATTCGTGTCCGGGCTGGGCGAGTTCGTCGGCTACGGGCTCCGGCTCATAACCGGGATCATCAGCGACCGGACGGGGCGGTACTGGCTGATCGCCATCATCGGATACGCGATCAACATGATCGCCATCCCCGCCTTGGCCCTGGCCCCCGGCTTCGGCTGGGTCTACGCCTGCGCCCTTCTCGTCGCCGAGCGCTTCGGCAAGGCGATCCGCCATCCGGCGAAAAACACCCTGGCCTCCTTCGCGGCCCGGGAGGTCGGGCCCGGCAAGGGATTCGCGATCCAGGAAGCCCTCGACCAGGTCGGCGCCTTCCTCGGACCGATGATGCTCTTCGCCGTCCTGACCTTGAAGGGAAAGGAAGAGAAGCTCCCGGCCTATGCCTTCGCCTTCCTCCTCCTGGGCCTTCCGGCCGCCGTCACCATGGCCCTCCTCCTCGTCGCCCGGAAGAGATATCCCCGGCCCCAGGAGTTCGAAAAAGACGAAGGCCCGAAGACCGCCGGGGGATTTCGGCCGGGCTATTGGAGCTACATGGCCGGGATCGCCTTCCTGGCCATGGGATTCGCCGACTTCCCGCTCATGGCCTTCCATTTCGTCAGAACGCGGGTCCTCGCCGACAACATCGTGCCCGTTTTTTACGCCGCGGCGATGGCCGTGGACGCGGCTTCCGCCCTCTTTTTCGGCCGGATGTACGACCGGACAGGCATGAACGCCGTCATCATCGCCTCGGCGGTCTCGGCCTTTTTCGCCCCTCTGGCCTTTCTGGCCCGAACGCCCGGCCTGGCCGCGGCGGGGGTCGTTCTCTGGGGCATCGGCCTGGGCGCCCAGGAATCCATCCTGAAGGCCGTGGTCACGACGCTCGTGCCCAAGGACAGGCGCGGGACCGCCTTCGGGGTCTTCAACGCGGGGTTCGGAGCGTTCTGGTTCGTCGGCAGCTGGGCCATGGGAATCCTCTACGGGATATCGATCCCCGTCTTGGTCGCGTTCTCGCTCGCATCCCAGGCCGCCTCGATCCCCTTCTTTTTCCGGACCCAGCGCCTTCTGGCCGCGGGACCGGCCGCGGAGAACACGCCGGGGGCGTCACCGGGCGCGCCCGGCTGATCCGGAGCCGAGGGGCATGACCGGTTCGACCGCCTCCGCCGCCTCCGCCTCAACGACGCCATCCGTCTGGAGAGGGTGCCGGTGTCCTCGGTGTTCCCTTCACCCGGCGAATATCATATAATCCCCAAGCGCGCCGGCCGCGCGCCGGGAGGTACCGTGAAAAAAGCGCCTGCCCTGGTGGCCGCTTTCGCCGCGCTGTTCGTTTGCCTGGTCGCTCCGCCCGCCTTTTCCCAGAAAAGGGGATCGGCCGCGATCACCGAGGCGGAGATCCGCTATCATCTCGAGTTCCTGGGAGCCAAGGAGTTCCGCGGGCGCGAGACGCCGTCACCGGAATTGGAGATCGCCGCCCTGTACCTGGGCAACTGGGCCAAGCACAGCGGGCTGAAACCGATCCTCGCCGACGGCTCTTTCTATCAGTCCATCCCCATCACCGTTCCCCGCGTTCTGGCCCCGCGCACGACGCTGCGGGTGAGAACGGACGACGGGGAACGGGTGTTCGACTACGGCCGGTCGTTCGGCGGGGACTTCACGGAATCGGGGTCCTATTCCGGCGAAGTCGTGTTCGCCGGGCTCGGCATCAGCGAACCCGACCGCGGCTGGGACGACCTGAAAGACCTGGACCTCTACAGGAAAGTCGCGGTCATCCTCGACGCCCAGCGTCCCGGCGACAGCTTCGAGTTGGGATCGACCTATTCCTTCCGGCTGTTCTCCCGGATCAACGCCATCCGCCAGAGAGGCGCCGCGGCCGTGCTCTCGATCGTCCCTCCGGACCTGCAGGCGAAAAAAGACGCCGGGCTGGCGACTTTCGAGGATATCCCCATCGGCCGCCTGGCCATCCAGTATGAGACCCAGAGGCGGGGAACCCCGCCCCCGCAGGCCCCGGCCCAGACGAGAACGGGCCGCCCTCCCCTGCCTTTCGTCAACGCGCACATCGACCACGCCGCGGCCGCCGCGGTCCTGGGCCTGGACAGAAGCGGGATCGCCGGCCTTTTCGAGGCGGTGAAGGACGGCCGCCCCGTCGCCGCCGGACCCGTCCCCGGCCGGAGCGTCCGCCTCGATACGGAGGTCGAGGTCCGTCCCGACACCACCCGCAACGTCGTCGCCCAGGTGGAGGGAAGCGACCCGGTCCTGAAGAAGGAATACGTCGTCGTCTGCGCCCACTACGACCACCTGGGGATCTCCGACGGAGAGATCATCGCCGGGGCCGACGACAACGGCACGGCCACGGCGGCCCTCATGGGCATCGCCCGGGCCTTGACGGCGGAACGGCCCAGGCGGACGGTCATCCTGGCCTGGTTCACGGGAGAGGAACGGGGCTATATCGGGTCCCACTACTTCGTCAACAACTGCCCGGTGCCGGTCGAGAGGATCAGCGCCTGCTTGAACATGGACATGCTGGGCCGGAACGAGACGGACCATCTCTTCCTCGTCGGGTCGGACCTCCTGAGCAGCGAGCTCGACCAGGCCATCCACAGGGTCAACCGGCGATACGGGCTCGACTTCCGGTTCGATTACGCCTATTCCAATCTCACCCATCCGCAGCGGGTCTACTTCCGCAGCGACCAGTACCCCCACATCCGCTTCGGCATCCCCTCGGTCTGGTTCTTCTGCGGCTTCACCCCCGACTACCACACGCCGCGCGACGTCCTGGCGGCCGTCGACTACAAGAAGGTCTGGCGTTGCGCGCGCCTGGTGTACCTGACGGCCATGGAGGTCGCCGGCAAGCCGGCCTTGCTGAAGCTGGACGTCAATCCCGAGGTGACCTCGAGAGGCCGGCACAACCTGGCGGTGAAAAGCCTGTACGAGAACATCAAGCAGTGACAAAAGACCTCGAGCCGGGGCGAAGGCCCGGCGTCCCTTTCGCCAAGATGCACGGCGGCGGCAACGATTTCATCGTCGTCGACAATCGGAAGGGAGCGGTCCCCGGGGGGGAGGCCGCGGCGTTCGCGCGGGCCGTCTGCCGCCCCCACTTCGGGCTGGGCGCGGACGGCGTCGTCCTGATCGAGGAGCCCGGCGGGGAGGCCGACTACCGCTGGAGGTACATCAACGCCGACGGGACGGACGGCGACCTGTGCGGCAACGGGGCGATGTGCGGCGCGCGGTTCGCGTTCGAGGCCGGGATCGCCGGGGCCGCGAGCGCGCTCGAGACCGCCGCGGGAACGATCCGGGCGACGGTCCACGGCGACGGCAAGACGGTGACCGTGCAGATGGTCGACGCGAGGATCGTCGGGGAGGGCCTGTCTCTTTCCGACGACCCGGCGGGGACGGCGTTCGACCGCGTCGTCGTCGGCGTGCCGCACGTCGTGGCGGTGACGGCGGACGCCGACGCGAAGGCCGATTTCCACTCCTGGGGCCGCGCGGTCCGCTACCACGGCGCGGTCATGCCGGAGGGGGCCAACGTCGATCTCGTCCACCGCATCGACGGCCATACGGTCCGGATGCGGACGTGGGAACGGGGGGTCGAGGCGGAGACGCTCGCCTGCGGCACGGGGGCCGTCGCCTCGGCGGTGGTGGCGGAACGGCGCGGGCTGGTGCGACAGCCGGTGCGGGTCGTGACCAGCGGCGGCCGCCCCATCACGGTCGAGTGGACGCCGGCGGCGGACGGCGCGACGGACGTCCGCATGACGGGCGAGACGACCGTGGTCGCCCGCGGCGTGATCGATCCGGACGCCCTGCGGTAGGCGACAGCCCGGGCTCCGCGCGAGCCTATTTCCCCGGCATCTCGACGCGTTCCAGTAGGAAAAAGACCGGCCGAAAGCCGTCGGTGCAGCAGACCACGTTCTTGTCCATCATCCCGGACAGGATGTCGTGGATGTAAACGCGGATATCCGCCCAGGCCCAGTCGCAGAACCCGGCCGGCATTTCCCAGGGATTGTTCGTGAGGAACGTCTGCCCGTCCTTGAACCGGTCGCAGACGGCGTTCCGGCCTCCCCGGTACTTGTCCGCATAGTCCTGGCGCAGCATCCTCTCCAGGACGGTCAGCCGGCAGCCGTAGGACTTCTTGTCCGCCTGGGCCCCCAACCGGCCCGGGGCCGACATCGCGGCCGCGGCTCCGGCCGAGACGGCCGCCGCGTTGCGGATGAAAAGCCTTCTGTTCATGGCGCGCCTCCTGTGGACTGGGTCCTCATCCGGCGAGGGAGACTCGATGGGTCTGTCCGAGACCGTCTCGGGCCCGGCTCGACGTCGCCGGTCACGGACCCGAAACGGGTATCGAAACGGCCCACCGCGACAAGAAGGATACCGCGGCCTGAAACGAGTGTCAATCGCTCGCATCGCTCGT
>Ga0116176_10003180_pt1 | contig 12218 bp, 9 predicted proteins | sample AD_STIC08_MetaG_FD_89803 | JGI IMG/M metagenome (GOLD analysis project Ga0116176, IMG submission 89803) | Active sludge microbial communities of municipal wastewater-treating anaerobic digesters from USA - AD_STIC08_MetaG | ecosystem: Engineered > Bioreactor > Anaerobic > Digestate | place: USA... | reverse complement strand
GTTCTGTTTTCTGTTTTTACATTGAGCTATGCACTTGATCTGAAGGGAACCACAGAAAGTTCAAGCATAGATTCCAAAATTCTCGGACATGCATTTAAGTATAAAGTATATCTTCCGGCTGAGTATACCTCTCAAAAACAATTTCCTGTAATTTATCTTCTTCACGGAAGCAATGGAAACGAAAATAGCTGGGATGAACTTTTAGGTACACTAGACACGCTTATTTCTTGCGGAGAAATTCCTCCGTTTGCAGCTGTTGTTCCATGCAGCGGCTATAGCTGGTGGATTGACGGAAGAGAAAAGTATGAAAGTGCGTTTATAAATGAACTTATGCCTTTGGTAGAAAAAAAGTATAACTTTTCACAGTATAGAGAAACAAGGATAATATCAGGCTTTTCCATGGGGGGCTATGGTGCTTTGAGATACGCTCTGGTATATCCGGAACTTTTCAGCGGTGCCATCCTTTTAAGTCCAGCACTTTATGACACTTTACCGCCAATAGATTCAAGTGCCAGGGAAACAGGCAACTTCGGCATGCCTTTTGATATTGTTAAGTGGAACACTCTCAACTATCCGCAGGCTCTTAAGAAGTACAGACAGCAAAGTAGCACCGTCAGTCTTTTTATAGCCGCAGGCGATGATGACTGGCATAATCCTGAAGGCTTTGAATTTAACATCGAACAACAGGCAGTAAGGGCATACGGCATTTTATGCAAGGAAAACAAAATACCAGGTGAGTTGAGAATCCTTAATGGAGGACATGACAGCGGAGTATGGAAGCCTGCATTTTCAGAAGGGTTAAAGTATCTGGGAAGTATTGTTTCAAAAGAAATTAAAAAGCTTTCTTCTTCTCCGGCCATAAAAACAGAAGTAAAAATAGACAAGGTATGGAGTTTTAAAGCCGCAGGTGCTATAAACAGTTCTCCAGCGGTAGGAAATGACGGAACCATATACTTTGGATGCGACGGCAAGAAAATATATGCCCTGACTCCAGACGGAAACAAAAAATGGGAGTATGCAACGGATGATGCTGTATATGCAACACCGGCCATAGATAATGACGGGACAGTCTATTTTGCCTGCTGGGACGGATTTTTGTATGCCATGAATCCGGATGGTACGCTTAAATGGAAAAATAATACCGGATGCGGAGATTCCTCGCCTTGTATCGGAGTGGACGGAAGCATATATATAGGCAGTTCTGACGGAAAACTTATATGTATAGATAAAAACTCCACAATCAAGTGGCAGGTGCAGCTTGGATCGATAGTTACTTCTTCTCCGATTACAGACACACGCATGATATTTGTGGCAAGTGAAGACAACAAATTTTTTGCATTTTCCTTGGATGGACAAAAGATATGGCAAGCAGAGCTTGACAGTTGGATTACTTCATCGCCTTCATTTTATGATGAAAATATTGTTATGGCAGTATCAGGAAGTTCATTATATGTCTTTGAAAAGAGCACGGGCAAAGTCATCAAGCAGATTGCGGTCAGTGGCGGAAGATCCTCGGCGGTAACTGATAAAAACGGTAACATATATATTGGAACCCGTGAAGATAAAAAATTATATGCATTTAATAAGAATTTTGAAAAAATCTGGGATTTTGCAACAGGAGCAAGAGTTTATTCAACTCCACTGACAGTTTCCGGTGGGTTGATAATGTTCGGTTCACGGGACAAGTCTTTTTACTGTGTAGATTCTTTTGGGAATATGATCTATGAACTCAAAACGGGGGGAGAAGTAAATTCATCACCTGTAATGGCAGAAGACGGGACGCTTTACATAGGATCTGCAGATTCACAGCTTTATGCTATAAGATTTACAGATGCGTTTTTTCAGGAGTCTTTATGGCCGATGTTCAGAGGAAATAAAAGAAGAAACGGAAGTACAAAATAAAATTCTATTTCGGAGGTGGATGTATGAAGTTAAAAGCGTTATTGGTGCTGTGTATGATCATTTCAGCAGTTGTGGTTTTTGCAAAACCGACAGTCATAAGGCTTCTGGAGCAGGATTTTCTTCCCTCCAATCCTGATGATGAGCAGTATGTAAAGCTTATAGAAACGGAATTTTTAAAAGCAACCGGTATAGAGATTGATATACAGCTGGTTCCGATTCCAAGTGGTAAGTATGCCGACAAATTCAACGTTCTGCTTGCAAGCGGTGATTTTCCGGATGTAATATGGTTCAGGGACAATGTTGATATACCATATGCTGATCAGGGTCTTCTTATGGATCTCAGAGCACTGGTATCAAAATCCGAAACTCTGAAAAAAGCAATGCCTTCATGGGATATGGCAAGATTAAATTCATACCCGTATCTGCTATGGATAACTCCTATAAACCCAAAGATCGCCGTTGTAAGGGAAGATTGGATGAAAGAACTTGGAATTTCTGCTCCTAAGACAGTAGAAGATTATTATGATATGATGAAAAAACTTAAAACTAAAGCACCTAATGCAATCACTATAACAGGAAATCTTGAAAGACTTGACTCAATTTTTAATGCTGCATTTGGAACCGATCAGACCTTTATTAAGCAAAAAGACGGAACATTCACGTATTCGAGAATAACTCAGGGTGAAAAAGAAAAACTGGCTTTTTATAACAAGCTTTTTAAGGAAGGACTACTTGATCCGGAATTTATCACCGTTAACTGGCAGAGTATGGAAGATAAACTCTATTCTTCAAAAGTAGCGATGGTTGTAGGAGGATCGGGAATAGTTGTGGATATGTATCAGCAGAGAATGTACGATTCGGGAAATAATACAAAGCTTATAGCCTTGGAACCTCCGGTCGGAATCTCCGGCAAGGCAGGTTTCCCGGCTGTGAACGTTAACAGGCAGTCAAGAGGTTTTGCAATAACAACCGTCTCAAAGGTAAAAGATGTTGCGTTTAAACTTCTTGAATTCATGGCTACTGAAAGGGGTCAGTTTATAGACAGGCTGGGAGTTGAAGGCAGAGAGTACAAGGTAGTTAACGGAAAGATTGAAAAAACAGAAAAAGGTCTTGTATGGTATCCTCGATTCTATGAAAATCCTAACTGGAACTCACCAATAGAGCTTTATGGCGAAGTTGGCAAAAAATCTCTTGAAATAGTTAATAAATATTATGTAGAAGATAATTATTTTGAAATGCCTGCAAAGTATTCGACTAGCTGGGATGAAATGAACAATCTTTATAAAGAGTACTCCATAAAGATTGTTACCGGGGAGTATGCAATAGAGAAATTTGACGAGTTTGTCACCAAATGGAGAAAAGCAGGTGGAGATACATATATAAAGCTTGCTAATGAATTTTTTAAAAAATCCGGTAAGTAGGAAAGAATAATGAAAGAGAAGATAAGAGGTTCAATAATCGGTGCTGCCCTGGGAGATGCTCTCGGGGCGCCCATTGAGAAGCTTAGCCATTCAAAAATAAAAGAAATGTACGGCAAAGTAACAGATCTGAATGTTGAAAGCTACAAGTCAAAATCAAAGACTCACGGAAAGGGTTACGGAAGAATAACAGACGATACATTGTTGAGTATCAGGCTATGCGAGATGTATAATGAAAAAATTGATCATATTGATACGTACGATGTGTTCACACTTATCAAAAAAATTTTCTTCCAAAAGATGTGGGTACCCGAGTATCAAAAAGAGATTCCTCTTATAGAAAGACTTTTTTACCCGGAGAAATATATTTTTCTCAGCAACTATCTTGCATCACGCGATCCAAGGTCGGGCGGAACCGGAAATATGGTGAACTGTGGAGCAGCAATGTATATGGCGCCAGTGGGACTGGTAAATGCATGTGATCCTTTTAAGGCATATGAAGAAGCCATAAATTTTGGTTTGTCTCATCAGCACAGCTATGGTCTTGAAGCCGCAGGTGTTTTTGCGGCATGTGTGGCGGCTGCCATGATACCCGGAATAAAAATGTCCGAAGTTGCCTCGTTAGCAATAGATCTGGCAAAAGACGGAACACAGCTTGCAATAAAAGATATCGTAAAAGAAACAGTATTAATGGATAAAAATGAAGATAATGCAGATAAGTTCCATGAAATCATAAAAAAATACAGCCCTATGGGAGATAATGTTGAAAGATTTGAAGATCAGGTCGGACTCCCGACTGAAAATTATACCCCAAGCCGTCTCAAGAGCATAGAGGAGCTTCCCATTGCCATAGGTTACTGCATGCTTTATGAAGACGACCTTATGAGAGCAATGACCGAAGGTGTTAACTCTGGAAGAGATACCGATTCAATTGGAGTGATGATAGGAGCCATACTTGGAGCAAAACTGGGTGTTCAGTCAATAAGAAAAGAGCTCATAAACCAGTTGAAAGAAGCAAACAGGTATGATTTTATGGAGATAGCGGATAAATTTTATGAAACTGTCAGAGCGATACACGAAAAAGACAGAAAGAGGTATATTAATATTATTGATATGAGGAAATGATAATAACCGTTTGGAGGGAGAGAAAATGAAATTCGACCAGAAGTATCTTGAAAAAGTATATGCCGGGCTTTTGGGGAAAATTATCGGTGTAAGGCTTGGAGCGCCGGTTGAACCATCTGTTTGGACGTATGAGAGAATACTGGAGTCATATGGAGAAATAACAGACTATGTAAAAAGCTATAAGAACTTTGCAGCTGACGATGATATCAACGGACCGATGTTTTTTATCCAGGCAGTTGAGAGCTACATAAAAAATGATCGCATGACAGCGCAGGACTGCGCTGATACATGGCTTAACGTTACCTCCGAAGGACATGGAATGTTCTGGTGGGGAGGATACGGTATATCGACGGAACATACAGCTTTTGATAATTTGAAAAAAGGTATTTCTGCGCCACAGAGCGGAAGCGTCGAAAAAAATGGAAGTACAGTCGCTCAGCAAATTGGCGGGCAAATTTTTGTTGACACATGGGGGTTAGTTTTTCCTTCAGACTACAAAAAAGCCGGTGAAATGGCGAGAATTTCGGCAAGTGTTTCCCATGATGCAAGTGCGCTTGACGGTGCACAGTTTGTTGCAGGCTGTATAAGTCATGCTTTCAACGAAACTGATATACTAAAACTTGTAAAAGATGTTTCTGATGTTCTTGATAAAGGATCAGAGTACAGGGATATGATAGAAAAAGTCCTTGATTTTTATAAAAATAATCCAGATGATTGGAGAAAGTGTTTCTTATATGTAAAATCGCTATATTCCGATAAGAAGAAGTATCCCGGTGTAGTCCATGTGATACCTAATTCTGCGGTAATAGTCCTTTCACTGCTTTACAGTAAAGGGAATTTTTCAAAAGGAGTACTTGTTGCAACAATGTGCGGATGGGATACAGACTGCAATGCCGGAAATGTAGGAACTATACTTGGAGTAATGAACGGTATCCAAGGTATAGAAGAAAAATGGAAAAAACCTATAAAAGACTTTTTCATAACCTCAAGCGTAATAGGAAGCCTCAATATATGGGATATACCCTGTGCAGCAAAGTATATCGCCGCTTTGGGAGCAAAAGCAAATAAAGAGCCAGATGAAATGTCCGGATACGACGGTGAGATCTGCTGTGACTTTGAAATACCAGGATCTACACACGGGTTCAGATCTGACAACGAAAACATAGTTACATTTATAAATACAGACGAAGAGGCTTACAGTGGTAATAGATCGCTGAAAGCAGTACTCGTTACAATGGAGAAAAACGTTACCCAGAAATTTTTTATAAAACCTTTCTACAGAAGATCCGATTTCAGTGATGAGAGATACAAACCACAACTCTCTCCCAAAGTGTATCCTGGTCAGAAGGTATCTTGCGTCTTAAAAATAAAGGAGATACCACAGGATGTAATGATAAAAGCCTGTATGTACATAAAGTATGACGGGAATACAGAGTATGTCTCTACACAGAAGTATACTCTGAGACAGGGAGAATGGGAAAGGATGGAACTGGATATTCCCGACATTAACCACACAGCAGTGGAGGAAATAGGTTTTAAGCTGTCCAATGTAAGTGGTAATCAGTATCATGGGATTTTTTATGTAGATGATTTTAAAGTAAACGGAAAAGCGGCATATGCTATAGACTTCTCAAAATTAAGTGATGAATGGGGAGCCATAACCCAGTTTACATGGGATTGTGGCTACTGGAGTACTGATGGAGCTTATGTTCAGGGGATATGTTCCGATCATGGAGAGATGTTTACAGGTAATTATTTTTGGAAAGATTATACACTGAATACCAAAGTAAAACTTTTATACGGAAATGATTTTAAACTTCTTTTCAGAGTAAACGGTAATCTTATACATTATGGTTTTGGATTTGAGGATAATATGCTGGTTCTTTTCAAAAAGAATAAGACAAAAGAAATTCTGTGTAAAAAGCCATTTGCTGTACAGATTCATAAGCCTTATGAGTTTAAGGTATGGGCAAAAGCTAATAAAATTACAGTTTTCCTTGACGGCGAACAGATATTTGAAACCTTAGATTCAGATCCTATTCTTAACGGTCATGTAGGGTACAGTATAAACTGTGGCTCAAGAATTGAAATTTTGGATTTTTCTTTTAAGGAGGAATAGAGATGAAATCTGCTTCCTGCGGAAGAACAAAGAAAGGTGATGTGCTGATAACTGTTTCAAGGATTGAAACTGAAGAGGTTGTGATAAATATAAAAAGTACTGTTAAAGAACTTTATGCACGTGAAATAGAAAGAACCGTACGTGAAGAACTTTCAAGGGCAGGGAAAACAAGCATGGAAATAACAGTTGATGATTACGGCGCTTTGGACTTTGCCATAAAAGCAAGGTTAATAACAGCACTGCAAAGACTGGAAGAAACGGGAGATGATAAAAATGTTCTGGCGTAGCATAATGTATGTGCCCGGAAATACTCCTTCTATGATCCAAAGCTCCATGATATACGGTGCCGATGCTATAGTTCTTGATCTTGAAGATTCTGTTGAAGAAAGTGAAAAAGATAGCGCCAGAAATTTAGTATCATGTGCCTTGAAAATGCTTGATTTTTCAGGAACCGATGTTTTTGTTAGAACAAACTCCGTTGACAGCAAACACTTTCAGAGAGATCTTCGGGCTGTTGCAGGTACATGTATTTACGGCATAAGGGTTCCTAAGGTTCAGAAAGCCCAAGAGATAGTATATATAGATCAAAGCATTACAGAAATAGAAAACGAACTGAGTCTGCCTGGCGGCATAATAAAGTTCATGGTAAGCATAGAGTCTGCTTTGGGTGTGATAAATATAAAAGAAATCTGCCAGGCTTCAACAAGACTTATAGGAGTAGCGTTCGGAGCCGAAGACTTTACTTACGATATGGGAGTTAAACGAACCAAAGAAGGAAATGAACTGGCATTTGCCAGGTCAACACTGGCATTGACAGCTAGGGCATACGGGAAGATAGCCATTGATTGCGTTTTTTCCGATACCAAAGACCCTGAAGGTTTAAGAAAAGACTGTGAAATTGCAAGGTCATTTGGAATGACCGGAAAATCAGTGATTCATCCCGGCCAGATTGAAGTTGTAAATAAATCATTCTCGCCTTCTGATCAGGAGATTGGGCAGGCACGCAGAGTAATTGAATTATATAAAAAGCTTGGATGTCCCGGAGTATTCAGTTTTGAAGGAAACATGGTTGACCTTCCCGTACTGAAAAAATATCAACGGATATATGAACTCTACGGACGTGATAAAGGTGAATAAAGTTTTTAATTCGTTTGAAGAACTTTTCAGGGAAATACCGGTTAATGATGGTATGACGATCTCTTTCCACCATCATCTCCGTGAAGGAGATGCAGTTATGTTTCAGGTGCTTAAGAGTATACAGAAAACCGGAGTGAAAGGAATTACTCTTGCATGTACTTCGCTTATGAATACACACGATTTCATTGCTGATATGATAAGTGAAGGAACAGTCAGCAGAATTCAGACATCAGGTTTAAAAGGAAAGCTTGCTGCTATGGTTTTAAACGGAGGCATGCAGGAACCTGTAATATTCAGGTCTCATGGTTCCAGGGCCCGTGCTGTAAGCGATGGGGAACTGAAGGTTGACATTGCATTTATTGCTGCCTCCGCTGCGGATATGTTTGGAAATGCCAATGCAATTGACGGACCAAATGCTTTCGGATCGTTGGGATATGGAGTATGGGAGGCTCAGAATGCAAAAAAGACAGTTATAGTAACCGATTATCTTTCCCGGGGGATTCTAAGAGATATAAGTATAAGTCAATCTTATGTTGATGCCGTGATGATTGTTCCTGCCATAGGAAATACAGCAGGAGTAAAGGAAGGGTCACTCAAGGAAAGAAGCAATCCCAGAGATTCTGTTATAGCCGCTGACGTTGCAAAAACAATTATAAACTGCGGTATAGAGCTTGATCAATCAGGAATTCAAATGGGCAGTGGTTCGGTCTCCTTACAGGTTGGCAGATATCTTAGCGGGTATATGAAGGAAAGAGATAAAAAATTCAAATTTGGGTTGGGAGGTATAACTCAGGATCTTATAGATATGCTCAATAATGGAACTTTTGAGTCTTTGCTGGATGTACAGAGCTTTGATCCGAAAGCCTGTAACTCTATAAGAAACAATAAAAATCATCACGAAATTGATGTAAATACATATGCTAACCCACTCAACAGAAGTTCAGCGGTTAACTTTCTTGATATTGCAGTCCTCAGTGCCACAGAGATTGATACAGACTGGAACGTTAATGTACTGACAGGATCTAACGGAAGTATAATAGGCGCCATAGGAGGCCATCAGGATGTGGCAGCGGCAAGCAAAATAACCATAATTGCTGCACCTCTTTTCAGAAACAGGATCGGAGTTATCAGAAAAAAAGTAACCACAGTGGTTACTCCGGGAGAAAATATAGATATCCTTGTCACAGATTTTGGAATCGCAGTAAAAGAAAGCAGGCAGGACATTATAAAAAACCTTACAGACAACGGAATAAAGGTTCTCAAGATAGAAGATCTATATAAAAAATGTATTTCTTTTACTTCGGAACCATGTACAGTCCGGTTTACGGATAAAGTTGCAGCAATAGTACAGACTCCGGATGGAAAGGTGCAGGATTATATATATAAGAAGGTGTGATATGCGATGATCAATACAAACAGTAAAATTCTCAAGCGTATTTATAAGGACAGGTACTACTACTACCTTCTTATCCCGGCGACCGCATACTTTATAATATTCCACTACATTCCCATATATGGCGTCAAGCTTGCTTTTGAAAAGTATAGGATATTTGGTGGGAACCAGTGGGTAGGACTTGCGTACTTTGAAGAGCTGTTTACATCCCCGGCGTTTTATAAAGCGCTTATGAATACTATTATAATCTCCGGGTTAAAACTGCTTATAGGAATGCCCGTGCCGCTGATCCTTGCGATACTGATAAATGAAGTAAACAATAAATACTTTAAAAAGTATGTTCAAAGTGTAGTTTATATTCCACATTTTCTTTCATGGGTAGTCATTGCCGGAATATTTACTATGATTTTATCTCCGGTAAACGGAATGGTAAATGAAATAATAAAAGCTTTTGGTGGTTCTTCGGTTTCCTTTATGACATCCACCAAACATTTCAGGGGAGTACTTGTTGTATCTGAGCTTTGGCGAAGTGCCGGGTGGGATTCTATTTTATACACTGCCGCGCTTTCAAATATTGATCCTACTCTTTATGAAGCAGCCAAAATTGACGGAGCAAACCGTTGGCAGCGCAATATATATATAACTCTGCCTGAGCTACTTAAAACAATGATAGTAGTTTTTATACTTAACCTCGGATTTTTCCTAAATGCAGGATTTGATCAAGTATTTAATATGATGAATGACTCTGTTATAAGCGTTGCTGACATAATAGATATCTATGCATACAGGATAGGGCTTCTTAACATGAACTACAGCTACGCAACAGCAGTAGGACTTTTTAAAGGAGTAATAGGAATGATACTCATCATTACTGTAAACAAGATAGCCAAGAAAAACGATGCCGGCGGACTTTACTGAGGAGGGATGAAAAAGATGACAAAAAAAAGTATTTTTCAGCTAATTAATGCAGTACTACTCCTTCTTCTCACCATTACAACCATATATCCATTTGTAAACCTGCTGGCCGTTTCCCTGACCGATGCTAAAGAAATAGCTTATATGACAGGGCTTGATATTATTCCCAAAAAACTCAGTTTTGATGTTTATAAAGCTCTTTTTACAAGCCCGCAGGTTTATAAAGCTTTTTTCAGCAGCATATATATAACTGTTATGGGCACAGTTCTTAATATGGTATTGACTATAATTACAGCATATGCGCTTTCACGGAAAAATTTTTACGGCAAAAAACTTTACATGATATTTCTTATAATACCAATGCTTTTTGACGGTGGACTAATACCTAACTATATGCTTATAAAAAATCTCGGACTCATAGACTCTTATTGGTCAGTCATTCTGCCCGGAACAATCAATGTTTACTATCTTATGCTTTTAAAAAATGTTTTCCAGTCGGTTCCCCAATCAATATATGAAGCAGCAGAAATAGACGGTGCGGGCCATTTCACTATGATATGGAAGATCGCCGTTCCCCTTGCCAAACCGGGAATAATAACCATAGGACTGTTCTATGCGATACTGAGATGGAATGAGTACTTCAAGCCGCTGATATACATTAACAACCCTGATAAATGGCCTTTGCAGGTGCTTTTGAGACAGTTCATAGTAGATTCTGATAAAGGAGCGCTTTTCGGAACACAGACTTTGCTTAATTACTCTTCCGGTGCCACAGCCATTCCATTCAGATCACTACAGGCAGGAATAATAATAATAACGGTTATTCCTATCCTTTTATTGTATCCGTTGCTTTTAAAATACTTTAATAACGTTACTGTCGGAGCAGTCAAGGAGTGAAAAAAATGATAGGGATAATAGGAAGTACGAATATAGATGTGACCTATAATGTGAGACACTTTACACAAGCAGGTGAAACCCAGCGTGCTCTTTCCCTTGAGTATTTTGATGGAGGAAAAGGAGCAAATCAAGCTGTCGCCGCAGCAGTTCTCCTAAAAAGAGAGGTGTATTTCTGCACATGTCTTGGCGAAGACGAGTATGCAGAAAGCTTAAAAAAAGGATTTGACCTTCTAAACATAAAAGGCCCCGAAACTGTGCCGAAAAACTTTACAGGAAGAGCCTTTATAGAGGTACAATCCGGAGGAGAAAACCGGATTGTAATATTTCCCGGAGCCAATGAAAAAATTACTCCGGATAAGATAGAAAAATTTATGGACAGATATGAACACAGTATAGAAATTATGCTTATACAAAATGAAATTCCTCGAGAATCAATAAAAAAAGCAATAGAACAAGCACGTAAAAGCGGAAAAACCATAGTATATGACCCAGCTCCCAAAGAGAATACAGCAGTAGAGTACCTAACTGGAATTGATTTTCTCACGCCTAATGAAACAGAATTTGAGTATCTCTATACTCTTTGCGGAGGAACAGAAAGAATAAGTATTGAAAAAAAAGCTTTGTGGTTCAAAAAACATGTCCAAGTTAAAAATCTTATACTTAAACAGGGAAGTAAAGGCTCTCTTTTCGTAGGCGAAGACGGAAAGATAATACTTACTCCTGCGTTCAAAGTCGACTCGATTGACAGTACTGCCGCCGGGGATATTTTTAATGCAGCCTTTGCAGTGAAGTATGGATTAAGTAAAAACATAGAAGAAAGTCTTGTCTATGCATCAGCTGCATCAGCAATCTCAGTTACAAGAAAAGGTGCACAAAGTTCAATACCGACTGACCAAGAAGTAATAGAACTTATCAGATCCCATACATAAAAGTATGGGATCTTTTTAAACCAAAATGAAAAAAAAGAAAAACCTTTTTCAGAAAGGATTTTCCGCAAAAACAGACTCAAAAAAACCATCTTAATTCACTTACAAGTAGGATTAAGTTAACTAAAAAGCAATTGACAAAGGAAGGGAGAGATGGTAAGATATATAACCGTGACGCGAAAAAAGCACGAAACGAAAAAAAGATAGTTCATTGAAAAGTGGATAGAGGAAGAAGAGAAAGACCAAAAGAAGAAAGAAGCAACAAACTGAAAGACAGGATTGGATGAAGGGTTTGATCCTGGCTCAGGGTGAACGCTGGCGGCGTGCCTAACACATGCAAGTCGATCGGAGCAGCAATGCTTAGAGGCGAACGGGTGAGGAAAACG
>Ga0116176_10003175_pt1 | contig 12223 bp, 14 predicted proteins | sample AD_STIC08_MetaG_FD_89803 | JGI IMG/M metagenome (GOLD analysis project Ga0116176, IMG submission 89803) | Active sludge microbial communities of municipal wastewater-treating anaerobic digesters from USA - AD_STIC08_MetaG | ecosystem: Engineered > Bioreactor > Anaerobic > Digestate | place: USA... | reverse complement strand
TGACCTGTAAAAGCCTGCTTGACCGCTTCGCCTGACTGTTTAGCCGCACCCTTAAATTCATCAAATTGCGACTGCAAAGAGTCCAATTTTGCTGTTAGTTCACTGAGATCGGCACCGACTTTTATTATTACAGGTTCTGGCATTATTTATTTTCCTTCGTTAATTGTGTATAAATTATCAAAAAGTCTACAATGTCAAGCCTTTTAAGTTCAGAAAATGATTGTCCGGTTGCCTTTGCCATGTCTGTTATGAGTTTGTTCCAGAATTGCCGGTGCTCCCCTTTAATGTCTCTGACTGGCTTAACTCTTGAATCATTTTTGCCGTTTCCTGAGAAGTAGCTTGAGAAACTTCCTTGTAAGCCTGCAATAAACCCGGCAATATGTTTATTGCTAAGGAAAAAAAATCTTGGTAATCAACGCCGGACGAAGTTACATCATTGTATTTTTCTTTGTGGAATGTTTCTGAATACTCCTTTTCGTTTTCGTCTTCACGAATCAAAAACAACATACATAACCTTACTATCGGGCTTTCACGCTTTTCAATTCCGTTTTTAATACTGTTGCGTAAATTGTCCATCAATACTGCCGCCTGAACAAAATCAGCCTTGTTTAGGTGTCCTATCGCTGCAATTATTACCCTATTTATTTCTTCAAATGAATACCCGTAAGCAACCTCGCATTGTAACCGCTCAAATTCGATGTACTTTTCAACAGGGATGGAATCAGCTATTTTGTAGCGATGCTTAGGAGTTACTAACTCCCCTTTTTCAAAATTGATTCTAATTAGATTTGCCATGATTTAAAAGTTTGTCAATTATTAATACTGAAAATATTGAAAATGATATCGTTATTATGTGGTGAATAAAATTATAATTAATGTCTGATGTGAAAATAAATATTAGATACCCCCATAGTGAAATTTGACCGCTAACGCAAAAAACACAGGTTATAAATGGTTTTGCCAACCACGCAGGTAATCGCTCACAGGCGAATGTAAAAAGCCTATTAAATATCATTCCCGGCTCGGTGCATATTTCCGCATACGTCCAAGCTACGAATGACAGGAAAACACCAAATATTGAGAATAGAAAACAGTTGAAAATAAATTCTATCATCTCTTTACTGGTTTTGGTTTTGGTTGGTTACATTTACACATTTAATATGTCGTTTATTTTCATACTTAATAATTCACCTACCATATCGGCTCTGTCCTCTATTTCCTTGGGGCTGGGCATAATAATCGGCTCCTTGTCCCGCTGGCTATTTTTGTTAATCAGATTTTGAGCCATTGGGGTTTTTCCTCCTATGTACACAAATTTGCTGTCTGTCTTCTCTTTTAGTACTCCGGTATTGCGCCACATATCACCCGTATAATTATAATCTTTGTGTTCTGTTTGTAATCCCTGAATTCTGCGAAATTCCTCGTAACCACCTTTTAAAAACACCTCGACAGGTACTCCACCGCCTTTTGATTTTGGTATTGCCGATTTTTGCAAAAATTGGTCGGCACGAAATAAAAAACCATGCCTTGAATATTGCCTTTTCGTCCCATCGTGAAGCATACCTGTTTTTTGAACACGCTCCTTAATGCCTGAAACCATATCGTTACTAACTACAATCATAATATCCTTATTGAAGTCCTCGACAAGGTACTTTTTCAACTCATTCACATTCGTAATGAATTGTTCAACGGTCATAGCAAACCCTTTCCAATCCTTATGTTGTCCCGGCATTGTAGGCAGTCAGTATTCGTGATGTCTGTTGTTTCAACAAGGTATGTTATCAACTCCTTATATTTCGCCTCGTGCAACTGCCTTAAGGCGTTCAACTGTTCGTGGTTAATCATCGTGTAACGGTTGATATTTGGCGAAGTTAAAATTTGAGTGCATAAATAATAAGCTGAAATGTGTTGAATAGCATAGGCAACTGAAATAAATTGCCTGTCATTCAAATCAGCTTCATCAAAACAAAACTGTCGGCTTAAATCACACCAAAATGAAATGTCAAAAGTTAATCCGTTCATATAGTTGCCGGATGTACAACTTAAATCTGAAAAGTCTAAAGTATCTGTTTCAATATTGCCCGGCATAATCCACTTGCTCCAGCCTTTCATTTTATTGCTTGGGCTGTGAAAGTACGGATATTGACAGTTAAAAGGATAAGTAACCCCGCCGCAATTACAAGACAATTGATTATCTTTAGGCTGGTTCAATGAATCGTATTGATAAATAAAAATATATTCAAGTTCCTGTGTCCGCTTATCCCACATAGGGAGCGTGATGTTTACGAGATTATTCGTAACAGAATTTGTCGTAGTGTTAATACTTACCGTATGAAGTAACTCATTAAGGTTATTATAGATGAACAGGTTAAATGTATCGGTACCTGAAAAAATAGTCTTAATATTTGTGAGTTTCATAAACCCACCAACAACATTTGCCGTTCTCATTCTCACTCCTGCGTAAGTATGATTAATTGCCCTGTTCGTCTTATATGTCTGCTCGCCTACTGTTCCTTTGTAATTACTTCTTTGTGGTGCATATTTCTGAATCAGAGCAATATTTGTATCGGAAATAAAACGGCTTATCCCGTTGTTCCTTGCCGTGTCCATTAACAGCCATAAGTCATTTGCATTATCACAGTTTTTTATGCTGTCTATTGTTCTCAGGTTAAGCCCCTCGGCTTCATCAAGATATAAGGTGCTGTTTGAAGTCATGTATAGATTGTCTTCAAAGCAACCGCAATCAATACGGCTAAGTCCTATAATGTCTTCAAAACATGGATTAATTGGTGTAATTTCTGACATTGTTTTAATCTTTTGTTGCGGGTGCAGGATTTGAACCTGCGGCCTTTTGGTTATGAGCCAAACGAGCTACCAGACTGCTCCAACCCACAATTTACGATAATCAAATAGGGGAGGGAATTACCCCGTGCCCCCTAAATGACATCACGGCGTCTTAAACTCTATGAAATGAAAGTATTCCGGTGTTGTCCGCATCGCAACCGGCAGGATTTAACCAGAAGTCAAAACGAATTTTCACGTTATAATTTTCTTTGATGAAATCGTTAACGCAGTCATTGTTGTAATGGACTTCGAGAACAAGGCCGGGTATAAATTGTGAGTTAATGCTCCATTTTTTACCCTCTTTTCCGTAGTCTTCCATGCCGGGGCCGTAATATGATTTACTCGCCCAGGCAATAGCGCCCTGTGAAATTGAAAATAGATAGTCTGATAAACCGGCTTTCTGCATATTGAAAACATCCCACGTAATATTACCAGAGTTAATCATATCTAAATAACCCTTTCGTACAAGATTCTGATCAAGGAATTGATACATTTTTAAATCATTGTACAGTAAATTACCAGACAGGTTAACAGGGTTGGTAAACTGGTTGTAATCGGTTACTTTGGTTATGTATGGCACTGTCTCCGCATCCCAATTTGCTGTGGCAATATTGGTTGTATGACCTGCAACCGTTCCAATATCACCTGTAAAGGCCGGCATTTGGTTAACCCCCATTGAATTAAACAGGAATGTGAGGTATTGCTGTACCACGTATTCACTTAACAGTTTGTCGGCGGTTAAAATGCCTTTTGCAACGGCTTCTTCATAACCAAAGTCATTGGTCTGGAAGTCTTCACGGTTTACTGTGAACGGAACTTCTCGGCACTGTGTCAGTTCGTAAACTTCTGTATTTGTTGAAAGTTCAGCACCTCCAACAGCACAGGTTGTGCAGGCCTGATCTACCAATTCACAGGCATTCATCCACTCAACTTCTACCTTGTTATTCTTTTTTTTGTCTTTGAACGGTGTTACATTTGCCGTCATAATCTTTGGCATAGTCTCCGTTAATGCTCCTACTCTTGCTTTATATTGCAAGTCTACACGATCACCGAACATCATAGCATCGATTTTCGATCTGATGTTTAATAGCGTCGTTTCTGAAAACACTCCACTTACTGTAGACATATTGATTTCTCCTTAATTTTAAATTGATTAATAAAATGTAATTAGTTTGTTTTGCATCCGGTTTTGTGTTCCGGCAAACCGCATCCAGATTAGGTTCTGGCATCCTTACATTCGATTTAAGGAGAAAATCGACAAACTCAGGCTTGTGAGATTAAAGGCAAAATTAATACATAATTTTTGATTATGCAAATTTATTTTAAAATATTTTCAAACTTAAATAAAAAAGCCCATCTAAAAAGACAGGCTGATTTAAAAACATTGGCAATTTTATTTGCCCTGCGACATCCAAGTTTCCCCAAGTTTCGCACGCTCTTTTCTTATCTCGATTACTTTTGCCGGATCCCGTTCTTTGCTTTGTCTGGTATCAAGTTCCTGCATCAGCTCCTTGTAATGCGCCTCATCTTTAATGGTTATTCCGGTAGTAGTTTTGTTGTCGGGATTTTCATTTCCTGCACCGCCTTTTGGCGACTGCTTCAATATCACGAAATGTTCAGCGGTCTTTTTTGCCACAAAGTCGGAAAACTTGATAAGGTTGCCGTGTTCGTCTTCAAGGCGTTTACCATCTTTGATAATCACAAAGTCGTTTTCTCCGGAAGGCTCAAAATCGTATTCGTCTGTAATGTCCCTCAAAAAATACTCATCACGTTTACTTTGTACTGTCGCGTTTTCCACCTTTTCAAAGTTAATTTCATTGCGCAGTTTTAAGGCTGCCTCCTTAACTTTCGACAGTTTTTCCTTGCGTGTTATTTCGTTCACAAACTTTTCGTGTTCAGCTTTCGGTATGCTTTCGCCTTTGTATTTTGTGAACTCTTTTTCGAGCGCAAGATACGCCTGAGATTTCTTCACATCGTCATCGGTGGCCGGAGTTGTTTTCTTTGCCTGCTGCTCCACATACTTATCGAGCAATTCCTCAAAGTTTTCGGCCTCCTCGTTGAAGCCTGTCTTTTCCTTAAAGGCTTTTTCTGCTTTGCTTTTTATTTCGGCCTCGGCTTTTTGATAGCCTTTGTCGAACATTGCCTGGCTGTCGCCTTTTAGTTTTTTGACCTTTGCGCTGTCGAGGGCTAACAGGTTTTCAAATGCATCCTGTTTTACGCCTGTTTCATCACATATGATGTCATTCAATTCTGTTTCGGTCTTGTTATATGCCTTGGTAACAAAACTCATTAAAACGGATAATTTTTCGTTGTCTGTTTCTGCCATGATTTTACTTTTTTTTAGATTTATATTTCGGTTTGTTTGGTTGCTGGTCTGTTTTTTGTTTGATGAACTCGATAACCTCCGTTGGTGTGGTTACCGGCTTGTTGTCCTGATTTGAGTTCGTGGGGTTTATACGCTCGAATATTGACCACATCTTTTTATCGGTAATGTCGTCAAGCGTTTCCTGTTCAACCCAGTATTCAAGGCCGGTCTTTTTGTTTCTTATGAGATAGCTCATTTCTTTGCCTTTCTTTTTGTGGTTCTTTTTGCTTTTGGTCTGTCCTGTTTTTGCTCGTAACCAGCCACTGTTTCGTCTGAATTTTGCAAAACTTCCGGATTAATTTCATACATCTTTTTTTCACATTCCTGTTTGCAACATTCTTTGTGCTCGATAAACTTCTCAATGTCGTTAGGTTGTTGCGCTTTTGTAGGTGTCGGCCTGAACTCAATTACCTCTTTGGGTACCGGGACTTCGGCAAGCCTGAACCTGCATTTCGGCATTGTCTTTAATGATTCCCACATTTTTTCGGTTATCTCGTGGGGTTCACCCATTTGATCTAAAACTTTAATCATTTTTTTTCGTTTTGGTTAATAATTGTGTCGTGATTTGTATTAAGATTAACTGGTATGCTGTCTTGAATCCAATCAGTATTATTGCTGATTTCTTTTACCTTTTCCAAGTCAAAAACGTGGTCGTAAATGAATTTTACTTTGTCTTCATGTGAAAGTACATCGTAAGCAACTTTAACGCTCCTGTGATAGCCGTAAAAACCGGCATGGAAGCAACGGGGTACTGAACTAAAAGCAACCCTTAACTTGTTCTTTTCTATGATACGCCTTTGTAGTCCGTCTTGCTCTGTCCATTGTCCTTTTAGTTCACTGTCTGGAAAATAACGCAGACAATAACCTTTGATGTTGCGGTAATAACGCATATCATGGTGCGGTTTCAGGTATTCGTTAATTTTTGCTGTTGAAAAACAAACACCAATTCCCCTGTAATCGTTATCATTTTCCTTAACGTAATAGCAGTTTCCGTCATCAATAGGTGTTATTGTCAGACGGTCAGACATCGAGGCAATGCAACAATAAACATCCTCTTTTTCAATAACTCCGCCGGTAAATGTAAAAAAGTCCTTCGCTATTAGGCAATCGTCTTCTATGTAATAAACCTTATCATCTGAAAGTCCGGCAGCGGTTACAAGGCCATTAATGACATTATGCGACTGTTTGCCGTCTTTTAGATGGTTGTTAGGAACTTTTAATAATGCCGCTGTTATCGGATATTTATTGATGATTTTTATAACTTCAGGATTATACCCGTAATCCAAGCAAAACAAGTATTTGTGATTGTCAAACTCATCGGCCTTGCAAATATGGTCAAGGCATACCTCTAAAAAATCAGCCCTACTCATACACGGAATAACTACAACTGACATATATAATCGTTTAAATCTTTTAAAAACTGTTTGTTGTCAAATTTAATGGGGTTGCCATACGTTCTTTTAAGTTCGTTTTCTATCCCACTGTCGTTTTGAATATCCAAAGGTATATAACTTTTTTCACCCCAACAGGAAAAGGCATCCACGTACTTCATCCCGTCCCCGGCAATAGGTTGTTTTGTTCTTACCAATGCCGCACCCCTGCCGTACATTCTGGCCACTATATAAGCGTGTAATGATGAAGTAATAATATTTTTGCTATTCAAAATCTGGTTAACCACATTTTCAACTGGCTGCCTGACATCAATTCCAAGGTCAGAGTAATCAATGTAGTGAAAAGCATAATCCTTGTCTTTTGTCGGTGTTTTATCCTGTATAAATTCAGCAATGCAAAATGCCGGTATATGTATTTTGATATTCGTAACGTCAATTCCTTGCCCCTTTAAAATAGCCTTTGAAATTTCACCACGAACATACTTTATATTATTACTTTCGCACTTGTCAGTTACGTTCATAAATCCCACCCCGTAAACGTGCATGTTGGGCTTAACAACGCCCAATATCGAGCCGTCTAATGCTATCCCTTGCATCCAGCTAAATTCTACGGTTTGCCCCAATTTTTCAAGAATATAGGGTGTTACCATATCGCCAAAATTACCAATGTCCTTACAAGCCCAAAAAGCGTACATAACTATTTTGTTGAGTAATAAGCCATTTTCAAAAGGTCGTGAATATTCATGTTTTGCTTGGTATTCTTATTAAAAACCTTAATCACATCACCAGTAACTACCTGTAATTTTTTGCCGGAAGGAACAACATAATATTTGCGCCCGGTCATCAAGTGCATTTGGTCAGCTTTGGCCTTTGCCGCCCTAAATTGGAACTTGCGCCTGTACCAATAGTATTTAAAGATTATCCAAGATTTTATTTTTTTCATGCCGTGTAAATTATTTTACAAATTTAAGCAATTTATCTTTAAAAAACGTATCCAGTTGTAAATATTTTTTCCTGTTCTCAATTCCTATCTGCCTTAATTCTTCAAAATCCATGTTAAAGACTGCCTGAATTTTGTTCGACAAGTCAATAGGATTTACCTTGAATAACGGGACAAGGTTATGCACTCTCGCCCGTTGCCCCTCCACTAAAAATCTTTTGTCTGTGATAAACTCATTCATCGGAGGTCTATCTGTGGTCAAGATAACCGCCCCTGTGCTTCGTGCTTCATTAATATAGTGCCCGAAACCCTCGTACATTGACGGGCAAAGGTGAATAATACAGGCGTTTAAAAGTATCTTTAATTTATCAAACGGCTGTCTCTCGGCAAATTCCAAATTGTTAAATTTTCCGGTATGGCGTGAACTTAAAGAGAAACATTTTGGCAAGTCCGGTCTTAACTGATAAGCACTAATTAAATTATCGGTATTTTTCAACATAGATTTGCCCTCAATATGCACTAACTGTTTATCTTTGATAATACTTTCATCATAGATATCCTGACTTGTAAACCCGGTATAAATACAGTTAGGATGGAATTTTTTAAATACTTCGACAGCGTGAAAAGTCTTGCAAAATACCATGTCGAATTGCTTTATCTTTGGCAACCATTTGGGGTCGAACCACTCGGCATTTGGAATAAGGATATTCACACGGTTTTTTTCTATCTCATCATATCTCGGAATTTCCAAATGTAAGGCATAATCACCATTCGTGAAACATCTTTGCCGCTTTATATAATCAAGAATATAGCATGTATGTTTGCTTAATATTCCTTTGAGAATATTGGCATCCTGCTCAAGACCTACGCCATTTAACGATGTGTAAATATTGATTATCATTTATCGTATTTCCCCGGTATATGAGCCACCACATACCCGGCAATGTTTAACTGTTTATATTCCTTAAATTCGTTAACCAATGACTGGATAAATTGCCAGTCTTCATAGCCATAACGACCTATTGGCGGCCAGCGTGAACAACATTTTTTGTGAATAATATTTGATGTGCCGCACATGAACGGTTTGATGTTGCACCTCCTTTGAATCGGAGTGTCTGTATGCAAAGTAATGTCATCAACAAAATACAGGTTGTGGATCGTGATTTCATCATTTAATTTCTCCAAATAATCACCTGTAAAATAGTCGTCATTGTCAAGGTAAAGAATGTATTTGCCTGTTGCCCTGTCAATCCCAATGTTGCGACCGTTTGCACTCCATTGTTTGCCAGTTGCGGCCCGTTCTAACTTGAATAATTTAAGGCTCTCCGATAAATCAAAGTTTTGCAGGATTATATCAACTGTTTTTTGACACCCATCAGCAACTATAATCATTTCAAAGTCTTGAAACGTCTGATTCAATACAGAATCAATAGCCCTCAGCAACTTACTTTCCTTATCTCTTGCGGAGTTCGGATAGTCTGAAATTAAAGACTGCATGATGATTGTAAATTGCATTTTTGCCGTGTTTGAATATGTTACAATAAATAATTACTTTCCAATATTTTCAAGTTTTCTTTTGCCTTTTCAGGCAAATAAATATGCTGGTCGTCTTTGTGATAATGAAAAAATACGTTGTGAAAAATGTCATGTTCTTCTATTACAGGAATGCAGCCACACATAACGGCCTCGAATAAACGATATGACCAATTACAATCACCAACCGGGCATAATGCAAATTTTGCCCTGCTTAACCCTATATAATAATTTGAATCATAAGTAAATTTATTGCCATTCCTCCCCCTGAATGAGTTGATGATAGTGGCGTTTTTGAAGCCATACATCCATTTTCTTTGCGGAGTTATTACACCACGGAAATAGTACTCTGTGGTTTTTTCTGATTTAAGTACCTGGCAAACCTCAAATAAGGACATAGGAAATATTAATGGGTATTTTTTGAAGTCAACGTAACTTACAGCGTTCCTGTGGTCGCAATCAATTCTGCTAAATTTAATACATTTTTCCGTTAAGGCTTTGCGGATGAAATGTTCTTGTAGGTTCATGCTGTGTTTTTTGTGATTTACTTTTTAAACTGATTTTAATATTTTCTTTTTGTTCTTCAATTCCTCTTGTTTGCTAATCTTTGTCTGCGTTCCCTCATCCCCATCGGCCACCGGATAACCTTTTTTCTTTGCCGCCCACTTGCTTATCCATATCAACTCGTGCCTACATTGATAACCGCCTTTTTGAACCAAGAACTTAACGCCGGGGATTTTACCAGACCACTCTATTTTGTCAAATTCCTCTGCATCTTTGCGGCTGAAAACATGCCATAATTTATTCTCAAAAACGTGCTCTGCAATTATTTCACCATCTTTTTTTACAACATCTTTGCCGCCTACGCAAAAAGGGCGTGATGTCTTTATCTCTGTGCCACCGTAAACGAAATAATTAAGCCCCAAATAATCAGCAAAGAAATTATCTTGTTGTTGTGATTGCGAAAAATAGGCATCGTGAGCATAGCCTTTGACATACCTGTCATAAATACCGTTTGCACCCTCTTTGCCAACTGTCAGCTCTTTTAAGCCTTTGGCGAACTGTTTTAAATCAACTTGTCGCTCAACTCCTGTACGGATGTAATCAGAAACCGCCTGTTTCATCTCATCAGTAACGGCCAACCGGTTTAAAAATCCGTTCTTTACCAGTGTGCCGTCAGGGTTAACGCCTGTCATTCGTGTAATGTTCTGAATTTTATCCTCTATATTTGCCACCGTTTGCGCTGATGTCATGTTACGGAAGTAGTCTGATGTGTAGCCGGTTGTTTTGATCATGTTTTCGCCAAGTCTCTTAAAAACAGAATCGGCAAAGTTCTTTTTAAACAGATCCATTTCCTTGTAAAATGAATCGAGAATTTGAATGTTTTTTGCCGACTGGAGTATTACACCGTTTTCGGTTTGTAGCTCCATTACAACTCCTGAAATTAAGAAATTCAACAGCTCTTTTTGCAGTCTTTGAATGTCAGAATCAAACAATGTCAAAGAATGGTCAATAAAGTTGACTTTTTTTTGATATTGTTTTCTCAATTCCTCGACTGTGAGTTCCTTTGGCATTAATCTTCTTCGTTAAATTGCAAGTATGGCTGTGTGTTGACTGGCTTATACATCTCTACAAATTTATCAATCTCGGCTTCAAATAGCTGTTTTTGTTTTTCAAATGTGAAGTTCAGAAACTCAGGTATAACCGATAATTCTTTTATGATGTCGGGCCCTAAAAGGTATTTTAATCTAAGCCTGTCATTGGTTTTCAACTGTGATAATGTCAACATTATCATTTCCTTTGTCTTTCCTGAAAATGGTATTAGTTGCCTTTGCAGGTCGTATATTGTTTCGTCTCCGCCCATTGCCCTTACTAATTCTTTATTTATCAATCCAATTACTTCATCATTTGCCCCGGCTGTTTGTGCTGTTTGCAAAAGTGTCAATAGCTCTGTTTTGTTGAGTAGCTTAAAATCTTTTCCAACCTTAACGATTACGGTTATTTCACGGTCAATAATGTCGGCAATTATTTTTAACCCCTCCTCTTTGACCATCGAATAGTTGACGGCATAAAGGTAAAGAGTATCATAAAGGTTTTCAGTTTCAAGAATCTTTGCCGTGGCTGTGTCTGCAATTTCCTGTCTGCTAAAAATATCCGTGTTGAAAATTGCCTTGCGGAAATAATCCACCATTTCACGGATGTAGTCTTTTTGCAATGTGGCAACCTCAACAGGGATTTGGATGTATTTCACTATGTTGTCAAGTGAAACAATATCCTGTGGACTATCTGGCAATGGTAAATAGATAAATTCTAAACCGCCCCTTGTTACATCAATTATTCCGGTGCCGTCACAGGTTGGGCAGGTATGGCCATCAATCTTATAAACACCATCTGTGTCAACAGCGCACCCGTCAGCTGTGCATTTGCGTACATACTGTATTTTCTGCATATGGGCATGGCGGCACATCGTAATATCTAATTCGGAATTTGTCTTTAACAACTTATCTAAAAATGGTATTCCGTAATGATACTGGTTCACAAAACATTTGCCGTTGTATTCGTCATCGGTTAGGTACCCGACCTGTGTCGCAGGTGTCTGTTTGAGCTTGTAAGGCTGTGGAATTACAACCTGATACGTGTTATCGTCAATATTTATAAGATTTTCATTCTCAAAAACATTTACCGAAATAGTTTTATTTTTATGCTGCTCGATAAATGTTACCGCCCCTTCTGCCGTATATATGGTGTATTTATTCAGCACCTTTTTATCTGATTCCTCAGCAACGGGCAATTCCTGCCAGTCGATTAAATATAACAGGTCGGCATTTTTATACTCATAGTAAATGGCATTTTCTGAATAAACCTCATAAGGGTATGGCTGTGCTAACTTTTTGCCGTCTGTGCCGGAAAATTCATACACTATAAAAGCGTTGGGATCAATCTCGCACAACTTCGGTAATCTGTTGGCCAGGTACTGGTCAAACCCGTACCGCCCGAAGTAGTCAAGTACGTGCTGAAATTCCTGAACGTCTTTTGTAAACCACTCAACTTTGACGGCTTCTGTTCTCGGAACCCTGTTAAACACCGACATTGAGCCGTTAACTATGCTCTTACAAATGTTCACCGTTACCTCTTTGCGGAGTTCAAATG
>Ga0116176_10003171_pt1 | contig 12238 bp, 10 predicted proteins | sample AD_STIC08_MetaG_FD_89803 | JGI IMG/M metagenome (GOLD analysis project Ga0116176, IMG submission 89803) | Active sludge microbial communities of municipal wastewater-treating anaerobic digesters from USA - AD_STIC08_MetaG | ecosystem: Engineered > Bioreactor > Anaerobic > Digestate | place: USA... | reverse complement strand
CCGTTCCTGCAACATGTTCGTCAGGCAGGAAACATCAAATCCATTGTTGAGGAATTGGTAAAACGGATGGTCCAGGCAGGAGGTTTGCACGATAACCGGAACCCGGAACGTTTGTGCAGCTGCCCACCGGAGTGCATTTTCCACCAGGTGGCAGGTTTGTTCCGTTGCCCGGAAGTGCTTTCTGGCCAGAAGTTTTTCCATATGCAGGAAACAGATCAGCCCTGTGGCCGAGTCAAGGTGGTGGTGCAGCTGTAAAGGCCTGCAGACAATGATGCCGGGTTCCTGGGGAAGGTCTTCGGGGCAATAGGGGTCCGCCTCGGCAAGAATCACCTTTTTTTGTTCTTCCAGGCATTGCTTCACGGCTGCCCGCGTGCGCACCTCCAGCCGGTCGTACAACGATCCGGTGGTCAATGAACGTGAAGTGTCAATCAAAAGGGGTTTATCCTGCAATGGGATGAGGGCAGGGCCGCTTTCCGGGATTCCGAATTTTCCCTTTTCTATGTTATAAAAGGTTTCCAGGGATGGCATGGAAGATCCCAGGATGACCTGTGCATGGAACTGCCGGCCCAACACCAGGGCCGCATCCCTTGCCTGCAGGAACGGGACTGCATCTGATTTCTTGTGGGAGGGATGTTCTTCCCTGTCCACTATCACGAGTCCCAGTCGGGTAAAGGGTAAAAGGAGCGAAAGATGCATACCGGTGACCACACAGGGATTGCCTGCATACAACTCTTTTTTGGCCTTGCTTTGTTCTCTCAGGGGTCTTTTCGAATGAAAACAGATGGCCATTTCCCCGAATGCCGGGAGCATGGCCTCGTGCAAGGATTCACAGGAGAAACGGTCAGGACAAACAACCAGACATTGACCTCCCAGGTCAAGCACACGGCGGACATATTCTCTGTAAGACGTTCCCGGTTCCGCTCTTTGCAGGTACAGGGGAGGTCCGGGTTCGGGAAGTGGTCCGGACACGGCACTGGTGCTTGTTGCCCGTCTTTTGAAATTCCACAGGTTCAGGGCCATTTTTGCCACCAGACCCGGAGGACACATGTAGTAACGGGCTATCCATTCCCAGAACAAGAGCGTTTTTTCCGGTATCAGGGGCAAGGTAATCCCGGCCGGAACCAAATCCCTGATACTTTCGGGCAGGCTTCCTTCCGGCGGTTCATCCCGGATCCTGCGAATTACCCCGGGGTGGATGCTATGTCCGACGGGTGCAATAACCTGGCACCCCGTTTCCACCTGAGAGTGCATGGATTCCGGAATCCTGTATGTCAGCAGGTTTTCCAGCGCAAGTGGAAAAAGGATATCGGCATACTTCTCTTTCATTACAAATTCCGGACTTTTTCGGCAACCTGTTCCATAAGCCAGAAAGGGGTGGAAGTGGCTCCGCATATACCTACCGTATCTCCTGGCCTGAACCATTCCGGGGAAATCTCACCCGGATTTTCGATGACGTGACTTCGCGGATTGGCTTCCTTACAGGTACGGAAGAGGACCTTGCCGTTAGAACTTTCTTTCCCTGCAACAAACAGGATTACAGAGCGGCTGAGGGCAAAACGTGATAATGCTGCCTGCCTTCCGTCAACCTGGGAGCATATGGTATCAAACACCTTCAGCATGCCGGGGTCGATACCCTTCTCTTCTAAAAGCTTCGCCAGGTATTCACGGATCTTCTGATACCCTTCCGGGTTCTGGGTCGTCTGGGAAAACAGGGACACGGGGCCTCCGGAAAACGCAAGACCCTCCAGATCCTTTTCGTTCTCTACTACCAGTGCATCACCCCCTACCTGTCCCACAAGCCCGTCCACCTCTGCGTGACCCTGCTTGCCAAAGATAATGATCTGTCCGTTCTGCGGTTTTATCCTGGCATGTTCCTTTTTGATTTTTTTCTGCAACAGTAGTACCACCGGACAGGTGCATTCCAGCAGCCTGATTTTCCTTTCAGCCATCAGGGCGTAGGTGGAAGGCGGTTCCCCGTGAGCGCGTATGAGTATGGTGGATCCTTCCGGGATATGTTCCAGGTCACCCCGGTTAATCACCCGCAGGCCTTTTGCCTCCAGGCGGTGAAGTTCCTCGTTGTTGTGCACTATAGCCCCAAGGGAGTAAACAGGCTTGTTTTCACCCAGGGCTGTCTCGGTACAGCGGATAGCACGGATCACACCCGAACAGAATCCCGATTTTTTATCTATTTCAACCTGATACCCCATCGTTCTTCCATTATTTTTTTAAACCATTCCATTTGTTCTTCAACGCTCATGTTCCCGTTGTCCAGCAATACGGCGTCCGATGCTCTGGTAAGGGGATGGACTTCCCTTGTCGAGTCCAGGTGGTCGCGACTAAGCACATTATCCAGCACTTCTTCAAAAGTGGCTTCCTCTCCTTTTGCCTTCATCTCGTCCAGGCGCCTGCGGGCCCGGACATGGGCGGGAGCTGTCATGAAGATCTTTAACTCAGCCTGGGGAAAAACAGCTGTGCCGATATCCCTGCCGTCAATTACAACCCCCTTTTTTTCGCCCCATTTTCTAAGTTCGTTATCAACAAATTCCCTAACCCGGGGAATGACAGAGACGGGGCTGACACTTCTGGATACGTCAAGGCTCCTGATGCGTTCCTCTACGTTCTTTCCGTTGAGGTAAGTCTCACTCAGGCCGGTTGCAGGATTCCTGCAAAATGAAACCGTTATGTCTCTCAGGCGCTCGGTCAGCAGGGAGGCATCGGGCAGTCCCTGGGAGTCCGTAAGCCCTTCTTCCAGTGCATACAGGGTCACTGCCCTGTAGAGTGCACCTGAATCCAGGTAGGTATAGTCCATGGCCTTAGCTATGGCTTTGGCAAAAGTGCTTTTTCCCGTTGAAGAATGCCCGTCAATGGCAATGATCATCTGCTTCATAATCTGTCTCAAATGTAACGGAAAAACTCCTATTTGCGAAATTCGGGTTATCTTTGCACGAATAATCACGCGGAGTATGAGAATATTGATCATCGATGACGAAAAAAGCATACGCAATACCTTGAAAGAGATACTGGAGTACGAAGGATATGAAGTTGCCCTGGCAGAGAACGGGGAGCAGGCTTTATCCGTTCTGGAACAGGGAAAAGTACAGATTGATACGATTTTCTGCGACATAAAAATGCCGGGGATCGATGGGATTGAAGTGCTGGAAAAGATTCAGGATATGGAACTTGATGTGCCGGTTATCATGATCTCGGGCCACGGTGATATAGATACGGCTGTGGAGTGCATCAAAAAAGGTGCGTATGATTTTATTGAAAAGCCCCTGGACCTTAACCGCATACTGATCACTATCAGAAATGCGAACGACAGGACCACCCTGGTCCAGGAAAACAAAAAACTGAAAAGGAAGGAAGATAAGGTGCCCCCGCTGGTAGGAAAGTCTCCGGCAATAAGCCGCATATGGAACATTATTGAACGTGTGGCCTCAACAGATGCCAGGGTGCTGATAACCGGTTCCAACGGAACGGGCAAGGAATTGGTTGCCCGCTGGCTTCACCATAAAAGCAACCGCTCCAGGATGCCATTCATTGAGGTGAACTGTGCTGCCATACCCGGTGAATTGATAGAAAGCGAACTCTTTGGACATGAAAAAGGCTCCTTTACTTCTGCAATTCGACAGCATAAGGGTAAATTCGAACAAGCCGATGGGGGAACACTCTTCCTGGACGAAATCGGAGACATGTCCCTGGCAGCACAGTCAAAAGTGTTGCGCGTACTGCAGGAAAACAGGATCACGCGTGTGGGATCCGACAAAGATATAACTGTAAGCGTTAGGGTGGTAGCTGCCACCAACAAGGACCTGGTCCAGGAAATTGGCAAAGGGACGTTCCGTGAAGACCTGTACCACCGCCTGAGCGTGATACTGATACATGTACCGCCATTGGCTGAGCGCAGGGAGGATATTCCGCTGCTGACAGAATACTTTATTGAACAAATCTGCTCCGAATACGGCATGTCAAAAAGGTCCATCACCCCCCAGGCAGTGGAGGAATTGCAGAAACTCAACTGGACGGGCAATGTCCGTGAATTGAGAAATGTGATTGAACGGCTGATAATACTTTCTCCAGGAACCATAGGGGAGGAAGAAGTCAGGGCCTATGCCGACCCCCTGTTCATATGACAGGTTTCTTAGGGATCCTTACATTGAAGCATGCACCGCCCCATTCCGATGAGGTGTAGAAAATTTCACCCCTGTATTGTTCGACTATTCCCCGGCAAATGGCCAGACCCAAACCGGTTCCGCCGCTTTTGGTCGTAAAATTAGGCTTGAAGAGTTTGTGTTGGTTTTCAGGGGCCACACCCGGTCCGTTGTCGGCAACGCTGATAAGGTATGAATCTCCTTCTTCTGCCAAATGGATACTGATCACGCCAATAGTCTGTTCTTCAACAGACTGTATGGCATTTGACAAAAGATTGATTATCACACTCACCCATTGGCTGCGTCTTACCGTTACCAGGGGCTGGCTTACTTCAGATTCGAAATGGATCTTAATGTGCTCAAAAGATGTAAACAAAACGATCTGTTCATTGATCAGCCCGTTGAGGTCAACTTCTACCGGTTCCTCAGTATTGATACGGGAAAAGCTGGAAAATTCAGAGGCCGCTTTGGACAGGATGTCAATCTGTTCCAGCAGGGAAGCCACAATTTTGTCAAAGTGTTCCAGCCATCTGGGGCCACCCTCCTGCTTCAGCCGGATCAGGTGTTGAATGCTGAGACGCATGGGGGTTAGCGGGTTTTTGATCTCATGGGCGATCTGACGAGCCATTTCCCTCCATGCCTGTTCTCTTTCCGATTGAGCAAGGTGCCGGGTACTTTCATTCAGATTATCCGCCATCTTGTTGTATGCCCTGACCAGGACACCCAGTTCATCTTCAGATGTATAATGGATGTGTTCCGGCTTGCGCGTCACATCAAGCCGGCTGATTTTTTCTACCAGTTCCGCCAGGGGCCTTGTGAGCTGATTGGAAAAGGTATAACTCACGAAGACGGCTGCCAGCAGTAAAAGAAGGTACAGGTTGATGATGGCCGCAACAATGGCGGAAGTATCCCTGGACACGTTGGTCTGTCCGGAGAGGTATGGGACATTGATATAGGCTGCAAGTTCCCCGTTTGTGTTGAACAGCGGGGCATACATGGAATAATAAACCAAAGATCCAATCTGTTCTTTATGAGTGAATTGAGGATTGTTATACTCATGGAGTTGCCGGAACGCCTCACTGTCCATACGGGCTCCCAGCAAATGGCGCTCGAATATTTCCGGCTGGGAGGAACGCATCAGCCTTCCCTGGGGATCGTACAAATTCACATTGATATTTATGTTGGAGGAAAGGCGGTTGATGGTATTCATCAGTTCCACCACATTTCCGGCAGGATCGTTGGAACGGTCAGCATAACGTACGTATTCTTCCAGCGATGATCTGGCAGCGTCCATCTGGTCCTGCATCTGTTGTGTGTTTGTTTCCTCATAAAGTTTCAGACCAAAACCGATACTGCCGATAGCCATCAATACGAGGGCCACAAAAAGGAGCCCCACCAGCAACACAGTGATCTTGCGCCGGAATGAATTGCCCGGAAGATTGATTTTCAGATCATTTTCCCTGAGCAACGCCAGGGCAAGTGCAAAGACGAATCCGTAAAACAAGAATAGGTAAGACAGGGAGACCAGGTAGGGAAGGGGTGAGCGCTGTGGCCTTGTTATGATCAGCACCTTGCCTGCTGTCTTATAATAACAGTGAAGGCTCCTTTCGCTTTTGCGAAGGCTGAAACCATCCTCAGGCTCATACGTCAACTTGCTCGGATACACATGTTTACCACTGTTAGAAACCAGATGTCCGTCAATGTATTTGGCGTAGGAATAATCGTAGGGCAATTTAAACCGGTCGAACTGGGACCTGTCCGATAGCAGTGACGGGTATCCCAGTGCATCCTTGATATACCGTGAATCAAGTTCTATGTAAAGATCCTGGGAACCGCTATAGTTGTAAAAAGTAAAAACCCCTATGTAACTTATATTTCCCAACTTGCTGTCTATGTTGTAAAACTTGGAGTTCTCTGCCAGGGGGGTCCCGTTTCTAAGAATATCGCTATGAAAAAACTGGTAGCACGAAACAGGCCGGGGCATACCGGCTACCACCAGGACATCACCCGGTTCACAGATTGTGATCTGGATCTGGTACCTCTGCAGGAAATTGGAGAAATACGTCTCTTTTATGCGGGAAAGGATGAGATCATGATCCTGTTCCATCTGAATCATTATGGACAGGATCGGGTCTATGGCAATCCTTTCTTCAACACGGCGCAACTGCATCTCCAGGTCAAGGTCTCTCTCCAGCGACATTTTCTGGGTCCATACCTGGTACAGGTTGAATTCCTTTTCCCTGCCGTAGATACTGACTGTAAGTATACTGTATAGTGCGGCCAGAAAAACAAACAGGTAGGTGAACCGTTGCCCGGCAAGCAAGCGTAAGTATGGTAAGTTGGCTGTTTTCTGCAAGGTTTTGAATAACAGGAAAAAAGCAAGGAACAGCAAGGACACGACCAGGTAGGCGATCACTGTATACCAGGTGATCTCATCAATCTTGAAAAGCTCCATGGCAATATTGGAATCCATAGTCAGGGCTTTCAACGTATGGTGTATCAGCAAGCCTGTACCTGCCAGGAAAACAACAATCACGGCATTCACCAGAAACCGGGAGGGCTTTTTAAGATTATCCACCATACTCTCCAGATCCAGACGGGCCATGTAAATTGCCCATACGCTTATGAAAACACATAATGTATTGATAATCATTGCGGCCAATGAATTTTCCATAGGTCCGCCGGCAAAGAGCAATGGGGAAAAGAACAGTGTATCCAGTTGCAGGGATGAAGAATATATATACGTCAGAAAACGCAGCAGGCACAAGGCGGCTATCACTCCTATGGCAGATATGACCTGGCGGTTCCTGAGTAAGAACATAAGCATTGATAACAAGACCAGGGTAATGGCAATCCACCGGAGTATTACCGAATCGGAGAAAGTCTGCATGGATATGTCGCTCAGAATGGTGAAAAGCACACCATTGTCCTTGCCAAAGACAATAAAACCTTCGTCCAGGTTCAGGGGGACTATGGAGCAGTGAACAGGAAGCCGGAGGGCCTTGTTTACCTTTGATTCCACGAAACTGTTACTGAATGGGAAATCTGTCCGGATAAGAATACCGGTGATGATGGTAACATCTTCCCGGCTGTAGGCCCGTACCACATACCAGGCGCTTCCCAGGTTCAGGTATTGCTCCCTGCCGTCTACTTCCGACAGCGGCTGGTGGATGATGGTATTCCTGGAAAAGAAAGACAGGTTGGGAAACATGGTCCCGGGACTGTAACTGTCGTTGATCACAGGAAATGTATTTACCCAGGATATCAGGCTGTCTTTGTAATACTTATAGACAACCATGTCACGGGCAACATCTTTTGGTGAAAGAACGCCCATTTTTTCCTGTTCCAGTTCGTGGAGCGCTATGGCCTCGATTTTCCGCTGTTTCTTGTGTAGTATTTTTTCCACATTGACCAGGCGCATCATACGCCGGTTATGTGAAGTCAGCTCAAAGAAAGAAAGCGTCAGGCAGATTACCGCCAGGATAAGCGGTATCAGGAATTTCCGGTCCCATATGTACCTGAGCATTTTCATTCGTGGTGGTAAGCTTCTCCCTTAATGATGGTGAAGCAGCGGTATAGTTGTTCAACACACAATAAACGTACCAGTTGGTGTGGAAAAGTAAGTTTGGAAAGAGACCACATTTCATTGGCTCTGTTTATAACATCGGGTGAAAAACCAAAGGAGCCGCCAATGGCAAAGACCAGGTCACGTGTCCCTCTTTGTAAATGTTGTTCAATTTGGTATGACATTTGCTTTGAACTATAAGCACAACCCTTCTCATCAAACAGAATAAGGTGGTCAGATACTTTCACGTTTTTTAAAAGCAAATTACCTTCCTTTTCTTTGATCTGATTGAAGGATAATGAAGAAGTGCTCTTGACATCGGGTAATTCAAGACGTTTAAAGCGGACATACCGGATCAGCCGTTTTTCATAGTCCAGAATACCTTCACGCAGGTAAGGTTCCTGGGTCTTGCCCATGCAAAGCAGCAGAATATTCATTAAACAAAAGTAAGAAATTATGTGTAACTTGCCGTAATTTTGAATACACTATGATCAGAAAGACGATCTTACCCCTGATGCTTGCCTGTTTTTCTGCATTCGCCCCCAATTTCCTTGCGGCGCAGGATGCTGAGTTGACGGAAATTTTCAATAACATAGGCAATGATCTGAAAAGCGGCGATGCGGTTACTTTTTCACAGTGGTTTGCCGATGATATAGAAATAGATGTGATGGGAACTGCCGGTGTTTGCAGCAGGAGCCAGGCCCGACAGCTGATGAAGAATTTCTATACGAAATATACTCCCAAATCATTCTCCATAGTTCATCTGAGCGGCACATTGCCCATGCGCTACTGTATAGGCACCCTGCTGGCCGGAGGCGAGCGTTTCCGTGTGACATTGTTTGTCAAATCAGAACGGGAAATGCACAAACTGCAACAGGTCCGGATAGAAAAGGACTGATCTATTTCTTTCTCATGAAAACCTGTACCGGAGTTCCCTTGAAATCAAAGTGAGCACGTAATTTATTCTCCAGAAACCGCTTGTAATCCTCTCTGACGTATTGAGGCAGGTTGCAGAAAAATGCAAAAGAGGGACAGGGTGAATGCAATTGTGTGATGTATTTGATCTTGATGTATTTTCCCTTGATTGAAGGTGGAGGGAATGCCTCTATTTCGGGTAACAATACCTGGTTCAGCATGGAAGTGGATATGCGGCGTGTACGGTTTTCATAAACTTTAGCGGCAGCTTCCAGCACATCAAAGATGCGTTGTTTTTTCACTACTGAAGTGAAGATCACGGGAACGTCCGAGAAAGGTGCCATCCTGGCCAGGATCCCTTTGGTGTATTCTTTCATTGTGTTGGTCTCTTTTTCAAGCAGGTCCCACTTGTTGACCACCACCACACAACCTTTCTTGTTTTTCACTATGAGCTGGAAGATGCTCATGTCCTGGGATTCCACACCTGATGTGGCATCCAGCATCAGGATGCATACATCTGCAAATTCAATGGCCCTGACAGCCCTCATGGCGGAATAGAATTCCAGGTCTTCCCTGACCTTTGTTTTTTTTCGCAGCCCGGCCGTATCGACCAGCATGAAATCGTAACCGAATTTATTGTACCTCGCACTTATGGCATCACGGGTCGTTCCCGCAACAGGCGTGACAATATTCCTTTCTTCTCCCAGGAAGGCATTGGTAAGTGAGGATTTGCCCACATTGGGCCTGCCCACGATCGCTATGTGCGGGATATCATGTTCTTCTTCCACAGTACTGTTGCCGGGGAGCTCCTGTAGTATCCTGTCCAGCAGCTCACCGGTCCCGCTACCACTGGCTGCGGCTATGGATATGGGTTCTCCCAGTCCCAGGGCGTTGAACTGGTAGGTATCAAATATCCGTCCTCCGTGGTCTACCTTGTTGACTGTCAAAATAACCGGTTTTTCAGATTTTCTGAGTATCCTGGCAATGCTCTGGTCGTAGTCTGTGATCCCTGTCTGCACATCTACCATAAAAACCACGACATCGGATTCTTCTATGGCGATGAGAACCTGCCGCCTTATCTGTTCTTCGTATATATCGTCTGTGTTATGGGCGTAGCCGCCGGTATCTATTATGGAGAATTCCCTCCCGTTCCAGTCCGTTTTTGCGTAATGACGATCACGGGTAACGCCTGCGGTCTCATCAACTATGGCCTGCCGTTTTCCTGCCAGTCTGTTGAAAAGCGTGGATTTTCCAACATTAGGCCTTCCTACAATTGCAACAATTCCCATTCGTTCCTTTTTTCAGTAGCATGCTTTCTTCTTGTTTCGGGCAGCGTATTCCCCTTTCCCTCATCTTCCTGTTATGACCGACAGAATATTCGGGAAACCTCCCGTTTTTCCTGGCTATTATCGTAATACTCATCCCCAGGACACCAAGTAACAACAGTCCCAGCGACAGGAGAAAAACAGTCATAGGTCGTAACGTAAAGACTTGTCAGGGGGAAGTAAGGGATGATCAGTCACGGCCAGCAGAGGTGGGACCTGTAGGGCTTTGAATCCGGAAAGCCTCATTTTATGGGTTATACCCGCCAGCAGTTCAGGATTTGTGCCCGAGTCGAGCAGTTCTTCTTCTGTTTTTCCTTCTTCTATGAGGGCATGCAGAATCGGGTCCAGCACATCATATTCGGGCAGTGAATCGGTGTCTTTCTGATCTATGTACAACTCTGCCGATGGCTCTTTGCTTATGGTGTGTGCCGGGATTCTTTCCTCATCCCTGTTCAGGAAGGCAGCCAGGTCATAGACAGAGGTTTTATATACATCGGCAAGAACCATCAGGGCCCCGGCCAGGTCACCGTACAGGGTGCCGAAGCCCATGGCCAGTTCACTCTTATTGCTGGTGTTCAGGAGAAGGCAATCTTTTTTATTGGCATAGGCCATCAGGAGCACCCCCCTGATACGGGCCTGTAGATTCTCCTCCATCACACCGTGGGTATCATGTTCAAAGACGGGCGAGAGTTCGCGTAAGAATTTGTGATATATCTGGTCTATAGGAATGATATAATTGGGGATTCCGTTCAGCATGCATAACTCCATGGCATCGTTCAGGGAATGGACAGTGGAGAAAGGCCCGGGCATGAGCAGACCGCATACCTGCTCCTTCCCCAGGGCATCCTGGGCCAGGCATGATACAACGGCAGAGTCCAGTCCTCCGGAAATGCCAAGCACAGCGTTCGTTTTACCCGCGTCACTGAAAAATCGCCGTATACCGCCGGTCAATACAAGGTATAATTCCTCGGGAGTTTTCATTACAAGGTGAATTTGCTGCTGATGGACTGGAAATTATATACTTTGTCAATGATGTCTGCAAATTCACGCGCTATTGACAATACCTTTATCTTGTCCTTGTTCACATCGGGATTGCAAGACAGGGGTATGGTATCGGTCACGATCACTTCCTCAAGCGATGAATTGGCTATGGTTGAGTAGGCCAGTCCCGAAAGGACCGGATGTGTTGCGATGGCACGAACACTGCGTGCCCCTTTCGACATCATCATTTCAGCCGCTTTTGTTATGGTGCCGGCCGTATCTATCATATCATCCAGAATGATAATGTTCCTGTCGGCGACTTCCCCAATGGCTGTCATGCTACCCACCACATTTGCCTTTTCACGCGATTTATGGCAGATGATCAGGGGACATTCCAGCTTTCTTGAATAGGCATTGGCCCGCTTGGCACCGCCCATATCGGGAGCGGCTACAGAGAGGTTTTCAAGTCCCAGGCTCTTGATATAGGGTACAAAGATAGAACTGGAATAGACATGGTCCACGGGAAAATCAAAAAAGCCCTGTATCTGGTCTGCATGTAGGTCCATGGTCATAACACGATCGCAGCCCACAGCTTCCAGAAGGTTGGCAACCATCTTTGCGCCTATGGATACCCTGGGCCTGTCTTTACGATCCTGCCTGGCCCATCCAAAATAGGGCATCACGGCTATTACCTTGTAAGCCGAGGCCCTTTTGGCAGCGTCTATGGTCAGCAGTAATTCAAATAAATTATCCACCGGAGGGAAAGTAGACTGAATAATGAAAATGGTGGCTCCACGGACACTTTCATCAAAAGCTGGCTGAAACTCTCCGTCACTGAATGTGGTTACCGATAACAATCCCAGGGGCAGACCCAGATGAGAGGCTATACGTTCTGCAAGATATCTGGACCCGCGGCAGGAGAAAATTTTGAATAAATGCAGATGATCCATGGTCCCTATGGTTTGAAGATGGGACAAAGATAAGAAGAAAAAACACAATTAGAATTTTTTGGAGCGGATGGAGCCAATATAATCCAGAAGTTCTTTTCTGCCTTCCCCTGTCAGCGAGGAAACCACAAAAAACGGAGGTAGCGGGTCCCAGTATTGGGAAACGGATTCCCTCAAAGAAGCCGATTGTCGTTCAAGGGCAGTCTTTGACAGCTTGTCCGATTTGGTGAGCACGATGGCAAAAGGGACCTGCCAGTTGCCAAGCCGGATCAGAAAATCAAGGTCAATTTGCTGGAGCGGATGCCTTGCATCAAGCAGTACAAACAACAAGGTCATCCCCGGGGCCCGGCGGAT
>Ga0116176_10003170_pt1 | contig 12239 bp, 10 predicted proteins | sample AD_STIC08_MetaG_FD_89803 | JGI IMG/M metagenome (GOLD analysis project Ga0116176, IMG submission 89803) | Active sludge microbial communities of municipal wastewater-treating anaerobic digesters from USA - AD_STIC08_MetaG | ecosystem: Engineered > Bioreactor > Anaerobic > Digestate | place: USA... | reverse complement strand
CTGGTCTCATCGCTCGGCAGCCTGATCCAGACCGTCGGCGCGTCCTGGCTGATGGCCACCATCTCGCCGGCGGCCAACCAGGTGGCGCTCGTGCAGGCGGCCGGTGCGCTGCCGTTCTTTTTCTTTTCTCTGATCGCCGGCGCATTCGCCGATACCCACGACCGCCGCAGCATCATGCTCGGCGCGCAGGTGTTGATGTTCGGTGCCTCCGCGTCGCTCGCGCTGATCGTGTTCCTCGGTGAGATCTCGCCGCTGGTGCTGCTGGCGCTCACCTTCCTGATCGGTTGCGGCTCGGCGGCGTTTGCGCCCGCCTGGCAGGCGTCGATCGGCGAGCAGGTGCCGCGCGCCCTGATTCCCTCCGCGGTGATGGCCAACGCCGTCGGATTCAATCTGGCGCGCAGTGTCGGTCCCGCCATCGGCGGCGCGCTGGTGGCCGCTGTCGGGGCCGCGGCCGCGTTCGTGGTCAACGCGCTCTCGTATGTCGGCATGCTCATCGCGCTTTTGCGCTGGCGTCCGACGACGCCTCGCAATCCCTTGCCGCCCGAGCCGCTGGTGTCGGCGATCACGGCCGGCCTGCGCTACGTCGTCCTGTCGCCGCATCTGCTCGCGACGCTCGGCCGTTGCCTGCTGTACACGACGCCGCTCGCGGTGGTGCCGGCCCTGATGCCGATCGTGGCGCGTGATCTGCTCGGCGGTGGCGCGCTCACCTACGGGTTGCTGCTGGCCGGGTTCGGCATCGGTGCGATGTGCGCCGCGCTGTCGAGCGCCACCGTGCGTACCCGCTTTTCCAGCGAGCGCCTGTTCCGGATCCTCTCGGTGCTCGCCTTCATCGCGTTGATCACGATCGGCCAGAGTCGGTGGCTACCGCTGACGTTGCTCGCGCATGTGCTCGCAGGGTCGGTCTGGACGATGGGCCTGGCCACCTTCAACATTTCGATCCAGCTGTCCTCGCCGCGTTGGGTCACCGGGCGAACGCTCGCGATCTATCAGACCGTCGCCTTCGGCGGTATGGCGCTCGGCAGCTGGTGCTGGGGCGAATTTGCCAGCCTGCTCGGGGTGCGCGAGTCCGTCAGCGTCGCGGCCGCAACGGTTCTGGCCACGCTGATCGTCGCGCGCTGGATTCCCATCAGCACCGAGCATGTCGGTTCTCTCGATCCGCAGGCGACGGCGGCCGTGCGTCCGCCGCAGATGCCGATCGATTCTTCGTCGGGGCCGATCGTCGTCACCATCGAATACCGCGTGCCGCCGGAGAATGCGGCCGCGTTCGTCGCCGTGGTCAACGAACTCGGCCGGATCCGTCGCCGCGACGGCGCGCGCCGCTGGTCCGTCTGCCAGGACATCGACGAGCCGCAGCACTGGCTCGAGCGATTCGAAAGCCCGACGTGGATGGACTATCTGCGCCGCCAGACCCGGCCGACGCAGGCAGACCAGGCCGTGCGCCAGCAGATCGCGGAACTCATCCTGGGCGAGCAGGCAACCGTGCGGCGCCTGATCGAACGGCCCACCGGCTCCGATCCGCTCGGCACCGAGCGCGCGCGAACCGAACCGCTCGACGACACCTCCAGCCACGGCTGAGCGAAGCTGCGGCCGTGACGCTCAGACCGCGCGTCCGGGTCGAGTCCGCGCGTCAGGCCGGTGTCACCGGCAGTTCACGAATCCGGCGACCGGACGCGGCGAAGATCGCGTTGGCGAGTGCCGCCGCGATGGGTGCCGTGCCCGGTTCGCCGAGACCGCCCGGCGCTTCGCTCGAGGCGATGAATTCGACTTCCACCGGTGGCGCGTCTGGCAGGCGCAGCAGCGGGTAGTCGTGGAAGTTGCTCTGCACGACCCGGCCCTGGTCGATCGTGATGCGCTCGCCGAGCGCGGCCGAGAGCCCGAACAGCACGCCACCCTCGATCTGGGCGCGGGCGTTGTCGGGGTTCACGACGATGCCGCAGTCGACGACGGCGAACACCCGCTCGATGCGGATCGCACCGCTCGCATCGACGGCCACTTCGCAGACTTCCGCGACGATGGAACCAAAACACTCGAGCAGTGCGACGCCGCGGCCACGTCGCAGCCCGGACGCGGATTCCTGCGTCGTGACACTCAGTGGCGTGGACCAGTTCGAGAGTGTGCCGACACGCTCGAGGACGGCGCGATGCCGGGGTCGGTCCGTGAGACCTTCGAGGCGAAACTCGAGCGGATCCCGTTTCGCCGCGTGGGCGAGTTCGTCGACGAAAGATTCGACGAAGAAACCCTGGTGCGAAAATGTCACCGAGCGCCAGGGCCCCTCGTGCACATGGCTCTGCATCGGCAGGTGGCGAATGTCGACATTCGCGATCGCGTACAGCGGATGCGCAGCCCGGCCTTCCTTCATGCCTGTATAGACGTTGCGCCAGGCCAGGGGCTTGCCCGCTGCATCGACGCCGCCGTCGAAATTCGAGCTCACGGCCGGCCGATAGAAGCCATGCCGCGTGTCCTCTTCACGACTCCAGATCAGCTTCACCGGCGCAGGGGCCGCTGCCATCGCGATGCGCATGGCCTGCTCGACGAAGTCCGCGTCGCGCGGCAGGCGGCGGCCGAACCCGCCGCCGATCACCTGGTTGTGCACCGTCACATTCCCTTCGTCGAGACCGGTCAGCTTCGCGGCGACGTGGCGCGTGTTCAGCGGGTCCTGCACGCCGGTCCAGACGTCGCAACGGCCATCCGCAATGCACACCGTTGCACTCATCGGCTCCATCGTCGCGTGATGCAGGAATGGCACCCGATACTTCGCGGTGACGCGCGTGATCGGGCCCTGCATCGCCTGTTCGACATTGCCGCGTTCGAGATCGTCCTTGCCAGAGAGCGTTTCGAGCGACGTCGCCTGCTGAGTGAACCACGTCTCCGTACTGGCATACCCGTGGCCCCCGTCCGTGAACCGCGGCGTCAGTGCGTGCACGGCATTGCGTGCCTGCCACCAGCTGTCCGCCACCACGGCCACGGCGTCATCGAGTTCCACGACCTGGCGCACGCCCGGCATTGCCCGCGCTGTTTCGGAATCCACGCTTTCGAGGCGGCCGCCGAAGACGGGGGCCGCGATCGCGGCGGCGTACAGCATGCCGGGCCGGCGAACGTCCACCGCGTAGGTGGCACTGCCATCCACCTTGGCCGGCAGGTCGAACCGGCGCCGCGATGTGCCGACGATGGTGAACGCGGCGGGGCTCTTCAGCGGCGGATGGGTCGGCAGATCGAGCAGCGCCGCTTCGCTCGCGAGTTCGCCGAAGGTTGCCGAGCGGCCGCTCGCCGCATGTGCAACGCGCGACAGACGTGCGATGCAGTCCGCGATCGGCACCTGCCAGCGATCTGCGGCGGCTTGCCGCAGCATCGACTGCGCGGCCGCGCCGGCCACGCGCATACCGTACTGACCGGTACTGCGGACGCTCAGGCTACCGCCCGTGATCTGGAATCCCATCTGGCGGGTCAGGCGGAATGCAGCGTACTCGACGCCCCGCACCAGCGGCTGCGGCACCGTGAACATCCCCGACATGAAACCGCGCAGGACGTGGCCGTTGGCATAATCACCGGTGGCGGGTGCCTGTTCGACCCGCACCATGTCCCAGTCCGCCTCGAGTTCTTCGGCCAGCATCATCGCGAGCGCCGTCTGCGCGCCCTGGCCCAGATCTGCGTGCGGGACGATCGCAATCACTTCATTCGCGGGCGTGATCTTCAGCCAGACGGCGAGCTGTGGCAGATCGTCGGAAGATGAGCTCCGCAGGCCGAGACGGTTGGGTGCCAGGGCGAAAAAGCCCGCGCCGAGCAGCATTCCGCCGCCTGCCAGGGCACCGCTCGTCAGCAGCGCCCGCCGTGTCCATTTGCCCATTGCGTCATCGTCCGTGTTGCGCGGCCTGACCCTGGCCGCTGCCGCAGCTAGTGTACCTAGATGGTGAAAGAGGCCGTGCATTCCAGTATTGGAACTAAACCCTGCGTCCGCAAGAACCCGGGGCCGGCACAAGTCCCTGTTGCCGTAGGGCTCGTGCTGGTACTACATTGACGCACCCCTGAATTCGGAAGAGAACTCGCATGGCTCGAGGTCCCGGTGTCCAGTCGCTCGTACGCGGTCTGCGCGTGCTCGAAGTGCTCAACGAGCGGCCCGGCCTCTGCGTCTCGGAGATCGCGGCGCGCTGCCGGCTGCCGCGCACCAGCACGCACCGGTTCCTGCAGACGCTGACGCTGAATGGCTTTGCGCGCCGCGATGAGCGTACCCAGCAGTATTTTCCGACGCATCGCGTCACGAACCTCGCGTGCGGCTTTGATCGCACGGCGCATCTGACCGAGCAGGCGCGTCAGTTGCTGGAGCAACTCGCGGAGTCGATCACCTGGCCGATGCATTTCTCGACGCGGAACGACATGCGCATGGAAATCCGCGCTTCGACCGATCATGTCAGTCCGCTGGCCGTGGAGAAGCTCCTGCCGGGGTTGCGTATTCCGCTGTTGCAATGTGCGGCCGGCATCGCGTGGCTCGGCTCACAACCTCGCGGCGAGCAGATGAAGCTGGTCGATGCCGCATTGCAGGAGAAAGGTGACGTGGTCTGGAGCCGCCTTCAGGTCGAAGGTGCGCTCAGCGATGTCGAGAAGCGCGGCTTCGCGATCTTCCGCCGCCCGCAGCGCCGCACCGTGATGGTCGGGCTCTCCGTGCCGGTACGCATCGATGGCGAAGTGCAGGGCGCGATTTCGATCCGCTTCGCCGAGAGCGCGATTTCAGTGGACGTCGGTCGCGAGAAATTTTTGCCGCGGCTCACGGCGGCGGCCGCGTTGCTGGGTGAGTCCGCCCACTAGGCGCCCCGGTTCTGGCTCAATCGTTGTCGACGATGGACACCGTGATCCGGTCAGAACCGGCGCGGACGCGACGCGTCGATGCCGTGCCGAGGCGAACCGTGAACGTCTCCGTCGCCTCTTTTTCAGAGTCATCGATGATCGGGACATAGACCACGCGGTGCGACTGGCCGCTCGCCAGCGTCGCGGTGCCCGTCATCGGGCCTTCAAAATCGCTGTCCGGTATCGCGAGTTCCCTCTTGACCGTCCAAGTGACCGCCGCGCGCCGGTGGCTCCCGTCCATCCGCCGCAGCGTCAGTGCCGCGAAACGCGTGCCCTCGCTGACCTGCATCGTGCGCGAGTCGAAGCCGACCGGCACGCCGCCCCGGTCGGCCGCATCGTCCGAGACCGCGCCGGTTGGTGCATCCGCGACATCTTGAATGGAGGGCGCCACCGGCGTGGCCACCACGAGCGTGCCCGGGTCGGTGCGTGCGCCGTCGGGCGTGGCACCGGTGAGTTCCGGCGTGGCCAGTTTCGGCATCACCCAGGCCGCGGCGCCCAGGGAGAACGCAACGCCCAGCAGCAGCAATGAGGGCCATCGAGGGACGACTCTGGGCAGGACGGGCATTGGCCCGGCTGTCGTAACGAGTGGTGAGGGTGGGGCACTGACCCCGCTCTCGGTGGGCGTCGAGTGTCCGCGCAGTCGACGCACGTCGGGGGGGCGCTCGCTGCGCTCCCAGGCGAGCCCGCTGCGCAGGCGTTGCCAGGCGGTGTCGCCGAGTTCGACGGGCACCGGAGCGAGCAGGCCCGCGTTTCGTGCTGCCGTCGAGGCGCAGCGCGAGAACGGATGACGCCCGGTGGTCATTTCGTAGATCACGCAGCTGAGACTGAAGATGTCATCCGCCGGCGTGGCGGTCACGCCAGCCAGCACCTGGGGGCTCGCGTAGGCGCGGGTTGCGACAACGCGAACGAGGTCGGCACCAATCTTCGCACCCGCGCCGAAGTCGAGCAGGCGAACCGAGCCGTCCTCGGCGAGGAAGATGTTGCCCGGCTTCACATCGCCATGCACCACGCCGCGCCCATGGGCGTGCGCGAGTCCGGCGATGCAGGCCTCCGCGATGGCGGATGCGTTCGGAATCCCGACAGCCAGGCTGCGGTTGCGTTGCAACGCACGTTGCAGCGTTTCACCGCGGAGCAATTCCATGGTGATGAACCACGTGTCCCGATCGCATTCGAGATCAAAGATGCGAACGATGGCGGGATGATCCAGCGTTACCATGCGCCGGAACTCGAGCTTCAGACGTGCAGTGGCCTCCGGCCGATCTCGCCACTTCGGCCTGACCATCTTGATGGCAATCGGAGTACCGGCCTCGATGCTGCCCGTCAGGCCGAGATCCACGGCGCGGTGCACGATGCCCATGCCTCCCGTGCCGACAACGCCCTCCAGCACGTAGCGATCCTGCAGCCGCGTCCCCGGCGGCAACGGCACGTCAGCCCCAAGATCCGTTCCCTCGGAGTGCAACTCGTCCGTCGGATCGTCGAGTTCGAACGACGCGTCCGTCACGCATGCCGCGGTGTCCGCGTCTGGGGCCATGCAGATCACTCCGTAGGTGACTGCAGGCTATGCCACGCGATCGATCAGCGATGTGCGTTGCCCAACAGAGCAGCTACCCTCGAGTTGTCGGCTTCGCCTTGCGGGTGCTGAAAAAGAACGCCGAGACCAGAAGGAATCCGCCGCCCATCAGGAACGGTGCCCATGATGCCGATTCCTTCTCGAACACGAACCGGGACGGGCTGCGCGGATCGTAGAGGACCATCACCGGTTCGCCGTTTTCGAAATCCGCCAGCAGTTCCTTCGGAAACGGGCGGCGCTTGCTGACTTCGCGGCCCTCGTCCGTCGTGAAGTTGAACTCGGCGGAGTAGGTTTCCGTGCCTCGGCGCTTGCGCCGGGTGTAGTCAGTGATCGGTTCCACCTCAGCAGAAACGCCCACCGAGCGAATGCTGGACAGGGCCATGTATTCCTGCGCCCCGATCCCGATGGATCCGATCGCGGCGATCAACGCAAGAATGCTGAACAACAGTGGGCGCACGGGACCGGCTCCGGGTGTGGAAGAGTGTGGACCGGAGCCTAGTGCCTGCGACAGGACTAAATCCGCCGATCCGTGCACAATTTCGCCGCGATGTCGGGCCTCAGTCGATCCTAGCGCTTTGACAGATAAACGCGATCGTCGAAGCTCATCACCCAGTGCGGACGGAACAGCACGGCAGTCGCCATCAGCAGGCCGTTCATGAACGCTTCGCCGAATGTCATCAAGGGCAGCAATGCGAGGTAGTCTTCGCCGACCTCTGCAATCATCGCCGGCTGCCCCGACAGCGCGAGCAGCAGCCAGCGGGCGAGGGCACCGAAGTTCCAGGCCAGCGCAGATCCGAGAAAGACGCTGACGAAAAAATATACGAAATAATTCCGCGGCAGCCGTTGATGCACGACCTCGTGCAGGCGTCCCGCGAACAGCGCTGGCACGACCGCCGTGCACAGCAGGTTCGGACCGAAACTGCTCCAGTCGGCGGCGCCGAGCGCGGAAAGGGCTCCGAGTACCACAGCCGCGCCCAGTATCGTCAAAGCCCAGCCGTGCAAAAGCGTGAACGCCGTGATGAGCAGGAAGCGCTGCGACAGCCCCGGCACGAATCCCGCGCGCAGTGACCAGACCGCACCGAGCATCGCGAGACTGCCGATCCACACCGCCAGCCGCTCTGGATCCTTCAGCCAACCGTGCCAGGGCCACTCGAGCGCCGCGAGCGCGATGGCCATCGCGGCGAGCACGCTGGCAACGATCAGCACGGGACCCGACAGCAGTGTGCTTTCGATCAGCATCGCCGTGCATTGTGCGCGCGGTCGCGCAGGCCTGCGTCGGGACGAATGCGTATCCTCAGCGGAGCGCTCGTCGCTCGGCCTCTACAACCGTCGGCACTGGTCTTCCTTGTTGCCCTTGACGCGGTTGGATCTGCCCAGTGGCTGGCTGCGGTTCTCCTTGCATTGGAGATTGCCGTCGATCGTGTTCGCATCGATTCGCAGCGGTCCGCGGTTCTCGAACGCCTGCACGTCGCCCTTCACTTCGCTGCTGACGACGCGTATCCCGGCATCATTTTTCTTCAGCTGCACGTTGCCCGTCACATTGGAATCATCGATCGAGATCTCACTCTCGACGCCTTCCAGTTGCACGTCGCCGTCGATGTACGCGTCTCGCACGAGGACGAGATCTGCAGCATCGGATTGCAGGTTTCCATCGATGCGCGCACCGTTCACGATCCGCAGCACCGCGCCGCGCTTCAGCAGCACATTGCCATCGGTTCGCGTGCCATCGAGCGTGCATTCGCCCCGCACGACGACATTGGAATCGATGCTCCGATTGCCCACGACGCCGCGGCAGTCGAAGTCGTCGGCCAGGGCGTTCGGCGCGATCAGTGCGCAAGCCAGCGTCGCCAGCACGGTGCTTACGGTGGTGAAGTTCATCCTGATCATGGCCAACTCCTCCTGAGTAGTGCCGCTGACCTTACCGCCGCGAAACTGAACGGCGGCTGACTTGCACCAGCCGCCGGCCACGCCGCGCGTGGGTCACCGGCCACGCGCGACTCCAGCGCGTCAACCGAGCTTGCGCTGCGCCTTCGCGAGCATTCCTTCGATCTCACCGCGCCGGCCGCGATCCGCTACGTCGCGGTTGGGCCGGGGTGGCGCCGCCAGTGCCCGGCGTAGCGCCTGGATGGCTGCGGCGTACTCCCCTTCCTCGAACAGGAACTCCCCATAGAAGTAGTTCGGGTCGATGCCATCCGGATTCAGCTTCAACGCGGCCGTCAGAAGCTGTCGCGCCTTGTTGCTGTCGCCGAATCCGAGCGGAAATCCCGGCACCTTGTAATAGAGTGTTCCGAGACTCGTATACGCCGAACCCTCGAGCGCGGCGGGGTCGAGTTTGAGCGCGGCATCGAGTTTGGCGCGCGCCTGCTTTGCCATCGACAGCGCGCCGAGCCCGCCTTTGACGCCCGCGTAGGTGGAGAGCACGATGCCCTCCCAGATCAACGGTTCGGCCCGGCCGGGGTAGGCCTTCTCGAACGCTTCGGTCCGTTGGCGCAGTGTCTCGAATTCGGTGGCCTTGCGATCGTCGCCCTGGGTCAGGTAGTTCGTCGCGGCCCAGTCATTCTGGATCTGGAGCAGTTCGGCCTGCAGCGCGGCGGGTGCGGGTCCGGGTGTGGCAGCCGAAGCGCTGAGGCTCCAGCCGAGGGCGAGGGCAAACGCGAGCAGTGTTCTCATGTTCCAGTCTCCGGTATCAAAGGCAAAGAAGAAGGCAAAGGCTGAGGCATTGACGGCGGCGTCGGGTTTGCGCTCGACGCATGGCGACGAATCGCGGGAAGCTGGCGTATCAGCGCCCCGTCAACCAGTCGCGGCAGCACGGCATTGAGTCGTGCGAAGAGTTTCTCCGGCCAACCGATCACGGCGAAGGGCCGGGACTGCGTCAGCATCGCGCAGACCGCGTTTGCCACGACCTGAGGATCATCGACCGCGACGCCAAGTTCAGCGTTGAGACGATCGCCGGCACCGGCATTCATCGGCGTGCGCGTTGCGCGAGGCTCCAGGCAATGAGCACGGACGGTCGAGCCGACCAGTTCGCGGTGCAGCGCTTCGGTGAAACCTCGCAGCGCGAACTTGGTCCCCGAATAGACCGCATGGCCGGGATACCCGATGCTGCCGAACACGGAACCGACGTTGATGATGTCAGCGCGAGGCGCCCGTAACAGTATCGGCAATAGCGCATGGCAAAGGTGAAGCGGCGCACGCATGTTCGTGTCGATCAGTCGATCGATATGATCCGGCCGCTGAGACTCGAACATCGACAGCTCATTGAATCCCGCATTGTTGATCAGCGCGTCGACACCGCCGTGCCACTGCGATGCGAACTCGACCAGCGCTGCCCGGTCCGCCGGCACGGTCACGTCGGCGGCGAACGCAGCAACTCGGTCCGCGCTACCGGAGAGCTCGGCCGCCAGGCGCTCGAGCTTGCTGCGATCTCGGCCGACCAGGAGCACCGACGCGCCGCGATTCACGAGTTCACGCGCGATCGCCGTGCCGATTCCTCCTCCAGCGCCGGTCACCAGCACCGTTCGCACGGCGCTCATGCGGCCACCCGATCGAGGCTGCGAAACACGTTGCCGTACAGCCAGAACATCGCGCGGGCGCAGTCCTCCACGGCCTTGCGATCTTCCGGCGCATCGAGTCGCTCGAGGATCCCTGCGAGATGCTCCACGTGCTCGAGATCGAGTTTGCCGTGGCTGCGCAGGTAGCTGAACGCGCGGTCCGGCAACGACAGCTTCTCCTGGATCCGGTTCGCGGCGTTGAGCGCGAGCGCGATGCTCGTGCCCTCGAGCACGAACACCATTCCGAAGAATCCAACGGGGTTGCGGCGCATCGCGACGTCGTAGGCGTAGGCCACCATCGCATCGGTCTCGACATGCGGTGACGAGAGCGCGGCCGCATCGCGATCGCCTCCAGCCGCGACAATGTCGTTCAGGATCCACTCTTCGTGACCGTGCTCCTCTTCGATGTAATGCACGATCTCGCTGCGAAGCCAGGCTTTGTCGTCGGGCAGCCGGCTGCCGACGGCCATCAGCAGCGGCACGGTATGCCGCACGTGGTGAAATGCCTGGCCGAGAAACGCACGGTAGAGGTCAGCCGTGACGTTGCCGTTCAGTGCGCGCTGGATCGGGGCTGCCTGCAACATGAGTTGCCGCTCCGAATCGACATCGACCGTCAGTTGCTGCAGGAAACTCATTCTTACTCCAGTTCAGGAAGCGAGTGCGGTGGCATATGTTGCGTCGAGGTCTGCGGCGTAGCGGGCGGCGAGTGCGTCGCGGCGCGGTCGCCCGTTCGCGGTGAGTGTGCCGTCCGTGACGCTGAAGGCTGCAGCGGCCGGCAGCCAACTGCGGATCTGTGCGTAGTTCGGCAGACGTGAATTCGCGTGCTCGATCGCAGCGTCGATATCGTGGGCCGCAATGGAGCGTTGGGAGGGCACGATCAGCGCCGTCAGCCATGGACGGGAATCGCCGAATACGACGGCCTGACCAATCGGCGCCTCCGCGAGGAGTTCACGCTCGACCCACTCGGGCGAAACATTCCGGCCCAACGATGTAATCAGCAGATTCTTCGCGCGACCGTGCAGATAGAGGTAACCGTCCGCGTCGACATGCCCAAGGTCGCCGGTCGCGATCTCGCGGTTGGCCGTATCGATCGGGTCGCCCAGATAGCCCAGCATCGTGGTGCCCGAGACGTGCAGTTCGCCGCTGCCATCGATGCGGACGGTCGCGTGTGGCAGCGGCCGTCCGACGCTGCCGCGCCGGCGCGCCGATGGCGTATTCAGGGCGACCACCGATGCGCATTCGCTGAGGCCATAGCCCTCGTACACCGGCAACCCTGCGGCGTCAGCCTGCGACAGCAGTTCGGGTGCGACGGTTGCGCCGCCGACGGCGATGAACCGCAGTGACTGCGGCGCACGCCAGCCCCGGTGAATGCTGGCGACGAGCACGCGCAGCAGTTCGGGCACGAGAATCATCGAGCCGGGCTCATGCCGTTCTATGCATGCAAGCAACGCTGCAACGTTCACGCCGGCGTAGTTGATGCCGGTTTCGGCCAGTGATGGCACGAGCGTGGTCACGCCATTCAGGGGCGCCGCGACCAGGCCTGCGATGTTGTCGAGCAGCGTCGCGAGCGGCAGCAGACACAAATGGCGCTGCACCCCGAGTTGCCCCGTGGCGTCCGCCAGAGACTGAGCCACACGCTCGATGGCTTCAGCGGAGAGGCAGACGCCTTTGGGCTGTCCGGTGCTGCCCGATGTGAAGGTGATCTTCGTCGTGCCCGCGGGTAATGGCGCCCGCGAGGAGCCGACAGCCGCGCGCCGCAGCACCAGAAGCCCTGACCCGGGCGCGGCGCCAATTGTGCGCCAGCCGTTTCCAGTGCCCATCAATCGCTGCGGCGAGTCGGTCAGGATCAGATCGATCGATGCGCTCTGCAGTACATGTTCGAGTTGCGTCGGTGTGAAGTAACCCGGCAGTGGTACGTTGACACGACGACAGTCGTGCAGAGCGCGATCCGCGACTGCCCACGCAATGCCATTGTCGGCGAGCAATGCAAAGCGCGCGTCCTGCGGCGCGATCGCGTCGAGCCACCGGCGTTCGTCCGCGACAGCCGCCGTCAGCGCCTCGATTCGCAAGTGGTTGCTGCCGTCCGACAGCGCGATCTGAGGGTGATCAATGCTCATCGGCTGAACTGCAGGCCGTGCGGCAGAAAGCCCGCCATGACACGTGGCGCGCAGCGATAGTATTCGCCCCATTCGTCGGTATCGCCGCGCAGACGTGCCGGATCGGCGGGTCCCAGATCGATCAGCGGAGCGTCGAAGGAATCCAGCACGCTTCGAACCCGT
>Ga0116176_10003157_pt1 | contig 12262 bp, 9 predicted proteins | sample AD_STIC08_MetaG_FD_89803 | JGI IMG/M metagenome (GOLD analysis project Ga0116176, IMG submission 89803) | Active sludge microbial communities of municipal wastewater-treating anaerobic digesters from USA - AD_STIC08_MetaG | ecosystem: Engineered > Bioreactor > Anaerobic > Digestate | place: USA... | reverse complement strand
TTAAGCTCTCCTCTCTCATATTTTTTTCTTTAGGAGTTTGAAATGATTTATTATCATCGAGTTAAAGCTGTATTTGATTATTTGATTAAAACCACTCTTGAAAAGATTGAGTTTACAAATTACAAATTTGGTATTAACGATGGTGAATTTGAAATAGTAAAGGATGAAGATGTTAAAATGGCTTAAGAAACTGTTCGGTCAAAATTCCACTTTCCAACAAGACATTGAGGGAATTGAACATCACATCAATGAGATCATAGAAGATGAGAAACGTAAAAGCAAGATCAACAATCTTCAAGTTTGGATAGATAAGCCTATCATTATCATATCCAATAACTATCCTTTCATTGAGGTTGGGTTTGGTCGAGATATCACTTTCATCACGCAAGCTCAGAATCCTATTCTTGTTTATGATTCTTACAGTGAAACACCAGTAGAGATCAAACAGAAAATCAGTCTTGCTTCAGTTGTCATGTTTTATGACGAGTTGAAACTTGATGCATTGCTTAAGCTTAGTCCATGCGAGATCGAACATTTGTTTTATGGGCGATATACTTATTTGACTGAAATAGTTATTGACGAGGAAAACAGCTTGGAACAAACAGTTCACATAAAAGAAAAAGAAAGCTATCTTCTCTGGAATGGTTTCGGTCAAGCTGTCGAAGCACATTACACCAAAGGGTAATTTTCTCTGCAACTCCCGATGTGTTGGAAGAACTCTGGAAAGAGAAATCCCCTTCCTAAAGTCATTGAACCCTATATACTTTAAGTGAGCACTCTAACCGTGTTCTCTTATTATCCATGGAGTTATTACAAAATGTCCGAAAAAGAAATCAAGATCAAGCCTGAAATCCGTGAACTTGCCGATAAGTTCAAAGCAGTTACGGAAATCGAAAAGGACGGTAGCAGCAATGTTACTTCCGATGTTTTCATTGACACCCTTGGTGACGGTCTTACCAAGGACATCGTCGAAGCAGTGTATGATCACCGTGACAACTGCGTGAAAGCCGGTCAACTGGCAGCCGGTGAACTGTTTGTGGACGCCATGGCCAAGAACAGCAAAATGGATCGCGGCACGGTGTCCTATGGTCTTGGCGGTAAAGACCAGCTGAACGTTATCGTTGATCGTACCCGTAGTTATCCGGGTGCTCCGGGTTCCGCCGACAGCGAACGCGTTACCAAGTTCGGTGTAGTTTCTGCTACTCTGGATGTGTCTTCCACCAATAATACGGGTGACGTCAAGAAGATCCGCACGCTGATTGCTCAGTATGGTCTGGAACATCTGAAGTAAAAAAGAACATAGTAAGAAGAGAGAGCCATTAGGCTCTCTCTTCTCTATGCTTACTTTTTTTTCACTTACGGACGAGGAATAGCCGTATTTCCAAGATCCGTTACAGTCGATTGATAACCCACTGTAGCGGCTTCCACATCCGAAGTCACCTTATCGATGATAGACGGACGCAGATACGGGTTAGCATTATCCAGCGTGATGGCATCCAGAATCTTTTGTGCAAAGACATTAGTACCAAGACCTGTTTGAGCAATACCAGTAAACTCAATCGACAGATTGAGTACTTCACTAGCAGAAGTCACATCACGCTTACCTACGATGTCACCTGTTCCCTTGGGGAACATGTTAGTGACAACCCAAGATTGAACTACCTTACGATGGGTAGGATCGGGTTCTACAAACAGTACTGAACACGAATACCAGTCTGCCAGCATGTCGTCAGGCTTTTGACCTGTCAGTGTACCAATCAGCGGATACTTGGTATCCGGGTCCATGATACCGTATTGAATCCATTGCTGGAGGAAGTTCTGAATCGGCTTACCATACTTTTCCACATAGGTGAAAACAGGTTCACTACGATCGCGCTTCGAATCCGTGACTTCATCTTGCATTTCGCCGGCGCCGCCGACGTTATGCGAATCAAGTTCAAGTTTCAAACCAGCATTCAGACCTTCAATGGTCTTCGGATGAAGTTCAATAAGACTCTTCAGAACCGACACCCACTTCTGGGGATCAGGCATGAGTTGGAAGAAACGAGGAGCTTCCAGCAGGATCGCAAAGAGATTCTTGCGAACATAAGCTTGGTTGCTCACCCATTCCGTAAGACGAGGTGCGTAACCGAATTGACCACCATAGGTCAGGTCAAGCATCGGTTGCGTTGCGTCACGGCCAAAAGCTTTTTGGCCAAGAATCGCGTCAGTGATTCTGGACATGTGAGTTCCTTTAACTGTTATTCAGAAAGAACGGTGATGAGTTTTAGCTCATCACCTTTCAAGTCTTATTGGCCGTTGCCGTTCAGATCTTCAATGCGATAAGCTTGGACATAAGTCACCATAACTGTTTTCATAGACGGCGAGAAAATCCGAATTGGCAAGGACCAAGAGAAACCACGCAACAGATCCATATCAGTGAAGCTGGCATCCGGCTGAATCACAAAGCGCTCATCAAACCGACCACGAACACTATTGGTTACGAAGTCATTAACACGTTGAGCAAATTGAGCATTGGTCAGATGTGCAGTGCCTGAGAACTCACGCCATGCGGAATGAGCAATCTTATTAAGCTGCGCAATAGCCATAGCCGTCAGATAGCTGTTCAGAACAGACGTATCGTCGTCATAAACAGTCTTCAGAGCAGGGAAGAAATAAGAACGACGGTCATAAGCCTGAACCCAGTTAAGACCCACATCCCAGTTGCGATTACGAACAGATGCCGGAACCCAAGTGATGTTGATGTCGTACATGTAGCTAACCACACTACCCGGCGCGCCATCAAAATGAGAACCGTTCTTCCAACGACCATTGGAAGCACCCATGTACTTAGCGGACTTGATCAGGATCTCAGCGGTCAGCGGAAGTTCCTTAGTAAACTGGCTGTTACGCAGCTTACCAGAACGACCTACGATCATACCGCGCATCACCGGCGTACCGAAGTAATCCGATTCAGGATACATTTGAAGACGAGTACGCAGAGCAATAGCAAGCGAATGTTCTTCACTAGCTGTGAGCGTACGGTCATTTACAGTATGCGTTCCAAGAACCACAAAGGTATCTTTACGCTGAGCGATCAGAGCCGGAATAGCCAACTTGGTTTCCAGAGGAAAACCAGAATCATAGAAAATCGATTCAACGTTAACAGCCAGTTCTTGAACAGGATCGTTCGGATCAAGATAACGAAGCAGTTCGTTTTTAACCAGAGAAGCAAACACGGTATCATTCATCGTACCGTCGGAACCACCTTGAGCAAACACATTGGTGGATTCAGCAAAACGAATGGTGTTAGTGCTGTCATTGAAAATAAAGCTATGATAAGGCGTACCTGACGGAGTATTACCCGAAATGAAATTGAACAGATGCTTATCGTTCTCATCATCGGTAAAGCCGGTGAAGCCATCAATATGCGGAATTTCTGCAGCTTGGAAAAGCTCAAGCAGCATTTCAATATTTTGATCGTAAACAACCATCTCACCAAAATCACCGTACATCTTAGGATAACGGAGATCGGTCAGATTTTGATAGCTATCGATGAAAGTATCACCGATATAAAGTTCTTTATCCGTCAGCGGATCAAAGACGTCTTTCTTAAACGTCACCATGATCTTTTGTTCAGCAAAGATCGTTTCAACGACCTTGGGAGAACTGTTTGCGTCCGGACGACGAATCACGCTGATGAAGTAAGGATAAGCTTTATACAAGCTCATCATCTTGGTCGGCATGGAAGCAACGGTATTGTTGTTCGGAGCAGACAAGCGAATACCTGCCAGATTACCGTAACTACCCTTGTTAGCAACCTTCAGTTCAAACAGCGGGAAACGCTGAGACTGAGTACTGGTAGTAGTATCTACTTGATCGCCAGGAATGATAGTCGCTTGACCGAAATTATCAGCCAGATCTTCTACAGTGCTATTAAAATCAATAACATGCTTGACTTTAAAACCAGATGTAGTGCCTACAACAATAGGTTGATTAGCAACATCCAACTTGATCGAACCGTCAACATTACGTTCATAGAGATCCACCGTGGTCGGCAAAACGTCCATGTAAACGATCAGGTTAGATTCAGGACCAGCGTCATCAGGAATGATCCGTTGGATCATGCAGGAGTTAGCTTCACCGTTTGCCAGGTTAGCAAATACGGTTGCGTGGTTAGCAAACTTACCACGTACATCAAAAGAATCGGTGCCGAAAATGTTGTCCCGTTCGTTACCAACAACGAGCGTCGGTTCGGTCGGACCCTTCTGAGTGAAGAGGTAGAATTTCGGTAGATGTTGTGGAACTGCGTCGGGTTCTCTGGGTAACAGACGCGTACTCAAGTCTTGAGTGCCGCGGTCAATCACCATCGGTGCTGCATTGACAATTTGGGTAGTCATTTTCACGAATCCTCAGTAAACGAAGGAGTAACAGATGCCTTATTTCGATGATAGTTATCACACGACTGCAGGAGCAGTCAATCATACTCACAAATTAGAAACCGCACTTAGAGAATCTTTCATTAAAGAAGGAAACTCATTTTCTACACTTAATGTTGAAAATGTCGGAGACTATAGGCCAGGTTTCATTACAGGTTATAGAGAAAGCGAATTGGAAATCCCGCTTTTTACTCATCCGATAATGATAAAAAATATTGGGAATGTGAATTATCTGATTACCGATCTTCGGTACTATATTAGAAAAAATAACGAGGTAGCCAATTTGGCTTCCTCTGATATGGTCGAACAGAACATTAAGAACCGGACCGAGTATAACTTTGCAAAGACTCGTGCAGTTTTAAATCTCGTGTGGTTAAACCACGGTGTTGATGAGATGAAAAACACGCTTAGCTTCGCTGGGACGGTATTCTCTACTTGGATCGCAGAAGCAATTAGTAAAGTCTACGCGTTGGATTATAGTGACCAACTTAAGATACAAGTTTTAGCAAGTTTCTATTACCAAAGCTTGTTTATCGATAATCGTCTCATCGACGAGGATACTCGGCAGAAAATGGCTATCCATACCATAAAAGCCACAAGAGCAGATGCCAAGTTTGTCTTTAGTATTTTTGATCAAATTGAAGCTATTGACAACATTAGTGATTTCTGTAAATATGTTCAGAAAATTACAGAAAATGTGCGTTTACAGTCTTTTAATTTTGCCATGTTATTGACGATGATTCGTAATAGCTGGTATGGAATCAATAGTAAAGAAATTGTTTCTGTTGCTTTAGAGCATCCGCCTACATGGATGGCTATTGTTTATACCGCGTTAAGTGAGAAAACTTACAAAACCAGTATGATCTATCGAATTGCTGAACGACATGGTAAAAATGGATCAAGCAATGAATTCATGAAAGCATTTACAGGATTAGTTCAAACCAGACTAACACATGTAGGCTTTGAAAGCCTGAGCGATCATCCTGCTCTGAAGGATTTCAAATAAGGATGTGTCATGGAAAACTTTTTGATCAAACATGCGATCGATAATGTTTGGTGTAATCCAGATCAAGACAATCAGTTAATTTTTAAAGCGTTTCGATTAACGAAATTCTTAGGGGAATTAAATCGATTTAAATTAATGAATAGACAGGTAGAACTTCCTTCTCAAGGAAAGTTCTACCATGTTTATCAGATTGGTCAACTTGATCCTAAGGTCATGGGTTTATTTTCTAAAAATCCAGATTGGGTTAAAGAAAGCTGGACATCTTTCAAAGATGTTTCTAATACTTTAAAATTAATAGTTTCTATCTATACCGCCAAAGGAGTAACACTTCCTTTGTTTAAAAGTTATTACATGTTCACTAAAGAACGTGATTTGATCTTTGCTATAGAGATCGATAGCCGTATAAAAGTAGATCTGGATTTTGAAGATGTGTATTTTAGATTTTATACCAATGCGTATTATCAGTCTGCACGATCTGATGCTAACGATGATTACATTTATGTTCAGGAACAAGTTGTAGTAGATACCGCCGAGATCCTGACTTTACAACAGACTTATCTAACTTATAGTCAAAAGCCTGGATATACCTATGTATTTAAAAACGGTTATCTAGTTAATAAGGTTGATTTATTCACCATACAACCTAATGACATTGTTGAACTCATTTACGATAGCAGTGTTAAAAGTTTAGCGGAATTTAAGATTTCTGATCTGCTGACTTTTAACAGTGAGTTAGATGACAAATATAAATATCTGTTACATCCTATTAAAAACCAAGAAGCTGTCATCAATTATCAGGATGACATAGATATCTTTATTAGTTATAAAGATATCGGTCTTCGTACAAAAGGTTTTTATTATCATCGTAATAACCTTGATAGCCACCGTATGGTCACACATCGTGACTATAGCGTTGTACCGGATTATGTTGAATATATCGGTAGTAGTCTCATTGAAGCTTTAGGACTTTCTGTCGATATCAGAGATTTATATATTCAAGTTATCATCAAAAAATCAGGCTACGATCGTCCTTTGATCTATGATAATAATCGAATCTTTGAACTCTATAAGCTTGACGATGAGAAAATCATTCAAGCCATGGTTGGTTTAAATGCGACAGTTAATGAATGGAAAGCTGAAACTTTAGAAAATTCTGCCTACACAGCTTTAATGCGGGATGATTTTACTGGAGTTACAATTGAAGATATTCAATCTGCTTATGGATATAACGGTTTAAGTAAAGTTGTAGGTAATACACCTATGAGAACTTATAACCGAGGTTTATTGAAACAAGTCGATGTTCCCGTAGGTCTTTATGAAAATAGTACAGCCTATGAGTATGATGAATCAGGAAAACTATTAGGCTGGTATCATCATCTAAGCGGTTCTGATTACGAATGCAGTAATAATACTACTGAATATGTAGAGATGATTTCAGGTAAAGGTTCTCATCGTCCTGAAGTTGTCTACGGAATCGATCAGATTGATTTACCAATTATTAATAACTATCGTGTTTATATGACTTTTGTTTCTGGGAACGTCATCAGTCCAAATTGGGCTGACATCACAGGAACTGATCTTTATCGTGTTGAGAATAATAAACTGATTTGGAATGGTCACTATACAGGTCATTACTTAATGATTCGCAGCGATAAAACATTCTTGGCTTATGATCTTGAATTGGATCATGTTGCTGGAACTTATTATTTTACATTAAGTGAAGAAGTTGTAAGTGATTTAAGAAATGGAGAACAAGTACTCCAGTTTCCTTTGGGAGAACTAGACATCTTCTTGAATGATCGATCAGCCATCAAAGGTTTGGATTATATTGTTAAATTTCCTAAGATCTATATTGTCAATAAGACTTTCTTGAAACAGCCTGTTATTTCTGAAAAATTAAAAGTCCATGTACGGTTCACAGGTTTCTGTAATCGTGAATTGGAAATGGAAGAGATAGACGATTACGGTTTTATCGAACATGGATTTCTATCCAATAACCACCGTTACGATATTCGAGATGATAAGGTCTTACGAATTACTGTAAATGGTCAATTTAAAGATCGCTGGGATCTTCAGTTCTCTGAAGAACATGACGGAATCAGTATCGTCAATAGTCTTAACGGACAACCTTATCAGATCAAAGATATCATTGTTCCTTTAAAACAATTGGTCAATGAAAATACCTATAGCCTTAGAGACAAAGCTCTGTTGATTGACAAGCATGTCTCGGACTATATGACTATCAAGTTACCTCAACCTGATCGGAATGCAGTCAGTAGTATCTATCAAAGATATGTTTTAGTTAGTCCGTTCTTTTGTCATTTAATCTTTGACATGGCGACAGGACAGTTTAATAGTGAACGATTACTTCAAAATCTTTCAGACGGTGAGCTGATAGAGATCTGTCAACCTTATGAGTTCTTATTAGATTTTGATCCTGTTAATGAAATTCATAGAATTGACATGAACTATGTTGACATTCACCCTCATTCTCTAAATACTGTTATACCGCTCACGATCTATCAATATCGATTCCTGTTAAGAGTTGTCAAAATATATGGCAATGATCGAATTGATATTGCTTCCTTTGTTTCGATTAACCAGGAGTAAGTAGATGCCTAATAACACATTAGGATTGATGGGAACAGATGGGATTGTTCCTATCTATAACCCAGAAGGAAGATGGTGCTATTGGAGCATCAAGGAACTCTGGACCGGAGAAACAGGCGCCAATCGCTTCGTCCCCAAGGTATTTGATTACGTGATTGATCCTGAGACATTCACGACCTGGATCGTTGATCATCTTGATCCAGTGACTTTGATTCCGACACTTCGAGAGATTCGTCCGGCTAATATGAGTTTTAGCCTGAGTGAAAGCGATGTTCTTTTTGGCGTTGGTCCAGGAACACAGTCGGACACATATCGGGTTTATATCGATCAGTCTGTTACACCGCATATCTTAGCGGTAGATATTCGCTTGAGGGTCGCAGGTTCCATGGCAAGTTATGCCAAGATCTTCAAGGGAAGTGATTTAAGTGATTCCGGTCAAGTCATCTCTAAGGTCTATGACAGCAATGGTAATTATATCTCTCAGTCTATTCCTTTGGAATTAGTTGCTGAAGATAACCATGTCAATTATTCCATCAAGTCTATTAAAGTCTGTCATACTACTGAAGAACTGGTAGACGGTGAAATCGTTACTGCAGTTATTTATAGTGATACTGGTCATGTTGTCTCCAAAAGACAACTTCTAGTTGAGAACACTTCGTTCATTCGTTCGACAAATGCGAGCCAGAAGTATGTATCTCACATCAGTCTTGAGTGTCCGTTCTTGTCTCAGTCTCTAGACAATACCATTGAATTCCCCTTGAATGTTCCGCTTAATGCTTTGAACATGATGGGCGTTGTTCATTATTCAGATGGCTCGACATTGAAACTTCCTGTTAACGGAAGTAAGTTCACAATGCATGGTGTTGACCAATACGTATCTAGTATCGTTGGTCAAAGAGTCGATCTTGTGTTGTCTTATGCTCTGTCTGACAATGAAGTAGCTTATGCAAATACTAACGTCAATGGTCGCTATGTTACTGAAGCTTATTTCCTGTTGACAACTAATCCCAATAATAGTTATTCGGTAAAGTTGTTTGGCTATCCATATTTCATCGATGAGAATAATGGATACCAAATGCGCTGGTGGATGTTTAACCTCGATCGAAATATTTCTTTTGAAGTTACTCCTTTTGTTCGCTTCTCTGAGAATACCGGTCCTTATGATCCTAAGGGTTATGGATATCTTCAAAGAAAGAGCGTTAATCTTAATCTGAGAGATGTTTCAGCGGCATTTAAACCTTTTATCCATACGCAGTTGGTGGATATTGTTTTGAATGGACCGCCTACTGTAGATAATAATGCTTGGAATGTATCTCACGAATCCATTTCAACCAGAACTGCATACGGGATTGGTTTGTTTGCTAAGAAGATCGGTAATAACCAACTGAATTTAAGTTCAGGTATAACCGACTTTCTAGAATGGAAAGAACGTTTCTATAAACAGACTTACCCTCTGGTTAATAATCGGACTGAATTGGTTCCGCCTAATCCGACACATTTCATCATCAACTATGAAGGTATTGATACCGAGTATGAGATGGATGATTGGAATAAAGATCTCAACGCTGCTTCTGCTGTACTGATTTATAAAACTGTTTCTGTTAAGTTTATAAAGAGAACTTCTACTGGTGATATTCAATTAGCCATTGCAGCGGTTGTAATCAAGCCTTAAAGCCATAGAGAGGAAGAGCCTAGGCTCTTCCTCTCTTGTGGTCTAAAAACTTCTTATACGCTGTTTTAAACGCTTCTCTTCTTGGATAGATTTCATGAGTTCATCCACAGATAGAATCTGTCTTTGGGATTCAGGAATCTCATTCAATATTCTTCGAAGATCCATTTCCAATCTTCTACTTACATACTCGTTAGATTCTTTTTTGATCTGAGTAACCAGAGCATCAATTTTATCCTTGAGATAATTAGTCTTTTGAATCTGATAAAGTTTCTGAGGATCGTTAGCTTCTTGATGCATACGGTTCTCACAAAGAATATCTTTACTATTAATACCATAGAACTGAAGGTATTTACCTTTGGTCATTAGCCAGTTAGACAACAGCCAAGCAATAACCGAGTCATCATGTCCGCCTTCATCATGGTCAATCCGACCGTTACGCGTAACCAAACTCAGAATCTGATCGATAATCTTCTTATCTTTGATAACATCGCAAAGCGTCTTAACCGCTTGAATAAGAGTTGTGCTATACAATTCAGAACGACTCGTTAACCCTGTCCCTGAAGTTGCAAAGCCGAAATATTTCTTGAACTTGGTATAGATCTCACGATCTCTGAAGTTCATGGGTTTTTCAATCTCTTTAAATCGTTCAGGATATTCATCTTTCTCCTGAACAACTTTATTATAAATCCGTGTAAAAGGATCAATCCCTAAAGGAGGAAGCATCACCAACAGGTAATCAATGATCATCGCTCCTGTCGACCTTCGTTCAATAATCAAAACAAAGTTAGGAATCGTAACAAACCAATCACACAACCATTGACAGAAAACGATCAGGTTAGTTTCATTATAACTACCAGCTGCAATAACTTCACCTGTCTTGATACTTTGAAAATCTAAAGCAATCTCATCCTGACCAACTGCTTCACTAGTATCCATACCCATGATAAAGAAATCATTCCTTAAACGACTTTGAATCTGTTGTTCAGGAATATACCAACGAGTGATATAGGGATATTTCTTACCTATCTCAGAATAGTAATCCGATACTTCGGAATCTCGAATTCGCTTAGCGATATCAACCGGAATAGGGTTAGTTTGACCACCGGATGTCCAGCGATTGAAATAGTCGCGATCTGCGTCTTCACCTGTAGCGCCAACTTCACGAATAGTTCTGTAAAGCCACTCATCGGTATAACCCAATTGCCGGTGATTGAATGTACAATTAACACGAAGATCTCCCTCTGGAGAATTTCGTTTAATGACTTCTTCTAGTTCCTCATGATCTTTACAGTCAAATAACTTCTCGGTAAAGATCATGGAGTTCATCAAGAGATTAAAAGTAAATTTTCCATCTCTGTCGTCTTTCTTACCCGCTGTTGTCGTGAGGATATTACCGTAAGGTTCTCCTTTACGCTCAGCATTTTCTCTTGCAGCTGTTGTTGCGGCAAATGCTGCTGGTAAGGAAATAGCAATATTAAAGAAGAAAGACGCTTCATCGACTTGCATCACCTGAGAAGTCAAACCCCGTCCTACGTTAAGAGCCAGCTTGGGAGAACGATTAGGAAGATGACCACGGTAGCGATTACCCAAAGCTTTTACAGTAAGTTCTTCTGTATTACCGACATCTGCTTTGGTTCTCATTCTTAAATAGAACGGAAGCTCCAATTCAATGTTCTTCAATCTCGTTAAGTTAGCCGTTCTTAGCGTATCGTCTTTAGTTAAGAGATTGATTTGAGCATTAGTACAAGCAATATCCATGAGGTAGATCATTAATTCATCGACAGATAAAGATTTACCTGTTTGACGAATTTGAACCAAGATAACCGTTATATGGTTAAAGAATAACCAGAACAAAGACACGTTACCTCTATTTGCTCTGAACAAGATCGGATCATCAAATGTTCCACCGGGAACTCTTGCGATCTCTCGTATATAGTAAAAGAAGTTATTCTTACACTCCATGGCCACCATGGCCATTTCTTCAAAAGAAAGATGAGGGTCAAAAGGATCAATCTTCTTTAACTCTGGGTTATGTAATTGTAGAGGGAAATAAGCATTCTTAATCCCCATTTCTTTAAGAAGACCTACATATCTTACAAAAGAACGATTCTTTGTTTCTGTATCGATAATTAGATCAGGGTATTCCTGATAGTCTTCTAGAAAAAGTGCAGTCATAGTTGTACCTCATGCAGAAGGAGATCCCTGAGAGCACTTAAGCTCTCAGGGATCTGTCTTGGTTCTTTTTATTTCACGATGGATATAATCCAAATAAGCATTCAAAATCACACGTGTTAAAACTTTTTCTTCTTTAAGTAGAAAAGGATGAAAATGAAACAACAATCTCATTCCATTAAATCGAGTCAAACTACTCGGAAATGCTTGGTCAAATGCTAATTCAATCAAATAACCTGAACGCTTGATTCTTTGATGTTTTCCTAATCGATATCTATAGTACAGAGAATCGGCTCGAAAGATCTGAAACTCAATATGTTTTCCAGCGTGAGTTTCGAATAAAGCTTTCTTGATAAAAGTATGTTCAGGTTCGGCTGTCGTTCT
>Ga0116176_10003150_pt1 | contig 12280 bp, 14 predicted proteins | sample AD_STIC08_MetaG_FD_89803 | JGI IMG/M metagenome (GOLD analysis project Ga0116176, IMG submission 89803) | Active sludge microbial communities of municipal wastewater-treating anaerobic digesters from USA - AD_STIC08_MetaG | ecosystem: Engineered > Bioreactor > Anaerobic > Digestate | place: USA... | reverse complement strand
GACCTTTGCAAGGTTGAGGTAGTCGGTTCGACCCCGACATGCTCCACGATGCCCTTAAGTGGGCAGGTTCAGGACAGTGAGTAGTTGTTCGAAAGAACGCGCGAGCTACTTCTCCGCCACCTCTGCATTTGAGGTAACCGAGATCTTGTAGAAGATTGTCGGCTAATCCAGATTGAAGCGAACATATTGTTCGATTGCCATATCTGGAACGCTAGGACAATCTTAAAGATCTTGATTTTAAGTGCCGAGATGGGGGAAGTCCCGGTAACGGGGCTATTGCTCGCACTACGGCTTACTTCCACTTTTGCCATGTTCCCTTAGCGGCCGATAGGACCTGCCTTGTAAGCAGGAGGAGTAATCCCACGCAGGTTCGAATCCTGCACATGGCTGATGAATTGAATCTCCACCGATCTATGCACTAACTGATGGTGGAGGATCAAATATGATTTGCGAGAACTGTGGTAAGGAATTCACAGAGGACTGGAGAAAGGATTCGGCACAAAGAAAGAAGCCTCCGAGATTCTGTTGTCGAGCTTGTTCATCAAGTGTAGGACATAGAATACATACAAAGGAGTACTTTTGTTTAAGCTGTGGAGCTTCTTTAGGTGTAGGTTACCGAGCACAAGTAAACAAATATTGTAATAATACTTGTCAACAACAATATCAACAAAAGCAACTTTTAGAAAGCTGGCTCTCTACGGGTAAGATGAACGGGTATACTGGCGGTACTTGGGGAAATGCTCCAGCAGCTAAGTACGTGCGAGATTACATAGCTATACAGCAAAATCGATGTTGCGCAATCTGTCACGGTGAAGCAATACATAATGACAAGCCTTTGAAGTTCATTCTTGACCATATCGACGGTGACTGTACAAACAATGCTCCGGACAACTTAAGACTAATTTGTCCTAATTGCGATTCACAAACCGATACATTCAAGGCTCGCAATAAAGGTAACGGTAGAAAAAGTAAAGGCTTCCGTACTGCTGAAGACTAACTGTATGAGGATAGGATCAAAATGTTAAATATCATTACAGAGATACTATCTTGGTTTGATTCCGTCTTCCCTAGAGGAGAGGACTTTATTACAACCTTAGCTGCTGTAGCTTTACTATTTGCAGCTTTTGAATTTTTTAAGCAATACCAAACTATTCCGCAACGTAAGACTGCTCTTATTCTTGCTATCTTTTTCTTATTTGATGGTATAGATTATGGAGTTTTCACTTTACAAGATACCTTAGGATCGTTAGCTGATCTTCTTGGTATAGTTTGTGACGCTGGTGTAGCTGTCACATCTATCATATTTGTATTCCGTCGTAAAGACAATGTACGACACGAAGACCAAGATCTTTAATTATTATGAGCTTAATCTCCCTTAATATAGGGCAGTAAAGGAGGACTCAATGTCCAAGTTCGCAAGTGCATCCAACACCAAGGCTCGCTCTCCGAAGCCAGCCGTAACCAAGGCTCCTGTCCGTATCGTGAAGAACGCTGCAGGCGGAAATGCGTACGCGCAGTCCCCGAAGCTCGAGCTCGTTTCGTACATCCTGTCTAACATGCTCTCCGGAGACATGTACCGCAACGGTGACGAGGTTCTCAACAAGATTCGTGGTCTAGTTACTACGATCGAGGACAAGGAGTTCGTCGCAAAGGCCGCTCTTTACGCTCGTAATGAGTTTGGTATGCGATCTACCTCTCACGTACTCGCAGGCGAGATGGCTAACATAATGCCACGTCCGGCACTCCTTGGGGCCGTGATTTCTACAACGCTATTATCTATCGTGTCGACGACATGATGGAGATCCTGGGCTACTACCTGGAGAAGAACCAGGGTAAGCCTCTTCCGAACGCTCTCAAGGCGGGCTTTGCCGAGGCTTTTAAGCGTTTCGACGCTTACCAGCTCGCAAAGTACAAGGGGGACACTCGTGCAGTCAAGCTCGTTGACGTCGTTCGCCTCGTGCGCCCGAAGCCAACTACGAAGAACGCCGATGCTCTCGCCAAGCTCCTGAAGGGAGAGCTCAAGAACACGCAGACCTGGGAGGCTAAGATCTCCGCCGCGGGCCATATCAAGAATGAGAAGGAGCAGTCCGCCGCTCGTAACGAGGCCTGGGCAGACCTCCTCAAGGAGAACAAGCTCGGCTATCTCGCTCTCGTTCGTAACCTGACGAACATCGCAAAGGATGCGGATGATGCAACCTTCGAGCTCGCGCTTAAGGCCCTCGTCAACGCCGATGCAATCAAGAAGAGCCTGATCTTCCCGTTCCAGCTGTATACGGCTTACCGAGAGGTAGAGTCGAACGGTCGTATCGGTAAGGCAGGGCGAATCGCAAAGATCATGGATCACCTTTCCCAGGCCCTTGACCTCTCCTGTGCTAACGTACCAGAGATGCCAGGCAAGACCTTGGTCGCGATCGATATCTCTGGCTCCATGGATGCTGGTGTCGCGAACATGAACTCGACGAACTGTGTTACCCTGGCTACGCTCTTCGGAGTCATCCTCGCTAAGGCGAACGATGCAGATGTAATTCAGTTCCAGACGAGCGCAAAGTTCGTTCCAGTTCTCAAGTCTCGCTCCACTCTTGACACCGTCAAGATGCTTGCACGCACGAGCGGTGGTACGAACTTCGAGTCAATTTTCAAGCTGATCAATAGCGAGGGAAAGAAGTACGACCGTATCTTCATTCTCTCCGACATGCAGGCTTGGATCCAGACCGACTGGGCTCCAGCAACGATGCTCTCTCGCTACCGCTCGACGGTAGGAGCAGATCCGTTCATCTACTCGTTCGACCTTACGGGCAACGATACGATGCAGTTCAAGGAGGCCGATCCAAAGGTTATCCCGCTCGCGGGATTCTCTGAGAAGATCTTCGACATCATGAAGGTCGCGGAGCAGGACAAGAATGCTCTAGTCAACGCCATCGAGGCGTACCCAATCCAGGTTGTTCGAAAGAGCAAGAAGGACTAAGGACTAACTAAGTACCGAATACGAAAGAGGGGGCTTCGGCTCCCTCTTCCTTTATTCCATCAAATACAGGAAGGGATGGACATGAAGATTAAACTATTAGCCTTGATACTCGTAGCGAGTTTCGGGAGTAGCTTATTTGCTGATCCGCTTTTTCCTACCACGACTCTACGAGTTGTCGTAGATTACAACTACCCGCCTTATGCATTCTTAGACAACGAGGGAAAACTAGTAGGAATAATAGCAGATCAGTGGAAGGCTTGGTCCGAGGAGACTGGCATCCGTGTTGATTTACAAGGTATGCCCTGGTCTGATGCTATATCAGTATTTGAAGCTGGCGAAGCCGATGTATTAGATACTACATTTAGGACTCCAGCTAGAGAGAAGAAGTATCTCTTCACACGGCCGTACGCCGATATCCCGGTGCCTGTGTACATACATAAATCTATTTCAGGAATATCTTCTATAAAGGACTTAGTTGGATTCCGCGTGGGTGTAAAAGCGGGGGATGCTTCTATTGAAGCCTTCTATAGAGAAGGGATAACGGATTTACAAGCTTTCCCTAACTATGCCGATATCGTTGAAGCAGCTAAAAACTTAGAAATTCGTATATTCTGCGTCGATGGTCCTCCAGCAGACTACCTGCTATACAAGATGCAAATAGAGAAGGATTTTCGAACTGCCTTCGTCTTAAACCGGGGGCAGTTCCACAGAGCTGTTCTTCGAACAAACCCAGGGCTTCTTCGAATAGTAGACACGGGGTTCGCCCAAATAGATAAAGAGACCCTCGAAAGTATAGATCGTAAGTGGCTTGGAATAGAGATTCTAAAAAAAGTAGATTTTCGAATTGTTGGGATTGTAGCAGCTATCGTTGTAGTAATTGTTACTATACTTTTTTTAGGTGTGTTTCTTCTTCGACGGCGAGTGTATCAGGCGACTGAAGAACTTCAAAAGACTGCGCTTGCTCTCCGTATAGAAAAATCTCAATTTCTTCGAGCCGAGCAGCTCGCTGGAATTGGTAACTGGTCTCTAGATTTGAAAGTTATGCTTATCCGAGGATCATCTGGTGCTCAGGTAATCTACGGAGTAGAAGATCGCCCTCTCACCCTTGAAGATGTGCAGTCCTGTAGACTACCGGAATATAAGGACCTGGGAAATACGGCTTTGCAAAATCTTATTACGGGCACAGCTCCTTATAGTATTGAATTCAAAATTAAGCGCGTAAATGATCAAGAGATTCGCACGATTCGGTCTGCTGCTGAGTTCGATAGAGATAAGGGAATAGTGTTTGGTGTAATCCAGGATATAACTGACCAGCGAGAAGTTGAAAGTGCGCTACGAAAGAGTATCGCAGAAAAGGAAATGCTTCTACGGGAAGTTCATCATCGTGTGAAGAATAATCTTCAGGTGATAACAAGCATCCTAAATCTAGAACAGGATCAGTTCTCAACAGAGATGTCCCAGATCTTTGAGGATACTCAGGCTCGTATCCGCTCCATGGCCCTAGTGCATGAGCATCTATATCGGTCAACATCTCTATCGCAAATAAGTCTTCCAGAATATATTCGAGACGTTGCTAACGCCGCGATGGAGATTTACTATAAAGAGAACATCACGCTCAACATGGATATTGCTTCTTTTGAAGTCAGCATAGACACAGCCACCCCGTTAGGCTTATTTACGATGGAGGCTATTACAAACGCGATACGGCACGGTATCAATGGACATGCATCTGGTACAATATCTATTCAAGTTGTACTTGAAGATCGCCCAGGATACGCTAAGCTTATCATCAAAGATTCTGGTCAAGGATTTAATGAAGCTACAGACAAAGCCGGTCTCGGATCGAGGTTGATGGAAGCATTGGCGTCTCAGCTCCGAGGAACTCTACGAAAGTACAACGATCAGGGAGCAGTAGTTGAGCTTGTATTCCGAGCAGACCCGATAACCCCGACTAACTAATGCAGCAGAGGTATACGATGTCAACCAATCTATCTTCGTTTTTTGAGCAAGTATTCAATGAGGCTACCGCTCTAGAAGTATATCAGCAGACTCATGCCGGAAAGCTTCCTATGGGAGTCTTCCTAGGACTTCTCAAGCTTGATCCTACAGCTATTGTAGCTGAGGGTGAAAATGAAGAAGTTGCTCTAAATGGATCCAAGAAGGGCGCCTATACGGACTGGCTCGTTCGGCAGTATAAAGCTGCTGGAGAAGGGGCACAGGCTCGTTTTCTCACCGAAGACGCAGCGCAGATCCGTAAGTACCTAGAAGTATATAAGGCATTGACAACGAACAAGGAAGGCGTCGCAAAGCTTCAACGCTCGGTAGAGCAGCAGGGCCTGCAGATTGCCAATATCAAGGATCTTAATGAATTTAAGCTCGCTTCCCTTGCACAAGTTCTTACTCCTTTCATGAAGGAGAGTTCAGAGGACCTAGCCGTCAGAGAAGAGAATAAGATCACAGTTGTCTACAATGATCCTGTTTGGCAAGTTGTCATACCCCTCACTCACGCTGCTTCTCGAAAGTTTGGAACCGGGACACACTGGTGCACCGCTACGAGCAGCTCCAGCTACTTCAACAACTATTCAAAGCAGGGTCCGCTCTTCATCATTAGAGCTAAGCAAATTCAGGGGAACGATTGTAGGTGGCAGTATCATAAACAATCTTCTCAGTTTATGGATTGGAGAGATTATTCAATCTCAATTCGTAGATTCCTTTTAACATTCCTACCTAGGTGGCCAGCTGAAACTACAGCTATGGCTAACGCTATTAAGGTAGCCGCCGGTTCTTCTGGTTGGGATCCTGAGCGATTCCAAAAAGATGCAGCTAAGGAGATTGAGAAAATCAAAAAGGCTATTGCAGACGTCGGCAACGACGTCGACGAGGCCGTAGTTAACAAATCTCCGATCCTTATTTACGCCATTGCAAGGAACAACATAGACCTCCTCGATATGCTATTAACCCAGTACCACGCTGACCCCGTCGTCTACGATGCTAAGGGAAATAGCGCGCTATCTCTGGCGATCTCTGCCGGGCTAACAGATGCAGTAAAGATGCTTCTGCAAGCGGGATCTCCAGAGATGATGCTCTCTCAACGCGGAGTAGATGGTAATACGCCAATTCATGAGATTGCGCAGTCCTTAAACCTGCCGCTACTTAACAGCGTTCTCGAAAGACTATCAACTCCTCAGCTTCGGTTAACATATCTTAATACAAGAAATAACTATCGACAGACTCCGTTAATGCGAGCTATCAATAATAATGATGCTAATGAGAATGAAGTCCTTGAAGTTGTTAAATTGATAGTAGAAGCAATGGAGGCGGGAGTTCAGGGAGCTACTGCTACGCAGCTCGCAGAGACCGTTAGACGATTTATTGAAGATGATACTGCAGAAGACCTAGTAGAGAAGCCGGCTAGACATATTCTCGATCTTCGGGACCTTAGCGGGTATACTGCAGCGGTGTACGCTCTTCGCCGAGGCTTTATTCGAGTGTACGAGTACCTAACTCAGCACGGATCTGATATTAACGCAGCGCGTCGAGAAGCCGTTACTAAGGCCTTTGAAAACTTTGATAGTAACGAACTTCGAGGATTTATATCTACCGGAGTTATTTTTACTGCTGACATCTTCAAGACTATTCCAGTAACAATAAGCTTTTTGGAAAAGCTTTCGCAAATTGACGCTGGAGATCAGTACGAGGATGACGACGATCCTAGCGATACTGGCACTACTCCGGAGGTACTAGCCAATAAGACTGTACAGGCCTTTGATTACTTTATGAAGCTAGCTAGGGAATCTCCAGCTGCAAATGCTAAGAGATCCGCAAATGTTCACTTTCATATTCCAACCGGTCCTGGAGCTGGATCGTACGGTCTCGGAGTACGGGACTCCCTAGCACACCAGCTGGGAGATTGTATGGAAAATGCCGTTCAACGGGGCAATCTTCCACTTGTCAAGTATCTTCATGAGACCTGGCAGGTAAGCTTCCAGCCTTGCGGGGATGCTGCAGGTATTATCGGGGATCGCTCGGTACGAAGTGACCATCAGCGAGATGGGTACTACCTTCTTGTAAGTAAAAGCGGTCGACTAGGTTTCAAACAGCTTTCTTTTTCAGTAATCAAGGCTATGCTAGATTACTTCGATTCGCATGGTGGCGACATGCAAAGGATGTTCAAGTATTACTCTGATAAAGATAATGCAAGAGAGTTCTTTAGCGACATCGATGATAAGGAGCTTCTGATATACCTTCTAGAGAGAGCTGAGAAGTTGTCCCCGGCTATGCTTAAAGGAATCTTCTCAGGAAAGCCCCTGCATAAGATTCTAAGGTTCTTTTGGCACGAGATCTATAATCCAAATCAGCCACTCTACAAGGATGAACGAATACTAGACCACTCTTTCGAAGATACCGGGGAGAAAATGAAGTTAGCGGTTCCAGAGGCTAACATTCCTGAGATTCTTGCTCAGTATTTGCCGTTAATGGAGCTAGCTATTAAAGCTAACCCAAAGTGCATAACTGCCGAAGGCGACTTTATTAGCTATAGGGATCGTCCAATCCTGGCGCAGTGCGTAGCTCATTTCCGCCCTGTTCGACCAGATCTTCTAGAATGGCTTCTTGCACATGGCGCAAAGCCTGATGCTGCAGTAGATCATGAAGGATCTATTTACGGTACTGTTTTTGAAAGGTTTGCTGATATTATGGATAATAGGATCGACGCCCTCTCAATGGCTCAAGTTGTAGAGGTAACAAAAGAGTACCGCGGGTACTTTATCCTTTTGAAAAAGCTCATTAAGCGCTATCCGATGCTTTACAACCTCAAGATAGAAGAAAGCGGGTATAGAGGAGAAGACGTAACTCTCTTGGATAAGATGTTGAGAAAGGCCCGAGATAACGTAAAGCTCGCACGAAATTCAGAGTACATGGCTTGGATACGAGAAGTGCGCGACGATGGCGGAAAGCTTCTCACCGAGTTGCGAGCAGAAGCTCGAGCCGCGAAGCAACAAGCTAAAGCTCCGGTCGATGCAACTACGAAGCCGAAGAAACCGACTCTTACCCCTTACGAGAAGATACAACGAGATATTGAAGAGCGCGCCCGGCGCTACGATGATGAAGATGAGGAACTCTAAGATCTAAACTATGCTTGCATAACTTTTGAAGAAGTAGAGGGCCCAAGAGGGCCCTCTTATATTAAACTTAGATTTTTATTAAGGAGAATCTATATGGCTGAGAATGAGACTGTTACTCCCGCGGCTGCTCCGACTACCGCAACGAATCAGAAGCCGGTAAAGCTCGTCTGTCCGAAGCACGGAGATGTGACTACGTCTGCTCTGTACATGACCTTCAAGAATGGAGAGAAGGTGGATCAGTTCCTATACTGCCTCCCCTGCCTCAACGAGGTTCTGCTCTCGCTCCAGAAGGAAGGTGCGATCCAACAGCTGCAGGTGATCGTCGAGGACCCGAACGCTGCTCCTGTTACTGACCCAGCTCCCGCTGACGCTCCCGCCGAGGCTCCGAAGGCATGAGAATAATCGACCAGTCCCATGAGATCAAGCTGATTGTACCATTTGAGGCGCAACTTGATCTCATTGAGGACTGTGGCCGAGTAGCCTACGCTTCCGAGGATAAAATAACGGAAGGGTCAGCCAAGCAGTTTGCTAGGATGATTGTAGGTAAGAACCACGGCGCAGTCCTCGAACACTCTATGCTTACGGTTATGTTTACTACCGATCGTGGCGTAAGCCACGAGTTAGTTCGTCACCGTTTGGCATCGTTTACCCAAGAGAGCACTCGGTACTGTAACTACAGTAAAGATAAGTTCGCAGGTCAAGTTACGTTTATTCGCCCAATATGGGTATCGGATAAGGTACTTAATCGCGAAGCGCTTACCTCAGAAGACCTCTCTCCACAAGACCTCATCTGGCTGACACAGATGTCTAAAGCAGAAGAGGCTTACCTTAGCCTCCTAGGAATAGGTTGGACAGCTCAACAGGCTCGCTCAGTGCTTCCTAACTCTCTGAAAACGAAGATCGCTATGACAGCTAACTTTCGAGAATGGAAGCATATCTTCCAGCTTCGCGCTATCGAAAGGGCCGCGCACCCTCAAATGCGCGACTTGATGATTCCGCTGTACCAGCAGTGTCGTCAATTATGTCCAGAACTATTTGATTTAGGAGACCCAGAATGAATGTGAGTACCGGAAAGTTTGGAGACGCTGATCCTGAGATAGCGAAGATTACAGCTACAGTCACTCCTCAGCTAGAGTTCGATAAACTGGCTATGCAGGTAAACAGGCTAGGTCTAGACCGGTTGTATATGATTCTAACTGGCTCGTCCTAGAGTGTTTGGTAAACGAAGTTGCAAAGCTTCGCGAAGAGGTCCGATCATTAACAGCTGCCAAGCAGGAAGTCAAGAACTAGACTTTTCAAGAGGCATCTCGATATAAATATTGAGAGTAGGTGTAATGCAGCATGCATACAGAAAATGATTCAACCGCTTTTGTATCGGAGTTGCCACCCTCACGCTTGAAGATACGAAAAAAGAAACGAGAAGCACTCTGTACATACCATGCTAGAATCCAGCGAGCCTTAGCTGAGCTAGAATGTTGTATGCAGCGAGAGGATAAGGACGCAGGCAAAGACGCTGTTGCGGCTCTACGCCGAGCCCAAGATGCCGTGGAAGCGGCTTTTCCAGCAGGGCAAGCGATGGAAGATAGACTTCGAGAGTATCGAACCGCTATCGAACATCTAGGATTTGTTCGTAAGAAACCTAGGAAATAGGAGATATCTCGAGCGCTGTACTTATTATAGGACAGCGCAGGAGGTAGTAGCGATGAACGACAGACTTGATGAAATTATGCAGTATGCTGCCGCTCTCGGTATTCAGGTAGCTGAAGATGATCTGGAAGCAGACTTCGACACTATCGCAGATACCGTAAGTGATACCTTCTGGGATGAAGTTTTTCACAATGGTGACTATGAGCAGGCCTATGACGCTGCAGACGATACACTCGGTGAAGCTCTCGAAAATCTTTCCTATATCTCTGAACACCTGGCTGAAGACGGTTGGGATGAATCAGACGACTATGATGCATTCCGAGAACTCGTAACTGAGGAAGTCTTCGAACGAGCAGACATTCCAGCCGATGAAGATGAGTTGAGCGAACGAATGCAGAAGATCGAGATTTAGAAGATAGCGAATTCGAAGAAGACGAAAATATGTAGCCGGGGCTAGTCCCCGGCATAATCCGGGGATATAGCTCTAATGGTTAGAGCAGGTGGCTGTTAACCACTTGGTTGTAGGTTCAAGTCCTGCTATCCCCGCTATTCACGGCCCATTAGATTAAAAGTAGATCGCTGCTCTTTCAAGGCAGAAACGTCGGGGCAGTACCGACATGGGCTATCAGGACAATGCGGGTAAAGTAAGCCGGTTGCATACACCACTCTGATAAAGTGGTCTAGACTGTTCGACTCAGTATACCCGCAAATCAGACTCTTGCTCTAACTGACACTAACTAAGTATGAAATGTCAGTACTGTCAAAAAGAATGTAAAAATAATCTGAACAGCTTGAAAAATCATGAGCGGCTGTGTCGAGAAAACCCAAGTCGGCAGGCAAGCAATCTTCAAAGCTTTTTTGAAAAAGGGCATTCTGGGGTTAATCAGTATACAAAGGCTGAAAAACTTCATAAAGCTAAACCAACTTATCCTAAGAGATCACTTGCTCCCCGTACTAAAGAGTATAAACAAGCACAGTCTCTAAGACTCAAGCAAGCTCGATTAGAAGGAAAAGATGTTGGCGGTATTCGTCATGGAGCAGGACGAGGTAGAAAAGGTTACTATAATGGAATCTGGTGTGACAGTACTTGGGAATTAGCTTTTGTGGTCTGGTGCATCGATCATAAAAAAGATATTAAAAGAAATACGCGATACTTTATGTATTCATACAATACAGAAGTTCACAAGTATTTTCCGGATTTCGTAGTAGACGGTAAGCTAGTAGAAATTAAAGCATACGTGAATGAACAAGCTAAAACAAAGTTGCAGCAATGCTCAGAACCTATTGATTTGATAACTTATGGAACAATAGAGCCATATTTGGAGTATGCTCGACAAAAGTGTGGCTCTTCGGATCTGACACAGCTATATAACTAATTGATTAGGAGACACACCAATGTGGGATTCAGAACGTCATGCTGATCAAATTGATGCCTTTCTTGAAGGGTTACCAGACGAGTTCGTAACAATCAATAACGGATCCTTTCACGAATACGACTGGTCTCTTGAGCATCATTTTGAAGCGTACAAGTACAATCCTAAAGGTTACGATGATCGCGCCAGATGGGCAGATTACGGAAATAACTTTTATGATGACTTTACCATCTATTATGTTCCTAACTATATTCTACGCTTTTTACAAGACTACGAGATGTGGGCTCTGCCTTATGAAAACAAGTACCACGATCTTCACGAAGCAAGAGAGATAAAAGCAGCGGAGGTCTAGGATTTCATAGAAAAAGAAACTCCTAGAGCAATTCAAATGTGGAAACTGAGCCGCGAAAACTATAACGATCAATAAAAAAGGGGTAAAGCCTCTTTAGGAAAATTATATGGCAACATACATCTGGTCAGATATTCATCTAGGCCATACGAACATCATTGAATACTGTAATCGACCATACCGCGATAAAGGCGGACATCCTGATACGGATGCAATGGATAAGGACATTCTTCGTGGTTGGCGCGAAACTGTTAAGGGCGACGATACCATCATCAATCTCGGTGATGTGTGTTTCAAGTGGTCCAAGGAACGTCTACAGAATGTCCTAAAGAACTTACCCGGACACAAGATCCTTGTAATGGGTAACCACGATAGGCATCATACGCCAGAGTGGTGGCGGGAAGCTGGCTTTGACGAGGTATACCCATACCCTATCATCTACAAGCAGTGGTACATTCTTTCACATGAGGAAGTATTTCTGAATGATAAGGTCCCGTACATAAACATTCACGGGCACTGGCACGATAAGAAGCTTGACAAGCCGTTCTACATTAACGTCTGCGTAGAGAACACAGGGTACAAGCCAGTCTTGTTTGACAGCTTGGTACCGGCTCCTCCGGAACTTGAGAGACAGAACTGTGAATACCGCTGAAAGGATGGATCTAAATGATCTGGTTAATCATCGCCGCTATTGGGTCACTGCTCTCTCTGCTAGTATTTTTCAAAACCAGAAACGCAAACGCCCTCGTTCTAACGTTCGTTATTCCATTCTGCGCCATGTTCATCGGCCTCGCAATAACCATCAGCTTCGGGCTATCGCTCG
>Ga0116176_10003146_pt1 | contig 12290 bp, 7 predicted proteins | sample AD_STIC08_MetaG_FD_89803 | JGI IMG/M metagenome (GOLD analysis project Ga0116176, IMG submission 89803) | Active sludge microbial communities of municipal wastewater-treating anaerobic digesters from USA - AD_STIC08_MetaG | ecosystem: Engineered > Bioreactor > Anaerobic > Digestate | place: USA... | reverse complement strand
TCTTGGCTCAGCTTCAAATCTTCTTTGCATTGGCTGATTCAATAATAGATAAGAGATCGAAAGCAAACTCATACCTTGATGATGGGCCATGTAAGAATAAATGATAGCATTATTTTGCCCTCGTGGCAAACGAGCAGGAGTATAATCGATGGCTTCATAAAATCCATAATCGCCTTCAAATCCTTCGCTTGTCATCAACTCTAGATTCTTGAATGCTTTTTCAGGTTCTACCATTAATGCAAGAACTGTTGCATATGGAGCAACAACCAGCTCTTCACCTAAACCTCTTTTCAATCCAAGTCCGGGTGTACCGAATGCATGATATTGATAGTTTGAATTTACATCGGTTAAATTATATCCCGATTCAGAATTTCCCCATGGAACTCCACGTTGATTTCCATATTCAATTTGTCTTGCAACGGAAGTTTTATAAGTCCTGTCTAATAATGTGTTCTCATAATTAGGCATTACAAGTAACGGCATTAAATACTCGAACATTGAACCACTCCATGAAAGCAATACAGGCTTACGTCCCGGATTAGAAACTAATCGACCTAATGCAAACCAACTCTCTTCAGGGATTTTTCCTTGTGCAATCCCAACGAAAGTTGCAAGTCTGCTTTCAGATGCAAGTAGATCATAAAAGCTTGGATCGAGTTGATACTCGTCAGGCTTATATCCGATTGTAAAGAGTTGTTTTGATTTGTCGTAAAGAAAATCCCATTCAATATTTGATAGCTCATCACATTCAAAGATCTGATCATCGATCATAGAAATTCTTGCATCAGCAAGATTTCCTGATTCTTCCAATGCAATCAGGAATGTATCAAACCATGCATTTTCTTCAGCAGTAGCTTCTGCCCGCTTACCTTTAATTTCTCTTGGCAAGTAAATAGAGATCTTGGAAATTTCTACAAGTGAAGGGTTTTTAATCTGGATCAGGTTCTTTAAATTTTCAGGTGCAGATTCCAGAAGATACCATGGCTTCAATACTTGCATGTTCTCTAATATTCCTGAGATCTGATCTAACAATATTTTTTTCCACCATACACCATAAGGATTACCTGTAAAATTTATTCCCGACAACGCTTGTTCCAATTTGTCAGAAAGATCATTCAAGCGAAGCATGTTCTCATAAACAGAAAGTTCTTCCGATTGTGAAGCATTGTCAACAGCATCTCTGAATTCATTGAACTTATCTTTATCACCGGCTTCAATTCTTTCCAGCAAGACTAATAATGTATCTCTTAATCCTATATAGACTTTCGAATCAAAAGTTTTCTGGTCAAGTATTTCAAGAAAGCCCTGACGAAGAGTAAGTAAATGTCCGACAAGGTTACCATTATCAACTGTTGAAATATACTTCGGAATCAATGGGTCAAGCGAAACTGTATCATACCAGTTATAAAGATGTCCATTGTGTTTCGGTAAAATGTTCAAAGTATCAAATGTGTGCTGAGTTCTTGCAAGCATCCTGCTGACAGACATATATCCGAAATCAACTGCTGTGAGATTTGATAACAAATACAATCCGATATTTGTAGGCGATGTTCTATGTGCAATTACAGGAGTTGGCTTTTCCTGAAAATTATCAGGTGGTAACCAATTATCTTCTTCCGTCACATACTTCTCGAAAAATCCCCAGGTCTTTCTCGATAGTACTCTCAAATATAAAATCTGATCGTTTGAAAGAGCACTAGATTGTCTGGAAATAGGCCTGCTCATCCACCATGTCACGAGAGGTGCAGACATCCATAATAGTAAAATTGGAATTGCAACTGCAATTCTGTTTGGATCAGAAGAAAACAGGAAATAAAATATTCCCAAAGCCAATGCAGGTTCAAACCACATTGAACTGAATGAAGCAGCAAGACTGGCAGGATTCATTCGTTCTTCCACAGAGGAAGGATTCCATTCCAGAAGTTTCTTATGAGAGATTACCATTCTCCATGTGGTTCTGAGAATAGCAATTAAAGTATAATACGCTTCATAGGGCAAACAGATCAGAGTGAAAATTATTTGTACAAATACTCCACTTGCATTCAGACTGAATAAAATAATATGCTGAGTAAAAACAATATCTTTCTGTCGTTTGAATAATTGCCACACTGATGAAATCACAACAGGCATAACAATTACACTTGATATTACGATAGTCCAGAATAATGGATGATCCAGAACAAGCCATGCAATCAACATAAATATTGTCAAAGCAATTGGCACCAGACTCCGTCTGATGTTATCGAAAATTTTCCATCTTGATAGAGCTGAAAGCGTATTTCTTCTCCAACGGTGCTTTACATTCGGAACAAAAGGAGAAAAGAACGCTGCAATTTGCCAGTCACCACGGATCCATCTCATTCTTCTTTTAACATCCGCTCTGTATGTAGTTGGATATTTTTCGAAGAGTTGAACATCACTGATCAAACCTGACCTTGTATAACAACCTTCAATAAGATCATGACTTAAGATCCTGTTCTCAGGGAATTTTCCACCTAATGCTTTTTCAAAAATATCTACATCATAAATTCCTTTTCCAATAAACGAACCTTCGAAAAACAGATCCTGATATACATCAGAAGATGCTCTTGTATACGGATCTATTCCCGGCTCATTGCCATGTAACTTTGCAAAGTTAGAAGCTGTAATATCAGGCAAACTTACTGCAACACGTGGTTGAAGAATTCCATATCCCTGAGTTACTCTCTGTTTTCTTTCATTGTATAAAGCACGATTGAGCGGATGGGCCATCGAAGCGATAAGTTTCCATGCTGCTCCGCGAGGTAGCTGTGTATCTGCATCAAGAGTGATAACATACTTTATATCAAGAAGAGTATCGGTTTTTCCGACCATCAATGAAAAACGATCATAGCCTTGTCCACGGAGAATAGCATTTAACTCAGCAAGTTTTCCACGCTTTCTTTCATAACCCATCCAGATCTTCTCATCATTGTTCCATCTTCTTGGGCGATGAAATAAAAAGAACATTTCATTTTCGCTGAATCCGTATTTGACATTCAGTTCTTCAATTCCCCTCTTGACCTGATCGAGCATCTTTTGATCAGTTGGCAACACTTCTGATTTTGCATCTGTAAAATCGGTCAGTAAACCGAACTGCAAATTCTTATCCATATTTGCCAGATACCTTACTTCCAAAGCTTCTACAAGTTCATCAATGTCTTTAGAATTAGTTAACATTGATGGAATGATCACCAGCGTATGAAATTCTTCAGGTATACCTTCTGAGAAATCCATTCTTGGCAATAGTCTTGGTTTGACTAATAACGTCGAAAGGAAATTTATAAGAGTAATCACAAGTTGACTAAAACTTATGAACGAAATTCCAAGAATTAGCAACATCATTAGTTTGCCTATCTGTTCATCACGAATCAGATAAAATACTCCGGCAGTTAAAACTGTTGTTGCAAGAAAGATCGTTGACAGGTATAAAAATAAAGCACGTCGACGAACTTTAAACCGGAAATTATTAAAAAACGTTTGCGGAATTTTCGCAGCACGTCTGGTCTCCATGAGACCTTTTCCGATCAGATAATAACCAACATGTGCTTGTCTGTCGTCTTTGGAATAACTGGCAGCTCTTTCATTAGCAAGATTAAGAACGATCTGAGTAACTTCTTCTTCTGACAACCTTGATCGTTGGGCAACATGTTCAACAACGTGACGAAACTGATCACGCGTTGTAAAATCCATATTGGAATAAACTCCTGCAGGATCCTTCCGGAGTATTTGTTCAACTACACTGTGTACTTCAACAAAATCACGCCAGTCCATTGCACTTAACAAACGCAAACTGTCAATGCTGTTTTTTACAGAGACCTGATCTGCTGCCTGCTTTTGATTTTCAGACGAGATCAATTCTATGCTTGTCAAGCCATTTTCTGTTAAACGTTGTTCGATCCAGGAAAGTGCAAGTGCAAGTCCGGGACCTTTACCACTCAACTGTCGGGTCAATTCAGCAATGAACGGACTCACAAGCGGTGGTTTTGAACGGGTCATATCAGCAATTGTAATGATAAGATCCCGCGGTTCGTTTTCAGCAGTTTCAATAAGTCGTTTCGCCCATTGATCAGCAAGATTTCTGTCAATTCTGTCGATCGCAATCTTAGCAGAAACACGGCGCAGGTTTTCTATCAATGCAAGACGAAGCATGATCGGTATTGCCCAAAGTTCACCTAATTTTAGTTTTGCTACCGATTGATAGGATCTTAAAAAACTACTAAGGCTTTCTATATCGATCCGGCCATCGCTATGTGAAATGATCTGCAAAGCAATATCATAAACGCGAGTAAGTCCGGCGGCTCTTTTGTTCGCCAGCTTTGGTAAGTTCTCACTATAGCCTTTTGGTAAATGTCTTTTCGCAGTACGGATCTGTTCTTCGATCAGATAAAAATTATCGACCAGCCATTCACCTGCAGGAGTGATCTGCGAATCCGCAGATTCATCTTCTGTAAGCAATGTCTGAACTTCGAATAATGTTTTTTCATTATCAGCCAAACGACGTAATACAAGGTCTTTGCCTTTTTCAGAACTTAAACGATGGGTTTCGGCAAGGGTCTTTCCATACTTCTCCATCTGTCCGGAAGTAAAAAGTTCGGACCGGAGTGGTTCTTCATTGGTGTAAATACGTTTATTGGCATTTTCCTGAAAATATGTACGCATTTGCGCTAAAATATCTTCAGCTGTTCTACTTATTTGCTTCATAATACTGTGTACGACAGAAAAACTGTCAGTTTAACTTTAACGGCTATAAAGTTACCTGAAATGCGCAAGGATAATCCTGAAATCTGATTAACTTTTCACAGTGAAATTGTTGGTTTCTTGAGAAAAAGATGAAAGTTATTCTATAACAAATTTCTGGACAAACGATTCACCTGATTGAGAATTAATTTCAACAAAATAATTTCCTTTAGCAAGAAAAGGCATTAATCTGTCAGTAGACCAGAGAAAAGTATGTCTTCCTGCTGTTTCATAGCTTTTATGAGGCTGAGAAACTAAAGCCCCATTTGCATTATAAATAGCGATTTCAATCTCAGAACTATGTTGCAATTCATAGGATATGCTGAGGGACTGACCGAAATCTATAGGATTTGGAAATACTGATAACAACGAACTGTTAGAAGCCTGACTGATTTCAGTAGAAATAAAATTATCGAGATGAATAATTTCCGAATTCAGGATCTGCGAATGATTTTCCGTAGTATCCTGATCGTATGCAACATAAGCAACAGCATGCATAAAGGAAGTATTCCATGATGGCTGCGTAACAAAATTCATTGTCTGTGTATAAATGGTTCCCAAAGAAATCATCGAAGGAATTGCACCACCAATTCCCCATGTTCCTCCTACTGCTTTTCTCACAACAGAATTATGTTTCCAGTATAAAAGGGGATCGTTTCCATTTTCAACATTTGACGAATAATTAGTTTGTTCTAAAATTCCTGTTGCAGGAATACTGTCTTCAATCAGTAAAATATTTATTTTCATTGGAATTCCGCTTTCCGGCAAAGAATAAAATTCAACATTTACATCAGCAGAATAAGAAGAACCATTTCTTGTCATATTGCTGAATGAAACAGAAGCAATTGCAGGAATACTCTCTTGATCAAAATAATTACTTAACCATAATGTTTGAAACGGATTATATGGATAATTCTGTATTCTATTCCGGTTGAACAAAGCAGTTGGATAGCTGTTCACACCGAATCGTAATTGGAAATTATAATTTTCAGGAATAGTTAATGAATCCAGACGATGCCATGCAAGTTGAATACATTCCTGTGGAAATAACGAGTAGATCGTTTCACCTCTTAAAGTACCTTCAGGACAACCACCGCACCAGGTGCCCGTAAATTCTTCAAGCATAATTCTCTTTGCAGGCTGAGCCTTTGCTATGAAGAGACAACAGAAAAAAATAACACAAATGGAGATAGAGTGCTTCATCACAATGGTTTTATAATTATTATTTTATACATGAAGATTCACCTCTAAAAGTAATAATTTTTCCCATACTATCAGAAGATATTCATAATACGAATATTACTTCGTATCTTTACGAACACAATCGTTTATCAATTGAAACCTCACCAATCCTATTCAGATAAAGAGCTCCTGATCTCAAGGTTTGCAAATGCGCTATCGCATCCTGTAAGGGTAGCTATCATTCAATTGCTTTTGAAACAATCAAGTTGTTATCATGGTGATATGGCAAGTGAGTTACCTATAGCCAATAGTACGCTTTCTCAACATTTAAAAGTTTTAAAAGATTCCGGTCTAATTGAAGGTGAAATTACTCCACCGAAGACGAAATATTGTATCCATCGCGAAAACTGGGCTTTGGCAAAAGGTCTTTTGATTGGTTTTTTTGACTAGTTGTCAATTTAAGATTATTCGTATATTTACGAACTGTTTTAAAAACAACCTTCCACAATACACAAAGAACGTATGCAACCAAAATTAAAATTTCTCGACAGATATCTGACATTATGGATCTTTCTCGCAATGATTCTTGGTGTTGGAATAGGATACATTTATCCGGGAATCTCTGATGTAATGAATACATTTTCTGTTGGGGCAACGAACATTCCTTTAGCAATTGGGTTAATTCTGATGATGTATCCGCCATTGGCAAAAGTGGACTACTCTCTTCTACCGAAAGCTCTTCAGGACAAGAAACTAATTTCATTGTCATTAGTTCTTAACTGGATCATCGGACCATTGCTGATGTTTGCACTTGCAATAATTTTTCTGAAAGATGAGCCTGAGTACATGACCGGGTTAATTCTCATAGGACTTGCCAGATGCATTGCTATGGTCATAGTATGGAATGATCTTGCAGGCGGTAGCAGGGAATATGCAGCATTACTGGTTGCATTGAACAGCATTTTCCAGGTCTTTACTTATAGTTTTTACACGTGGCTCTTCATAAATGTATTACCCGAAAAGTTTGGACTTCATGGTTTCAATATGAATATTTCGATGAGTGAAGTTGCACAAAGTGTTTTCATATATCTGGGAATTCCATTCATTGCAGGTTTTTTAAGCAGACATTATCTGATAAAATACAAAGGCAAAGACTGGTACAACTACAGATTCATTCCAAAAATTTCTCCAATAACATTATATGCACTACTCTTCACAATTGTTTTGATGTTCAGTTTGAAAGGCGATGCTATTCTTCAATTACCAATGGATGTATTAAAAATTGCAGTACCTCTGATCATCTATTTTATCCTGATGTTTTTCATTAGTTTTTTCATTGGCAAATGGATGAAAGTTCCATATGATAAAAACACATCTGTTGCATTTACTGCAACCGGTAATAATTTCGAACTTGCAATTGCAGTTTCAATTGCTGTTTTTGGAATTCACTCTCCGCAAGCCTTTGTTGGGGTGATTGGTCCATTGGTGGAAGTTCCTGTTCTTATACTTTTGGTCAGGGCGGCTTTAGGGATGAAGTATCGAGCAAGTGAAAAGTGAAAAGTGAAAAGTGAAAAGTGAAAAGTGAAAAGTGAAAAGTGAAAAGTGAAAAGTGAAAAGTGAAAAAAAAATAAAAAGAAAAAAGAAAAAAGAAAAAAAATATTAAATGGGTTGGCTTTCTGATAATATAACGAAATTTTTAAAGGGTTTAAAGGGTTTAAGGTGTGATGGTACACTTTAAACGCTTTAAACCCCTTAAACAACTGAAACCCCTTTAAGCTTAAACTCTACTCCAAAATCTGAGTAAACACTTTTTCATCAAGATTGGCAGTATCACCAAGATATAGCCAACGGATAGACTTTGTATATTTTTTAAAGGCTGCATTAATATCCTCAAGTTTCAACTTCTGTACTTCATCTAAAACCTTTGTAGCAGTTTTCCAGGTACTCAGATTTTCATTGTCACCAATCGTTACAGCTAATGCACTGTTAGTTTCCAGATTCATATAGTACTTGGTAAGGTATTGCTCCTTTTTATCAGTCAACTCTTTCGCATCAAATCCATTTTTACGGATCTTCTTAACTTCATCTGTCATCACCTGAACTGATTGTCCGGGATCAGTAGTTGAAACATACATTGCGCTGTATGGATTTTTTTGTCCGGCAACATATGAATAAGGTGCATACGATAAATTTCTTTTTGTACGGATCTCTAGAAATAAACGATCGCTGAGAATCTGGATCGCAATTTTCATTGCCATATAGTCTGCAGAACCAGGAGCAGGGCAATCCATGATCCCTTTAATATAATTTGTCGCAAGTTTTCTGTCTTCTTTAAAAAGGGAAGAAGAAGAAAAATCAGGTCGTTTATCTGTTGAGGCAACTGCAGGAGCTGATCCCATAGGAATTCCTTTCAGCATACTCACCTTTGCTTTGATATCCTCTTCGCTAAGGTTTCCTACAACTACTACAAACAATTTATTTTTCGCAACCAATGAGCTGTAATATTTCTTCAGATCGTTAACAGTTAATTTCGTCAATGAAGCTTCAGTACCTGCAACCATTTTATTATAGTTCGTTCCCTTATATACTTCAACATTGATCAGATCATCAATATGCGAATCCGGATCACTTTCAGCTTGTTTGAGGTTGTTAATAGCCTCTTCTTTTTTATTGTTAAAAGTATTATCGTCAAAGGCAGGATGCATGACCATATCAGCAAAGATGTCCCATGACTGATCCCATTTACTCTTAAGACAATTCATTGTAACTGTACTATTGTCCTGTCCGCTCCCGGCATTCACAGTTGTTCCCATTGCTTCGAGAGTAGAGTGAAATTTATCCCGAGGATATTTCTCAGAACCTGATTGAGCAAGTACTCCCATTGTCAGTGATTCTATTCCTTCCTGCTCTTTAGAATAATTTGTAGTACCGCCCTTGACATAAAGTGCAATACTGATGATGTCCTTTGTTGAAGGCTTATAGATCACTTTAATTCCATCCACCATCATTTCCTTAACGCCCATATCCTGTTTTTTAACAGGACGTTTTTTAATTTCATTTTGTGCAGATAACTGAATCGCTACTGCAACAAAAAGAAGAGTGATTATATAGTTTAATTTTTTCATTTTAATTTCCTGTTTCTTAAGAATAAATTATTTCTGATCAAAAATTGTTTCATCTACATTCAAAGCAGTCTTCATTTCCGGGCTGATTAATAATCCCCATGCTGAAGGTTGCCCTTTGATATATTTTCTGACATAATCTTTAATATCCTGACGGGTAACTTTTTTCAGATTTGAAACATAATTAGTGTAATAATCAACACTCGCTGAAGACCACCAATATGTAATTGTATGTATGTATTCAGATGTTTTTTCTTTTCCAAAACCTTCACCTATCTCTAATTGGCTCTTAGCAGTTTCCAATTGCTCATCTGTAAAGTAATCATCAGTATCCCACATAGCCATATGATCCTGAAGTACCTTTACTGCTTCTTTTATCTTAGCAGGATTAGGAACAACGATTATCTGTATCGGGCCGGTATATTTGCAAGTCTGATAACCGACATTTAATTGAAATGCTAGTCCGCCTTCAACAAGTGCTTTCTGCAATTTAGAATTTGTCTGACTAAGTATAAATGAAAATACATCTGCAGCATAAGTTGATTTAATATCATTTCTTGTATCGGGTCCGTGCATACCGGCAGCAATGAAAGGAGCTTTGGCATTTTCATTTACGACAATAAAGTTGTTTTGTCCCACCATTGGATACATTTCCGGTATTGGCCAGCGTTTGAAAATATCAGTTGTGGTAGGTTTCCAGCTCCCGAAGATAGATTCTGCCATTGCGAAAACTTCATCGTGGTTTACATCACCGGCAATACATAGCAGTGAATTATTCGGATGATAAAATTTATTCTGAATCACTTTCATCTTTTCAGGAGTAGCTGTCTGAATGATAAAGTGGTCGCCGATAGGATTTTTTCTACAGAAGTGATCACCCCACATTTTGTAACCAAGTTCCTGCACTAAAAAGAATACCGGATTCGATTCATTTCTCTGGAATTCACCATCAACTACAACATTTTCCTTTTTCATTTCTTCCTGACTGAACAGCGGATAACGAATTGCCGAGTTGATAAATTCAAGTCCCGGTTTCAGGTTATAATTTCCCAGAGTAACGTAATAATTCACACGCTCATTAGAAGTTGTTCCATTGAATACGACTCCAAGTTCTTTTACTCGTCCCAGAAATTGTTCCTGCGAAGGATAATCTTTATTTGCCTTGAAGAACATATGTTCATACAAATGCGAAAGACCATTGTACTCCGGCGGTTCTGTATAACTTCCGTTACGGACACAAATTTCAATTGTAGCTAAAGGGACAGAAGCATCCTCAATAACCAGTACTTCCAGGCCATTATTTAATTTCTTTGAAAAGAAATTGGAAGGAAGTGTAGATTCTGCTGCTGATAATTGAAAGGCACTTCCAATTAACAATGCAGCAAGTAATGAGCGGATAGGTCGTTTCATAAACAGGCTGATTTTTTATCGAAAGCAAGTTATATTTTGTTTATGAATGGCACGTCATCTTAACAAACTTTAAGAATATCAGTTACGATAAAAAGGCTTGAAAATTTGATGAAAATTTGAGTTTAATGGAACAACTTACTGAAGATTGTATGTATAGCCTACCCCAAAAACCACATCATTTAAAGTTTCCTCCAGATTTTGCTGGTACATAAAAAAAGCATTCAACTGATGAATCAGGTTGAATTCATAATCAAATCCACATTCATACCTGAATCGATTGATGTTATAACCTTCTGAATTAGGAACTCTGATCTGAAAATACATTTCAGTGGCGACATAAGGGGTATACCTTTCTCCTACATCAAACTTAATGACCGCTTTTGTCCGCGAAACATATTCAGGAATTTTTCCTGTTTCGCTTGAATATACGTCTTTTATTTGTGACTGTATTCGTTCACGGAGATTAACTGTGACTTTGCTGAATTTGAATTTATACTTCAGATCAACATACCCACGATGCCGGCTTGAAAAATATTTTAGTTCATTTTTCGCAATGAATCTGTAGTTAATTGAAGCACTGAAGTCCTTCGAAAACTTATATTCAAATCCGGCTTCACCTAACCATGAATCATTTGTGAGCAAATTTCTATTTTGCCTTTCCTGAAAAGCAATTTCAACAGATGATCTGGTAGTAAACTTATGTTTTAATGCAACCGATGTCCAGAAACTCAGGTCATGGTCGAGTGAATTAGCAGTGAAACTAAAACCAATAAAACATACCAGTAAATAAAACGGGAGTTTGCGATTCATAGTAATATTGAAATCAGAATTCGTAGGTATACTTCTTTACATCCAGAAGCTTGTCTTTCGGATCCATCGTTTTCTTTTCTACCTTCAATCCTCTTTTGTCATAAATAATAAAAGCCTTGCGGATCAATTCTCCTTTAACATTAAAAGTCAGTTCAATTGTCCTGTCGCCATTTGCATTATAAGTGTACATCTCTCTTTCTACGAGTTTGCCATTTCCATCATAGCGATTTTCTTCTGTCTTAACTCCATCAGAATTATAGGTCGACACTCTCCGTTTTTTTAAGACAGACTTCTCATCAAATATTTTCTCTTCGATAAGGTCACCTTTCTTATTAAAAACATAGGCTTCATGCGATTTAACTTTTCCCTCCTTATCATACTCTATTTTCTCTGTGACTTCACCATTCGGCGCATATCTTTCAAAAACTTCCGGGATAATCGTCTGACCATCCGGTTTCATTACCGTTGTAACAACCTTGATCGCTTTGATCTTATTCTTGATAACATCCTTTTTGCTCTGAGCATTCACAAAGGTGCTCATCAGTGATAACAGGATCAACAAAATAATTTTCATCATTGATTATTTTTAAGGATATAAATTACCGGAGAGGTTGTTTCATCACCATTACTTCCAATTTCGACATCAACAAACGATGGAACATCGCGACTCTCAGGATTTAGATTTCCATTAAATGCTCCGGTAGAATCATCTGAATAGGCAAAAAGTCTGTATCTGCCTTTTTGAAGAAATTCAAATTTAAAACTCCCATCGAAGCTGGATTTATAGTCGTCATCATAAGCGCTGCTTTCAGCACCATAAATAATATAGACATCTTCATCGCTTGCCGGAACAGTATCTACAACTGTCTGGAATGAAGCATCAAATTGTATCTGATAAACTTTCCCTGAGATACGTGAAGTTCCTCCTTCTCCTGCTTCTTTTTCACAGGAAGAAAATGCAACAGACACCAGTGCAATAAGCACGGGAATCCTGAAATTAAATTTTAT
>Ga0116176_10003141_pt1 | contig 12302 bp, 8 predicted proteins | sample AD_STIC08_MetaG_FD_89803 | JGI IMG/M metagenome (GOLD analysis project Ga0116176, IMG submission 89803) | Active sludge microbial communities of municipal wastewater-treating anaerobic digesters from USA - AD_STIC08_MetaG | ecosystem: Engineered > Bioreactor > Anaerobic > Digestate | place: USA... | reverse complement strand
GATATCATAAGAGCGCTCACCGCGACCACTCTGCTCAACGACCATTGGGATATATCCTAGGCCCTGTGGCACCATTGCTTGACCAGATACAGGTGGCACTTCATTCGAGTTAGACATCTGAATCATGATGTACTTCCCATTAAATCATCAAACTTTACTTTTTTATCTGTCACTTTGGCATTTGACAACACCCATGCAACAGCGTTCTCTTCCGTAGCCAAAGCTGCGGGTTCATCCAGACGTTTTGGGTCTGCAAAATACCAGGTGACCACTTCTGAAGGGCGCTCAAAACTTTGAGCAAACACATCCACCATGGCGCGCACTTGATCAGCGGTTGCATGTAATTTATTTGTATTGATAATATCGCCAAGAATTAAACGTAATTTCGTGCTGCGTTTTGCCTGTTCTTCAAACATACCAGGCTCCAACTTGATAACACTCATGTCTGCCCCGCGCTGTTTCAGATTTTGCGCTGTTGTTTCCATCATACGGCTGATCTCTGTATCTAATAGCACCTTTGGAATATCCAAGTCTGTACTATCAACCAATGCCTGAAACACCTGTTCTTTAAGCTTGGCACTTACGCGCTTGGCAACTTCCTGCTTGAGGCTTTCCGTGACCTCTGCTTTCATTTTTTCAACATCACCATCTTCAACCCCAAGTCCTTTAGCGAATTCAGCATCAATTGCAGGCATTTTTGGTTCAGATACGCTGATATAAGTGACATCATAGGTCACTGTTTTTCCGGCCAACTGTTCAGGTTGATGATCTGCTGGATAACTAATTTCAAACTGTTTTGTGCTACCTACTTTTTCGCCCGCTAAATTTTCATCAAATGAAGCGATACGACCGCCTTCGCCTAACACTAGATCAATACCAGTGTCTCCTGTAGACTCAACTTCTTTTCCGTCAATGCTCGCTTTAAGTTTAACATTCACACGGTCGCCATTTTTAGCAGCGCGCTTAACCGGCACAAAAGTCACGCGCTGTTTGACTAACACATCTAATGTTTTTTTAACATCGGCATCACTGACCTCAATAACAGGACGCTCGATTTTAACTTTTGAAAGATCCCCCACATTTACTTCAGGAAACACTTCAAAGGTTGCGGTATATTCTAGTGATTCGGACGTCGCACCAAACGGCTTATGCTCAATATTAGGAAAGCCCGCAACGCGCAACTTTGCCTCGTCAACTGCATCCCCAAAGCTTTTTTCAACAGCACCAGAATAAACTTCATCACGCACTTGGTCGCCATAGTGTTGATTAACCAAGCCCAATGGTGCTTTTCCCGGCCTAAAGCCAGCGAATTTAGCGGTACGTGAAATTTGCGCTAAACGTTGTTTAATTTGCGCCTCCAATGGTTTTAATGGAACAGAGATCGTGATGCGACGCTCTAGTTTGCCAAGTGTTTCAACATTCAATGCCATGCGGTTTATTCCTAAAATCTAAATGCAATCAAGTAATCGTCATTGATGCAAAACGAACGCTACAGGTTTGCTTTAATAAAGTTAAATTAGAGCGAAATGTAAGAAAGCATCTAGCGTTAATTGGCAAGGCAAGCGGGAAGCAAACAAGCTTAAACTTCACTTTCACTTCACCAAAGAACGGTGGATTGACAGACTTACGACTTCGTGCGATTTCAGCGAAAGACTATAGCATATTAGGCTTTTCTAAACAAATACCAGCTGAACAATATAATTTTATACCACATTTAACCGCAAAGACTATTTAACTTAATTAGCCCATTTAAGGTCATAGTTGGAAAACCTCTTTTTTGGCTTTTCTACCAGCAATTTTTTCATGCTGGTCTCGAAACTGTTCGCGGTGATTACAATGAGGTAAACATGCTCTTTGTTATGAGTGACTATTTGATGGAGTGGATCAATCTACTTAGCCGAAAAGATCGAGAACGAAATTTTCAAGTAGAGATTGTAAATTAAATTTACAGTGAATATTAAAGCGATTGTTTTAGATACAAAAAAAGGTGCCATAAGCACCTTTTTTATCTAGCAAGCCGCCTTAACTACCAAGTACGCTTGATGTAAAAAGTAATGGTGGCATCGTTAGTATCCCGACCATCTGACGTTTCATAATATGCTTCATCTTGCACTGCAAACGTATTGGTAAATACAGCTCCTGCATTAAAGCCCTCAATCGGTTTGCCTGATGCGGTTGGAAGTGAAAAGTCACGACTAATGCCTATGGCGTAGTCACCTTGGTCACCCGTTAAGTTTTTGGTATTTTGATAACCCACTTTTGCCATGATGCTTAAATCACCAGGTAATTTATGCGTCATTTTGAGCTCATGATAATCCGCATTTTTGGTATTTTTCTTGCCATTATTTGTACCAGATGCAGCAGCACCATAATAGTTAGTTAATACATTGTAATAGGTATAAGTTAAGAACTCGTAAGACAAGCCAATAGAAGCCTCAAAACTATCTTGCCTTCTACCATCACTTACGCCAGTTTCTAAGTATGTTGCTGACTTTTCACGGTCTGGGTACCAGTAATAATTACCCATCAAATTTATCCCAAAGCCATTTTCAAATGTATGGGCATAGCCACCGTAAATATCAATTTCAATTTTGTTGCCGCCCGAAAAACCATCGCCATGGCCTGTAAAGTTTTTATCAATATTTGAAAACCAAGTACCTGCATAAAAACCGCTGCTGTGCGCATAATCAGCACCACCTTGCAACGCCGGGCCATCACTTAGCGCTACACCTCGGAACATATAGTTGCTATATAAACCTAAGTTAAAAGTAAGTGAATGCGGCGATGTGGGCTCTGCTGGTTCCGCGGCTGGAGCATCAACTGCAGGCGCTGCAATAACTCCACCAGCTGGTGCTTCATCGGCCATTGCGTAAACACTGCCAAATAAAATTGGGCTTGCATACAAAGCACATATTAAGTTGCGTACTGTTTTTTTACCAAAACTTGTCATTTTAATTCCCTGTCATTGTTCTAATGAATATTACTGAATTCGTTGGGTTAGATATTGAATTAAATAAAAATATGGTGCAACTACTAATTCACACTTATGCAACAATTCAACATAAATACAACAAATAAAGTGCGCCTAAAATGGTGCATCAATCATTTTTACGCCCTTAGGTTGTGCGTGCAAAGTAATAAAAATAGCCTCTTTTTGGGATGAATTTTCTAACATTTAAATACGCATAAAACATGCGAGAGAAAAACAATGCCCTGCGAGCCTTATAAATAAGGGCTTACAGGGCAGTGCAAAAGGTTTTCTGTGATTTCAAGCTGTAAAACGATACTTTTATAACACAAAATAAAAAGGCTTCCGTAGCGGAAGCCTTATTTAAAGAATGCTAATTCGTTGAATTGATTATTTAGAATTATTATTTAAATATGGTGCGAAAGGAGAGACTCGAACTCTCACGCCTTGCGGCGCTGGAACCTAAATCCAGTGCGTCTACCAATTCCGCCACTTTCGCAGGTTGTTGAGGGCTAAAGCAGCCTGTTTCAACGAAGTCGCCATTGTATATCAAGTCAGCATGATGAGAATAGTAAAAAATTTAAAAACTCGATACTTTTTTCAGAGCGCCTAATCAACGCTGGCAGATTGCACTGATTTAGCTGGCAGATGAAGCCAAGATTGTGCGAGAATGGCATTTGAGTATGTCATTAACATGAGTGAAGTCAATATTATGCCAAATAGTATCAATGAAAATGAAATTAACCTATTGCGCAAAGAATTAGAGTTGCTGATGCTTGAGCGCCAGTCATTGCTGCGAGTCACTGGCGCGGCAGCTGGCCTGATTGCTGAAATGGATAGCCATGATTTACCCATTTCAACGGTAGAAGCTGCTGACTTATTAGCTACTATAATCAATAAGTTAAGTGAGGAAACTTTACAAGATGCTTTAAGTTCAGTGCATGCTGAAATTGTTGATTAAAGTGATTTGATAAGTTTCACCAACCTAACAGGAATTTAGCGCAATTCTTGCTTCATCAAAACCACCTAGAATTAAGATGACGCTACGACAACACACAACTCAGGCAGTCCCACTGGCGTACAAAAGCCTACGCTTAGTCGTCGCTGCTGTTTTATCGGTGCAGGTTGTCGGCTGTAGTTTTCAGGAATATGCCCCTAAGCCGATTGATACCACACAAAATGCAGCAAGATTAGCTAACAAATCATTTGAAGACAGTCAGTTTCAACAGTTTTTAATCGCGCAAGGTTATGCGGCTGAGCGCTTACCGATTAAGCTTTGGCATTTAGATGACTTAACCTATTGCGCATTGTTTTTTCATCCCAGTTTAGAGGTTGCCCGAGCACAGTGGCGCACAGCGCAGCTTGCAGAACAAGTTGCAGCACAAAAGCCGCTCCCTACTTTAAGCAGCCATTTGGCGCATAGCGATGACCCAGACCCAGAAAAAAAACCTTTTGCGCTCGGCTTGAGTATAGATATTCCGATAGAAGTCGCCAATAAACGTCAGGTGCGTATTGAACAAGCACAGCATTTATCGCAAATTGCCAAACTTGAAATTGCACAAACTGCCTGGCAATTACGTCACCAGCTCGCACAAACGCTGTCAAGTCTTCAATATAATCAACAACAACGCACGGTGTTAACGCAAGAAAAAGCGCTGCGCGAAGCAATTGTGGGTCTCTACCAAAAACGACTCAGTTTGGGCGAAGCCTCTAATATCGAACTAAGCAATGCAACACTACAACTGCAAACCAGTGCAAATGCATTGCTAAGTGCGCAGCAAGCGCAACTGGTTTTACAATCACAACTCGCCAGCCATTTAGGGCTTCCGTTAGCACAAGTCAACAAAATGATGTTGGCACCGATGGATGACCATCGTCAATTGAGCGCAATCCCTACTGATGAAATTCAGGCAACTGCCCTGCTCAACCGCATTGACATCCGCATGGCGCTTGAACGATATGCGGTGGCTGAGGCTAAGTTAAAGCTAGAGATTGCCAACCAATACCCTGACCTTGTCATTAGCCCTGGTTACACTTATGAATTTGGTGACAACGTGTGGTCATTAGGCATTTCAAGTTTACTGAAACTTCTTAATAAAAATAAAACCAATATTGCGTCAGCTAGCCAACTACGAGAAGTGGAAGCTGCACAATTTGAAGCATTGCAAACAAAAGTGATTCAAGATGCCGCTACGGCCCATGCGCAACTCACGCAAGCGAATGCTGAACTACAAGATCAGCAACGATTATTAATGCAACAGCAGGCAAACACACAACGTATAGCACGCCAATTTTCTGCGGGTGAAGTTGATCGGCTCGCCATTACATATGCCGAATTAGAGAATGTTGGGGCTGAGAAAGCGGTTGCATTGTCCCGCTATAAACGCAATCAGGCACTAGACCAATTTGAAAACGCCATGCAAAAACCAATCGCAACACAAAGTTTGTTTAATCAGTATCGGGGTGAACTATGAGCCGTAAAGCAATGATGATTATCGGCATACAAGCATTTTTAATTATTGTACTTTTTTGGCTATTGGTGTTTTACGGTAAAGATGAATACGAAGAGCTTGGTGCAGAACTAGATGAAGAAGTTGAAACTCGCTCACTAGTGACCGAGCACGATAGTAATGACGCCGGTGTCGCAACCCTAGTGCTGCCGGTTGCACTGCAAAAACAGAGTGGTTTGCAATTCACACGGTTACAGGCAACCACGCATCAAGCTTCATCGGCGGCGTTTGGTACTGTGGAATCCATCGACAGCTTAGTTGAGCTTCGTACCCGCTATTTTGCAGCACTTGCTGATGGCAATGTGATTCGTAGCAATATTGCGAGTGCTGAACAGAAGCTGCAACGCTTAAAGCTGCTCAACCAAGACGATAAAAACGTTTCTGACCGTGTGGTGCAAGAAGCGGAAGCCCTGCTCAATAGTGAAAAAGCAAAATTAGGCGCTTCCAGCACGTCAGCCAATGGCATACGCGATAATATTCGGCAACTTTGGGGTTCAACTCTGGCTAACTGGGCTACACAAAACACGCCAAATAATACATTTCAGGGCCTATTGCAACACCGTGATGTGCTACTGAAAGTGACCCTGCCATTTGATGTGGTGCCTGATAAAAACACCATGCTGAACATCACACCGATGGGTGCGGTCAGTCAATTCATACAGGCAAAGTTTATTTCTGAAGCAGCACTTTCTGATAGCACAGTTCAAGGTAAAACTTATTATTACCACGCGCCTGCTGGTAACTTAAGAACCAACATGCGTGTTTCAGCAAGGCTGGAAAAACAAGACAAAGTAACGACCGGCGTGATTGTTCCGCATCAAGCCGTGGTTTGGTACGCAAACCAGGCTTGGGTATATCAAAAAACAGGGGCAGAAAAATTTGTTCGCCGTTTGATTAACACTGACATTGAAATTGAAAGTGAAGCGATTAGTGGCTGGTATAACACCGCAGAGGTCGCAGAAAATGATGAAGTCGTTGTCAGCGGTGCACAGTTATTGCTGTCTGAAGAATTAAAATACCAAATTCAAAACGAAAACGAGGATTAGATTGTTAAATTTATACTTCGTTACAATGAATACGCACGTAGCAACGCATCGTTTTATCGTCGCGCTACAAAGTGTAATGATCATTAGCACACAAAGGCAGCCGTTGCCATGATGTCCGCGTTGGTTCGATTTTCAATACGCTTTCACGGTGTCGTCATTGGCCTGGCATGCCTGTTGGTGGTCTATGGTTTGTATAACTTATCTCGCGCAAATCTGGATGTGTTTCCAGAATTTTCGCCCACGCAAGTCGTTATTCAAACTGAATCACCTGGTTTGTCGTCAAGCTTAGTTGAGCAACTGGTAACACAACCGATTGAAAATACGATTTCCGGTACGGTTGGCGTTGAGTCGATGCGCTCACAATCGATTCCCGGTTTATCCATCATCACGATCATTTTTAATGAAAACACCGATATTTATAAAAATCGTCAAGTTGTTGCTGAACGCTTAGCAACTCTTAGCAATCAATTACCTAAAAATATTGTACCTAATATCACGCCGCTGACTTCAAGCGCCAGTTCGGTGCTAGGCATGGGCATTACTTCAGATAAACGTAGCTTGATGGAACTACGCACCTTGGTGGACTGGACGATACGCCCACATATTATGGCAGTGCCGGGTGTGGCAGATGTAAATGTTTTGGGCGGTGACGTGCGCCAGTTCCAAATTCTAGTGGACCCTAAAAAACTCATTCAGTACAACTTATCAATTCAAGAAGTCTTGGCTGTCACTGCGCGCGTTACTGGCGTGCGCGGTGCAGGATATATTGAAAATAACAATCAGCGCATTTTAATTAACACAGAAGGTCAGGCCAGAAACGCAAACGAATTGGCCATGATGCCAATTTTACATCGCCAAGGTAAAACCGTGCGTTTAAGTGATATTGGTGAAGTTGTGGTCGGTGCAGCTCCCTCTATCAGTGCGGCGGCCATCAATGGCAAGGAAGGGGTGTATTTTTCAGTACAAGGCCAATTGGGGGCCAATACCAAAGCCGTGACTGAAGCGGTTGAAAAAGCCATGCAAGAACTCGAACCCGAGTTAAAAGCACAGCAGATTACGTTTTACCCTGAGCTATTCCGCCCAGCAAATTTTATTGAAACGGCCATTGACGGCGTTAAAACAGACATTTTAATCGGCTCTGTGCTGGTCATCGCCATTTTGTTTTTATTTTTATTTAATGCACGTACCGCATTTATCTCTGCCACGGCCATTCCACTTTCATTGCTGGCAGGCACGATTGTGCTGAGTTATTACGGCATTGGGCTTAACATCATGGTGCTAGGCGGCTTGGCGATTGCGCTGGGTGAAGTGGTTGACGATGCCATTATAGACACAGAAAACATTTTCAGACGGCTACGTGAAAACCGCTTACTGACCAATCCCTTGCCTGCTCACCAAGTTGTTTTTAATGCATCAATGGAAGTGCGTAGCTCTGTGGTCTATGCCACCATTATTGTGGTGCTTGTGTTTCTGCCATTGCTCACGTTATCAGGCGTTGCTGGTAAACTTTTTGCGCCACTCGGCTATGCCTATATTAGCGCAATCGTGGCCTCTTTAGTGGTAGCCCTCACCTTAACCCCTGCCCTTTGCTATTTGTTATTTACACACGGAAAATTAGAAAGTGGTGACCCACCACTCATTGCCTGGCTGAAAGTACGTTACGAGCGACTTTTAAAACAAATTGAAAAACGCCACATCATGATATTGAGCGTGAGTACGATAATCATAGCGCTTGGCCTTGGCATATTGCCTTTGTTCAAAAGCCAATTTATCCCCAGCCTGCATGAAGGCCACTACATTATGCACATGACGGCGGTACCCGGCACGTCAGCACAGGAATCTCTACGCATCGGCAAACGCGTTTCTAAGGTGATTGAAAATATTAAAGGTGTGAAATCTGTCACGCAGTGGGTAGGCCGCGCGCCAAATGCGGCAGACACTTTTGGTACGCATTACAGCGAGTTTGAAATTGAGCTGGGGAATGCCTCAGGCCCTGAGCAACGCTACATTCTGAATCGTATTCGTGAGGAACTCGCGGGTGAGGTCGAAGATGAAGATGGCGATGGCATTGCAGAAATTGGCTTTATCGGTGTAAATTTTGCCATCAACACGTTCTTAACCGAACGTATTGAAGAAACCATTTCAGGTTACACCGCCGCCATGGTGATTAACATTCATGGCCAAGATTTAGATGCACTTGATCGCGACGCACGCGAAGTAGCCGAGCTATTAAGCAGCATTTCAGGTGCCGCAGACATTCAAATTCAGTCCCCTCCTGGCACCCCAGAACTCACCATTCGGCTCAGGCCAGAACGCTTGGCCATGTATGGTTTGCAATCGCTTGATGTACTCGAAAACATACAGGCCGCCTACGAGGGCGTGCAGGCAACGCAAATTTACCAAGGTAACCAAGTCACCAGCGTGAATGTGATGTTTACGCACAATGTGCGGGATGATTTGCGTGAAATTGGCTTATTACCACTTAAAAATCCTGATGGAAAAATGATACTCCTGAAAGAAGTTGCCAATATCACACAAGAAAATGGCCGCTCAAAAATCTTGCATGCGGGCGCCAAACGCATCCAAACCGTCACCTGCAACATTCAAGACCGCAGCGTGACAAGTTTTGCCGATGAATTAAAAAAACGAATCAATAAAGAGGCAAAACTCACGCCGGGCAACTTTGTAACTTACACGGGTGAAGCTGAAGCCAACGCACAATCGCGTGAAGACCTCATTGTGCATTCGCTGTTAGCCGGTGTGGGAATTTTCTTGATGCTCTACATTGCCTTTGGCCGCCTGCGTAATTTGCTGCTGACGTTTGCCAACCTGCCCTTTGCCTTAATTGGCGGGGTGATTGCCGCCATGTTTACCGGTGGCTGGATTTCGCTTGGCTCATTGGTTGGGTTTGTCACGCTGTTCGGCATTACGCTGCGCAACTCGATTATGATGGTGTCCCATTATCAGCATTTGGTTGATGAAGAACATTGTGTTTGGGGCTTAGAAACCTGCATACGTGGCGCTTCTGAGCGCCTGCCCTCCATTTTAATGACAGCGCTTGTTACTGCGCTCGGTTTGTTGCCACTCGCCATGGGTAGCGGCCAGCCAGGTCGCGAAATTGAAGGGCCGATGGCCACCATTATTGTTGGCGGCTTGGTCACTTCTACCATATTAAACTTGCTGATTCTACCTACCATCATGCTGCACTTCGGTAAGTTTGAAAAACCCATGCAGGTTTAGTTTTTAGGTGTTTTCAAATCCTGTTTTATTCAATTAAACTGCGCTAAAATCCCCCGAGAAAAAAATAATGCCCTGGAAGCCTTGTAAATAAAGGCTTCCAGGGCATCGAAAAAGGTTGAGTGTTAAAAACACCTGTTTGGATGGTTTTTAACGCAAAAAAGTCACACCTAAATAAATGTGACGATTACACCCTAAACTTCATCGTATTTTATATATTTAAAACGCACATCATCATTGGGCGTACCTGTGAGTACCCCACCTTCAAGCGCTGGCTGCCAGCCGATGACTTGCTCAATTTTGTGCGCCAACTCAAAGTCTTTATCGGTAATGCCTTTCGCGTCATGCGTGCAGAGTTTAACAATCACAAACGCATATGACACCGTTAAATCGGGGTGATGCCAGGCCGCTTCAGCCAAATGGCCAATCGTGTTTACCACCATGAGTGTGGCTTTCCAGCCGCTGGTTTTATATTTACGGCGAATCCAGCCGTTTTCTAAAAACCAATGTGGTAATTCTTTAGCTAATTTCTGTTGAACTTCATCATCCGTGTAAGCTTTAATTTTTGTCATTCCATTCTCCTATCAAACTACAGATGTGCTGAGTTGCAGGCCTTTAGCTTGCAATGCGTCTACATTGACGCCTTGTGCAAAGATTGCATAATCTGCTTTATTAACCACCCAAGTTTGGTAACTTTGGCCGTGAATATAGTTGATAAATTGCTTATCAATGAGTTCATCGTCCACCAAATGTTGCAAGCGCGTGGGTGCATTGGTTTGGTAGGCCAACAATGCTTTGGATTTCACCAGTATCAATTGCTCGGCACCGAGTTTATTGGCGAGCCACGCACTGAGGCTGTCAGACGTGATTTCCCAGTTTTTGGGAATCGTGTCATCTGCCAGTACCATTTTACTGGGCAGCCAGACAATGGCACGATGCTGCCAGCCACGCTCTGAAATTTCCAATTCACTGCGCGCTGTCACCAGCGCTGGGTTAAGCCCTGTCAGCAACAAGCCATACTGATCCATCGCTAACAAGGCCAACTGGTGGGCTAACGCATCGCTCATGTTGGTAATCTGCTGCGCTTCACGTACAGCATTGGCAAACAAACCACCGCCTGGCACAATCACCACTTTACCATCACTAAACTTCACTAAAGTCTCAAGCCAGTTTGCCAATTCAGGCGCACCCAGCAAGCTTCCGCCTAATTTAACAACCCACATCCCTAGTCCAATTTAGCATTTGTTAATCCACTTTAAAAAATTGCATCAACCGCAACATGCTTGAAGCTTTATCGAGTGTTTCAATATACTCTTTTTCCATGGTGGAATCTGCCACAATGCCGCCGCCCGCATAAAAACTCACTTCGTTTTGGGTATATACCGCCGTGCGAATGGCAATATTGGTATCCATATTGCCATCAAAGCCAATGTAGCCAATTGCGCCGCAATATAGGCCACGCGGGCTGGGTTCGAGTTCATCAATAATTTGCATGGCACGTAGTTTGGGTGCACCGGTAATTGAGCCACCCGGAAAACAACCGCGCAACAAATCTAGCGCCGATTTACCTTGTGCAAGTTTTCCCGTCACAATACTCACCAAATGATGCACGTTGGCAAAGCTTTGTAGTTGAAATAACTTTTCAGCCTTTACCGAGCCAATTTCGCAGTTTTTGCCAATATCATTCCGCAGTAAATCGACAATCATCAAATTTTCAGCGCGGTCTTTTAAGCTATTTTGCAGCTCAATTGCTTGTTTGGCATCCTCAATCGCATCATCAGAACGCGGGCGTGTGCCCTTAATTGGCCGTGTTTCCACATGTTGGCCGACCACCTGCAAAAATCGCTCGGGGGATGCAGACAGCACTTCAAGATGCGGCAACTGCATATATGCCATAAAGGGTGCGGGGGAAATTTCGCGCAGTTTTTTGTAAGCTAACCAGCCATCGCCTTTTGCCTGTGCTGAAAAACGCTGGGCTAAATTTACCTGATAGCAATCACCCTCTAAAATGTAGTTTTTCACTTTATCAAAAGCGTGCGCATAGCGTGCTTTTGTCATATTAGAAATTACATCCGTTGTCACTTTAAATGCTTCAACCTTTTTAGCACCGCTGGAAGCCTTGTAAAATAAGGCTTCCAGGGCATTAAATTTTTCTCGGGCGTTTTCATGGCAAAAATGTGCGATCAAATGCGCCGTTTTTTGACGATGATCAACCACTACCGCCCAATCATAAATGCCAACCATTAATTCTGGAATCGCGTCCATTGATTTGGGGGTGCCTTGTATATCTACACTGGGTAGCTTTTCAAAATATAGCGCTAAATCATAGCCAAAATAACCCACGGCCCCACCTGAAAAAGGACTATCAGTGCTGGCATTTTCTGATGAGATATATTGTGCAAGCGCACTTTTAATGAGCTCAAATGGATTTTCTTCAGAAACTTCTGTTAAACCATTTTCTGTAATTTCAGTCCTTTTACCGTAAGTTACAAAGGTTTTCACAGGAGAAGCCACCAAAATGTCGTATCTTCCATACTGACT
>Ga0116176_10003138_pt1 | contig 12311 bp, 8 predicted proteins | sample AD_STIC08_MetaG_FD_89803 | JGI IMG/M metagenome (GOLD analysis project Ga0116176, IMG submission 89803) | Active sludge microbial communities of municipal wastewater-treating anaerobic digesters from USA - AD_STIC08_MetaG | ecosystem: Engineered > Bioreactor > Anaerobic > Digestate | place: USA... | reverse complement strand
ACAGGAGGTTCTCCCTGATGGTTCCGGCAAATAGCTGCGCCTCTTGCGCAACGAACCCGATCTGGCGGCGCAGCGGGTTATACCTGATCTGGGATGAGGGGTGGCCGTTGAAATAGATCTCACCGCTGACAGGCCGGTACAACCCGACCAGGAGCTTCACGAGCGTCGATTTGCCCGAACCGGAGGGACCGACAAATGCGATCGTCTCTCCCCTCTTCACTTCAAATGTTATCCCGTCAACTGCGTTGCACGAGGCGGTCCTGTGCCGGAACACCACGTCCGCAAAACGGATGGATTCCAGGTCTTCAACGATGATCGGGTTCTCAGGGTTCTGCTCGATCGGTTTGTGCATCAGCTGATCGAACGTGTTCACGGACGCTTCGACCTCCCGGTAACTCAGAATGAAGCTGCCCAGCTCCTGGAGGGGACCGAAGATGGTCGTGGAGATGAACTGCATCGAGATCAGCTCGCCGGTGGTGAGGACATTCCGGAATATCAGCCAGAGCAGGATGAAGAGGATCGAACTCTTCAAGATGGAGAGCGTCGTCCCCTGCAGGAAGGTGAGCGTCCGGACCTTTTTCACCTTCGTCATCTCGAGGGTGAAGATCTTCAGGTTATGCTCCCGCAGCCTCCGGATCTCCGGAAAGGTCAGCCCGAGACTTTTCACGAGTTCGATATTCCGCAGGGACTCGGTGATCACCCCGGACATCTTGTTTGTCTCCCGGTTGATCTCGCGCTGCGTAGTCTTGATCTTCTTCGAGAGAAGCCCGGTGAGCGATCCCAGCACGACAATGCCGATGAGGAACACCGGTATCAGCAGCCAGCTCTTTGTCACCGCATACCCGATCAGGAATCCCATCCCGATGAGGGAGGAGAAGAGGACATTGATGGCAGTATTCATGAAGATCTGGGTATCCGTCCGCACCTTCTGCAGCACCGACAGGGTCTCCCCGCTCCGTGTCTCCTCGAATTCACTGTAGGAGAGCCGGAGCGTCTGCTTCAGGCCGTCGTTGAATATCTGCATGCCGAACTTCTGGACGACCAGCCTCACGAGATAGTCCTGGAACGCCCGTGCGAGCCTGGCAAGCAGGGCGATCGCAATGGCTATCCCGAGCCAGAAGAGGACCGAGGATACCAGTTCAGCCTCCGGCAGATTCGCGGGATTCAGTGCATAATCATCGATAATCTTCCCGAAGATGACCGGGTCGATCAGGTTCAGCAACTGGCTGATCGCTGCCAGGATCAGGGCAACAAGGATCAGCCACTTCTGCGGTTTCAGGTACTTCCAGAGGATCTTCATCGGTGGGGAGGTGTCCTTGGAAGGACCTCCTGAATGTACCTGTAGCGTGAGTTGAGGTAAATCTTTAGGAAGGAGAGGTGGTCTTTTTGGAGGAGAAACCACCTGGCGGTTGAGTGTGCAGTATGAAAATACATGAGCGTCTTCTATCGAAAAGGGTGATGAGCGGAGCTCTTTTACCCTTTATTTTTTCTTCCGTTCCTCGACCAGCCGGGCCTGAATCCCGTAATAAGCCGAGACCCCGGTCGCGTGGCACTGGTCGATCGTGGTGCTGTCAAATGAGACCAGATCATCGGAGTAGATCCCCTCGGGGGATAACCGGCCGAGCACCCGGCAGCACCCCTTGTAGAGCTGGAGGTCCACCTTCCCGTTCACCTTCTGCTGCGATTCGGTGATGAACGCGTTCAGGTCATGGAAGAGCGGCTCGTGGACGAGGCCCATGTAGGCGAGCTCGGACCACTTGTCATCAACGATCCGCTTGAACGCCAGCTCCTGCCGCGTGAGGGTGAGCTGCTCGAGGTCGGCATGGGCGGCGAGGATGACGGTGGCAGCCGGGTGCTCGTAGTTCTCCCGTGCCTTCAGCCCGAGGATCCGGTCCTCGATCATGTCGGAGCGGCCGATCCCATGCTTTCCGGCAACGATGTTCAGTTTTGTGATCAGGTCGCGCCCACTCATGGCTTCGCCGTTCATCTTGATAGGGATCCCCTTCAGGAACTCAAGGGTGATCTGCTCGGGCTTGTCCGGGGCCTTCTCGACCGGGATGGTCCACCCGAAGATCTCATCAGGCGGGTGGTACGCCGGGTCCTCCAGCCGCCCTCCTTCGATGCTCCTGCTCCAGAGGTTCTCGTCGATACTCCAGGGCTTCTCCTTCATGACCGGGACCGGGATCTTGTGCTCCTTTGCGTACTCGATCTCCCATTCGCGGGTGAGGTTCAGCTCACGGATCGGGGCGACTACCTCAAGGCCGGCTATCCGGAAGATGAAGTCGAACCGGAGCTGGTCGTTCCCCTTGCCGGTGCATCCGTGGGCTACAGTCCTTGCCTTCTCCCGGAGGGCGACCCGGACCACTTCCTCGGCGATCAGGGGCCTCGCGAGTGCAGTACCCAACGGGTATCCCTCGTAGGACCCGTTCGCCCGGATAGCCGGGAAGAGATACTCGGTGACGAACCTATCCCGTGAGTCGATCGTATAGTGGGCATCGGCGAACTTTTCCCCCTTCTTTGTCGCGACGGCGATCTCTTCGTCTCCCTGGCCGACATTGACGGCCACGGTCACTACCCGGTCGTAGTCATACCGCTCTTTGAGGAGCGGGATGCATATGGAGGTGTCAAGGCCTCCCGAATACGCCATCACAACAGTTCCTTTTCCCATGGTATCGCTCCGTGCTGCAAGCACAAATGTACCTGATCGGTTCGACGTCGTGGATAATAATACTACCAGAACCCACGCCCGGAAAAAGAAGGGAGCAGTCTGGAATCAACGAGGTCGGAGGAATGGAGGAGGTCCTGTCCTCCTTCTTGTTCTCTTGGCAGATCCCGTTTTTTGTTCCCGCCTCCTGGAGCCAGCGGGTGACAACAAGGGTTCTCAGGAGGATCCGTTTGTCCCCATTGAGGACGAACATAGAAAAAAGTATTTACATAATGTAATGTATACTATACATTATCTACAGTAAATTTGACAATCGGCACCATTCCGATCGTTCAGGGAAGGGGGAGTCCGCCGGAAAACTGGCACCCCCGAACCGGGCTGAAAATGAGGAATGGAGTGAGCTAAAGGAGACTAACGACAATGAAAAGCATGACTGCATTGATCCTGGCATTCATCATAGCCGTCACTTTTACCGGCTGGGTGAATGCGGAGACAGCTGGAACTGATTCCGGAGTTACTTCTGTTACTCTGAAAGGCAGTTCGATCACTGTTGAGGGAAGCGGGGCGACGGTTGATGGCACCACCCTCACCATATCATCCGGTGGCACCTACACCATCAGCGGCACTTTGAAGGATGGCCAGATACGGGTAGATGCAAAGGACGAGGAAATGGTAAAGCTTGTCCTGAACGGAGCAACCATTGCCTGTTCTGCGAGTGCTCCGATCTATGTCGTCAACGCAGAGAAAACGGTGATCACCCTTGCAGAAGGAACGAAAAATTATGTCACTGATGGAGATTCGTTTATCGCTGAAGATGCAGAATCGGATGAACCCGATGCAGCACTATTCACTAATGACGATCTCACGATCAACGGCGATGGTTCACTCACCGTCTCTGCAAGCTATAATCACGGTATTTCGGTCAAGGACGACCTCAGGATTAACGGAGGACAGATTACCGTGATTGCGGTGAATGATGGTATCAAGGGAAGAGACTCTGTCACCGTCAGGGACGGGACCATCACCGTGAAAGCAGGCGGGGACGGAATCCAGTCCAACAATGATGAAGATGCCGAAAAAGGCATTATCTCCATCGAGGGTGGAACAATCGCTGTTACCGCTGGAGAAGATGGTATCCAGGCGGAAACCAGCCTGAGTATCAGTGCCGGTGAAATCACGGTCACCTCAGGGGGAGGCAGCGGCATGGGGAGTACCTCAGATACGTGGGGTCCACGGGGCATGGAACCATCCGAAACAGAAAGTGATACCGGGAGCGCCAAGGGGCTGAAAGCCGGGGGTGCCCTCACGGTATCAGGCGGCACGATCACCCTCGACTCATCCGATGATTCGATCCACTCGAATGACAGTATGACTATTAACGGCGGCACTATCACGGTCTCCTCAGGGGATGACGGCATACATTCAGATTCCACCCTGGAGATTAACGGGGGGGACCTGCGCATTACGAAATCCTACGAGGGTATGGAAAGTGCCGTCATCACCCTGAATGCCGGAACGATGCATATCGTTGCCAGCGATGACGGGATAAACATCATCAGCAGCGATGACGCCTCTGTGGTACCTGGTCGGCCTGACCAGAATGCCTTCACTGCTACCGGTGCCAATTACCTGCATATTAACGGCGGGTATATCGTGATCGATGCCAATGGAGACGGGATTGATGTCAATGGGCCGATCGAGATGACCGGTGGCACCGTGATCGTCAACGGTCCGACAAACAACGGCAATGGTGCACTGGATTACCTGGGCATCTTCAGGATGACAGGGGGGTATCTCCTCGCAGCAGGCAGTTCAGGTATGGCACAGGCCCCTGGCACCTCATCGACCCAGTATGCGGTAATGCTGACATTTGCATCAGCCCAGCCGGCAGGCACGTTGGTGCATATCGAATTCGACGATGGCAAGGACATCCTCACCTTCATGCCGACGAAGACTTACCAGTCAATCGTACTCTGTTCACCCGACCTGGAGAAGGGCGGGACCTACGTTGTGTATACCGGAGGCAGGTCAACCGGTTCGGTGACTGACGGCCTCTACTCCGGGGGAATCTATACCCCCGGTACGGAAATAACCAGCTTTACTATAGCAGGTATCGTGACGAACGCCGGGGCATCGAACAACCAGAATCCAGGTACCAATCCAGGTTCAGGCACGAATCCCATGAATCCAGGTACGAATCCACGGGGAAAACCGGGTACCCCCGGGGTCCCCACCATTGCACATTCAGGGACGGGGACCCTCTCTGTGACTTCTTCCCCGAGGGGGGCAAGTGTCTCCCTTGACGGTGCGTATAAAGGGGTGACCCCGGTCATCATCACCGGGGTCTTGAGTGGGACACACCAGATCACCGTCACCAGCCCCGGATACCAGGACTATTCAACCGGGGTATCGGTCACGGCCGGTCAGATGGCAAGTGTGGTCGCGTCACTGAAGGATCAGATCGGGTCGACCTCCACTTCCTTGACAACTCCAACTACTGCCCCGACAAAGGCACCACCCGGCACGGAGACCTGGACCCTTTCGGTGACCACCACCCCGGGAGGGGCCACGGTCTCCCTTGACGGTACCTACAGGGGACTCTCCCCTCTTACCCTGACTGGTGTTTCTGACGGATCCCACGAGCTGAAGATCTCCAAAACAGGGTACCAGGACTTCCACACCAGCGTGATGGTGACTGGAGGGAAGACCACTACCGTATCAGCACCACTCACCAGTAGTGACATTGGCTTATCACAGCCCGCCAGCTCGTTCCGGACAAATCACCCAGTCAATACCTTGTTTCCCCGGATGATATCAGCGTCATCGGTACTGATTGAAGTGGGCAGCGCCCTGCTCCGGTCGTTGTATCACGGGTTCGGATGATTATGGCGATAGGACAGCGGGAGACGGTCATGCCGTATAATCCAGGTGAAAAACCTGCGCTCTGCTCGGTGATCAGCGAATGTGAGAGTATCTCCCTCTCCGAGCTGGAAGAAACAAAAGCCCAGCTCCTGACCCGGGTGGAGAGCAAGCACCTGATGACTCTTGGGCAGTGCAGGGAACTCGTGCGGACACTGGCTGGCTCCTACAGGATACTCGAGATACAGGGTATCAAGATCGGGAGATATGAGACTATGTACTATGATACGCCCTCGTTTCTTACCTACCTGGAGCATCATAACAGGAAAGGCAACCGGTTCAAGCTGAGGCTCCGGCATTACGATACGTCGGATGAGACCTACCTCGAAGTAAAAAAGAAGACCAACAAGGGATCCACCGAAAAGAGCCGTATCAGGACATCCTGGTCTACTTCCGGATTCTCACCCGACCAGGTGGCGTTCCTTAGGGCAGCATTTCCATACGATTGCCGGGCATTTCATCCCGTTCTCTGGACAGTGTATAACAGGTGTACCCTCGTCTCCAAAAAAATCCCCGAACGAATCACCCTGGATACCGGAATAATGTTTGGAGACGGGGAGAAGGTGATCTCGTACCCTGACCTCGTGATCGGGGAGATCAAGTACGAAAAGGGAGTGAAGAACTCCCCGGCACTCCTGGCGCTTCATGGGATGAGCATCAGGAAGAGGGCGTTTTCCAAGTACTGTATCGGAGTGTCGCTCCTGTATTCCTGGCTGAAGCATAACCGGTTCAAGGAGAACCTGCTCTTCCTCTCAAAATTATCCGGCGGAGGTACGGCAGCATGCTGAGCTTGTCGATCGGGTTGTTCCTTGCCGGATTTATCATCAACTTCCTGTCGGCGTTCGTTATCATCAGGCTGATCTACTACCCGAGAGGGCGGTGCAACAATTTTGCCTTTACGTTCCTTGCCTTCAATACCGTGATCTATTTCATCATGGGGTTGTTCACGAGCATCGAATTGTCAATTGCGGCGGGGTTTGGCCTGTTTGCCTTGTTCTCGATCCTCCGGTACCGGACCGAGACCGTCCCGATCCGGGAGATGACCTACCTGTTCGTGATGGCAGCCCTGCCGATCCTGAACGCTGTACTCTGGGGATTGTCCTCCTATGCCCTGCAACTGGTAGTGGATCTTCTCGTTATCGGAACCCTCTGGGTCCTTGACAAGGAATGGGGATTCAACCGTTCACAGTTCCAGATGACCGTGCGGTATGAGAAGATCGACCTGATAAAGCGGGAGAAGAAGGACGAGATGCTCGCTGATCTCCGCGAACGGACCAGCCTTCCCGTCCAGGATTTCGAGATCCTGAGCATCGACTTCCTCCGGGACTGTGCAGAGATCAGGATCACCTATTCAGGGGAAGTATAAGGTCTCATTTTTTCGGAGATCGCAATTACAATACCTCCTACCTCTCCAGAATTTTCATGTAAGATACGTAAAAAATCACCTGGTTCACCTTTTAGACAGATGCATAGATGAGAAATAATACTGGAGGAATTTTCACAGGAGCTCCTTTGACTACCGTTCGGTCGAGAGTAATGGATGAAGTGCCGGAGGCACTGGTGATGGAAAAAATACCTGATTCACCATTGAGAAACATGCCTGCAGGATGATACTTCGGTACTACTTTCGTAAAAAGCAGAATTGAAAAGTGAATCGGGTTCCGTTGATTACTGGTGATAATGTGCCAGTGGCTCGATCGTGATCCGCTCCTTTTTGATCGCCTCGATTGCGTACGCTGCGGCCCGTGCGGCCTGGACTGTCGTGATATACGGGACCCCGTAATCAACGGCAGCCCGCATGATCTGGTAATGGTCCTGCCGCGACTGCTTGTCAGAGGGTGTGTTGATGATCAGCCGGATCTCCCCTTTCCGGAGAAGGTCGATCACGTTCGGCGAACCTTCCTGGACCTTCCGGATCAGGTGGGCATCGATCCCGGCATCCGAGAGGTAGTCCACCGTCCCCGATGTCCCATAGAGGGCCAGACCAAGTTCGCGGAGCTTCCGGGCGATCGGGATAACCTCGTCCTTCTGCTCGGAGATGACCGATATGAAGATGTTCCCCCGGACCGGGAGTTCATTGTCGGCCGAGATGCAGGCCTTGTAATAGGCACGGCCAAAGTCGTAGTCGATCCCCATCACCTCGCCGGTGCTCTTCATCTCCGGCCCAAGCACCGTGTCGACACCCGGGAGCTTATTGAACGGCAGGAGCACCTCCTTAACTGCGGTGTGGCAGATATGGGGCTCCCCAATCCCGAGGTCCTTCAGCTTCTTGCCTATCATCACCTTCGCTGCGATCTTTGCAAGCGGGATCCCGGTGGCCTTCGAGACGAATGGCACTGTCCGGCTCGCCCGTGGGTTTGCCTCGAGGATGTAGACTGTCTCTCCCTTGACCGCCATCTGGAGGTTGACGAGCCCTACCACCCCGATCCCGAGCGCGATCCGGGTCGTGTAATCCCTCACCTTTTCGAGCACTGCCGGGGAGAGCGACTGCGTGGGGATAACGCAGGCCGAGTCCCCGGAATGGACCCCCGCTTCTTCGATGTGCTCCATGATCCCACCGATCAGGACCTCGTCGCCATCGCAGACCGCGTCAATGTCGAGCTCGATCGCGTTCTGGAGGAACGAATCGATCAGCACCGGGTGGTTCCGGCTCACCCTGACCGCCTCCTTCATGTAGGACTCGAGCTCGATCTCGTCGTGGACGATCTCCATCGCTCTCCCGCCGAGGACGTAGGAGGGGCGGACAAGGACCGGGTAACCGATAGCGGCAGCCTTCTCACGAGCCTCCCCGAGTGAATAGGCGGAGCTGTTGGGGGGGCTCGGGATATCGAGATCGCGGAGCAGCTCTGAGAACCGGTCCCGGTCTTCAGCAATATCCATCGAGTCCGGGGTCGTCCCAAGGATGCGGGTGTCCATGCCCCGCCGGATCAGCTCCTCGTGGATGGGTACGGCGAGATTCACGGCATTCTGGCCGCCGAACTGGACCATTACGCCTGAGTAATGGTCTTTTTCAAGGATGTTCAGGATGTCCTCGAGCGCCATCGGCTCGAAGAAGAGCCGGTCCGAGGTGTCGAAGTCGGTCGAGACCGTCTCGGGGTTGTTGTTGACGATGTGCACCTCGACCTGTTCCTCCCGGAGCGCTTTGACCGCATGGACTGTGCAGTAGTCGAACTCGATCCCCTGCCCGATCCGGATCGGGCCTGACCCGAGGATCAGCACCTTGTTCCGGTCGTTTGGCGGGATCTCACACTCTTTGTCAAGGGTGGAGTAGAAGTAAGGGGTCGTCGCCGGGAACTCTGCGGCGCAGGTATCGACCATCTTGTAGGCCGGGTCCCCGGCAATCTCACGGATATCAGCGGGACTGATCCCTGTCAGTGCGGTAAGCTCCGGCTCGGTGAAGCCGTACTTCCGTGCCAGGATGATATCGCCCTTTGTTGCCGAATCGGAGAGCCGCTGCTCGAGATCGACAATATTCTTAATCTTTTCGAGGAAGAAGGGGGCGATGTCCGTCAGGTCCTGTATTTCGGCGAGCGGGAACCCGGCCTTGAAGGCATCGAAGAGCGTAGGGAACCGCTCATCGGTCGGCCGGGAAAGGATCATCCGGATCTCGTTTGCGTTCGTGTGTTTATACACATCGGTATCGAGCGACCGGAGCGCCTTTTTGAACGCCTCCTCCACGCACCTCCCAATCGCCATCACCTCGCCCGTACTCTTCATCGCGGTGGTGAGGGTGCGGTCGGCGTTCTTGAACTTGTCGAACGGCCAGCGGGGGACCTTGACGACGATATAATCGATGGCCGGCTCGAAAGATGCCGGGGTGCAGCCGGTCACCGAGTTCGTGATCTCATCCAGGTGGAGCCCGATCGCGATCTTTGCCGCGACCCTGGCGATCGGGTATCCGGTCGCCTTGGAGGCCAGCGCACTCGACCGGGAGACCCGTGGGTTCACCTCGATCACCCGGTAATCTCCGTCCTTGTACGCGAACTGGATGTTGCACCCTCCCTGGACGTCCAGCGCCCGGATGATCTTGATCGAGGCGCTCCTGAGGAGCTGGAACTCATCGTCACGGAGCGTCAGGATCGGGGCGACCACGACACTCTCACCCGTGTGGATCCCCATGGCATCCACATTCTCCATTCCGCAGACGATGATGCAGGTATCAGCAGCATCCCTCATCACCTCGAACTCGATCTCCTTCCACCCGACCACGCTCTCCTCTACGAGCACCTGGTGTATGCGGGAGCGGGTCAGCCCTATCTCGATGATCCGGATCAGCTCGTCCCGGGTATGGGCTATTCCCCCCCCTGACCCCCCGAGGGTGTAGGCAGGCCGGATGATGGCAGGGAGCCCTACAATGGCGAGTGCCTCGTCCACCTGGGAGAGCGAGTTTAAAATCATGCTCTTTGGCACCGGCTCGCCGATCTCCTCCATCAGGGACCTGAACTTCTCCCGGTCCTCCCCCTGGTAGATCGCCTCGAGAGGGGTGCCGAGCACCTGCACGTTTGCAAGCGCCCCCCGCTCGGCAAGCTCGGCTGTCATGTTCAGCCCGGTCTGGCCCCCCATCCCGGAAAGGATCCCATCCGGCCGCTCCTTCTCAATGATCTTCTCGATGATCTCTGCCCTGATCGGCTCGACATAGATCACATCGGCCGTCTCGGGATCGGTCTGGATGGTTGCCGGGTTCGAGTTGACAAGGACCACCTTCACCCCTTCCTCGCGGAGTGCCCGGCATGCCTGCGTGCCCGAGAAATCGAACTCAGCCGCCTGCCCGATCTGGATCGGCCCGGATCCGATCAGGAGGACTTTTTTGATCTCCGGCTTCTTCGGCATTATTCGAGCCTCCGGAACATCGTATCAAAGAAGGGGATCTCGGTGTCCCTCGGTCCGCCATGGGCTTCCGGATGAAACTGCACACAGGTGATATCGAGATACCCGTTCTCGAAACCTTCGAGAGAGCCATCGTTCACGTTCGAGTACAGCACCCGGCATCCTTCGGGGAGGGAATCGGCATCGACGGCAAATCCATGGTTCTGGGTCGTGATATAGATACTCCCGTCCTTGTATCGCACCGGCTGGTTGCTCCCGCGGTGTCCGAACTTCATCTTGTAGGTGCTCCCCCCGAGGGCAAGCCCGCATACCTGGATCCCCATGCAGATCCCGAAGATCGGGAGCGTGCCGGCAAGATCGCTGATGCAGCGGATCGCTCCCGTGGCATGGACCGGGTCCCCGGGGCCATTGCTGATGAAGAGGGCATCGGGGCGGCATGCCATGACCTGGTCTGAAGGGGTATCGTGGGGAAAGATATGGAGGTCCGCTTTCCGTGCCAGGAGAGAGAGGACCATGTTCTTCTTGATGCCAAGGTCGAGCACCGCGATACGCTTGCCTGGCCCCGGGATATGGTATGGCTCCCGGCAGGAGACGGCAGGGATGAGCGCTCGTTCCGAGATCGGGGGGACGTCTCGTGCGCAGCTGACCGCATACTCCCCGTTGTCATCCCCGACAACAAGGGCCGCCCGCAGGGTTCCCTTCTCCCTCGTCTTGATGGTGAGCATCCGGGTATCGACTCCCTGGATGCCGAGGAGCCCCCGGTCAGCAAAATAATCGGCAATGCGGGGATATGCCTCGGGTGCATCGCAGATCTCCCGGGTCACACATCCCATCGCCCACACCTTCGGGTGCTGGAAGTTCCTCTTGTCAACCCCGTAATTGCCAATGGTGGGAAAGGTGAACATCAGGATCTGCCCATGATAGCTCGGGTCAGTCAGAGCCTCCATGTATCCCGACATCTGGGTGGAGAAGACCAGTTCACCCGCACATTCCCCTTCCGTTCCAAAACCCTGCCCAAGCACAAATGTGCCATCCTCTAGACCCAGAACCGCCTTCATCGTTCCATACGTAATGCGCAGGATTACATTTAATAGGTAGCGGAACGGAGAAAACACCGGTCCTGGAGAGGAAAATGCGATCAAATCCGCGTGCCGCAGCACTCCCTCAATTATTTTTATAATCTCTTCTTTTCACGATATAAGAATAATTGACTGTTTTTTCTTTATTTAACAGGGTTAAACCATTTCGATATCGGAATGAACGCTTTTTAAGTGTTCGTTTTCTGAATAATAAATTTTAAGTTTGCCTAATCCTCAGTTATGATCATGGCCGTACCCTCCAAGATATTTTTCACCAAGGGTGTTGGTGTACATAAAGATCGTCTCGCATCGTTCGAGCTTGCACTGCGGAGGGCGGGGATCGAGAAGTACAACCTTGTCTATGTATCGAGCATCTTTCCTCCCTTCTGCAGACTGGTGACGGTTGAGGAAGGGGCACGGTGCCTTGAGCCGGGCAGCATCACCTACTGTGTCATGGCCAAGAACGAGACCAACGAACCGAACCGCCTGATCTCTGCGGCGATTGGGCTCGCCCTCCCGAAGGACTCACAGGAGTACGGGTACCTTTCAGAGCACCACGCATACGGCGAAACAGCGGAGAAGACCGGGGACTATGCAGAGGACCTTGCAGCCACCATGCTTGCAACTACCCTCGGGATCGAGTTTGATATCAACCAGGCCTGGCAGGAACGGGAACAGATCTACAAGGCAAGCGGCAAGATCATCAAGACCACGAATATCTGCCAGTCTGCCCAGGGTGACAAATCAGGGCTCTGGACCACCGTCCTTGCGGCGGCTGTGTTCATCACGGACTGAGACGCCCTCTCTTTTATCTGCGGATT
>Ga0116176_10003136_pt1 | contig 12312 bp, 7 predicted proteins | sample AD_STIC08_MetaG_FD_89803 | JGI IMG/M metagenome (GOLD analysis project Ga0116176, IMG submission 89803) | Active sludge microbial communities of municipal wastewater-treating anaerobic digesters from USA - AD_STIC08_MetaG | ecosystem: Engineered > Bioreactor > Anaerobic > Digestate | place: USA... | reverse complement strand
CTGCTTTTTTAAGCACCATGAACAAACAGAGTTCTGCCGCTTCCGGCGGCATCAATGCCGAATCGCTTACCATGATACGCACCCGTTTTATTTTAGACTGGTACCCTGCCAACGCCGCTAAATTCCCTTATAAACTGTTCGACCTGCAAAAACAGTTGCTGCAGGATGGTTTGTTTGAAGCCTACAATCAATGGATATTTGCGGCGGCACAAAATTTACCGGCATACCAGAACTGGGTAACCGCCCATACCAAAGAGTACAATGAATTAAGCCGTTTTCAGAAGAACCGGGTGTTTAAGATCTCATCCGGCCAGTATTATCATTGATCCTTTCACTCCGTTATACAGGCTCCTTTAGCGGGGGTGCAAATGGCATTTTTTCATTAACTTGTCTCTAAAATAATTTTATGGAAGAGCAACGTGATGAAAAATTATGGCAGATCGCCAAACGCCGGGCCGATTTCCAGGACAGCCTCATCGGCTTTGTGGTAATAACCTGCATCTGCTGGGCCGTATGGTTTTTCACTACCGGCCGCCACGGATTCAATGGTACAACTCCCTGGCCCTTATGGGTAATGCTGGGGCTGGGCATCGGCCTCGTTTTTAAATTCATTAAAGCATATAAAACAGATAAGGACACGCTTGCTGAAAGAGAGTACGAAAAACTGAAGAATCAGAAGCCCTGAATCCCCAAAGGGACTTAAAGCAACAAACCATAAACTTTGAACACTGTTAACGGTTACTGAAAATAAAAATACAAAAAAACCGAGGCCCCTTTAGGGGTTTGGGACAACAACGATTGCTTATGAATGAAAATTCAAGAATATTTGATTTTGTCGATTACCAACTGAACCGCTTTCCAAAGAAGGATATGTTTTGCGGAAAGGAGAACGGGCAATGGATAGCGTATAGTACGGCCGAAGTAAAAGACATCATCAATCAACTGAGTATCGGGCTGATGAAACTGGGCGTTGGCGGCAACGGCATGAAGATAGAAAACCAGGATAAGATCGCCCTTGTTTCCAAGAACCGCCCCGAATGGCTGATGCTGGATTTTGCCTGCCAGCAGATCGGCGCCGCCCTCTGCCCCATCTATCCCACCACCAATATCAATGAACTGGAATTTATTTTTAACGACGCAGCGGTAAAATATGTTTTCGTAAGCGGGCAGGATATTTTAGATAAAGTAAATAATATACGTGACCGGGTGCCAAACCTTATGAATGTATACAGTTTTGATGTGCTGCCCGGAGTGGATCATTGGAAAAAACTGCTTAACGGAACCGGCAGCGAAGAACTGGAAAAATTAGAAGCAATAAAAACCGGCATCCGAACAGAACACTGCGCCACCATCATATATACATCCGGTACTACAGGTACCCCCAAGGGAGTAATGCTCAGCCATCGTAATATTGTGACCAATGTGCTGAATTCGGTAAAGAGTTTCCCTTTTGAGGAAGACACTTCGGCCAGGGCACTCAGTTTTCTTCCGCTTAATCATATTTTTGAGCGCATGGTTTCGGCCATATATATATACAGCGGCATCTCTATTTACTATGCCGAAAGCCTGGATACCATTGCCGAGAATCTGAAAGAAGTAAAGCCAAGTCTTTTCTGCACCGTTCCCCGGTTATTGGAAAAGACCTATGAAAAAATAATGGCCAAGGGTTCTGAACTCACCGGCCTCAAAAAGAAGTTATTTTACTGGTCGGTTGGTTTGGCCAACGACTATGATAATATACGGTCAAAAGGCATTGGGTATAACCTGCAACTGATGCTTGCCAACAAGATCATCTTCAGTAAATGGCGGGAAGCCCTGGGTGGTAATGTGAAACTGATCGTTACGGGTGGCGCTGCCTGCCAGGTTCGGTTGATACGCATCTTCACTGCTGCCGGCATTCCTATTTACGAAGGGTATGGCCCCACTGAGAACAGCCCGGTGATCAGTGTGAACCGAAGAGCAAAGGGAGGTACAAAGTTTGGCACCGTAGGGCCGGTGATTGAAGGACAGGAAGTAAAACTGGAAGCCGACGGAGAGATCTGCGTAAAAGGTCCCAGCGTGATGATGGGATATTACAAGCGACCCGACCTCACCGCAGAAACGATCATTGACGGATGGCTGCATACCGGCGACATCGGGATATTTGAGGATGGAAAATATTTAAAGATCACCGACCGTAAGAAAGAACTGTTTAAAACCAGCGGTGGAAAATACGTGGCGCCTCAACCGATCGAAAATAAAATGAAAGAATCGCCTTTTGTGGAACAGATGATGGTGGTGGGTGCCGAACAGAAATTTGTAGGTGCACTCATCGTTCCTTCGTTACCTAACCTGAAAGAATGGATGCAGCACAAAGGAATACCATTTACTACGGCTGAAGATGCCGTTCATAACCCGAAAGTACTGGACCTTTACAAAGAACTGGTTGACTCCTTCAATAAATTCTTCAATCACGTGGAACAGATAAAGAAATTTGAACTGCTGCCCAACGAATGGACCATCGACAGCGGCGAACTGACGCCCACCCTTAAATTAAAGCGCAAAGTGATCATGGAAAAATACAAGGGGGCTGTTGAGCGGATATACGACTGATCAAAATTAAAACCGGGGATCTGATCGTTGGCTATGATCAGTATCCCCGGTTAGTTTACTCATGCCTGTTTAATGCATTCAAGGAACCTGGATAAAACAGTAAGGTTGATTTTTCATTAAGTTATAAGGCCATCAATACATCGTGGGTTAATCATAGTATAATATTTTTACCTTTCACAATTCCCTCACCAGTTTGGGAATAAGGTCAAAGTCTTTCGATTTGTCAACAAAACCCACTGCCCCAATCTCCCTGCATAAACGCTGGTAATATTCACTCGCCTGGTTGCTTATCATCAGCACCTTTATGGCCGGGTACTCCTGGCCGATCCATTTCAGCAGGTCAATGCCGTTTTTACCGGGCAATTGAATATCAAGCAATACAATGGCTGGTTTTTTTTCACCGATGATCTTCACTGCCTCGTTGTAATTTTCCGCAGTAAATACCTTACGGCACAGCTTCGCTTCCTTCAATAAACCAGCCAGTCGCTGAACTATCAATATAGAATCATCAACTATTAAGAGTGATTTTTCCTTCGTTTCAGGCTGGAGCATACTTAAAAGCTGCAGCAAGTTATGCAAAAGGCAAGGGGTATATGTAGTTATGCCGCTGTTGCTAACGTAGAGCAAATACTACAAGCCTGTAGAACTGCAATAAAAGCGGGGTCAGATCAATTTGTTCTCAATGGCGTATTTGGTAAGGTCTGAATTGGATTTCAGATTCATTTTTGCCATTACCCGGGCACGGTAAGTGCTTACCGTAGTTACGCTGAGCGACATCATTTCGGCAATATCGGAAACGGATTTTCCGTTGGCCAGCAGTTTCATTACATCAAATTCCCGGTCGCTGAGTGTTTCGTGCAGTTGTTTGTTAGAGTTGGAAGAAAAGGAGTCGGCCAGTTTTTCGGCGATGGATTGTGAAATGTATTTTTTTCCCAGCAATACTTTTTTAACGGCTTTCACCAGTTCGTCGGGGGCTGTGTCTTTACTGAGGTAACCGGCAGCGCCTGATTTTAAAGCCCGCAGTGCGTATTGCTCTTCGGGATGGATACTTAGTATCAGCACCGGCAGGTCGGGATAACCTGATTTTATCTGTTGCAGGGCATCCAGCCCGCTGCGCCCCGGCATGGAAAGATCGCTTACCACTACATCCCATTTTTCGGCCATTACCTTTTTTATCAGTTCTTCCGCATCGGGTACTTCGTCGATCACTGCATTGGAAAATTCTTCCAGCAATATCTGTTTTAGTCCCTTACGAACAATGGTATGATCATCTGCTATTAAGATCCGCAACATAAATAAGTTTTAGTCAGCAATTTTTACAAGTTCCAGCGGAATAGAGACCATGATCTCTGACCCCTGGCCCGGATTGCTTTTGATTTCATAGGTTCCGCCGATCAGTAAGCTGCGTTCTTTAATACCCAAGAGGCCCAGTGTTTTTTTATCTTTTGTTGCATTCACATCAAATCCGGCACCATTATCCCTGATACTAAAGTACAACCTTTTATCATCGCTGTCAAGAATAGCGTCTACCTGGCTGGCATTGGCATGCCGGGCCACATTGGTCAGCACTTCCTGGTATATCCTGAAAAGGGCTGTGGCCGCTTTGGGCATTACCGATATATCGCCGGCTTTGTTGGTAAACACTACCCTGGTACCCGACCTTCTTTCAAATTCTTCGCTCTGCCATTCCAGTGCAGCCAGCAGTCCAAGGTCATCCAGGATGCTTGGCCGCAGGTCGGTGGCAATTTTCCGAACGGTGGCAATAGTGGAATTTATCAGCTCAATACTGTCCTTCATTTTTTTATTTACCTCATCATCCATGCTGTTTATCTTCCGGTTCAGCCAGTGCATGTCCATTTTAAGGCCGGTAAGCTGTTGCCCCAGTTCGTCATGTATCTCCCGGGCAATATTGGTACGTTCATCTTCCCGTATGCTTTGCAGGTTGGATGCCAGCATGCGGATATCTTCGTACGATTTTTGCAACAGCTCTTTTGCCTTGAACTGCTCGGTTACGTCGTGTGATAAACCCAGCCATACCAAACGGCCTTCGTACATGATCTGGTGACTGTAGGTTTCCACATTAATAATGGTACCGTCTTTTTTCTTATGCCGCCAGACCCGGATATTGATTGTACCAGGCTCCATTTTATCCACTTCTTTTAAAAAGACATCGAGGTCCTCTGCCGGACGAAGATCCCTTGTACTCAGTTTTAAAAATTCTTCCCTGGCATATCCATACTGCTTTATGGCAGCATCGTTCACATCAATTATACGCAGGTCGGGAATGGTCACCATCCACATGGGCAGCGGGTTATTATAAAACAGTAACCGGTATTTTTGCTCTGAAAGCAACAATTCTTCTTCAGCCTTTTTACGTTCGGTTATATCTTCGGCGTATCCGTATTCAATATTATTGCCCTGGGGATCTTTCACCACATTGGTATTGGTATGCACCCATCTTGTTTCGCCATTAGGACGTATAATGCGGTAAGAGAGATTCGAGTTCCGGGTTACTGCCAGGTTTTTAAACGCTTCCTGCAGCATCGGTTTATCATCAGGATGTACGGCATCAATAAAACTGGCCGGGTCCTTGTACAGGTCTTCCAGCTTTTGACCCCAGATGGTTTCATAAGAAGGGCTTATATACAGTGTTTCAAATGTATCAACGTTATTCACCCAATACACGCCCGAAATGTTTTCCACCAGGTTTTGAAACTGCATTTTTGATTTCAGTATCTCTTCTTCCGCCTTTTTCCGTTCGGTAATATCCAGGATACTTCCCCTTATAAGTATGCGGTTTTCAGAGGGCAGTCTTACCAGCCATACTTCGCAGGGGATATTATTGCCTTCCTTATCCAGGTGCAGCCATTCAAAAACAGGCTTCTCTCCTTCTATTGCTTTCTGTATATATTCTGCAGCCACCTCCAAAGATGGCCTTCCATCGGCCTGGAATTCGGGACTAACCGCAACCGGTCCTGTTTTTAAAAGTTCTTCTTCGGTCATTTTAAATAAACGGGTGGCGCTTGTACTTACACTAACGAATTTTTTCTCTTCCACATCAAATACCACCAATGCCTCGGGTGCCTGTTCTACCAGGGCCCGGTAGCGTTCTTCATTTTCCCGGATGGTTTTTGCTGCTTGTTCTTTTTCCGAAATGTCGAAACCAACTCCCATCAGGCAACTTTTCCCTTCGTATTCTATTGCCTGCCCGGTAAAATAGTAGGGCTTCACTTTGCCGGACCTTAATAACAATTCTGATTCTACATTGTCTGCGCCGTTCTCAAATACGTTTGCCACTTTTGATTGCATCAGTGCATGGTCTTTCTCCTCAAAGAAACTCAATGCATTCATCTGACTTATTTCTTCGCCGGTATAGCCGGTTACGGTTTCAAAATTCTTATTCCACCGTAACAGTTTTCCCTCTTTTGTATACAGGTAAAATATGCCGGGTAAACTGTTAATAATGGAATCGGAAAGTTCTTTTTCCCTGATGGCCCTTGTTTTGATCATTTCCCTTTCTGTAATATCCTGCATGGCGCCCAGTATGCGCTGGGGTTTTCCGTCTTCATCATACTTAATATATGCCCGGTCATAAAAGGTTCTGTATTCTCCATCCGCTGCCTTAAAATAAAATTCTTCGGCTATTGAATTTTCTGATCTTTCAATGGCTTTGTTCAGGCGTTCCACAATACCCTGCCGTTGATCGGGATGTATCCTGCCAAGAAACATTTCAAAGTCTATCTTTTCATCCGGGGAATCGAAGCCGTACAGGCTGTATAGTTTTTTATTTCCCCATGTATGATTCGTATCAAAGTCGTGATCCCATACCGCATCGTTGGTTGCCTGCGCAATGATCTCGAAGCGCTCATTGGATTTGCGTATCTCTTCTTCTGCCTTTTTCCGGTCGGATATGTCACGCACAAAAGCGAGGAACCGGTCGCCGGAAATGAATTTTGCACTTACTTCCACCTCCAGCAGGCTTCCGTCTTTTCTTTTCATCCGCCGCTCGGCCCGGGCGCCTTTGCTGTTCATCATTTCAGTAAAATGAAAAGGATTCTTTTCCAGATCCTCCGGTAATACGAGGTCATAAATAGTCAGGGCGCCCAGTTCTTCCGCAGAATATTGAGTCATTTTGTAGCCGCTGGAATTAACCACCAGGAAATGCCCCTGCTTATCGGCAATAAAAATACCGTCATTGGCCTGCTCCACCAGGGTACGGTATTTCTCTTCGTTTTCCCCGATCAGCTTCTGCGCTGTTTTTTGCTCGGTGATATCCCGGCTGGTGATGATAAAGCCGATCGTTTGTCCTTCTTTGGTTTTTAAGAGGCTTATGCCACTCAGCAGGTTTGTTTTGGTTTTTGTTTTTGGATGAATGAAATTAAATTCGCCCCGCCACTGTCCTTCGGTAAACACTTTTTTAAATACCTCTTCATTGGTTGTATCCGGGTATTCAAAAGATACCAGTTCGGGAATTCTTTTGCCAAGTACTTCTTCGGTGGTAAAACCATAGAGTTCTTCACAGGCTTTGTTCCAGCTTACAATGCAGCGGTTCATATCCAGGGAGGTGATGGCATCCGATACACTTTCCAGTAACCTGGACTGGTATTGCAGGTCCCCTTCATTCTTCTTCCGTTCGGTAATGTCTCTTATGAACCCGATCAGGGTGTGCGAACTGGCCATTTTCGAATTCACTTCAATATCCAGCACCGAGCCGTCCTTTTTCTGCGGGCGCCTTTCATATAAAAGTGCTTTCCCCTGCAACAGCTCTTTTATGCGCAAGGGGTTTGAATCCGAATCTTCCGCGGGTAAAAATTTGAACAAATGTTCTCCCAGCATTTCATTTTCGGTAAAACCACACATGATACACATGCTTTTATTCACTTCAATGATGTAGCCGTCAAGGTCGGTTATTACAATACCATCGCTTGCCTGCTCTACCAGGTTACGGTATTTCTCTTCGCTTTCCTTCATCAGCATCTCGGCTTTTTTATTGGCCGTAATGTCTACCGCAGAAGCCAGCCAGAATTGCCTGCTGTTGATTTCCAGTTTTTCTATCGAAAGCAGGATGGTCAGTTGTTCTCCCGTATTGGTTTTAACCGTTAGCTCATAATTTTCAAGAAACCCGTATTCATTCAGCAGCTGTTCGATCTCATTGCTTATGGTACTTCTTTTTTCAATGTCTATCTTGCTTATCAACCCGGCATCATCAGACGATCTGCCTATCAGGTCTTCCCTTGGCTGTTCCAACAAGGCGGCATAGGATTCATTTACATCTACGATATGCCATTCGGTATCGTAAATAGCCAGACCAAGCAGGGTTAAATGAAAGGCTTTTGAGAATTTTTCTTCACTTGCTTTAAGCTGGCGGGTACGCACCCGTACCAGTTCGTCTAACTTACGGGGCCGCCGGGCCACATGGTATATGAACAGGGCACCCAGTAAAGAGAACAGGGATCCAAAAAGAATGAATAAAAGAATATCGGTAAGGTCGCTGAAAGATGTTTCCCGGGTTACAGACAGTTTCCATTCGCCATTGGGTACATTTACCGAAACCGATTGTCCGTCGGAAATATCCTTATTATGCTGAATAAAGAATTCCTCTTTTCTTGTATCGGGGTTGATCTTTGAAAGCTGAAAATAATAGCCATTGCTGCCCGTGGTATCAATACCAGCCGCATTAAGCAATGTGGGCATTTTTATAATCACTGCCGAAAAGCCCCAGAATTTATCATTGCGGAAGATGGGCAGTCTTCCCACCACACCAATGCCGCCCTGCCTGAGTTCAAAGGGTCCGGCAAAATACAATTCTCTTTTTTCAATGGCCTTATACGCTTCTTTGTTCCGTGCAGGGTCTTTTAAAATATTGTAGCCAATGACCGGTTCATTTCCCTGCAAGGGGTATACGTATTGAATTACACCCCCCGGCACCAGTTGCAGGGCATCGATCTCATTCCCGGATGCAAATATTTGTTTGGCGATTGAATCAAAATTGCTGACAGCCCCGTTGTTGTCAACAAAGAAAGACAGGATCTTGGTGGCTGAAAGACTGTAAGCAAGTGATTGCTGTAATTTATCGGTGGCCGCATTGGCAACTTCGTAGGCCTTTTTCTTTTGCGACTCTTTTAAAATAAGATATCGCTGGTATATTAAAACAGAGAATAAAGCCGCCAGCAGAATGAACGATATCAGGCCCAGCAAGGCCGGTTTATTAAAAAGCGTAAACGCCTTACCTGTGCGGTTTGGCTGGTTATTTACAAACTGGTTGCGGAATGATTGATTAGCTGGCATTAGTTGACAAAGACTTACAGAATAACTGGATTTTAAATGAAGCGGTGATCAATATGGGGCACAAAATTAACTACCTGAACAGTTATTGCCGCCTAATTCTGATAGAATATTCTGTGAAATAAAGTTAGTGTAAATCTTACCAGCGTCGTGTTTTTTCTACATAAATCTTAATCTTTTCTACATAATTAATAAGATTCTTACTATCCCTCCCGCGACACTATAATTATTTTATTCCCGTTTTCATTCTGATAAAACCAATATCCTAACAATATCCAAAACGCCTGTCATGCGTAACTCAGCGGCCCGTAAGATCAGTATCTATCTTAAAATAGATACCAACAGCATCAATGCGTATTTCAATCCGCATGATCCGGCCCGTTTGGATAAACGGCAGTTGGGCCACGACTTCCAGGAATATCTCAACAACTCCATTGCGGCCGCAGGCCGGCATACCAGCATTGATTTTAAAGTATTCTGTTGCGACTCGGGTAATATGCGTTTTATGGTAGATCCGCTCATGCGTACCATCCGGCGTCATTTCCAGATCCGGAAAGCGCTTAAGGAAGCCGAATTCCGGAAATTTAAAAAGAGGAATTATATCCTGCTGATGATAAGTATTTGTGTGGTAATGTTTTTCCAGGGAATTATTCCGCTTGTTTTCGGCCAGGATCACCGCATTCATTCCATGTTCAGCAATGCTATTGACGTATTCAGCTGGGTGATATTATGGAAACCCATTGAGCGGCTGATATTTTACTGGAATCCCTTTTTAAAAGAATTATTACTGCTGGATAAAATGCAGCATGCCAAAGTAAACATCGTTGAAAGTGAAGAAGAACTTATTAATTATCATCTGGAGCATTACGATGCTGCCTGATACAAGCGCACAGTCCAAGACCGGCATTGAAAATTATACGATGCTCAGTTCCGGGCAGGAATATGTGTGGATGCCGGTGCTTCATCACCAGGGTAAAAAAGGGTTCTATGCCGAAATGAGGTATAACTATGAAGCGTCCAGAACAGCATCGGTATATGCCGGAAAGAGTTTCAGTAAAGAAGCAGCAGTTTCATACAACATAACACCCATGGCCGGTTTCGTTTTCGGAGAATATACGGGTGCTTCGGCAGCCATGAATGTGGAACTGGAATACAGGAAGTTCTTTTTTTCGAGCCAGACACAATATACCGTGAACAAAGACGACCGGGCGGATAATTTCTTTTTTAACTGGTCGGAGCTGGGTTACCAGCCGGTAAAATGGTTTTATGCAGGCGTAAGCACACAGCTTACACAACTGTATAAAACATCCCTGGTTCCCGAATACGGGCTGATGGCCGGCCTGGTGGTAAAGAAGATAACCATACCTGTCTATGTATTCAACCCGCTGGGAAGAAATAAAAACTATATCATCGGCATCATTGCAGAATGGTAAAAAATAAAAAAAACAATTAAAAATATACGGCAACAATAATTGCCTTGTCTGAAACAATAATGAAAAATAAAATCCAAACCCAGTTTATGAAAAATTTTCTTCTCTCCGTTGTGGCATTATTTTCCGCCATGCTGGTCTCTGCCCAGGTAGGTGTAGGTACCACCACCCCCAACTCAACGTTGGATGTACGGGGCTCCCTGTCTACCAACTACCGGTCGTTCACCGCAAACACGTCGGCAACATCAACCGATAATGTACTGGTATTTACAGGCAGCAGTGCCGCTACCCTCACCCTTCCCACTGCAGTGGGCTGCGATGGCAGGGTATATGTAATTAAGAACGCCAGCACTACCGGGCCTGTTCCGGTACTTACCGTTGCCACTACTTCTTCACAAACCATTGATGGAATCGCATCCTGGGTATTGGATGAATCGTATGAAACAGTAACCCTGATAAGCAATGGCGCCAACTGGAATATATCTGCACAAAGTCTTTCTGCCGGTTCGGGTGTCAACTGGACACAGGGTGGTAACAGTCTTGGTTCTATTAGAAATTTAGGAACCATCAGTAACCATTCGCTTCCATTCATAACAAACAATACCGAAAAAATGAGGCTAACCAATTCCGGGAACCTCGGAATAGGCACATCCAGTTTCAACGGAACCAACCCGGAGAAATTACTGGTAGATGCCGGCACCACTTCATCTGTAAATGCCATTGTTGGTAAAGGATCGATCGACAGTTACCTGCAATTAAATATCCAGAATAATTCAGCCGGCACAAACTCATCATCCGATGTGGTGGCCACGGCCAATAACGGAAGTGAAACAACCAACTATGTGGATATGGGCATCAACGGCGGCAATAATACAAGTGGTATCATGGGCGCAGCCAACGATGCTTATTTATATAATGTGGGGCAGAATCTGTTGATAGGAACCGGTACCGCTGCCAAATCACTGGTATTGATGACGGGAGGAACTACGCAATCTGCCAATGAGAGAATGCGTATAGATGGAAATGGAAAAGTGGGTATTGGAACCAATGCTATTCCGAAAGGAGGTGTGGGCATTGCAAAATTTGCATTGGAAGGAACAACCAGTTCAACCAGCGGTCCTCACTTACAATTCACCACCTCATCAGATAATTACCCGGTATTGCAGAATCTTAACTGGTCGCATGATTATGTTTACAGCGCCTATGATTCATACTTTGACGGATCGTGGAGAAGCGGAACAACAGCCGGCGGAAACTTTGTAATGGGAAAAGAAGCAGGAAAATTCCTTATACAATATGGTAATACCAACACACAGGGATCTGCCATTACCTGGAACAACGGTATTGCATTAACCAATGCCGGTAAAGTAGGAATAGGAACCACCACATTTAACGCCAGCAACCCCGAGAAATTGCTGGTGGATGCAGGCACCACCACTTCGGTAAATGCCATTGTAGGAAAAGGTTCTATCGACAGCTACCTGCAGTTGAATATTCAGAATAACTCTGCCGGAACCAGCGCATCTTCTGATGTGGTGGCAACAGCCAATAATGGAAACGAAACCACAAACTATGTGGATATGGGTATTAATGGCGGTAACTATACAGGCGGAGTAATGGGTTCTTCTAATGATTCCTACCTGTATAATATGGGGCAGAATTTTTTGATCGCTACAGGTACAGCCGCTAAATCACTGGTATTTATGACTGGCGGAACTTCACAGGCTGCAAATGAAAGAGCACGTATTGACGGCTCGGGAAATATGGGTATAGGAACGAATGCTCCTACGCAAAAACTGGATGTGAATGGTAACCTCCGCCTCAGCGGTGCATTCATGCCGGGCAACTCGGCCGGAACATCCGGTTATGTTTTACAATCCAATGGCGCAGGAACAGCTCCTTCATGGGTTAGTGCCAGCGGTTTTGCAAGCGGCGTAACCTGGATGCAGGGAGGTAACAGTCTTTCCGGCACAACAAATTTTGGAACCAACAGCAACCACTCACT
>Ga0116176_10003135_pt1 | contig 12325 bp, 9 predicted proteins | sample AD_STIC08_MetaG_FD_89803 | JGI IMG/M metagenome (GOLD analysis project Ga0116176, IMG submission 89803) | Active sludge microbial communities of municipal wastewater-treating anaerobic digesters from USA - AD_STIC08_MetaG | ecosystem: Engineered > Bioreactor > Anaerobic > Digestate | place: USA... | reverse complement strand
GCAGGCTGACGACGAGCGGCACGCCACCAGCCGTGCCGACGTCACCGCCCATGCCACGATGCGCGGGGTCGTCAGGCGCTATCTCGTAGCGTATACGAGTCCGAACGCGCCGGACCTCCGCGATCCCGGTCGCTGAACGTGCAAGGCAACCTAACGTGTGCTTCTGCTGTGAACGCTTCAATAAGAAGCAGTTGTGGGGCGGCCGCCCCACAACTGCCATCCGTACCTGCGTTCATCAGCAGCAAGCGTCGTTATGCGGGCGCGTCGCCGCCGACATCTGGCACTGGCGCGACGGTTCGCGAGGTCATTCCGGAACTTCCCCGAGCAACTCGAGCGACGGATAGAACCACGCATGCCGGATCAGTCCGTCGCGGACCTCATAGACGACGAGGCTAGTCTGTCCACCGACGCCGGATGGAGACGCGTCCCAGCGGGTTCGTTCATGCGTCGTCACCCACGGCCCCGTCGCGTCGATCGTGCGCAGTTCCGAGCGCGCTGATGGCACGGCGCGAAAGTAGCCCGCGATCATTCGCCGAAACGCGTCGACACCGCGCCCCACATCCGTCAGGGAGTCGCCAGACACGCTCATCCACACGAACTCGCTCGCAACCACGCGCATCATGGCGTCCAGATCCTTGGCATTGAACGCAGCCACGTATTCACGTACCACCGCGACTGGCGTGGTGTCGCGCGGACTGGCCACCGCGCGCTGCGCGCCTGCGATAGCGGTGCGGCCGACAGTAACGGCGAGGAGGACTGGCAGGAAGACTGTGCGCATCACGAGTGTTCAGGACTCCGCCTAACGTGAATTCTGCAGTCTCCAAGAGCCCCACGCGCTACTGCAGCGCACGCGCGATCCGACCGCATCAATCACCATACCACATGCGGGCCGCACGGGCCAGATTCGCCGAAGCCCTTGTCCGCCATGACCTTGAGGGCCTTGCGCATCGCGCTGCAATACCGAATAGAGCAGCAAGAACCGCGCGTAATCACAATGGACGCCGGAGGGCGTCAGGCCCGGCGACTCTCTCTGGGCTCTGCCGTTACGGTCGGTGCCCCAGCAGCGCATTCCCGCTCTGCGGATGATCGAACATGTCCTTCGGACTATGCCCCGGCCCATCGGCAATCACCAGCCGCCAGTTGAACGCCCACTTTCGCTGATACGCCAGGTCCATCGCCTCGTTGAACCAGCGGATGTTGCGCGAGTAGCGGTGCACCCCCTGACGGTTGGCTTCCCCCTGCGGCAGCTGCGCCATCTCCCGGTCGCCGGTGCCGATATAGATGGTCATCGGGAGCGCGAGATAGCGCCGGATGCGATCATCGTTGCTCAACTCGTCAGGCAGCCCTCCGAAGCCCAGCCCGAACGCCATGTCGCGCGTCGGGAACAACGTCGACCCCGACGCCATGGCGATGAGCCGCTCCGCGTCGATGTCGATGAAGGCCGCCATGCGTGAGACAAACTGCCCGCCAGCGGAGAAGCCGGCGAGCAGGTACGGCAGCGTGGCGCTCCCTTCGCGATCGCGGATGTAGCGCACGAGCGTGGGAATGAACGCGTACGTGCGCTCCTCAGGCGCGGCGAACGAACTGTCGGCCCGGTACACGCCGCCAAACTGGTAGCGCCACTCGGGAAAGCGCTTCAGGTCGAAGAGCGGAACCACCACGATCCGGTTGTGACGGTCGGCCATCCCCACGGCGTTGTCGCGATAGGCTTCCGCCGCACGCGACGCCCCGTGCAGGAGCAGGATGAACCCGTCTCCAGCATAGGTCGCCGGCTTGTAGGCAAAGAGCTTGAGCGGCGTGCCGTTGATCTCGGCCTCCACCACGCTCTTGCCGGCAGGGAATGCAGGCGCGTTCCCCTGCGCTTGCGCCTGCCGGCCCCCGAATGCGAGGGCCAGCAGGGGAACCGAGACAAACGTGAGTGCCGTTCGGCGCAGCCTGGACGTGCTGATCATCGTGCGGTCTTGGTCAATTGGTTGCCTTCGCCAGCGCCTTGATCGCCGCCGACATCGCGACGCCACTTGCCGCGCGCCAACTGATCGAGGTACGAGCGTACCACCGGGAAGCCGGCGGGCCACTCGATGGGCGGCTGGCCCTGCGGGTTGTACTGCGCAAAGCGCACGAGCCGGGCCGCCTCGATATCGTTCTTCGACAGCCGGTCGCTCGGCTCCAGCTTCAGGATGTCGAAGTCGCGGTCCATCTTCGAGGAGTAGATCTTACCGTTACAATGGATGAATACGCCACCCGGAGGGGAGGCGTTGTGCCAACTCGTGCGTGGTGCATTCATGCGTTCGCTCCGCAACGGGCGTGACGCGTTGTCCTCGAGCCTTGTCGGACTCTCCCTCGCCACCGTGTTCGGGCTGCCGGTCGCGCCGCACTCCGCACCAGCGCGGCCGGCCACCAACTCCCTCGCGCCCGGCACTCGCCTACGGCACCGGGCTCGATGGTGAGCGTACCGGGGCCATCGTCGTCGACCCGCGCGGCGCCGTGCCTAACGACGGCCTCGTCGTCCTCGGCATGTGGACCGACACCGTCGCCGGCTCGTTCGTCCCGCGGCATCGGGTGCCGGGGGTGGTCGACGGACGTTCGTGGCCCAACAGCGAGCGCCTCACTGCCACCGCGGGTCACTCGGTACGGTGTCGCGCTGATTAGACGGCGCGCGGCCGGAATCGGCCGGCGTCGGTGCGCGACTCTCGGCGCGGTCCAACACAACCCCGCGGGGGAGCTTGCCCCCCGGCGTATCCTTCGCCCCCATGTCCATGGACGCGGATCGCGTAGTCGGCCGGAACCTGGTGGAGCGCATCCGCATGACAGCGCGAGATCGGACGTCGGACGCTACGTTTGCCTCGGCAAGACCGCACTCCCAAACTCCCCCCACCATGCGACTCCCCGCCGCCCTCCTCGCCTGCGCCCTCGCCCTCCCGGCAATGGCCGTCGCGCAGCAGTCGACCCCGCCGGACACCGCCGACCCCAATCTCTTCCTCGAGGAGATGACCGGCGCGCGCGCCATGGCGTGGGTCAAGCAGGAAAACGAGAAGACCGCCGCGGTCCTGGAGAAGGACCCGCGCTACGCCTCGATCCTCAAGGCCGCGGTCACGATCGCGAGCGCGAAGGACCGGCTCCCCTACGTCGAGTTCCTGGGGGGACAGCTCTACAACTTCTGGCGCGACGAGACGCACGTGCGCGGGATCTGGCGGCGCACGACGCTCGCCTCCTACCGCACGGCCTCGCCGCAATGGACGACCGTGCTCGACCTCGACGCGCTCGCCACGGCGGAGAAGGCGAACTGGGTCTGGCACGGCGCCGACTGTGTGCAGCCCGGCGAGGATCGTTGCCTGATCTCGTTCTCCGACGGAGGCGAGGACGCGGTGACGGTCCGCGAGTTCGATCTCAAGTCGCGCACCTTCGTCCGGAAGGGATTCACCCTGCCGCGCGCCAAACTGCGTGTGACCTGGGCGGGTCGAGACACGATCCTCTTCGCCCGTGAGATGCAGGCCGGGGAGCTCACGACGTCGGGGTATCCCTTCATCGTCAGGCGCCTCGCGCGTGGGCAGTCGCTCGAGCAGGCGGTCGAGATCTATCGTGGGAGCGCCAGTGACGGCGGCTACGGCGTTACCCCCTTCACCCTCGTCGACGCCAGGGGGCGCCGCACCTCGTTCATCGATCGTCCGCTCTCGACCTTTGAGGCCGAGCATTATCTGGTGAGAGGGGCTGACGTCGTGAAGCTCGCGATCCCCCTCAAGGCGAGCATCGTCGAGGTGATCGACGGGTCGGCGATCGTCCGTCTCTCCGCGGAGTGGACGACCGGGACCGCGACGATCCCGAGCGGCGCCGTCGCGGCCTTCGACCTCGCCGTTGCGGCGAAGACGCCGTCCGCACTCGCGCCGACGCTCGTCTACGCCCCGGGTCCTCGCGAGGCGGTGGAAGGGGTCACGGCCACGCGACGCCGACTGCTCATCGACGTCATGCAGAACGTGCGGGGGCGCGTCCTCGCCTTTTCGCGCGGCGCGGGGGGGCAATGGACGCACACGTTGGTCACGCTCCCCGACAACGTCTCGACGCGCACCATGGGGACCGACGCCGGCGGCGAGCGGGCGCTGATCAGCGTCACGGGCTACCTGACGCCGAGCAGCATCTGGCTCGCCGATGCCGCAACGGCGACCGCGCGAACGATCAAGTCGCTCGCCCCCCGCTTCGACGCGTCGAAGAGTGTCGTCGAGCAGCGCGAGGCGACGTCGAAGGACGGGACGAAGATCCCGTACTTCATGATGCACCCGAAGGGGATGGCGCTGGACGGGAACAACCCGACGATCATCTACGCCTACGGCGGCTTCGAAGCCTCGATGACGCCGGCCTACAACGAGGATGCTGGCAAGCTCTGGGTGGAGCAGGGCGGGGTCTTCGTCGTCGCCAACATCCGCGGCGGCGGCGAGTTTGGCCCGGCGTGGCACGACGCGGGGCTCAAGACCAAGCGCCAGGTGATCTACGACGACTTCCAGGCGGTGGCCGAGGAGTTGATCGCGCGCAAGGTGACGTCACCGCGCCGTCTGGGAATCCAGGGCGGCTCCAACGGCGGTTTGCTGATGGGCGTCCAGCTCACACAGCGCCCCGATCTCTGGAACGCGGTCGACATCCAGGTCCCGCTCCTCGACATGCTGCGCTTCGAGCAGATCCAGGCTGGGGCGTCGTGGGTGGGGGAGTACGGCAGCGTCTCGGTCCCCGAGGAGCGCGCCTTCCTGGCGAGAATCTCGCCGTATCACAACCTCAAGCCCGGCGTGAAGTACCCGACGCCGCTCATCTGGACGACGACCAAGGACGACCGCGTGGGGCCGCAACACGCGCGCAAGTTCGCGGCGAAGATGGCGGCGATGGGACTGCCGTACTTCTTCTACGAAGTGATCGAGGGGGGACACGGCTCGGGGGCCAACATCGAGCAGCAGGCGCACACGACGGCGCTCGAATACACGTACTTCGCGCGTCAGTTGATGGATCAGGAGCGCCGCTTCGTGCCGTGATGAAGCAGCGGGCCACCTCGGACGTAGAGATGGCCCGCCGCTGGATCTCGTCCTACACCGAGATGGGCGTGGAGACGCCGAGCTTGAAGCCATCCGGGTCGTTGAACTGGAACATGCGCGCCCCCCAGTAACGATCTTCCGGCTCACTCAGGAGCGCCCATCCCGTCGCCTTGATCCGCGCCGCGGCCGCGTCGACATCGGCCGGGGTCGCGACGTTGATCTGCAGGTAGAAGCCCTGCCCCTTGATCCGGTCCCATCCGAGCTTGCCATCATCCTGGTTGAGCACGATGCGGCAGTCACCCGCGACGATCACGGCGGCGACGACCTTGCCTTCGTGCTCGAAGGTCCCTTCCACGCCGAATCCGACGGCGTCGCGGTACCAGCTTATCGATGCGCCGACGTCGCGGCAGGTGAGCGAGCAGCCCAGGTTGGTCGCATTCATCACGGCGGGCGAAATGGTCATGGCGTATTCGGACGGAGGGGAAAGGACGGGAGTGCCCGGAAGGGCGATCCGAGCGGCGGGATCTTACGGTGAGGGTGCAGGCGACGCCAGTCACGGGTGAGTGACCCGGTCGTGGCGCGCACCGCGACGGCCGGCGCGGTGCGGCGTCCCTGCCATGGGCCACGACCGTAAGCCGCGCGCGCAATCCCGTTCAATCCACACCGCGCGCTTGGGGCTACGCTTCGATCAGACGCAACGTGCGCGCCGGCGCTCGACCGTCGCGGCACCTTCTCCATCCTCGCTTCATGCGCATGCGCACCCCGCTCGCCTTGTCGCTGCTGGCGCTGCTCGCCTCGTCCGCTGCGATCGCACAGTCGCCGGCGACCTCCAATGGCTTCACCGTCGAGAAGCTCGCCGACGGCGTCTACGCAACCATCCGGCGCGAGCCCCCCAGCCTCTTCTTCGAATCCAACAACCTCTTCATCATCGGCGAACGCGACGTCATCGTGGTCGACGCGCAGTTCTCACTCGCCTCCACGCGCGCCACCCTCGCGGCGCTGCGCCGCCTGACCAACAAGCCGGTGCGCTACGTGATCAACACGCACCCGCACGACGACCACATCACGGGGAACCAGGTCTATCGCGACGCCTTCCCCGGCGTGGAATTCATCGCGCACCGCGCCACGCGCGACACGATGGTCACCGCAGGGGCGGCCAAGCGCGCCGACTTCGTCCAGTCGCTCCCCGGCACGATCGGCTTCTTCCGGCGCCTGCTCGCCAGCGGCAAGGGGCCGGCGGGCGCCCCCATCACCGACGAGGAACGCGCCGGCTTCGCCTCCGACTCCCTGCTCGGCACGCGCTACCTGGCCGACGCGGCGCAGCTCGTGACCATTCCCGCCACCATCATCGTCGACGACCGGTTCGAGCTGCGGCAAGGGGAGCGCGTGATCGAGCTCTTGCACCTGGGGGGCGGACACAGCGCCGGCGATCTCGTGGTGCATCTCCCTAACGAGCGCATCGTCGCCTCCGGCGACCTGGTGGTGCTTCCGGTCCCGCTGGTCGGCTCGACCTCGCACCCCGCCGCCTTCGCCGAGGCGGTGGCGAAACTGCGCGCCCTGCGCGCGACGACGATCGTCCCCGGGCACGGCCCCATCCTGCACGACGACGCGAAGCTCGCCGACATCGAGGCGATGCTGCGCGACATCGTGGCACAGGTGGCTCGTGCAGTCGCGCGCGGCGACACGCTCGCCGCCGTGCGTCGTGCGGTCGACCTTACCGCGCATCGCGACCGCTTCGCTGGCACCTCGGCGCTGCAGCGCTTTGCCTTCGCCAACTACGTCACCGATCCCGCCGTCGCCGCTGCCTTCGCCGACGCGCAACGGCTCGGTCCTGCGGGCGAGGCGCTCTCCGCGGTGCAACGGACCCTCGGCGCGCACACATCGTCCGACTACCGCGCGAGTTCGCCGCGCGCCTCGCGCCAGGCGCGTTCGACCGCCGGTGCGATGAAGAACGCGTCGAAGGCGCGCCCGACTGCCTCGTCGCCCTGCGCGAATCGCTCCCTGAACGCGGCAAGATCCACCGCCCGCCGTGTCGCCTCGAGGTCGAGCCCCTTGGCCACGGCGGTGCGCGCCTGCGCGCGGGTCGACTCCAGGAGCTCGACCAGCAGGTCGAGGTAGCGCCAGTCGCGCTGGATGGCCCCGTGCCCCGGGACGATCACCGCTGCGGGCAGCGCACGCAGCGCGCCGAGCGTCGCGACCCAGTCGCCCAGGAACGAGCCGAACGCGTACGGGGCCGGGTGCACCAGCAGGTCGCCGGTCACGAGCACGCGCTCGTTAGGGAGCCAGACGGAGAGGTCGCCGCGCGTGTTGCCACGACCGAGGTAGCGCACGACGATGGTGCGCGCGCCACGATGTAGGACGAGCGAGTCGGCTATCGTGACGGTCGGACGCACGGGACGGATCTCGGCAAAGGCGGGGAGCGCCCAGCGAAACGCGTCGATCTGGCGCGTGAGGCGATCGCGGTCGGCGGGCGTGAGTGGCTGGCCGCTGCGCCGCTTCCCGACGCGAGCGCTTGCTCGAGTCCACGAATCGCCCCGTCGATGGCCTCTCCCTTCGACTTCTCCAGGTCCGCGATCTCACCCGTCTCGAGGTCGATCGCCGTGTTGGCGTGCGCGACGAACTCCACGCCGGGATACGCCTCGGCGTACGCCTGGTTGCCGAACCAGTGGTCGCCATGCCAGTGCGTCGTGATGACGTAGCGCACCGGCTTGCGGGTCAGCGTGCGCAACTCGGCGATGACTCGGCGCGCGGTGGCCGGCGTCCACTGCGCGTCGACCACCACCACGTCCGTTTCGTTGATGATCGCGACCGCGGTCCCGTCGACGTTGGCGGCGTCGCCGAGCGGGTTGTCGAAGACGAAGGCGTGCACGCCAGGGGCCACTTCGGTGCGCACGAAGCCGGGGCCGGTGTAGGCTGGGCGCGGAGCCGCGCCCTGGACGGGAGGCTGGGCGCGCACGCCGGCGAGCGGACAGAGCGTGGCCGCCAGCACGAGGGCAGCTCGGGAGAGGGTAGGCATGCCGAACCGTACGGGTCGTTCGTTGGCGAACGATAGGACGTTGTTGCGCGTCGCCCCCGCGCGGTGCGAGCGAACCCATCGATCGCGCCGAGTGTCAGAACTTCGGGGGATGTACCCCCGTAGTCTGCGACACCCCCCGGTGGAGTGAAGCACGTGACGGCGCCTGCCCCCGCGACACCAGACCGACGCGTCCCCCGTGCCCGATACGGCGTCTCCCACCGGCTCGGCGAGGTCGAGTATCTCGACGTGCGCTTTGCCGGGCACCGCTTCGCCCCGCACAGCCATCCCGTCTTCGCGTTAGGCGCCGTGCGCGTGGGCGCGTGCACCATCTGGCACCGCGGCGTCGCGCACACCGCGCGCCCCGGCGACCTGGTGCTCATCAACCCCGACGAGCCGCACTCGGCCGACCAGGTGGGGCGCGAGACGTGGGACTACTGCGCCGTTTACGTCTCGCGTGCGAGCCTCGAGTCGTGGCTCCCCGCGCACGGCGCGGGCGTGCGCCTGGGCGGCGTGGTGGGGCATGCCCCGGTCCTCGCCGCGGAGTTGGCGGCCATCTGCCGCCACCTGGGTGACGACCCGGAAAGCGTGCGAGTCGAGGCGCGCTTCGCGCGCTTTGTGCGCGCGCTCTTCGCGGAGTTTGGCGACAGCACGCCTGGCGACGAACACGCCGGCGAGGCCGACCGTGTGTGGGCGGTGCGCGAACACCTCGACGCCTGCTACGCGCGCCCCATCCGTCTCGAGGAGCTTGCGGCGATCTCGGGCACGAGCACATTCGCGCTCATCCGCAGCTTCTCGCGCGCCTTCGGCATGCCGCCGTATCGTTATCTCACCAACCTGCGCATTGCGCGCGCACAGGAGCTGTTGCGCCTAGGGCGCCCAATCAGCGATACCGCCTTCTCCACCGGCTTCAGCGACCAGGCGCACTTCACGCGCTTCTTCCGGCGCATCGTGGGGGTGCCGCCCGGCGTCTGGGCGCGGGGGGTGGGGCGCGTCGGCGACGCGCCGCCCTCCGCTCCCGGGCCCGAGCGCCGCGCCGATGGCGGTGCGCACGTGTCCGGCGCTCCCCTACGTAGTTCCAGCAGGATCTGCCGATGATTTGAGGGGCGTCCTTCGCGCCCTCCATTCACCCTGCGCCATCGGCTGATCCTCCATGCAACGGTACTTCAGGGGCAGAATTGCGCCGCGGTTGCTGGCACCCACGATGCTGCTCGCCGGCTGCACGGTCTTGGTAGGGAGCAGCGGGATCGCGGGTGTGCGGGCGGGTGCTGCTGCCAACGCGCAGCTGCAGCGACAGCTCGACGGGGTACGGGTCGAACTGACACGACTCGGACAGGAACTGCAGAAGCGCGCCGAGCGCCCGAGCGCCACCGGGCTGGCCAGCGCGACCGACTCGCTACGCGCCGTGGAGGCACGCATCGCCGCGCGCGCGGCGGATGCAGCCGACGCGTCGCGTGCGCCCTACGTTCCGCTCATCGCAGGGGTGCTCGGGCTGGGGCTCGCCCTCGCGATGGCCCTGTCCTTCCGGCAGGCACGCCGGCTGGCCGCCGATGTGCGCCGTGTCGCCCAGCGCGCGGAGCAACTGCGTCGCAACGGTCTCGCCACCCTCCAGCATGGGCTCACCGCGCTCGCGGACGGGGATCTGGAGGCGACGCCCCGGTCGGAGGCCGCCACGCTCGACATCGTTGTGGACGATGAGCTGGGCGACCTGGAGCGGGCCATCGACGGGATTGCGACCGATACCGCCACGGCCAGCGACGCATTCAACCGGACGAGCACTACGCTTCGACAGGTCGTGCGGGGCGCTGCGGCGTTGACCGCCTCGGCGCGCGATGGCCGTCTGGACGCGCGTGGCGATACCGCGGCGCTGCGCGGCGGCTATCGCGAGCTTGTCGAGCGCACCAACGAGATGCTGGATGAAATGGCGCGTCCGCTCACCGAGGCCGCGCAGGTCCTCGGCCGCGTCGCCCAACGCGACCTCACGGCGCGCATGACCGGCGACTACCAGAACGACGTCCTCATGCTCAAGGTCTCCCTCAATGGCGCGTTGGAGAACGTCGAGGAAACGCTGAGCGAGGTTCTGGAGGGTTCGGTGCAGGTCGCCCTCGCGTCGCACCAGATCGCTGAAGGGAGCCAGACCCTCGCGCAGGGGACGTGCGAGCAGGCCGCTGCCGTGGAACGCGGCGCGGCGAACCTGGTGGAGGTGGCGGGGACATGCACGCAGAATGCCGCCCGCGCCAGGGACACGCTGCGCATGGCCGAGGCGGGGCGCCAGATCCTCAACCGCGGCCGGGACAGCATGGACCGGCTCACCGCGGCGATCGAGCAGATCAAGCAGAACTCCGATGCAACGGTGCGCATCGTGAAGTCGATCGACGGGATCGCCTTCCAGACCAACCTGCTTGCCCTCAACGCCGCCGTGGAGGCGGCGCGCGCTGGCGAAGTAGGGCGTGGCTTTGCCGTGGTGGCCGAAGAGGTGCGCAACCTCGCAATTCGCTCGGCTGATGCGGCCAAGAGCACGGCCGAACTCCTCGCCGTCGGCGCGGGCGCGGCCACCAGCGGCGTGGCGCTCAACGTGGAGACGCTGGCGGCGCTCGGTGAGATCGACGCCGAGATGGAACGCATCCGGGGGATGGCGGCGGAACTCGCCGTCGCGAACCACGAGCAGGACGAGCGGGTCGCGCACGCCACGTCCGCGATCGGCGAGGTGAACCAGGCGACCCACATGGCGGCGGCGCACGCGGAAGAGTCGGCCGCGACGGCCGAAGAGTTGAGTGCGCAGGCCGAGCAGTTGCAGGCACTCGTCAGGCGCTTCACGTTGACCGACGCCCAGACGCGGCGCTCTCGGCAGGGGAGCGGTGCCGCGATCGAAAAGGCGATCGCCGCGCATGGCATGTGGAAGCAGCGCCTGCTGTCGGCCATCAAGAGCGGGACCAGCGACTTCACCGTCGCGCAGGTGCAGGTCGACGACCGCTGCGATTTCGGGAAGTTCTTCTATGGCCTGCCGAGCGACGTGCGAGAGTCGGAGCAGGGGCGTCGCATCCAGCAACTGCACGCGTCGTTCCATCGCGGCGCGTCGCTCATTCTCGACCTCGCGCTCAAGGGGGAACGGGAGCAGGCCCTGCAGGCGCTGAGCGCCGGGAGCCCCTACGATCAGCTGATCGGTGAACTCGGCGCGGCGCTTCGGCAGTGGAAGGAGTCCGCCTTCGCGGACGCTGGCGCGGCGGCCGCGGGGGCGCAGCCGATGGGGCGTCGGCAGTCGCCGAACTCGCCTTCCTCGCCGCCCCCGCCTCGCGACCGAGGCCAGCTCGCCGTTCCCACGCGCTGACGAGGCCTCCGGGTGGCGCCGGTGCTCGGCGCCGCCCGCAGGGTGCTGAACGCGGGCCGCGCAGACATCCCGTCGTCACGAACACTCGGCCGGAATCCGCGACATCGTGCGAGGGACGTGATGCTTGCGACGCACCTCGTTCCCGACAGATTGAGGGTGGGACGTGGCACATTCCGTCCCGTGTTCGTCACCACTCACTCCGATCTGCCATGCGCCTCTCCGGTGCGCTGTTCCAGGTGATCGCGCTCGCGTTCGCCCTCTTCGCTGTGCCGCTCCGCGCCCAGGACGACGACCGGTCGTTCATCAAGGCCAACTATTCGAAGCACATCTACGACGTCGCCATGCGCGACGGCGTCAAGCTGCACACGATCGTGTATGTGCCCAGGGACGCTGCACCGGGGCGGACCTACCCGATGATCATGCAGCGGACCTGCTACTCGATCGCACCGTATGGCGCCGACGAGTACCCGGCATCGCTGGGGCCCAATCGCTTCATGATGCGCGACAAGTACATCGTGGTCTACCAGGATGTGCGCGGTCGTTTCATGAGCGAGGGCAAGTGGATGAATGTCCGCCCGATCATCGACAACCCCAGCGGGCCCGCGCAGACCGACGAAGCCACCGACACCTACGACACGATCGAGTGGCTGCTGAAGAACGTGTCCCACAACAACGGGCGCATCGAACAGTGGGGGATCTCCTATCCCGGCTTCTTCACCACGGCGGGGATCCTCTCGCGCCACCCGGCGCTCAAGGCGGCCTCGCCGCAGGCGCCGGTCACCGACTTCTACTTCGAGGACTTCCACCACAACGGTGCGCTGACGCAGGGCTACTTCTACACCTATCCGGTCTTTGGTGTCGATCCCACGGCGCCGACGTCGCAGGCCTGGTTCGGTCCCCAGATGATCACTGAGGGGCGCGCCAACGACTATGACTTCCAGTTGCGCCTGGGCGCCCTCAAGCACACCACCG
>Ga0116176_10003080_pt1 | contig 12428 bp, 8 predicted proteins | sample AD_STIC08_MetaG_FD_89803 | JGI IMG/M metagenome (GOLD analysis project Ga0116176, IMG submission 89803) | Active sludge microbial communities of municipal wastewater-treating anaerobic digesters from USA - AD_STIC08_MetaG | ecosystem: Engineered > Bioreactor > Anaerobic > Digestate | place: USA... | reverse complement strand
TTCCTTTTTAGTTCTGCTGATGAAAACAGTCGGCGATAGAGGTTTCGGGCGCATTCTTCCTGGAATCGTATAGTTCTTTTTACCATATGGATATCGGGCGTTCCTCGCGTCTGTTGACAATACCCGATCGCGTGTCTGAATTCACGGATTTTTTCGTGTAACGTCTTCGCGTCGTCGATACTGCGCGTCGAAATGGAGCGATCTTCCAAAACGAAAAGAATATAGCGGTTTTCAGATTCGAGGTAATAGAAGTCGAGAACTGTCGAATGGTCGCCGATCTTTTCATAGAGCGAAGGGATATTTATTCTTTTCGAGTTCTCTAAAGGCATAGCGCTCGCGAACTGGCGGGCTTCTTTCCGTTCTATTTCCTGAATCCGCGACTGTATTTTTTTCACCATTTCCATTTTTTCGGCTAACGTAACGGCTGGGTTGTTATAGTAGAGAAGTTTCGAGAGCGCGGTTTTCGCCTCTTTCCATTCGCGCATCCAAGGCTTCTCCGCCGATTCCCGTTTGTCGAGGAAGAACGCCCTGAGAGCGCTGACTTCAAGAATGATTCCTTTTCGCAATAAGACGACGGCGTAAACGTTTTCGATTTTTCTTCTATCCTTAGGAAAGCAATTGACCAAGAGTGACATCAGGCGGTCGCTGTCTGTACGGATACTCCGTAAAAACGCCATCATTTCCTCTTCCGGAAGCGCGTAGACCATATCGAAGAGCAGCTCGTTCTGCCAACGGACAACGTTGAGCGCCGTCCGATAGGCGGCTTCGGGTTTGCCGGTTTTCACCAACACCGCGCTTAACTGAGACAACACCGACAGCGTCTCGAAATTCCGGATGCCTGAGGTAACGGCCATAGTTCGGAACGCGCTCATCGCGGCCTTTTCGCTTTCGGGATACCGCTTCATTTGATACAGGGCGTACCCCTTTTCTGCGACGAATTTGGCGTAGGCGACGTTATCCACTCCGACCTTCTGAGAGAGACCAGAAAGCGCGCGGTCGAGGTATGTGATCGCTTCGGAATGCCGTGACATACGAAGCAGCAAAGCGGCGTAATTTTTAAGGGTCTTATTGTACGCGGGGTGATTGAACATCCCCCTCGTTTCCAAAAAGGAGAGAACCCTAAGGTACTCCATTTCCGCGATTCCCCATTCGCCGGCGCGCTGATGGTACGCGGCGAGATTGTTCAAACTCTGCATAAACGGCACGGATTTTTCCCCGACGAGGCGGCGCCGGATATCGATCGCCTCTTCATAGTACTGTTTCGCCGTGGCGTCGATTCCGAGAGAAAAATAGAGTAATCCCAGATTGTTCAGAAGGTTGGTATATGGCATCGTGTCCGTTCCGGAATATGCCTTTTGCAGTTGGAGGGCTTTGAGGTAGAGACGTTCGGCTTCAACGTATTCGCCTGTAAATCGCTTTAAAATCCCCAAGTTATTCAAAGAATGAACCGTTTGTTCCAACGGTTCTTGTCCGTTTTTATCGAGAATATCTAACGACTCTTTCAACGATCGCTCGGCTTCATCATACCGCCCGATCTCGCGATAAACCACGCCCAGATTGTTCAGAATCTCCGCGCGCGTAATCGCGTTCGATTCCGGAACCGCTCGCAATGCCTCCTCAAAAACGGCGATCGCAGGGTGGACCTCGCCGGTGTGCCATAGAATTTCGCCTTTCAAGATCAGCAGACGCATCGGATCCGCCACATCGCCCTCAAGGAGACGATCGCACAGTTCCAGGGCGTCGGTGAAACGGTTTTCCAGAATCAGTTTTTTTATGGTCTCTTCATTCGCCGACCGTTCATTCATATCCCGTTTCCCTCGCCGACCCCTTTCTCTTTCTCGGGTTCGAACAAGAGCAGATACTCTCCGGGAGGCAGCTGTTGGAAGGTATAACGAAAGTACCCTCCGTCCCGCGCGTACCCTTTTTCCTGTAACCGGACTTCAGGATCATCAGCCATCGGTATTAAAAGACAATAATTCGGTTCTTCCTGCCCGTAGTCTTCGATCGCAATCTCTAAAACGCCGGTCGTTTCGTTTAAACGGATGGTCGTCATTTCAGAGCCGTCTTGGGCAATCACTCTGGTTAAGTTGGGGCAGAGGGTCGATTGTTCTGTTCCGCGGACTGGTTCGAGTAGCATCTCGTAAGAAAATTTCTTTGAAGAAGGGGAGGCATTTCCTGTTTCTACTGGGGTAATTTGGCTTAAGAGGCGGGTTCCGTGCTTTTGTACCTTATGACATACTTTCAACACCGTTTCCGGAATCATCGGTATGAGCGCCAGCCATCTTTGGAAGCGTCTCTTTCGCTTTTCGTCCGCGCATTTAACCGATGCTGCTTCGAGACTTTCACGGATACGTTTCTGAATAATCAGAGCGTTGTCCATTTGAATATTCCATCGGAGCAGAGTTTGCAAAAAATGGTATTCTTCATGCAAAAATTGCGCGCACGTGTCGCACGCATCGAGATGGGATTCGATATTGGTTACCTCTTCTATGCTCCATCCCGTAAAATCGTTTAGGATAAGCGACTTGACGTATTGCTCGGCTTTATTCTGATCTATATGCAATCGAATGTATGGTTCGGCTTCTACCTGATCGATATACATCTTCTTTCACCCCTTTCTTTCCATTTATTATTATATACTCTCGAAAAACTAGTTTTCCGCGGGTCCTTCCTCGCTCAAACATTTTTTTAATCTTCCCATCGCCCGCGCGTGCCAATCGCTGACATTTTTTTCCGGTTTTTCCCCGAAAAACGTTTTCAATAGCAGTTCTCCGGTACGCGCGTTTAAAAGCGTATCAAAGTTTTTGGCATAGTGTTTTTCTTTCGGTGGGAAAACCTCCACCAACGGTTTTTTCAAAGCTTGCCGCAATTCGGCAAAGCTGCTTTCTATTTCCTCGGGACTTCTTTGCGATTGGGAATGAAATTCCACGGTCAGCTCGGTTAGGATACCGTCCAACGGCATTTCGGCATATTTGGCGACGATCTCTTTCGGTGTAGCCTCCAGCAGCCGGAATCCCGTACACAGCAGCTGCCACGGATACCCGCATTCGCTAAAAAGCGTGGAAAAACAGTCCTCCTGATAAAACAGAGCGGTGACACACTCGTCGGGGCTTAAGCCCGCTGGGTCTGGAATCGTGTCTAAACGCGATTCGCCACCGTCCTCGTCGTCTAGAAAATTCTCTTCCAGATAATCGAAACCCTTCTCGCGCTCTTCTTTTAATTTGGATTTGACGCAGTTTTCCGCTATTTTGACGATCCAAGTGTAGAAATTCCCTTTTTCCAGGTCGTAGTTTTTCAAACCTCGCCAAATTCGCGCCCACAACGTTTCTATCGTCTCATTGACCGATAAGGTGAGATTGCTATGGAAGCCATACCGGTTGAGTGTCTCCCGAACAACCGAGGCGCTGGCCACCTCATATTTCTCACGCAACAGGGTGAACGCGTTTTGATCTCCCAAGTAGGCATAGTGGACGAGGAAAGCGTCCACGATCGCCTTCACCCGCTCTTCATCGGTTTTATCTCGCTTCAACGCTTTCTCCGCCAAGAACGACAACACAGCATCCGATTCGGAAAGCGCTTTATAACGAGGCGGCCCGAACAAAACCCTTAGTCGAGCCCGACTGCTCATCTTTAGAGAAAGGATGTGATCGCCGCTGCCGTTACTCAATTTGATCACCCGCTCGAAAAGAATAAACGTGGAAAAGTATAGCATAATTTTGAGAAAAGAATCCACGAAGGTGTGAGAATAATATCGAGGCACGCTGAAATGGGAAGGCGGACTTTGTGGGTTATCGCGGGGTAACCAACGGGACCCCGCGATCCCTTCTTCATCCTTCTAAAGAGCGTATCGCGCCGTCGCGAAAAGAAAAGGCGCTTACGCCGCGATGCCCCTAAGGGGTTATCGCGGGGTAACTAGCGGGCTGACTTCGGAAGCCCACGAAGTCTCGCGATCCCCACTTTTCCGTTTTACGTAACCCGAAGAGCGCCCTGGGAACGCCGGACTTAAGTCCGGCATGCCTTTTCTTTTTCCGTGAGAATCTTGCCCCCTGCCAGTTTTTCCTCTGTGTTCTCCGTGCCTTCTGTGTGAACCCTGTTTTTTGATCTTCGGAACGAACGAAAACCGGGGTATCGCGCCGTCGCAAAAAGAAGAAACGCTTACGCCGCGATGCCCTCACCAGAAGCGTATCGCGCCGTCGCGAAAAGAAAGGGCGCTTACGCCGCGATGCCCGTGTGGGGTTATCGCGGGGTAACCGAAGGGACCCCGCGATCCTCCTTTTGTTCTCTTTACACCGCGATGATGTCGGGGTATCGCGCCGTCGCAAAGAGAAGGAGCGCTTACGCCGCGATGCCCTCACCAGAAGCGTATCGCGCCGTCGCGAAAAGAAGGTGCGCTTACGCCGCGATGCCCTCGCACAAAATCTTATCGCGCTCGCACGAAAAGGAGGAGCGCTTACGCCGGGCGACGCAATAGGAAGTCGGCGCGAAACGCAGCCCGTTATCCCGGAGGGAGGGCTCCGGGTGTTTGTTCGATTCGGTGGAACGCGTCAATTTTGGCTCCTGTTTCGGTATGAAGGCGTTTAATCAACGGAAAATCAGTACCCGCGAACAGGATTTTCGGATAGGACGAACTGTGTCCATATTGTTTATAAATCGCAGGCGCCAAGTTTCGTAGGTTGTCGGCCAGCGATTTCAGCGTGATCGATTCGCCGGAGCGGTCGATGGTTTCGAGTAGCGCGAATGTGAAAAGGCCGTGTTGGAGTTGGTCGACTTCCAACGACGCTTCGGCTGAATAGGAGGAGGAGAAAACGCTGATACCGGCTTTCCGGTGGAGATCGAAGAACCTTCCTTCCAAAATGGCGCGCGTGTAGGCGTCGGTTAACGCTCCGGATTGACAGGCATCGATGAAGATCGCGACGGCCCTTGCTTTAACCGTTTCAAAGAACTGATTAAGTCCATCGAAGGGAATCCTTTCTCCTCGTAATCCGATAAGAGAGAAGGGAATCGCTGGAGTCTCGCTGTCCAAAAGCCCGTGACCCGAATAGTAGAACAACAAGATATCCTGTTCGGTTATCTCGTGAAGCAGCCGGGTCAGCAAATCGTTTATAGCCGCCGATGTGACGGCGCTGTTTTTCAGGTAATGGATGTGGACGCGCTCGTAGAGTTCAGGTTGTTGAGTCACAAATCGTTCGATGAAGCTTTCAGCGTCATTATGCGCGAATTTTATCAATCCCCCGGTTTCACTGTCCGATACCGCGAGGCAAATGATGTGAAGGTTCGGCCGCTTGGTTTCCGGAATCGGTTTCGGAATCGAAACGGCGCATCGGTTCGAATAGACGCCGTCTTCTCTTCGAATATAGAGAACGATGGCGCGTTCCCCCGAATATATCGGCGCTTCGAGAAGGCGAAGCGATCCTTCCCGCAGGAACTGCGTCGGGATTCTCCTTCGTCCGTCCACGAATAGGAAGACCTCCTCCGTTTCCGAGCCGCCCTCGCACTGATAAACGAGCCTCACACGGGGAACGGTTTCCCAGCCGCTTTCTTCTGTCCCCTCCTTCTCCTCTTTCTGCTGCGCCGACAGCTCCGTCAGGATTGGCGGAGGACTGTAAAACCCGATGCGGTCCGGATCGAGACGCTTTTCATAAAGCGCTTCCACATCCGTGCGGTTTTCAATCAGGCAGGAAGATACGATATCCGGTCGATAGAAAGACTCGTAACAACGTTCGATGGGATAAAAATCAGGCGCGCGATCGGTTCCTCGATTCACGACCCATCCGATCCTCTGATCCGCGCTTTCGCTACATGCGTAGTACCCCGCTGGCGTCCAGGTAATCCATTCAAGCGCGATCGGATCGATCCACAGCGCGCACAACTCTTCCCCGTCTTCGCTGCGATAGGCGCGAACTGTCCCATCGGAATAAGCCGCGACGCATTGCGCGCCGTTTTTGGTGTAGCGTACCGATAAAACGATACCAGGGGTTTGGATGCGCCATCGTAAACGCGCTTCGCTATCATACTCCCGAAGGTACCATTCGGTGCCGATGAGGAAACGATTCAAGGACGGATGCGCGCTCAATACCCTTGAACGTTCCCCTTCTTGTAACGGAAGAACCTCTCCGTGGATCGTCGGCGTTTCTCCCTCTTTCCAATCGCGAATGTCTAACCCGGTTGTAATCGGCGGCAGCGAGGGGAAGGGTGTCGTTTCGGAGGTTTCTTCATACAGAACGCGCTCCGACCAGTCAAATACGAGGGCATATGGGCAGCCCGGAGTGGAAAATCGCAGCCTTTCTCCTTTCTCATCTATCTGCAGAGGGTCTAAATCCCGTATATTGAAGAGAACGGCGGGGGTTTGAGAAAACAAGACGGCGCGGGTCGAAGCGATACCCCAGGAACCGTCGTAAGCGCTCCACAGGACCCCATCGTTGTAAGGGATGAGTTGGGTGATTTCGTCCGTTGGAAGCGAAATCGTGGAATAAGCGCCGCGGCCGCCACGTTCCCAGCAGAACAGTTGGTTTGTATGGGTTTCAGGAGCCCCGCCCGCGAATAGAAAGGAACCGTCCGAAGACCAGCAGAGGGTGGTCAACCGGTTCGAAATGCCCTGCATCAACGGGCGGTAGTGTAAAGACAAGTCGTGCGCGTCATAGACATCGATCGGTGAAACGAGATCGTCGAGGAAAGCCACAGCCAGTCTCCTGCCATCCGGAGAAAATGCCACGGTATAGGGTGTTCTACCGCTTTCGATTCTCTTTGAGGAAACCGAAAGTGTTCCATCGCTCAGATCGAACACCGTAATGGCGCCCGTATCAGAGGAGACGGCAAGTTTCGACGAATCCTGGCTGAAATCACACCAGAATGAATTAGAATCGTCTGTTTGATAGGTATCGAGGAGCGCGTAACCGTTTTGGGCGTCGAAAAGGCGGATACCGGCGCCCCAACCGAGCGAGGCGGCAAGGAACCTCCCGTTAGGAGAAAACGCGAGGTGATAGGCAATGTTCGGAAGGCTCCGGATGATGGCGCTGATTTCGCCGGAATGTCCATCGAGAACGTAGAGAACGTTGGAGGTCTCCCACGAGGCCTTCCAGCTTCCGCAGACGATATCGCCGTTTACGGGGGAAATTGCGACGCTGAAAGGCCGGTTTTCTTCTCCATCGCCTTCCGGAATTCGAAAGGTGTGAAGCCGCTGGCGGGTCCGACAATCCCACAGCATAATCGTTTTATCCAAGGAAACGGTCGCCAAAACGCCTTGATTAGCCATTAACCCCATACGGGTGATCGGAGCGGTATGCGTTGACGCCTGCGCCTTCAGGAAGGGATGCTCCGGAATCGACGCTGCTGCCCGCAGATAGACGATGCGCGCCTTATTCGACCTGAGAAAGACGATTTCAAGGAGGTCGTCCGGATGAGCTTTCGCGAGGACTTCCGAAAGCTGCTCTCCCGTCAATGCGCGATCCTCCTCGCCGCCCTCCGCTTGATCGAGGAAAAGGGGCGCTCCGATATAGGGGCGAACGCTTTCTACCGTTTCTGCGTTGGCGATCGAGACTGACAGCAAGAGGTCCCCTTCCCGAAGAACCCCGTAGGCCAACGCGCCTTCAAAAACGCGGGTGATCCGCAATCCTGGAGCCTCGGGAACGATCAGCACGCCAAGCTGCGCCGCAAAAAGACGGAATCCAAACAGGATCGGAAGAAAGCAGAGAAAAACCTTCCTCCCGATCATCGTCAGTAAGCCGTTAGAACGTCCCTTAACCCATACAGTGAATGAAGAAGATGCGCTTTCCCATAGGATATTTCAGCCAAGAACATATACGGGCTCAGCGGTATGATTTTTTCTGTTACTTTCCGTATTCCGGTTTCTATCGGAGTCTCCAAACTTTCGTAGGAGGTTGAAACGACTTCAGGGTCGGGGAGCTTTTTCACCGACACCTCGAGATCCTCGCGCTGAGACAGATAGGTGAACCACTCGGAGTCCATAATCGAGGCGCGATCTTCGCCTTCTGTAAAAGAAGGCAAATGGCCATTTTTTACGGTGAAATATCGGCTGAACAATTCCACACTGTCGCTTGCGATGACGAATTGTACCAGAATGAGGCCATCCAAAGGTAGCGCAGAATAAAGGCATATTTCCAGGTTCCCAGTATTGACCGGATAGCGGGACAACACCGTTTCTCTAAGAATGACCGCTTTCTTTTCCTGAATCAGGTAGAGCGCTTTGACACTTCCCCAATAGACGCTCTCAGCTCCGTAGTATTCGAAATATTTGTCGCTCAGCGGATAGTACCCGGCCGGAGCATTTACCGAATAATACCGCAAGGAAGACGGGGTGACCGGAAAACGGTTGCTAGCGGGAATAAAGAATCGACGTTTCGCTGGAGAACCGCCGACCTCAAAACTGAAGAAAACGATCTCCGGTTCTTGGCATATGGCTAAAGAGTGAAGCCCTTCTGTCAAAGAAATCTCTTCAGAAGGAGAAAAGGGCATCCCATCGATCAAGACCGTTTCCGGTTCAGACTCAAAGGTAAACGTACAAGGAACAATCGCGGGTAAACGGTTATAGTTCAGGGTGAAACAACCGATGGACGCGATTGTCCTCTCCGCTTCAAGGAGCGCGAGCTCGAATTCGATTATGTCACCACGGCTCTCGAGAATCGCTGCGGTATCGAACTCGGGGTTTCCGCACACGCACAAGAGGATGAAGGTATTCGCTCGGAACCGATCGGCGAAAGCATCGATCGGTATCTCATTAGCATCGGTCGCATACAACCACTTGCCCTTTTGTGAAAAAACGATAGTGACGACCTTGTCTGAAGGCGGTAAGACCGATACTGGGCGGATAACTGGGTCTTCTTCATAAACTGGATTCTCGGAGTCCATTCGAACGAGGCGGTCAGAAAAGAAGGCCGCGATCCGACTAGCGTGATAGGCCCCGCGCAATTCCGGCGATTCAACGATCAAGAATTCCGGTAAACGGCTGGGATTGCCGAAAAAGAGGGCAATTCCTCCGATGAGGAGGCAGAAAACCAATAGAAGCTTTTTCACGCGGGCTCCCGATTATTGGATGGACACGAGAGTTAATTGCCCATTTCTAGAGACAAGCAGCTGCAAAACGTTAGAAGATTCTTTCTTGTCGAGGAGTTTGCGTAATGAACTCCCGTCGCAGGAACCATAACTATTGATCATTTCGAAACCTTGCGAAAGGCTGACGTTTTCCCTTTGTATCTGGTAATTCGGCCCTCGCGAACCCGGTTGCTGCGGGGTTATCACCCAAGGCTTAAACAGATCTGCAGACAGTATCCAATCTCCCGCCCTGAGGAATCGGGAGCCCAGAGAACCGTCGGATACGGACTCGACGCGTATCCCCTTGACCGTCCGGCCGGATAACTGAATGGTGCCTTCGGTTCCGGTGATACCCAAAACGATCGCGAACACAGAGCAAGCCCAAAACAGAATGATGAGAAAAATCGCGCTTACTTTCAACTCGATCCCTCCGTAATAACGCGATTAGAGCCCTCCAAATTTCTCGGGGTATCGCGTCGGTTGTGTGAACCCGCAATCGCTAGACTGCTTACTCCTAATTCTACCAGAAAAATCGGAAAAATAAATTATTCGCGAGTCCCGGGAACGCCTGGGAACGCCAACCACGGGCATCGCGGCGTAAGCGTTTCTTCTTTCTGCGACGGCGCGATACGCTTTTGAATATGTCTTGAAAAAACGGTTTCGCACAGAGGGCCCAGCGGGCGCGGAGAGAACACAGAGAAAAAATGCCAGGATAAAAAACCAAAGATCTAGCTCGCACAGAGAACACAGAGGGCACGGAGAGAACACAAAGAAAAAATGCCCGGATTGGAAAAATAAAAGATCTAGTTCGTATAGAGAGCGCAGAGGGCGCGGAGAAATGATTCTTGTGAAAGCCTTGGGAACGCCAGCTTTCAAGTTGGTATGTCTTAGAAGAGAAAGGCAAAAGGTGAATCGCGCGGGCATCGCGGCGTAAGCGCTTCTTCTTTCCGCGACGGCGCGATACCTCGGTTTTCGGACGTTACAAAGATCAAAAAATAGGTTTCGCACAGAGAACACAGAGAGCACGGAGAGAACACAAAGAAAAAATGCCCGGATTGGAAAAATGAAAGATCTAGTTCGCACAGAGGGCGCAGAGAACACAGAGAAAACAGAGAAAACAAGCAACGCGGGTTAAAAAGAACAAAGATCGTATCGCGGGGTCCCGTTGGTTACCCCGCGATAACCCCGGTCGGGCATCGCGACGTAAGCGCTTCTTCTTTTTGCGACGGCGCGATACCTCGGTTTTCGTTTGTTCCAAAGATCAAAAAATCGGGTTCGCACAGAGGACACAGAGGACGCGGAGAGAACACAAAGAAAAAAAGCCCGGATAAAAAACTAAAGATCTAGCTCGCACAGAGAACACAGAGGGCGCGGAGAGAACAAAAAGAAAAAATGCCCGGATTGGAAAAATAAATGATCTAGTTCGCACAGAAGGAGCAGAGAACACGGAGAAAAGATTGAAGATAATTTGAGGGGCCGACTTCCAGTCGGTCTGCCTTTCTGGGAATGGCAGCTTTCGAGTTGGCGGATTTTTCACGAAAGTGTCTGAGAAAAAAGATATGCCAGACTAATCCAAAAGAAAATTCGGTATAATATTTCGAGGGCCTCGGCAGCGACCTGCGGAAAAATGAAAATTGCGGGGTATATAGAGTCATAACGGCGAAGTACTACATACCCCGTACCTTGCGCTTCTCTCGGCCAAGCGGGCGCAAAAGACGAAGCCGAGAGTGAGCCCGGCAGAAATGCCAGCTATGACAAAAGAGGGGCGGATAGAATTTTGAAGACGCTATTCAAACCCCCGGGTATGAGGCCTTTCCGTTATAGCGCAAACGAGTCATTTGAGCGTGATCCGATGGGGTAGTTGGTACTACCCCGAAACGCATTGCCGATCGCCGCGCGTTTTTTACTGCGGAGAGTTGGTGTAATTTCGGCTGATTCCGTTTATGTCGCCCGATAATGGATTCCGGCTGATCTCGAGAAGAATGGAAAGATGTCAGGAGACGCTTTATGGAAAAGCTGGGATTAACCCCCAAAGAAACCAAAAAAGCCTTCGATCTTTATGATGAGCGATTACCCCATCTCCCCATCCTGCTGCGCTGACCTTCCGGTATCAGAAATATCGATATCTCGCGGCAGAACGCGCGTGAACACAAATGAGACTGCCTGGATATTCGCCTGGCCGGGATTCTGCCGGAGGATCTTTGCTGTTATCCTACCGGCGCGAATGTTCCAAAAAGCTTTTGGAATAAAAGACTTCAACGTTTTGGATCCCCTGATCGTGGGTTTATCGCTGGACCCCTCCGGCCGATGGGTTCCGGCGATTACCCGCGATTTTTCGGTGTTCATCAATCCCTGAACAAGCGCGAATCGGAGACCTATTTGAAAGGGAGCGGGGCGAGGATATGACTGCCGGGGACACGTACGTCCAAAAAGCGGATCCGGACTTACGGCGCGTGACCGGCATCATTGACGACGACACCCCTTTTTTTACAAACGAGCGTCTTTCACCGTTGGCTGTGATTTGGGTATTGACTCAATAAAGCGAATTTGCGAACGCTGACAGCGCGGTGATCGCTCTTCAAGCGAAGCGCGGCGCTTGAGAACGGCGCGGGTAAGGATATAGGGGGCGGGGACGAAGTCGAGGGAAAGGAGAGGTTTATGGAAAACGAGGAGACGTTATGGATACCGTGGAATTGGAAAGAGGAGCGCCAGCTGACCTTTAATGAAACGCAAGAGATCATCAGGGAAATAATCGAAGAGAAGGGCAGCGCGGACCCGGAAGAGTGCCGTCGACGGTTGATAGAGGCGAAAGAAAGGTATCAAACGATTCTATCGCCCACATCGGTTCTGATCAAAGTCAAAGGCGGGACGCTCAAGATAGAAAACAGCTCGATGATTAGCTGGGCAAAACCGGTACACACGGTAAACCTGACGTATGACTACTGGATAGGGAAATACCCCGTGACCTTTCACGAATACGACACGTACTGCGCGACGACGGGGCGGGTCAAGCCGGACGACAATGGCTGGGGGCGGTGGACGCGGCCGGTGATCAACGTGAGTTGGTATGATGCCATCGGGTACTGCAACTGGCTGAGTGAAAGAGAAGGGTTGGCGAAAGCGTACGACAGCAATGGGAACCTGCTCGACAGGAAAGGAAGAGTTACGACAGACATCACGAAGGTTGAGGGGTATCGATTACCAACGGAAGCGGAATGGGTATACGCGGCGCAAGGCGGACAGAGCGCGAAAGGATATGAATACGCGGGAAGCTATGCTATCGACGAAGTAGCGTGGTACAACCAAAATTCTGGAGGTAGGACACAATCGGTAGGGCAAAAGAAACCGAATGAACTGGGGCTCTACGATATGAGCGGGAA
>Ga0116176_10003077_pt1 | contig 12433 bp, 13 predicted proteins | sample AD_STIC08_MetaG_FD_89803 | JGI IMG/M metagenome (GOLD analysis project Ga0116176, IMG submission 89803) | Active sludge microbial communities of municipal wastewater-treating anaerobic digesters from USA - AD_STIC08_MetaG | ecosystem: Engineered > Bioreactor > Anaerobic > Digestate | place: USA... | reverse complement strand
GCCAGGCCTGCGAACCACTGTGTTCATTTGCAAACGTAAAATATATGTTACTGTCTATCGAAATGCGTATGCTGTCTTTGCCCCAGTCTAACGCATAAACATGAAAATTATCCGAGCAATCCGGCACCGGGATGGTTGCCGTCTTTTGTGTGCCGATAACGTGGTTGTATTTTTTTGTGTGTACAGAAGCGTGAACGATCCCCTGTTCAAAACCCACGTGTTCCATAATGTCTATCTCGCCATCATCGGGCCAGTTAAGCGGATCGGTTTATGCCAGCATCCAGATGGCCGGCCATGTACCCAGGCCTTTAGGGATCCTTGCCCTTATTTCTATGCGGCCGTATTTCCAGTCGCCCTTGCTCCTTGATATAAGCCGGGTGGATGTATATTTCTTCCCCTCCCAGTCTTCCTTTCTTGCTTCAATAACCAGGTTGCCATTTTCAACCCGGGCATTCTCTGGCCGCTTTGCTGTGTAGAATTGTAATTCATTATTACCCCAGCCATGCCCGCCGGTCTCACAGGTCCATTTAGTGGAATCGGGTAAACCGGAGTAATTGAATTCATCGGCCCAGACCGGTTCAGGGGCTGCTGTTTTTTTTGCGGAGGATTGACAACTTATCAGCAACAAGCAGTATGGAAATAAATAAAAGATCTGCTTTTTCATGATCATCTTATACAGTTGATTATATGATTAAGTAACATGCAACAATGCAAACTGCTGCATATTAACTATGATTTTTATGGAAGGGATCTGATGAAAGCTTTGTTATTGATGCCTTGCTTCAGATCTATTTATGTGCCTGCACACGCTTTGATCGCTGTAACCAGTTTCTTTACATCGTCTGCTGAATTATATATGGCAGGTGTAACCCGAACGCATCCGTCTTTACCCAACGTACGACTGACGGTGAAAATGTTGTGCTGCTCAAATAAATATTTTGCCACTTCGGCCGATGTCTTATTCCGGATGCGGAAGGAAGCAATGGCGCCCGATAAATGCAAGGGGGTTACTACTTCCACATTAGGAACATCTTTTACTTCATTAAGCCAGATGCTTTTCAGGTAATGCAGTCTTGCAGCAACCCGTTCAATACCCATCATGCGGTGAAAAGCAATGCAGTCCGGTATCGTCATGATAACGGCAAAAGGTGTGGTACCGAAATGCGCCAGCTTGTTGATATTGTCTTCTGCAGCAGTTACATCGCCGAATAAAGATTTCATTTCTTTTACCCGGCCTTTCTTAATGTACAGCAGTCCGGCGCCTACCGGGTTGCCCATCCATTTATGCAGATTGAGGCCTACAAAGTCGGAACCTAAACCGGGCAGACTGAATTTGACCTGGCCCAGTGCATGTGCCGAGTCGGTGATGATATCAATGCCTTTTTTCTTTGCCATGACTGCGATCTTTTCAACCGGAACGATCAGTCCGTTGATGTTAGACACATGTGTAAGCAGTATGACCTTTGTTCTTTCGGTGATTAATTTTTCATATATCGCCACGATCTCTTCTTCATTGGCAGGCAGCAACGGCATTTCAAATGTATTCACTTTTATGCTCCCTCTTTTTTCCAGCATGCGGAACGTTTCGATCATGCTGAAATAATCGAGCTGGTTCAGCAGCACTTCATCGCCGGGTACAAAGGGATAACCCTGTATGGCAATATTGAGCGCTTCGGTGGCATTGCGGGTAATGATGATCTCATCATCAGATACTTCCAGGAAAGCAGCCAGTTCTTTTTTAACGGCAGTGGCAATGCCGGGAAAATCCTTCCTGGCAAACCGTGCCGCTCCTTCATTGGCGGTTATAATGTTTTGCTGGAAGGCCTGCAAAACGGGTTTGGGTTGTATGCCGTAATAACCGTTCTCCAGGTTGATATGATCCGGGGCAACCCGGTAATATTTTTTAGCAATGCGGTTCCAGAATTTTTCATCATCCGGGGCCCCATCGCCGGAAAAGTCTTTTGTATCAATTGCTGCGGCCCTGCCTGAAGCAGCTGCTATGCCCGGCAGGCTGGCAACCAATATGCCGCCGCCCAGTTGCTTTAGAAATTTTTTCCGTCCCTGCTTCATACGATGATTTTGTATGAAGTAAAGAAATATTTGCGGTTATGTAAAGAGGATTTGGATAAATGGGAATTGGTTGAGAAAGAGGTCAGGTGTCGGTATGTTGTTATACGTGGCCAGATACGCATACATAAAAATCTATGCTGCATACCCAGGCCAGTGAGGATTGAATAAGTAAATTGAAGGACGCTTCGTACCTGAGTATGGCAGGTACGTATGAAAATCCTGATTCGCTCATAAGATGCTTATACTTTAGACGGATAAAGATCCGCACCGGTCTGTACCCTTATCCGTGTCATCCGTGTTCCTATTCTCCGCAACAACCTTGCTCAAAATCCACTATTTTAAGCTACTTTTGCCCCCTTAAAAAGAGGAAGAAACGTACATGAAGAACATCCGCAATTTTTGCATTATTGCCCATATCGACCACGGAAAAAGCACCCTTGCCGACCGGCTTTTGGAATTTACCCATACCATTGGCGAAAGGGATATGCAGGCCCAGGTACTGGATGATATGGACCTGGAAAGAGAGAAAGGCATCACCATCAAGAGCCACGCCATCCAGATAAATTATAAATGGAAGGGTACTGAATATGTCCTCAACCTGATCGATACTCCAGGCCACGTGGATTTCAGTTATGAAGTAAGCCGTGCACTGGCTGCCTGTGAGGGAGCCCTGCTTTTAGTGGATGCAAGCCAGGGTATTCAGGCGCAGACAATCAGCAACTTGTACCTGGCTATTGAGAATAATTTAGAGATCATTCCGGTGATCAATAAGATCGATATGGACGGAGCCATGATACCTGAAGTGACGGACCAGATCGTGGAACTGATTGGCTGTAAACCTGAAGACATTTTACTGGCAAGTGGCAAAAGCGGCATCGGCATTGAAGAGATATTGACGGCCATCATCGATCGCATCCCTGCTCCCAAGGGAGATCCCGAAGCGCCGTTGCAGGCATTGATATTCGACAGCGTATATAATTCTTTCCGGGGCATCATTGTTTATTACCGGGTGTTCAACGGCACTTTAAAAAAGAACGACAAGATCAAGTTCAGTAATACCGGCCTGGAATACGGGGCCGATGAAGTGGGTATCTTAAAACTGGGCATGGAGGCAAAGAATGAAGTAAGGGCAGGAGACGTGGGTTATATCATCACCGGCATCAAAAATGCCAAGGAAGTGAAAGTGGGTGATACCATTACCACCACGGTTAATCCCTGTAAAGAATCCATCAAAGGTTTTGAAGACGTGAAACCGATGGTATTCGCCGGCATCTTCCCGGTAGAGACCGATGCCTTTGAAGAACTGCGTGACTGCATGGATAAATTGCAACTGAACGATGCTTCTCTTACGTTTGAATTAGAAACCTCACAGGCATTGGGTTTTGGTTTCCGCTGCGGATTCCTGGGGATGCTGCACATGGAGATCATACAGGAACGGCTGGAAAGGGAATTCAATCAAACGGTGATCACCACAGTGCCCAACGTAAGTTTTGTGGCCACCACCAACAAGGGCGAAGTGATACGGATCAACAACCCCACCGAAATGCCCGACCCGACCCGGATCGATCATATTGACGAGCCGTTCATCAAGGCACAGATCATCACCAAGCCGGAATACATTGGCAATATCATGACGCTTTGTATCACCAAACGGGGTATCCTCACCCATCAGCATTATTTAACACCAACCAGGGTTGAGCTGAGTTTTGAAATGCCCCTGACCGAGATCGTTTTTGATTTTTACGATAAACTGAAAAGCATGACCCGTGGTTATGCTTCCTTCGATTACCATCCGCTGGAATACCGTCCCAGCGATATTGTGAAGATGGACATTCTTTTGAACGGCGACCGGGTGGATGCCCTGAGTGCATTGATACACCGCGACCGGGCCCATGAGTTTGGGCGCAAGCTTTGCGAAAAACTGAAAGAACTGTTGCCCAGGCAACAGTTCCAGATAGCCATACAGGCTGCTATTGGAGCCAAAGTTGTTGCCAGGGAGAACATCAGCGCTATGCGCAAAGATGTTACTGCCAAGTGTTACGGAGGTGATATCAGCCGTAAGCGTAAATTGTTGGAAAAGCAGAAGGAAGGTAAGAAGCGGATGAAGCAGATCGGAAATGTGGAAGTGCCGCAGGAGGCGTTTCTGGCTGTATTAAAGCTCAATGATTGAGTGAAAGCAGCAAATGTTTAATATACAACGCTCAATGCTCAGGCCGGCACCATCAGCTCTTTTCTAAGCATACGGCATTTAGTTTAAAGCCTGCTCTATTTGAATATCAGCATTGAAAATTGATTATTTGTCTTCAGGCTTCCGCTAAGCGACGTAACTTTGAATTCAAAAACAACAACCATGAGCAACTTCGCTTTAAACCCCGATATGAACATTGAAGTAATGGCCCGTTTCATTGCCAAAGGAACAGATACCCCGTTGATAGGTGCCGATTACGAAATGCGGTTGTTTGAAAAAGACCTGATGGAAGATGATTACCTCGGCCGTAGTGTATTGAATGAAGAAGGCACGGCAAAGATTTCCTTTAAACACGGCGATTACCAGGATTTTTTAAACCCCGAAATAAATCCCGACCTGTACTTTGCTTTATACCGTGGCGATGCACTCGTGTTTCAAAGCAAGGTAATGAGAGACCTTGACTTGGAAAGCCTGGAAAAATTCAAGATGGGTGAAGGGGAAGTGGTTGATTTGGGAACCTTCCTGGTATAAGATCAGTTATTCTTCATCGCCTTTTCCCTTTGGCTTTGCCGGTGTGGTTGCCGGCTTCTTCTCTGTTTCGCCTTCTATACTTTTTAATTTATTCTCATCCAGGATGCCTTCTGTATTGCGGATGGGAGTGGGAACGGGGGCTTCTCCCTCTGGTGTAACATAGTTGAATACTTTTTCCACGTGCACCCATTTGCCGTTCTTCCACCTGAACCCTTCGTAGTCGCCGTCGCCCACCAGGGTCCATTTCTTTTTTGGTTCATTTGATTCGGATACCAGGTGTTCTACAATGATCATATCAAGGTCTTTGTCGTACATCAGCCTGGGCCCTGCATCTTTTTTGTATTCCATTATGTAACGGCTCTGCGCTGTTTTAAAAACCGTGTCTTCTTCGTAGCTGAAATACCGTCCGCCAAAAGTGGGTTCGTCATTCAGGAAATTAAGTACTTCAATCACTTTGCGGCTGCTGCGGATATTATTCTCATCGTAACCCAATAAGGTATAGTAATTCTGGTTGGAGCTTCTTTTCTGGATGATGCGGTAATAAATAGCGCCGATCCAGCCATTATGGTTACCGATCGTATCTGCAATATTGCCGGTTACATCAGACTTATCGATCAGTCCGTATAATTTCAGGGAGCCATCATGGGTTTTCATTTGTATGGCGCCGTGCTGGCGGATGATATTCTCATTGATCACCAGTTGCCAGGTGAAGATGCGGAACAGGCTGTCGGGTGAGTAAAGACGTGAAATGGTTTCCAGTGAATCGAAAGGGTAGTGGAAGGAATGGGGGGTTTTTAATGCCCTTACCAATATCCGGGTGAAATTGCTGTCGGCATAAAAACGGTCATCTGCATTAATGCCCTGTATGATCTTTCTTGCGTATGTTTTTAAAGAATCTTCTTTTTGCTCCAGCACTTTAAGATTGGCTTTGCTGTTTCCTTGCGCTAAGGAGTATTGACAGATAATGGATACCAGGAATAAACCCAATAGTTTCTTCATGCCTTAAAAGTAATTATTCCTGAAACATATTGGCGGTAAAATTATTGCCTGTGTAAAAAATTTAACTAAAGCTTAGAACAAGGCCACGAATAACACTAATGAGGGAGATCATCATTGCAGCGATTCTGCAAAAGACAGTAAGGAATCATAAACGGCATCGATGCGTTCATCATGGAGGTCAACTTCCGGTCGGGTGGTAGGAAGAAAGATGGTCTTAATGCCCATGTTCCGGCCAAACTGCATATCGCTGAGGGTATTGCCGATCATGATGGCTTTGGAAAGATCAATGCCCGGGAGGTCGGATACAGCCTGTAAACCCATGCCGGGATTTGGCTTACGGTTCGGACTGCTTTCATCCAGGTCGGGACAAAAATACACGGCATCAATCCGTCCGCCTTTTTTTTCTATTTCGGTCTTCATATTCTTATGTATCAGTTCCACGTCTTCTGTTCTGGTAATGCCTTTGCCAATGCCCCGCTGGTTGGTAACCACAATTATATATTTGAATTTCTTTGAAAAAACAGCAATAGCATCTTTCACGCCTTCGTAAAAATAAAATTCATCCCAGGTATGGATATAGTCTTTGTGTTTCTCGTAATTGATCACCCCATCCCGGTCGAGGAAGAGGGTCCAGGTTTTGTCTATGTTGGTTAAGTCGATCATTTAATTAATTTGAAGATGGGTTGATTTGAAGATTTGAAGATTTCCTGAGGTTGAAGAGTCTTATCATTTTCAAATCTTCAAATTTTCAAATTGTTTCAATTTAATTCTTTCTGCGCTCTTTCATAATCCTCCGGTATACCTATGTCGATAAAATATTCATCCTGCACCAGGCCGGCCATTTTTCTTTTGGTATAGAACTGCTCCAGGTAATCTTTTTCAAAAGAGAATTTTTTCGGAAGATCTTCCTGCAGAAATCTTTCTTTATTCAAGGCATAAATGCCCCCGTTGATGAACCCCTCTTTGTAATGACTTTTTTCTTTGAAGCTGGTAATGAAATGATCGTTGTTGAGCTCCACTACGCCATAGCGGTCAAAGTCCAGCATGGGTTTTAAGGAAAGCGTACAATCGGCCTTGCTTGTTTCGTGGAAATCAGCAAGCAGCCCGAGATCAATATTGAAGAACGTATCGCCGTTCAGTATCAAAACATTTTTGCCGGTTGCTTTACTGCAGGCCAGTTTAACAGCGCCGCCTGTTCCCAATGGCTCTTTTTCAATTGTACACTGAATATTGAGCGTTGGGTATTGATCATTTAACCATGCTTCAATCAACTCATGTTTATATCCAAGCGAGAAGATGAACTGATTGATTCCCTGCCTTAGTAGTTGTTCAATCACAAAATGAAGAAATGGTTTGCCGGCAACAGGAGCCATGCATTTTGGAATATCTGAAACCACAGACCGTAACCTTGTTCCCAATCCTCCTGCCAGTATGATCGCTTCGCCCCCCAGCCCCCTGTACTTCGGCTCCGCTCTGGATGAAGGGGAGTTTTGAAGTTCAATATTTTTAGAAGTATTCAATTATAATAGCCGTTGTTGTTGCAATGAGAGTTTAAATTACCAGACACCAGGTTCCCCCTTCAGGGGGCGGAGGGGGCAGCAAAGTATTCTGCTTCTACCAGTTGACAGATGATGTGCCCGAGCATGATATGGCTTTCCTGTATCCGTGGTGTATCGGTGGAAGGGACATTGATCAGGTGATCGGAAAGCGATTTCATCGTTCCGCCGGTTGCCCCGGTGAAGGCGATGGTGATCATCCCTTTTTGTTTAGCCACTTCAAAGGCATTGTAAATATTCCTGCTGTTGCCGGAAGTGCTCAGGCCGATCAATATATCTCCTTTGTTGCCGATGCCTTTAATAAGCCTTGAATAAATAACATCATAGCTGTAGTCATTGGCAACGGCCGTAAGGTAAGAAGTGTTGCAGTGTAATGCTTCTGCCGGCAATGCATCCCGGTCGGTATAAAACCGCCCGCTGAATTCGGCTGCCAGGTGCTGGGCATCGGCAGCACTGCCGCCATTACCGCAGAACAAAACCTTGTTGCCGTTCTTAAATGCATGTACGATCACAGCAATACATTCTTTTACGGTGGTAAGCAGTTCTTCATTTTGTAAAACATCCTGTTTTACCTTGATGGAAGCCTGCACTATATTTTTTATCGGGTCCATAGTTTTACGTTAAACAGCCCAGGTGGTTAACCCATGCCTGGTGAATGAATAATCCCTGACCTGCCCCCCAAAATTATTCAATGTTTTTATAACGGCATGGCGGGTATTGCCGGGACAGTAAAAGATCATGAACCCGCCGCCGCCTGCACCGCTTATCTTTCCGCCGGTGGCGCCGGCCTGTTTGGCGGCTGCATATACTTTTTCAATAGTATCGTTGCTGATATTGGCCGCCATATTCCTTTTCTGTTCAAAACCATAATTAAGTATAACGCCGATCTCATCCAGTTTTCCCTGCAGCAGAGCTTCCTTCATCATCCTGGCCTGGTCTTTCAGGTGGTGCATGGCTTCAATGCTTTTCTCATTTTTCTCATTCACATTCTTTACCTGCTCTTTAATGATGGTGGCGCTTTCTCTTGACGTAGCGGTAAAATACAATACCAGGTTATTTTCCAGTTCATGCAAATATTCAGGCTTAATCCGCAACGGATTTACGATCACTTTATCGCCGGCATTAAATTCCATGAAATTCACTCCGCCAAAAGTGGCTGCATACTGATCCTGTTTGCCGCCTGCCAGTTTCAGGTCGTTGCGTTCAATATCATATGCATATTTTGCAATGCCGTATTCATCCATTTTTATTTTGTGCATTTCTAAAAATGCTCCCAGCACGGCTACCACCAGGGTGGATGAAGTGCCCAGCCCGGAACCTGCCGGTGCATCCACAAAAGTAGAAAGCCGGAAACCACTCAGCGGTATCGTATGATCTTTCTGAACCCGGTTGTAAACGCCTTTCAGCAGGTCGAGTGTTCCGTTGATGGGTAATTGTTCTGCCAGGTCAAATACCTGTTCTTCATCCCGGTCAAATGCATGGATGATGATCCTGTTCTCAGCTAATGGTTCAATAGAAGCGTAGGCCGAAAGAGAAATGCTGGTATTTAAGATGGCTCCGCCAAACTGGTCGCTGTAAGGACTCACATCGGTGCCGCCGCCGGCAAGGCCTATTCTTAAAGGAGCTTTACTTCGGTAGATCATGCATAGTGATTAATGGGGCAATTTACTGAATAAGTTGAAAGGTTGAAGGGTTGAAAAGTTTAAACATTCAAAATACTTTCCACCATCTTTGTCCAGCTTAATTTTTTCTTTTCTTCCAGCAGGCCGGGCATAAAATAATTTTCTCCCTTCTCAAAATACTCAATGATCTTTTCGGCCAGCGATTCGGCAGTTGGCTCAGCCACCAACCCTGCTTTACCATCCGGCACCATCGAAGGAAGTCCGCCTGCATTGGTAACGATCATCGGTACTTCAAAATGATAGGCAAGTGGCGTAACGCCGCTTTGGGTGGCATTGCGGTAAGGTTGAACAACCACATCCGCTGCACACATAAAATACTTTACTTCTTCATTACGGATGAACCGTGTATGTAACAATAAGGAGTCTTTAATATTCAATTGCGCTATTTGTTCGTCGTAAGGTTTCCGGTCTTCGTAAAATTCGCCTGCAATGAGTAGTTTGAGGTTTGAGGTTTCCTTTTGACCCTGCCCGGGATCAGGTTTGCGGTTTGCCACTAACTTCATTGCATTCAATAAAATGTCAAGTCCCTTGTAAGTCCTGATAAAGCCGAAGAACAGCAGCAACTTTTGCCCATTGTCTATTTCCAATTTCTTTTTTGCTTCGTCTTTTGAAATCTTTTCTCCGAAATTATCATACAACGGATGAGGAACAAGCTTTGCCGGTTTTGTTGCAGTGAATGAACGCAGGTCGCTCATCACTTTTTCACTCATGGTGATGAATGCATCCACCGGTTTAATAAAATAACGGGTGAATGGTTTATCGCCCATTCGTTTCTCATGCGGTATGATATTATCGGCAATGCAAATTATGCGGCTGTGCTTGTTTTTTTTGATGATGCGCAGGATGGTTCCCAGGCAGGGCCCCATCAACGGGATCCAGTAACGGACCACAATGATATCCGGGTTCAGTTTTTTTATTTCCCTGCCAACGCTGATCCAGTTGAACGGATTAACAGAGTTGATCCGGGTTCTTATATCAAGGTTTGCAGGAGCCGGTTCATCGGTGAACTGTGTTTTGCCGGGAAATAAAAAGCCGGGGTATTGTAAAGAGAAAGAATAGATACTTACGCTGTGTCCTTCATCCTGGAATTGTTTGGCCAGGCGTTCGTTGAATGTTGTCATACCGCCGCCACGTAAAGGATGTGCCGGGCCGATGATAATGATTTTTTTATATAGAAACGCTGATGACACTGATTTTGGCGGATGTTAACGGATATTTTTATGTTGGTTTGTAAATATCTTCCTTTTCATTGTTGGCTTTTCTCCAAAAAATAAGATCAGCCCGACTTCATATTCGGTCGCTTTTAAATAATTAACTAATTGAAGTTCGTGTTCCAGAATAATGCCTCCGTCGCCGGCTTTCAATTCGAGAATAACTTTATCTTCCACCAGGATGTCTGCAAAATATGTTCCTACCTGGGTTTGCTGATAATAAACTTTTATCGGTGATTGTTGTGAGCAATGAAGACTATTATTCTGTAATTCTATTATCAATGCATTTTCATAAACTTTTTCAAGAAAGCCATATCCCAATTCATTATAAACTTTATAAAAGCATTTTAAAATAGTATCTGTTAGTTCCTGGTATAAAAGCATACTAATCCGTTTTCAATCAGTACTGATCCGTGTCATCCGTGTTTCTATTCTACAGGCCGGTTTTCTTTTCTATCAAATAATTATTTCTTTCCGGAGAATTGCGGGAGATGAGTTCCCCGATAAACCCGGCAAGGAATAATTGCGAACCGATGATCATGGCCAGGATAGCAAAGAAGAACAGGGGGCGCTGTGTAAGTCCGGTTTGATCGAAAAAGAATTTTGAAACCGTGAGGTAAATAAAGATACTTAACCCGAACAGGAAACATAAAGTGCCCCACAACCCGAAGAAGTGCATGGGCCTTTTGCCGAACTTGCCTACAAAGAAAATGGTCATCAGGTCGAGGAAACCATTGATGAAACGGCTCCAGCCGAACTTGGTAACGCCGTATTTTCTTGCCCGGTGCTCCACCACTTTTTCGCCGATATTGCGGAACCCCGACCATTTGGCAAGTACCGGTACATAGCGGTGCATTTCGCCGTACACTTCAATGCTCTTCACCACTTTTTTATTGTACGATTTCAGGCCGCAGTTGAAGTCGTGAAGTTTTATTTTACTCATCCCCCTTGCGGCGGCATTGAATAATTTGGATGGGATATTTTTTGTGAGGGTATTATCGTACCGTTTCTTTTTCCAGCCGCTCACCAGGTCGTAACCGCCTTCCACGATCATTTTGCGCAGTTCGGGAATTTCATCCGGACTGTCCTGCATATCGGCATCCATGGTGATCACCACATCGCCCTGCGCTGCTTTGAATCCTTCGTTCAGGGCGGCGCTTTTGCCATAGTTGCGCTGGAATTTTATTCCCTTGATGTTTGCATTGCCGCTGCGCAACTGCTCTATCACATTCCAGGATCCGTCGTTGCTGCCGTCGTCGATCATGATCACTTCATAGGAAAAATTATTTTCCGTCATCACCCGTTCTATCCAGGCCGATAATTCGGGCAACGATTCTTCTTCGTTATAAAGCGGTATTACTATTGAAAGGTCCATGCTGTTTGTTTATTGTTTTCTTTGACTTAAAAAACCGGCTCCCACGGCCGTTACCAATGCGCCTAATATCAGGTATTTGAACAGGGTTATGCCCAGCATCATGGGCATGAATATTTTTCGCAACTGGGCCGCATTGCCTTCAATCTCTGCGGGTGTATGATTTCCTTCCGCCAGTAATAATTTATTGTTGGCTGCAATGCCCGATTCCCTGTACGAAGTATCAAAGCTAAAAAAGATAAAGATAAACACTACCATTAATAAGGTAACCACCACAAATGTTCTGAAGCCTGCTGAAAAGTAATCTTTAAATGTCTTGGTTTCTGTTTCGGCCTGCATGAAGGATACCAGGCTCCATAATATTCCTGCCAGGTACACTGTATATACAGCGTATTGCTCCGTACCGTTGAGCGGCCATTTGAGGCCATAAAAAAAGAATAAACTCAGCCCGATCATTACCATGCCGGTGAGCAATCCTTTTTTAGTTGCGTTTAATTTTTGCAGCATAGTCTCAGTTCAATTGTACCTGGCCTTTATTGATGATACCGATCACTTTTCCTTTCAGTTTTTTGCCGGTGAAGGGAGAGTTCCCTGACTTAGATCGTATCATTTCCTCGTTAAAAACAAATTCGGTGACCGGGTTAAACAACGTGATACAGGCCATTTCTCCTTCTTTGATCTCCGGAACAGGCAGGCCGAATAATTTTCTTGTATTCACTGTTTGCATCTGTACAAAATCCGCTGCCGCCATTCCTGCGGTGATCACTGCAGCGAAGAGAGTCTCCAGGCTTATCATGCCGGGTTTGGCGTATTCAAATTCGCAG
>Ga0116176_10003068_pt1 | contig 12449 bp, 11 predicted proteins | sample AD_STIC08_MetaG_FD_89803 | JGI IMG/M metagenome (GOLD analysis project Ga0116176, IMG submission 89803) | Active sludge microbial communities of municipal wastewater-treating anaerobic digesters from USA - AD_STIC08_MetaG | ecosystem: Engineered > Bioreactor > Anaerobic > Digestate | place: USA... | reverse complement strand
TGCCGAGGAGCTGCGCCTCGCGCAGGAGGAACTCGGCACGATCACCGGCGAGTTCAGCGCCGACGACCTGCTCGGGGTGATCTTCGCCCGCTTCTGCATCGGAAAATAGCGAGGCTTCCGCGAGCTTCCGAAGCGTCATGTGAACACCCATCAAGCCCGCGTAAATGCGGGCTTTTTTGTTCCTGTATCGTCTTGCGAGTTCCGCAAGCTACCGCCTAGAATGTGCCCATATCAGTGCCCGGCAGATGGGCACAGGGGGTTTCGATAATGGGCACAACTTCCCATTTTTTACGCCCAAGGCGCAGACGAACAGCGCGGCACGATGGGCACAGCGAACAACGGATGGTCCGGAATGCTGCGCTGGTATTGGGGTTAAGGCGCTGGGTGCGATCCTTCGTAAGATGGGCACAAAAACCTGAAAAGCATAATGCATGGGCACAAGCGCGAGGTGAGACATGGCACTGACGGATGCGAAGCTGCGAAGCCTGAAACCGGCGGAAAAGCCGTTCCAGGTATCTGATGGCGGTGGGCTGTTTGTTGAGGTGATGCCTGGCGGTGCGATGCCGTGGCGACTGCGCTATCGCCTGTATGGCAAACAGGAGAAGGTGACGCTTGGCGACTACCCTGCCTACTCCTTGGCGGACGCCCGGCTGTGGCGCGACGATTGCACGGCGCTGGTGGAGCGGGGCGTATCTCCGATGGCACTGAAGCGCGGTGATGCGATCCCGAATGATGTGGCCGTGGCGGTGAAGGAACGAGCGCAGAAGTTCATCGATGACTGGTGCCTGCACGTCCGCAAGAAGATTGAGGCGAAGGCGGCGGAAGCCCGCGCCGCCAGCACGGTCCAGGCATTTGCGGAGCGGTGGTTCAGCGAGGTGGCCGAGCCGAGCAACAGCAACCCGCGCAACATCCGGCGCATCCTCGACAAGGACGTGATTCCGGGCATGGGCGATAAGCAGGTGGCGGAAGTTACCGCAGATGATGTGCTGGCGATCACGGACAAGATCAAGGCGCGAGGGGCCGACCAGATGGCGCTGGCAACGCGCAATGTGCTCAAGCGGCTGTTTGCCTATGCCATCGCTCGCGGGCTGACGAAATTCAACCCGGCTGCGGCGGTGGAGGCGAAGTACATCGCCACCGCCAAGAGCCGGGATGTGGCGCTGTCGTCGGAGGAGGTGGGCAGGCTGCTAAGGTCGATCTACCAGTCTTCGATGAAGCGCGCCAACAAGCTGGCGCTGCACCTGCTGATCCTGTGCATGGTGCGCAAGTCCGAACTGATCGAGGCGCGATGGGATGAAGTCGACTTCGATGAGGCGGTGTGGTCGATCCCCGGTGAGCGCATGAAGAAGGATCGCCCGCACGTGGTGCCGCTGTCCAAGCAGGCGCTGGCGATGTTCGAGGAACTGAAAGGGCTTTCAAGTGGCTCCGACTTCATCTTTCCGAGCCGTAGCAGCCTGAACAAGCCCATCGCGCACAGCACGCTGAACGTCGCCGTTCGCACGCTCGACCTCGACGTGCGGGACTTCGTGCTGCACGACTTCCGACGCACGGCGTCCACGTTGCTGCACGAGGCCGGATTCAACTCCGACTGGATCGAGAAGTGCCTAGCGCACGAAACCAAGGGTATCCGAGGCGTGTACAACAGGGCCGAGTACATCGGACACCGGCGCGAGATGCTTCAGTGGTGGGCCGACTTCGTTGATGCGCAGATCGAGGAAGGCCGGAAGGTCATCATCGGGCGCTTCGGGAAGACTTACCGGGCGGCGTGATCCCGTCATGGGAGGTCTGTTCAACTGGAAAAGGGAGTGAATTAAGCAAGCATCGTGCCAAAGAAGGCCGCAAAACTCCGCGACGTTCCGCACTGACCCCCTGTAGGGCGTGCAAACCACTTGCGGATGCTAATACTAGTGCGTCATGTGCTCCGGGCGTTCCGGGGCGCGCTGCTCAGTTCCAAGGAGAAGCAAGCATGACCGCAATCAAACAGCCCGCACCTACCATCCTGAGGCGCAGTCAAGTGGAAGCCCGCACCGGGCTTTCCCGCTCGACCATCTACGCGAAGATGCGCCCGAATCCCAAGAGGCCGGGCGATTTCGACCCCACGTTCCCTAAGCCCATCGCCGTAGGCGCTCGCGCTGTCGGTTGGATCGAGGCCGAGATTGACGGCTGGCTGGCGGCGCAGATCGAGAAGAGCCGCGCACAGGCCAACGAGGCCGAGCAATGCCGGCGCGGAGGCAAGCGCGCCGATGAAGCTGGCGTGATCCGGTAAGGGGGCGCGCCATGGACTACAAGAAAACGGGCCGCGACCGTGGCGACGGCGCGACCCGCAAGAGCTTGCTTCAGCAGATTCACGCCGATTTTCCGGGTAACAGCACCGAAGCGCAACGGGCGCGACTGCTGGCCGCGATGCGCGAGGCCGGGCACATCACGACGACCGAGGCGCGGCTGTTCCTCGAAGTGATGAACCCATCGCAGCGTGTGACCGAGCTGCGCAACCACGGCGCGGAGATCGACACCGCGTGGACGCTCGAACCGTCGGAGGCTGGGCGCGATCCGCATCGCCAAGCGCGGTATGTACTGACTCCGAACCAGGGCGGCGCGGCGCTGTTCGATGCGGTGGCCTGGGTGGCTTTCGGTGCGTGGCTGGCGACGGTGGCGCTGTGGCTTGTGGAGGTGCTGCTGTGATCCGCGCTCTGATCGTTGGCGAGCTGCGGGCCGATCCGCAGCAACGCACCGGCAAGAACGGCAAGCCCTTCGCCTTGGCGCGGCTCTCCGTGCCGATGGGCGATCAAGGCCGCGTGTCGTGCTGCCTGATCGTGTTCGAGGCCGAAGCCGTTGCGCGACTGTTGCAACTGCGGGCGGGCGCATCGGTGGCGGCGGCGGGCACGCTCAAGGTGGGCGTCTACGAGGGCAACGACGGCGCAACCAGGGCGAGCCTCGACATGGTGGCCGACGAGATCGCCAGCACGACCCCGAGGCCGAAGAAGCCGAAGCCTGCACCAGCGCATCAAGGCCGCCAGGGCGGCGCGGCTGCTGGCGATCCGTTCGATGACGATGTTGATTGGATGGGGGCGTGACCATGCACATGCACGACACCATCCAGAACTTCCGCACCGCCATGCTCGACGCTGGCCTGACCCCGCCTGAAGCGATCGAGGCGGACGGGCAACTGCACCGCTACCACGTGGAGGGCGACAAGGCCGGGAGCAAGAATGCTTACTACGTCCTGCACCTCGACGGGCGGGCCGCTGGCGTTTTCGGTTCGTGGAAATCCGGCCTGCGCTCGACCTGGGCGGCGGACGGCAAGCGCATGTCTGAGGCCGAGCGCGAGGCGTTCTCCAAGCTGATCGAGGCGGCGCGGCTGAAGGCGCAAACCGAGCGGCGGGCGGAACACGAGGCGCGGGCTATCGAGGCGCGATCTGAATGGGCAGCGGCTGAACCGGCCAATCCGGCGCACCCGTACCTGATCCGCAAGGGCGTGAAGCCTCACAACCTGCGCCAGCGTGGCGGGCTGCTGATCGTTCCTCTGTTCGATGCTTTTGGGCTGCTGTGGAACGTGCAGCGCATCCAGGCGGACGGCGGCAAGCGGTTCAAGCCGGGCCGGGCTGGTGGCCTGTTCTCCCCGATTGGCGACTTCAACGAGCCGCGCACGATCCTGATTTGTGAAGGATGGGCGACCGGCGCAACGCTGCACGAAGAAACCGGGCACCCGGTGCTGTGCGCGATGAACGCGGGCAGCCTGCTGCCAGTGGCGACGGCGGCGCGTTCCGCCTGGGCTGGTGCTGAACTGGTGATCTGCGCGGACAACGACCGCCAGACCGAAGGCAATCCGGGCGTGACGTATGCAACCGCTGCGGCGAAGGCGACCGGGGCGAAGCTGATCGTTCCCGAGTTCCCCGAGGGCGTGGCGGGTTCCGACTTCAACGACTTGGCGGCGATCCGTCGGAAAGGGGCGCGTCATGGCGAATGACCTGCTCGACACCGCGACCGCTGATCTTTTCGGCGCAGACGTGGCAGACGTTCCGCTGATCGAGGCGAACCCCGCGCCAATACTGGCCGGAACGGCAGAACGTGAAGAACGTGAACTCAATAGCTCGCTGAAAAATGTTTCTGGCCTGGGGGCGGCTGAGGACGCTGAGGCTGATTGCGCATTGCTTCATCCGTTTGGCGACGTTCCAGACGTTCCAGACGTTCCGCCCAATAACGGCGCGGGTTCCAGCGGAACGGCAGGCGGAACGGCAGACGTTCCAGACGTTCCGGCGCTGGCCGATCTGATCGAGGCCGCGACCGCTGGCGAGGGTGGCGACACCGAGGAAACGGCGGTTCCGTCCGTGCCAGAGGATGAACGCCCCTGCTTCAAGGTGTATGACGACTGGACGCTGCTCGACACCGGGCGAAGGCTGAGGCCGGGCGTGTGGCTGCACGGCATGAGCAAGCCGAAGAAGGAGGAAATGCCGGTTCCTGTCGATTCCTGGGTGTGCGGGCCGCTGCATATCGAGGCGCAGACCTTCGACGGCGGAGAAAACAACTTCGGGCGGCTGCTGCGCTTCAAGAACACGGCGGGCCGGTGGCGTTCGTGGGCTATGCCGATGGAACTGCTGAAGGGCGACGGTTCCGACCTGCGCGGCGAACTGCTGGCGATGGGGCTGGAACTTGATCCGTTGGCACGCCAGACGCTTGCCCGATACCTGCAAGAGCGCACGCCGAAAAAGCGCATCCGGTGCGCGCTGCAAGTCGGATGGTGCGGCGGCGTGTTCGTGCTGCCTGATGCGGTGATCGGGCCGAACGCGGCGGGCGTGATCTTCCAGAGCGGCGAACGCTCGCACGACGAGCATGGGCAGGCCGGAACGCTCGACGGGTGGCAAGCCGAGATCGCGGCGCGGGCGGTGGAAAATCCCCTGTTCCTGCTGGCGCTGTCGGCGGCGTTCGCCGGGCCGCTGCTCAAGCGCACCAATACCGAGGGCGGCGGGTTGCATTTCGTGGGCGATTCCTCGACCGGCAAGACGACGATTCTGGAAGCCGCGTGTTCCGTGTGGGGCGGGCCTGGGTATCGGCGGAGCTGGCGGGCGACCGCGAACGGGATGGAGGGCGCGGCGGCGCTGCTCAATGACTGCCTGCTGGCGCTAGACGAAATCAGCGAATGCGATCCCCGCGAGGTGGGCGCAATCGTCTACAGCCTGGGCAACGGGCGCGGGAAGCAGCGGGCGAGCCGAACGGGCGCGGCGCGATCCGTGACCCGGTGGCAGGCGTTCATCGTGTCGACGGGCGAGCGCACCATCGGCACGACGATGATGGAAGGCGGGCAACGCACGAAGGCCGGGCAGGCTGTGCGGCTGCTCGACATTCCAGCGGCGCGGCGTTTCGGGTGCTTCGATGAACTGCACGGCATGGCGACCGGCACCGCGCTGTCCGATGCGATCAAGCGGGCGGCGACTCAACATCATGGCCGGGCCGGGCGGGCGTTCCTCGAACGGCTGACGCACGACGAGCGCGATATGGCCGGGATGCTCGAACGGCTCAAGGCACTGCCTGCCTTCAACCCGGCAGAGGCCGAAGGGCAGGACAAGCGAGCGGCATCCCGCTTTGCACTGCTGGCGCTGGCGGGCGAACTGGCGACCGAGTACGGCATCACCGGCTGGCCGGAACAGGCGGCGCTCGACGCTGCGGTGATCGGGTTCCAGGCGTGGCGAACCATGCGCGGCGGCGGCAACGACGAGCGGCGGCAAATCCTCGACAAGCTGGCCGGGTTCCTCGAACGGCATGGGGATAGCCGGTTCTCCGACTGGACGGCAGACGGCGCGGCGATCCGTGATCGGGCGGGCTGGTGGAAGCCTGACGACGTGGGCGGGCGGCTATACCTGTTCAATGCGGACGGGCTGCGCGAGGCGCTGAAGGGCTTCGACTTCAAGCGGGCGCTCGACGTGCTGGAATCCTGCGGCGTGATCCCCAAAGCGAGCGCGACGGGCGAACGCTCGAAAACCGAGAACGTCGGCGGGCGCAAGGTGCGCGTCTATCCCGTCCGTGCCGACGCGCTGCACGGGGTGGGCAATGGGGCTTGATGACCTGCTCGCCAGACTGGAACGGGCCGCTGGAACGGCTGGAACGGCAGACGTTCCCGCAGACGTTCCAGCAAATCCCTTGCAAACACTGGCCGGAACGGCTGGAACGGCTGGAACGGCAGAAAAAGGCAAAGGCGGGGGCGATTCCAGCGAAACGCTGCCGAGCGACACCGCGCCGCCCATCCGGGCAACGCGCTGGCTGCTGCACTACGCCGACCGCGAGCCGCTTGAAGTGTGGTTCGCGCCCGCTGCCGACCATGACGAGGCGCTGGCCGCGTACAAGGATGCTGTGGCGGCTGAACCGCTGGCCGGGGTTAGCGTGTCGGCGGTTAGCGCGTCGGTTAGTGCGGAATCGACGGCGCGGGGCTGCTCGACGTGTCGCCATCGGAAGCGACCGGGCCTGTCGTCGCCGGGCTACTGCTCAGGGCGTGACGATCTGCCTGGGGCGTATGGCGACCATCACCCGCTGCACAAGCTGCCCGACGACCAGGGCGCGAGCTGCGCCAGCTACATGCCGCACGAGGACTGACACCATGCAAAAACGATTCACACCTGAGTTCTCCGCGCTGATGGCGCAGTACCGCGACACCGCTGCGGGCCTGGGTGACGATCACCCGATCACGCGGCGGCTGCGGCTGATGGTGGTGCACACCGCGCCTTCGTGGTTTGTGGATGAAATGTCCGCGATGGCGAAGGACATGGGCCTGATCCCTGAGCCGTGCGCGTGCGACGACGACGGCCAGAGGTTCTATGCGCTCGATGCGCTGGCGGCGAAGCTGGGCATCCCCGCAGACGAGGTGCAGCAGCACATGGATGTGCTCAGGGCCGATGCGGCGGCGGTGGGCCTGCCTGACGCGATCCTGGCGAAGGATGCAAGCGAGCTACATCGCCTGCACTGATCGCAACACCATCAAGAACGCCTGTATCCCAATGCTGGCGCGGGGTGCGGGCGAATCGGAGCGGTTTCGAGGTGCGCAAACTCCCTGATGATTTCGGTGAATTTTTTGCGAGGGCAACATGGGTGGAAGCGGTAGCGGGCGGCGCGGTGGGCGTGATCTGACTGCGCACTATCGGAAGCTCGACGTGCGGCAACTGCATCGTGCTGGCGTGCTGGTGCCTGGGTGGCGTGGCGGCTGGAACTGGTATCGCAACGGGCAAAAGCGGGCGAGCGTAGATATCGAGGTGGGCGACGCATCTATCCAGTTGCGCTACCGTGCGACTGACCGGGGCGAATGGAAGGACTACGACTACACGGTGCGGCTCAGTCGCAGCAGTTGCCACTATGGCGGCGAACGTCCGTGGTTCCTGTGCCCATGCTGTGGGCGGCGCGTGGCGATCCTGTACGGCGGCGCGATGTTCGCGTGTCGGCGCTGCTACCGGCTGGCCTACGAGGTGCAGCGGGAGGATGACATGGATCGCATCGCAAGGCGGGCGGACGCCATCAGGGATCGCCTAGGCTGGGAGGCCGGCATCCTGAACCCGGATGGCTGGAAACCGAAAGGGATGCACTGGCGCACCTTCTGGCGACTGAAGGCAGAGCATGACCGGCTGAAGGGCGGCGCGCTGTGTGCGTGGGCGAAGCGGCTTGGAATGATCGGCAGCACCGTGTGACCGACGAAGCGTGCGGGAGCAGCACCCCGGCAGGTACGAGACAGTGGGCTGCAATTGCCCTAACTCGCTCCTAGCCGCGCAAGGGAAGGGGTGGATTGTTGCTGACGGCCCCGGATTCGTTACCCGGACTGATGGATGCGCGGTGAGCAGCCCGCCTGGGTGCGTATCCGGCTGGTCAACCTGCATAATTCGTATAACGACTGAAGGAACCTCTGCAATGCCGGAACTGAGCTTCAAAGGTAAGGAATTTGTCCATAACCACCACCTCACCGTGCCGCACCGGCCGTTGGTGCCCGATCCGGCCAAGGGCATCGGTCCGGCGCGTCTGGACGGCAACCTGATCATCCAGGGCGACAACCTGCACGCGCTCAAGAGCCTGCTGCCGCTGTACGCGGGGAAGGTGGATTGCATCTTCATCGACCCGCCCTACAACACCGGCAACGAGGGCTGGAGCTACAACGACAACGTCAATAGCCCGATGCTGCAGGCGTGGCTGAGGGAGAACCCCATCGGCATCGAGGACGGGCTGCGCCACGACAAGTGGTGCGCGATGATGTGGCCACGTCTAAAGCTACTGCATGAGCTGTTGGGCGAGGCCGGCAGCTTCTGGGTGACGCTGGATGACAACGAAGTGCATCGGGCGCGCTTGATGCTAGATGAAATCTTTGGCGAGCAAAATTTCGTTTCGGCAATTTGCTGGGCAAATAAGGTGTCGCCCGCGAACGATGCGCTTTTTTTTAGCCAAGATCACAACTGGATCTTGGTGTACGCGAAGGATGCTGCACTCTGGAGGCCAACGAGACTTGATCGCACTGAGGACCAGGAAGCCCTCTACACAAATGTTGACGGGGATGAGCGGGGGCCGTGGAATTCCCTCGCATTTACTTCAAACAAAAGTGCAGCCGAGCGTCCGAATCTGTACTACCCAATCAAGCACCCGAATACAGGGGTGAATATATACCCCCCAGAGGGTTCAACTTGGCGAACGAGCAAGGAAAAATGTGAGGAGCTGATCAATGACGGACGATTGTTCTGGGGCGTTGAAGGTACTGCTCGTCAGCCACGGCTCAAACGCTTTCTTTCCGAAATGGAGGGCGTTGTTCCCCGAAGCGTCTGGGGGTACGAGCGTTTCGGAAGCACACAGGAAGCAACCCTTGAAATACGGTCTATTGGACTGTCTTTTCCAACCCCAAAACCGAAGGCTTTACTTGATGCAATCTTGAAAATTGCATCCGATCCAAATTCAATCATCCTCGACAGCTTTGCCGGTTCCGGCACTACTGCCCATGCTGTGCTAGCCGCTAACAAGAAAGATGGCGGCGACCGCAAGTTCATCCTGGTTGAATGCGAGGACTACGCGGACACTCTCACCGCCGAGCGCGTGCGCCGCGTGATCGAGGGCTATGCCTACACCGGCACCCAGCGTGAGGAGCTGTTGAAACAGAGCATTACTTTCACCGACCTGAGGCGTGCCAACAGACTGCTGGAACAGATCGACAGCATCGAAAATCTGGATGGTCACCGCTTCGATAGAATCGACAAGAAGGTGAAGGACGGGGTGCTGACCGTCGAGGGGGTGAAAGCGGTCCAGCAGCAGGCGGAGGGGCTGGGCGGCAGCTTCACTTATTGCACGCTGGGCGCGGCGGTCGATATGGATAAGCTGCTGACTGGTGAGCAACTGCCGGATTTCGCGCAACTGGGCGCGCTGCTGTTCCACACCGCCACCAGCGAGGCGCTAGACCCCGCAAAGGCCACTGCACCGGACGCGCAGGGGCTGGGTTATCTGGGCGAATCGAGCGCCCTCCATGTATGGCTGATCTACCGGCCCGAACTGGCCTTCCTGCAATCCCGCGAGGCAGCGCTGACGCTGACCAAGGCGCGCACGCTGGCTGAGACCAGGCCGGGCAAGCGGCATCTGGTCTTTGCGCCGGCCAAGTTCGTGTCGCAGAAATTGCTGGATGCCGAGCGCATCCCGGTGGACTTTGCCCCGCTGCCGTGGGCGCTGTACCGCGTGGAGCGTATCTGACATGGCCTTGCGCGAACTGGAGTATCAGGGCCGTGTGCTGGCACGTCTGGACGACTACCTGACCGAGCTGGCCGGGTGGAAGATTAAGGCAGACAAGATCGAGGCCGCCAATGCAGACGAAACTGGTCCGGATCTGATCAGGGCGGTACTCGATTTTCCGGGCAAGACTTGGGAAACGCTGCGGATGGCGGGCAAGCTGCCCGAGTCACGTGCGGACATTTCCTACTCGCCCCGGGAGGACGGCGCCGGGCGGCCGGTGCCCAATGTGGTGTTCAAAGTGCCCACCGGGGGCGGAAAAACCTTTCTGGCGGTGGCAGCGCTTTCCAAAATCTTTGGTCGCTATCTGGGTCGGCAAACGGGGTTTGTGCTGTGGATCGTCCCCAACGACGCCATTTATGCGCAGACCAAGAAGCAATTAAGCGACCGCCGGCACCCTTTCCGGCAACTGCTGGATGTGCTGTCGGGCCAGCGCGTCAAGATGCTCGAGAAAGGCGACCCGCTGAACGCCGCCGACGTTAACAGCCATCTGTGTGTGATGCTGCTGATGCTGCAGTCGTCGAACCGCGAGAACAGGGATTCGCTGAAGATGTTCCGCGACCGGGGCGATGTGCATGGCTTCTTTCCGGCCGAAGGGGATCAGGAAGCCCATGCTCTGGCGCTTGCCAGGACCCCGAATCTGGACATCTACGACCTGGCCGGCAGTGCCTACGCTTGGCCGCAAGTGAAGGACTCGCTCGGCAATGCGCTGCGCCTGATTCGCCCAGTGGTGGTGATGGACGAAGGCCACAAGGCGGTGTCGGAACTGGCTTTTGCCACGCTGTATGGCTTCAACCCGTGCTTTGTACTGGAGCTGACCGCCACGCCCAAGGATGTGCTGCCCACCACGGGAAGGAGCCTCAGGCCGGCGCGATACGCAAACGTGCTGGTGCAGGTGCAGGGCATCGACCTGGATCGGGAAGGCATGATCAAGATGCCGCTCAATCTCGACCCGCGCAGCGGTGCCGACTGGCGGCACACGCTGGCGGCGGCGCTGGAGCGGCTGCGAGCACTGGACGAGACAGCGCGGGTTTTTCAGGCGGACAGCGGGCGCTACATCCGGCCGATTCTCTTGGTGCAGGTGGAGCGCACCGGGGGCGACCAGCGCGACGGGGCGCATGTGCATACCCTAGACGCCAAGGAATGGCTGATGACGGTGGGCGGGCTGGACGAGGCGGAGATCGCCATCAAGACCGCCGAAACCAACGATCTGGCGGCGCCGGAAAATCAGGATCTGCTCTCGCCGATGAATCGGGTGCGGGTGATCATCACCAAGCAGGCGTTGCAGGAGGGCTGGGATTGCCCCTTTGCCTATGTGCTGTGTGCGCTGGCAGCCAGTAGCAACCTGTCGGGCATGACGCAATTGGTGGGGCGCATCCTGCGCCAGCCCCATGCGACGAAGACCGGCGTGGCTGCACTGGATGAGTGTTACGTGCTGACCCACCACGCCGATACCGCGCAGGTGGTGGAGGCGATCAAGAAAGGGTTGGAGGAAGACGGCATGGGCGACCTGGTGCGGGAGATTCGCACCGCGGACTCGAGCAGCCCCAAAGGGCCGCGCCGAGTGGAACGACGTGCCCAGTTTGCCCAGACACGCGTCTACCTGCCCAAGGTGCTGCGCGTGGCCCATGGCGAAGTGCGCGATCTGGATTACGAGGAAGACATCCTGTTTGCGCTGGACTGGATGGGATTGGATGTGGCCCCGCTGGTGCAAAAAATACCCGCCAGTGCCCAGGCCGCGGAGCAGCAGATGAGGCGCTTCAGACTGACGGACAGCGGCGATGACCGGGTGGTCGCCGAGCTGGCGGGCGTGTCCTCTGAGGACAGGTATTTCGACGTGGCGCACGCAGTGCGCATGGTGATGGACATCGTGCCGAATGCCTGGTGGGCGCGCGGCATCGTCGGTGATGTGGTGGCCGGGCTAAAGGCGCGGGGGTTTGACGATGCCCGGCTGGGCGAGCTTTCTGGCCTGATCGTGGAAACCCTGCGCGGTTGGCTGGACGGGGTTCGTCACGCGAAGGCAGAAGCCTTGTTCCGCGTGGAGGTGGCAGCTGGGCGCATTCAGTTTCGCCTGCGCACTGACGGCCACAACTGGGAAATGCCGCGTTCGGCAGAAACCTATGAGCCGGAAGGTGCGGAAAAGCTGGCGGTGGAGAAAAGCCTGTTCGCGCCGATCTACCGGGGGGATTTTTCCAGCCAGGACGAACGCGACATCGCGGTGTATCTGGACGGCGAAAAGGCGTTGACCTGGTGGCATCGCAACGTGGCCCGTTCGCACTACAGCATTGCCGGCTGGCGGCGGGAGAGGATTTACCCCGACTTCATCTTTGCGCTTCGTCATGGCGACGAAGCCGAACGACTGATTGTGCTGGAAGTGAAGGGACAGCACCTCGCAGGGAACGAAGACACGGCATACAAAGACGCCGTCTTGCGCCTGATGACCGAATCGTTTGCCGTCGAGAGCGTGGAGCGTGTGGGAGCGCTTGAGCTGATCGTCGACGGCGAACGTTCCGTGGCGTGCGACCTGGTTCTCATGCCGGAATGGAAAACGCGTGTTCCAGAGCTCTTGGGTGGCCGGCGAGGCTGAAGGTTGATAGGCGGCTCGCAAGCAGATTGCACAAGGAGGTAGGCGCGCGATGGATGACCTGCAGATGGCGCTCAGGATCAAGGCCGAGCGGAAGCAGTACCAGGCGGAAGAGGTGATACACAACCCGGATCTG
>Ga0116176_10003066_pt1 | contig 12458 bp, 10 predicted proteins | sample AD_STIC08_MetaG_FD_89803 | JGI IMG/M metagenome (GOLD analysis project Ga0116176, IMG submission 89803) | Active sludge microbial communities of municipal wastewater-treating anaerobic digesters from USA - AD_STIC08_MetaG | ecosystem: Engineered > Bioreactor > Anaerobic > Digestate | place: USA... | reverse complement strand
AAACTATTTCCCCCAATCCCTCATCTTTATAGTGCAAATGCATTGAATCGATTCAAATACACAGTTTTCAGTGGCCGGAACCTTACCAGACATAGCTATGATGCATTCGGATGCCCTAATTGCCCGGGCCCGCGAGGGGGACAAGAATGCCCAGGGGAAGCTTGTGCAGTTGTGGTATAAACGCATTTATAACTTCGCTTACAAGTTTTTCTTCGACCATGATCTGGCCATGGAGGCGGCACAGAAAACCTTTATCAGCATGCACCGGAATATCGAAGGTCTTCAGGAAGTGACCCGTTTTAGGTCCTGGCTTTATACCATCGCAGTAAACTATTGCCGGGAGGAAGTACGAAAGAAAAAGGCAAACCGTTCCGTTTCCCTGCATGAGTTGAGGCCTGGAGAAAATGAAGAAAGTTACCGGTGGGAAGCCAGTAGTAATCGGGGTGAGAACCCCGAAAAGCAACTTCGCCAAACTGAACTTTCAGACTTGCTGCAGCAATGCCTGATGGAGTTAAGTGATGAACAACGCGAAGTAGTAATTATGAAGGAATATGAAGGCCTGAAGTTTCGCGAAATAGCCGAGACACTTCAGATTTCAGAGAACACCGTGAAGTCAAGAATGTATTATGGGTTGGATGGATTAAAGAAGATTCTGGAGAGTAAGAATATCACAAAAGAAACAATAGGTTATGAACTATAAACCGGACGAAGCCACCCTGATCTCTTATCTGTATGGAGAACTGGATGCAAAAGAGACAGAAAAAGTATTGAACTACCTCAATCAAAACCCTGAAGAGTTAAAGAACCTTCAGCAATTGATGGATGTCAGAAATGTACTTAAGCATACTGAAGATAAAGAAGTAATAGCGCCACCTATTTTTATGGATCAGGCGAGTGATGCCTCCCGATTCTGGCACACAAATTATTTCAGAACGATTATGAGTATAGCAGCCTCCTTCCTGCTATTGCTTGTGGCTGCACGATTAATTGGCCCGGAAATTTCATATTCAAAAGGGGAGTTAAGAATTAGTTTTAATGGAGCAGCTCCGGTTGAGCAAATCCAAGTTCAGCCTTCCACATCGGGTCTCACTCCAAATGACGTACAGGAAATGATTAATACTTCGCTGGTAAAGAACAACGAACTGATTTCAACAGAGTGGGAGCGTAACAACAATAAACTTCAAGCTACCTTGCGAACCAACCTGGCAACGAATTCTGCTAAAATTGACGACCTGATGAAGGTGGCTTCTCAGGCTTCGCAAGATCAGGTTCGCACATTCGTGGCCGGCTTACAGGAAGACAATCTGAGGCTAATGAAAGATTACCTTCAATTATCTGCAAAAGATCAGAAAGTATATGTAGAAAACTTGCTGGTTGATTTCTCGAAGTATTTGCAAGAGCAACGCAAACAAGATCTAACGTTGTTTCAAACACGCATGAGCAGCATTGAAAAGAATACGGATCAATTTAAACAGGAAACAGAGCAAATTCTGGCCAGCATTATCTCCAGTCCTGAGAGTACATTTAAGAAAGTAAATAACTATTAAAATACGATTGATATGAACAAAGCAGTGAGGTGTATGGTGATGATGGGGGCGATGGTCTTTATAGCCGCGAGTGCAATTGCCCAGGGGAAGGTAGATGAAGACCGCATGCAACGCGATCTAGAGGTAACAGAAAACATTCTGAGTACATTGATTAAACAGAAATTTGAAAAGCGATCATTCTTCCCAATAGAAATACAAGGCGAATATCGCGAAGGACATGGGGTAACGTATCGGTTGCCTTATGAATTTAATGGACCCATGGTCTGGGGTGTGGGGTCTGACATGGCTATCCTGGACGGCCGCTCATTTAGTTACTCCTTCGAGTTTCCAAATGGTGAACAGGCAGAGTTAGCTCGCGTGCTGGACGAGGATCAGCGGGTAAAGACCGAAACTATCCGCAGTACAGGACGTTCGAAAACATCCCCACGCAAAGTGAATATTGATAGCATCCGGGATGTAACAGCCGATAAAATTATCGAAGCCTGCAAGGAATTTATTGCTGATTACGGTGACCTGATTACTCAACTGGCACCCAATGAGAGAATCATGATTACCAATAGGGGTGATGGAGAACGTCTTTGGTATGGCGCCTTTGTAAATGCATCTAAACCCAGTTATATCTCAATCGAGACAACAAAAGCAGAGGTTACGCAATTGAAGCAAGGTAAAGTGAGTCGCGATCAGTTTATGAAAAATCTGAAAGTGATAAACAGTGTGATGGATGATGAATTACAACCTGATTTGGAATTGCTGACCAGCATCTTTAATCGACTCTACCAGCGGGATCTTTCTAAAACTTATTTCACCGAAGAAAATGTCTATTACGAAAGGTTGAAGGACTATGGTGTAATTTATTACATGGAAGTCTATTCCAGCAACCAAAGTGATTTTGATAGAAAGTACATTATGCCAACCATAGGCGTGGAGGGATTAAGCCAGGAAGAGCGCGACAAGAAAGTGAAAGAATTGTATCCTCAATTTGAAAAGGATATTAAAGCCGATATTCTGGAATATGGTCGAACGGTCAAGAGTTTGAAGCCTGAGGAATTCCTGGTTTTCAACATCAAACTAACCAAGTGCCAGCAATGTGGTATACCTTCTTCCTTAGAGCTATCCGTGCAGGCTGAGGTGTTGAATAACTATGGATCAGGCAAGCTGACTAAGGAAGCGGCACTAAACAAAATTTCAATAAAAAAGGGAAGCAATCAATAAACTTTTTGAGGGTGAAACACTTGGTTAAAGTGCCTTTCACCCTTTTTATTTGCCTTCCCCGTTTATTATTCGAGCATTTGTAACCCTTGACACCATTTTGGAGTACTATCACTATACTAAGTCAGGCTTTTAAATGTTATATTGATCTAAACCAAAGGCTATGAAACGGAATTTACTTATTGGCGGAGGTGTAGTGGTTGTATTGTTGATCAGCTATTTTTTAGTTAAGGGTAACAAAAATAGCGAAGCCGCCTCTATCATGGCCTCGGTCAAGCAAGGACAATTCCGGATTGATATTGAAACAACGGGAGAATTGGAAGCTAAGAATTCTGTGAAAATACTTGGACCACAATCCCTGCGAAATTTTCAGATCTGGCAAGTAACCATACAGAATATAATTAACGAAGGCACAGTTGTAAAGAAGGGCGATTGGGTAGCCACCCTCGATCGTTCGGAGTTTCAAAATAAATTTACTGCTAAGCAGATTGAACTCGATAAAGCAAACTCAAAATTTAACCAGACCCAATTAGATACCACCCTTCAATTGCGTCAGTCGAGGGATGAATTGATCAACCTGAAGTATGCAGTGGAAGAAACTGCTATTGTTTTGGAACAATCCAAGTTTGAACCTCCGGCCACCATCAAGCAAGCTGAGATAAATATGGATAAAGCCAAACGTGCCTATCAACAGGCCGTTGAGAACTATAAAATCAAAAAGAATCAGAATATAGAAAAGATGCGCGAGGTGTATGCCGAATTACGCAAAGTGCAATCTGAATTTGAGGGAATGACAAAAGTGCTTGAGTCCTTTAATGTAATGGCACCTGAAGATGGGATGGTGATTTATGAAAAGGGTTGGGACGGTAAACCAATCAAAGCTGGCTCGCAAATTCAGATGTGGGAACCCACAGTAGCAACGTTGCCCGATCTTACTACCATGATGTCAAAGACCTATGTAAACGAAGTTGATGTACGAAAAGTAAAAGTAGGTCAACCCGTTGAAGTGGGACTTGACGCTTACCCAGATAAAAAATTGACAGGTTCAGTGATTCGGGTCGCTAACGTGGGTGAGCAACGACCCAATTCTGACGCAAAGGTTTTTGAGGTGGCCGTTGAGATTAATGGAACAGATGCAACCCTAAGGCCATCGATGACAACGAGCAATAAGATTATAGCTAGTGTAATTGATAGCGTACTGTACGTGCCCTTAGAGAGTCTGCACAGCCAATTTGATTCAATCACCTATGTGTTTAAGAAGGACGGCCTCAAAACAGTGAAGCAGGAGGTGATTGTAGGAGACACAAATGCAAATGATGCAGTTATTTTGGGTGGACTTGAAAAGAATGACAGAATATTTCTTTCAATTCCCTCAAAGTTGGAGGAGCAGAAAATAGAACTATTGCCTCAGTTGAATGGAAAGAGGGGAAAGAAAGATAAAGAGGAAGCAGTTACACCTGATGTAAAGATTGTTTCCACCCCAAGCAACTAATCCGGTGATAATCAAAAATCGGTATTTCTCACCCCGCGTATTGGCTAACCTGTACATCGCTATTGATGCGGTAATTGCCAATAGAGTACGCTCGTTACTTACCGCCCTGGGTATCATATTTGGAGTGGCTGCTGTGATTGCCATGCTTGCTATTGGGAATGGCGCGCAGCAGGAAATTCTCAATCAGATTAAGTTGGTGGGCGTAAACAATATTGTTGTTAAGCCAATTATTGAGCAAAAGGAAGAAAACCTGAATGAGCAGGCTAATGGGAAAAAAGAAAAGAAGAAGTTTTCTCCGGGCCTCACGATTCGGGATGTACATAGCATTAGAACTACAATTCCGGGATTGTCACGGGTAAGTCCGGAAATTATCCTCAACACATACGTTATCAGAAATGGAATTCGCAGGTCGGCCAAGTTGGTGGGTGTTGAACCAGCGTATTTTGAGATTTATGACTTCCAGTTGGCGGAAGGTCAAATGTTCAATAGCGAGCAAATGAAGTTGGGAGCTCCGGTTTGTATTATTGGTTCGGCTCTCAGATCCAGGTTTTTTACTACCGAAAATCCAATAGGCAAGAGTATTAAAGTTGGACCGCATTGGCTCACCATTGTGGGGGTTATGAGTGAGCGACTGGTTTCAGAAAGTAGCATCAGTAAGTTGGGTATTCGTGATTTTAACATGGATGTATATGCTCCCTTACAGAGCGTTTTGATCCGATACGAAAACCGAGATTTGATTACAGCGGAAGCACTGAGATTATCAGCCATGCGTAGCCGGGGAATGGTCTTTATCTCTTCTGGTGGTGAATCAGATGCTGAAAGCGAACTCGAAAAGAAAAACTATCATCAACTCGATCGTCTCGTAATTCAGGTGGATGAAACCTCAAAACTTCAATCAACAGCTGAGATTCTATCGCGGATGTTGGCACGAAAGCATTATGAGGTAGTGGATTTTGAAATTGAAATTCCTGAGTTGCTACTCAAGCAACAACAACGCACCAACGATATTTTTAATTATGTACTGGGCGCAATTGCAGGCATCTCTCTGTTGGTGGGTGGCATAGGTATTATGAATATTATGTTAGCCTCGGTACTTGAACGCATCAAGGAAATTGGCTTACGGTTATCCATAGGTGCTCAAAAGAGTGATATCGTGCAGCAGTTTTTATTTGAAGCTGTGATGATCAGTGTAACCGGTGGATTAATTGGTGTTGTGTTGGGGGTAACTATGGCCTTTATCGTTTCCACTGTTGCCAACATTCCTACCATCGTTAGTTTCAGTTCCATCGTACTTTCCTTTGGTGTTGCTGCCACAGTTGGTTTAATTTTTGGAATTGCTCCCGCCCGCAAGGCAGCCAGTCAGGACCCAATAGCCTCTTTACGATATGAGTAAAAAAATTCTTGTCATTGGCTTAATCGCCAGTTGCGCCCTTCAAGTGAAAGGTCAAAATGTTTTTTCTATTGAAGAAATAATTAGTCGCGCCAAAGATCAATCAATTTTTTCCAAGCAGGCGGAGACCCGAAAGGAAACCAGTTATTGGCAATATCGTTCGTTTCGCACCAACTACAATCCGCAACTTCGTTTAAATGGTAATTTACCGACCTATACAAATTATGTTGCTCCGGTACGGCAACCTGATGGATCATTATTGTATTTGCCGGTTAATCAAATAAATCCCAATCTTAACTTTGCCCTTACACAACCCATTGGTTTAACGGGTGGTACACTTTCGGCCAATACTAATTATAATTTCTTCAATGATATTTCAGCAGATGTAACCCAGTGGAGTGGAACGGTTATGAATGTTCAGTTATCGCAACCCATTTTCGCTTATAATCCTTTGAAGTGGGATAAGCGAATCCGCCCTGTAGTATTTGAAGAATCAAAACGCTCTTTTGTAGAACGACAGGAAGAAATTTCGCGCGATGCCGTTAGTTTTTTCTTTGATGTATTAAGGCAGCAGGTGAATGAGCAGATTGCTAAGTTTAACCTGGCCAACAACGATACCATTTATAAAATTGAACAAGGTCGATATAACATCGGCACAACCTCGCAAGACAAACTGTTGCAGGTTGAATTGCAACTTCTTCGCTCGCGCCAGGAAGTTGCCCAGGCACGGATGGAATTGGAAAATGCCAGACTTCAACTGAGGGCCTACATTGGTTTGAAGGATGGTGATGCATTTTCATTGGTGTTACCGGAAAACATCCCCGACTTTGATGTGCAGGTAGAAGAAGCACTCACCTATGCCAAATTGAACCGGGCTGATTACATTGGATTCGAACGCAGACGAATGGAGGCCGAAAGTGAAGTGGCTCAGGCCAAGGGGCAACGATATCAAACTACACTTACAGCTTCCTTTGGCTTGAACAACACGGGAGCTTCTGTTTCTGATTTGTATGACAACCCTTCTAAACAACAAATTGCCAATGTTGGATTCAATGTACCTCTGGTGGATTGGGGACGGAGAAAAGCGCTTATGCAAACAGCGCTTGCCAATAAAAAATTAAGGGATTACGAAATCGAGCAGAGTAAAATAATTTTTGAACAGGAGATTATCACGAAAGTGCGGCAGTTTGAAATGATGAGGCTTCAAATTGAGATCACAAAAAAATCAGATCAGGTGGCACAGGAGCGATACAACGTGGCACAAAACCGGTACCTGATTGGCAAGATTGATATCACCAACCTGAATATCGCTCTTACTGAAAAGGATAATGCCAAACGAAGTTACCTGGATGCGTTAAAATCCTTTTGGACTGCTTATTATGACTTGCGGAGATTAACGCTTTATGATTTTGCCAATAAGCAATTGCTATATACTCCTGAAGCAAATTGAAGGGCTATAACGAAACCCCGCGTTTCCACGGAATAAAATCATCCTGGTTTAACAGAACTGCTTTCGGTTTGATTTTTCCGCTGGCAACTTCTATGATGAAGTCCAGAATCTCTTCGCCCTTTTGTTCTATCGTTTTTTCACCTGCGATAATCGGCCCACAATCAATATCAATAATATCGGGCATCTTTTTAGCAAGCTTTGTATTGGTAGAGAGTTTGATCACCGGAGCAACGGGATTACCCGTAGGAGTTCCCAGGCCCGTGGTGAATAGCATCATGTTGGCACCTGCTCCAGCCATTGCAGTGGTACTCTCTACATCATTACCCGGTGTGCATAGCAGATTTAATCCGGGTCTCCTTACGTATTCTCCATAATCTAATACATCCGTGATAGGCGATGTGCCCCCTTTCTTAGCAGCTCCTGCCGACTTCATTGCATCGGTGATTAATCCATCTTTGATGTTGCCGGGAGAGGGGTTCATATCAAAACCTGAACCTACTGATTGAGCTGCTTTTGAGTAAGCGCGCATAAGTTCGCTGAAACGATTAGCTGTTTGATCAGTTGTTGTGCGATTGATAAGTTCTTGCTCCACCCCACAGAGTTCCGGAAATTCGGATAAGATTGTAGTGCCACCGAGAGCTGCCACTAAATCGGATGCATGACCTATAGCAGGGTTAGCAGAAATGCCAGAGAAGCCATCGGAGCCACCGCATTCAAGACCAACCACCAGTTTACTCAAAGGCGCAGGTTTTCGGATTTGCTTATTTACTTCAGCCAGCGCTAAAAATGTTTCACGAATAGCACGTGCCAGCAATTCAGTTTCAGTACCTTCTCTTTGCTGCTCAAGTACAATCAACGGTTTAGCAAAATTCGGATTGTGTTTGTTAAGTTTTTCGCGAAGAATATCTACTTGTGCATTCTGACAACCGAGACTAAGTACAGTTGCACCGGCTACATTGGGATTATTAATATACCCGGCCAGCAGGGCACACAACGCTTCTGAATCTTGTCGCGTACCACCACAACCACCTTGATGCGTTAGAAACTTGATGCCGTCCAGATTTTCGAAGAGTTTTGGTTCTGATCCCTTAATAGAATCTTTGAGGGTTATGCTTTTGATCGATTCGGTTTTCCCTCCGCGGTAGAGTTGAACCAATTCATGTACATAGCTTTTGTACTCATTGTGTTTTCCGAATCCGAGTTCTTCTTCAAAGGCCTGCCGGATTACATCAACATTTCTGTTCTCGCAAAATACAAGGGGTACAACAATCCAATAGTTAGCGGTTCCTACTTGACCATCGGGCCGGTGATAACCCATAAATGTCTTGTCTATCCATCGCGAAACATCAGGGGCGGTCCACTGAAACGTTTTTGACCTTCCAGAAAAGTTAGCAGCCTGATGTTTTACATTTTGGGTAGTGATCGGTCCGCCAGCAGGAATGGTCAATAATGCTTTACCTACCACCACTCCATACATGATAATTTCCTCGCCTGGTTGAATATTGTCTACTACAAATTTGTGTTTGGCAGGGATCGAATGTGTTAATTGAATCGTAATACCTGTTGTTTCTATTTTTTCACCGGCACTCAAATCGCTAAGTGCGACCAATACATTATCAGCAGGATTAATTTTCAGGAACTTATGAGCCATTATTAAGAGTCTTTGAATTGAATGCACAAGGTATAAAATAGCAGGTATTTATTTAAACCAAACTCATTGGTTTAGACGCCAGCCTCTAGATGATAAAACGCCCTGACACGACAAAATTTCGGAAGGCATGCAAGAATCTGAAGTTTGTGCGTATTTTTATTCATTAAGAATTCTATGAACAAAAAAGTAGTCACACTGGGCGATGTAATGATGAGGCTTTCCACACCAGGCTTCGCCCGCTTTACACAAACCGAGACGTTCAAAATCCACTATGCAGGTTCTGAAGGTAATGTTGCCTCTGCATTGGCGGGTTGGGGGGTTCCTGCAGTTCATGTCACCCGTTTTCCGGAAAATGATTTTGGAAGAGCGGCCACAGAATCATTGCGAAAATTTGGGGTGGATACGAGTTCCATTATTTATGGTGACGAGCGCCTGGGTCTTTATTTTCTGGAGAATGGGGCGATGCAACGCTCTTCCCGCATTATTTATGATCGTTTTGATTCAGCCTTTGCCTACATTAAACCGGGCATGATTGATTGGAGTGAGTTGATGAAAGGCGCCCGCTGGTTTCACTGGTCGGGAATTACTCCCGCGATTTCACAAGGCGCAGCGGATGTTTGCAAAGCAGCTTTACTGGCGGCACGGAAGCAAGGCGTAACAATTTCGGCCGATATTAACTACCGGAGAAATTTGTGGCAATACGGTAAACGTGCCATCGACATTATGCCTTCGCTCATTGAGCTTTCGGATATTATCGTGGGCGGAGTTACTGATTTTGAAAATTGTCTGGGAATTACTGTTACTGATTTCGAAAAGGGATGTAAGGAGGTTCAGAAAAAAAACCCGGCAGTAAAGAAAATTGCTAACACGCATCGTGAGTCCATCAGCTCCTCACATAACAAAATAGAGGGAATGCTTTGGACGGGTAAGGAACTATTGAGGTCACAACAATACGACCTCACGCATATTGTTGATCGGGTAGGCGCTGGCGATGCATTTATGGCAGGGCTTATTTTTTGTTGGATTAATGAGAAAACAGAAAAGCAAACCCTTGAGTTTGCAACTGCTTCCTGCGCAATGAAGCATTCTGTTGAAGGCGATGTAAACGTATGTACTGTACAAGAAATTGATGCAGTTTTGAATGGTAAGAATATTGGTAAACTTTTGCGATAAGGAATGACATTTACTAAGCAACAAATTGTCTCGGCTATGAAGGAGACGGGATTTATTCCTTTGCTCTCTCATAACAATGCAGACGTAGCTCAAAAAGCTATGGAGGCCGCCTATCGCGGAGGCGTGCGGGTGTTTGAGTATACCAACCGACAACCTAATTCATTTGAAGTGTTTACGCACTTACTAAAATCTGCTGAGCGACTTCCTGGTCTGATGCTGGGCATTGGTACCATCATGGATAGGGAAACAACGTTAAAGTTTATTGCAGCCGGAGCACATTTCATTATCTCTCCGATTCTCAATACTGACATGGCAACGGTGTGTGATGAATATAATAAGCTGTGGATACCCGGTTGCGCTACATTAACTGAAATTGTAACAGCACAACAACACGGGGCTGAAGTAATCAAAGTGTTCCCTGGTTCTGTCTTAGGGCCTCAGTTTGTTTCTTCTATTATTCCAGTAGTTCCAAGCCTTCAGCTCATGATTACGGGTGGTGTTGAGCCAACCGAAAAAAGTTTATCGGCCTGGTTTGGTGCTGGCGCTATGTGTGTAGGGCTTGGTTCCCAGTTGTTTACTAAAGAACTTTTTGAGAAGCAGGATTGGAAAGCGCTGGAGTTAAAAGTCAGGTATGTGCTTGATGTTATTCAAGCGATAAAAAAATCGTAGTCGTATTAGATTCCAGTATAATTAAACGGACTGATTTGTTTTAATTGCTCTTTTAACTCCTTCTTGATATCCAGTCCTTCAATAAATGAATGAATACTTTGTTTGGTAATTTTTTCATTCTTCCGTGTAAGTGCCTTTAAGGCTTCGTAGGGATTTGGATATCCTTCTTTTCGCAGTACCGTTTGAATAGCTTCGGCTACTACGGCCCAGTTTTCGTCCAGATCGTGATCTATAGCGACTTTATTCAGCTCAAGTTTGCTGATCCCCTTCTCCAATGATTTCAAAGCAATAAAAGTATGGGCGAGGGGCACCCCCACGTTTCTCAATACAGTTGAGTCTGTGAGGTCGCGCTGCAAACGGGAGATGGGAAGTTTGGCCGAGAGATGTTCAAAAAGCGCGTTGGCTAAACCCAGATTTCCTTCGGCATTTTCAAAGTCGATAGGATTTACTTTATGCGGCATGGCACTGGAACCAATTTCACCCTCTTTAATTTTTTGCTTGAAGTAATTCATCGCTACATATTGCCACACATCGCGACTAAGGTCAATAAGGATTGTGTTGATTCGTTTCAAATTGTCGAACAGCGCTGCGAGATTATCATAATGTTCAATTTGTGTGGTGGGTTGGCTGCGCGATAAACCCAGTTGTACCGTTACAAACAGATTAGCGAAATGATTCCAGTTGATTTCGGGATAAGCAATATGATGTGCGTTGAAGTTACCGGTCGCGCCTCCAAATTTTGCGGAATAAGGAATAGTGTGTAACAAATCCAATTGTTTGTGGATTCGCTCTACAAACACGTAGACTTCTTTCCCTAACCGGGTAGGTGAGGCGGGTTGACCATGAGTGCGCGCGAGCATAGCAATATCTTTCCATTGTACGGAAAGAGTAGTTAACTCTGCAACTAATTTTTGAAGTGCGGGTTCAAACTCCCGGTCTATGAATTCTTTTAATGAAAGTGGTATTGCCGTGTTGTTGATATCCTGAGAGGTAAGCCCAAAGTGAATGAACTCCTTGTATTCTGAAAGACCCAGGTCATCAAATTTTTTCTTGATAAAATACTCAACCGCTTTTACATCGTGGTTCGTGGTTTTCTCAATCTCCTTGATGGCGGTCGCATCCGTCTCACTGAACGTTTCATACACCCCACGAAGTTTCGTCTCGAGATCTTTTGAAACTCCGGCTAGTTCTGGCAATGCATAGGTAAGCGCAATGAAATACTCAATCTCAACCCGAACCCGATAATACATGAGTCCAAATTCTGAGAAGTAAGCGGCCAGCGGTTTGGTAGTTCCGGAATAGCGCCCATCCAGAGGCGAAATGGCGGTCAGGGAAGTTAGTTGCACAGTTACGTATTAAGGTTCAAAAATACGAAAAGGTTTTTGGAATGGTTGGAGATACTCAACCTTCTCCGTACTTAATGGAAACCTGTTGATGTGGAAATCGTATGGGTTCTTTTATAAAGACTCTTTTTGTTAGTTTTGCGCCCCTCATGAATAAGTTTTATATCTCGTCTCTTTTATTGCTCCTTATCAGCAATGGCCTGACTGCCCAAAATAAGCCCGGCATTGATTTGCCCATTACCAAGGCACACGGAACAATTAAAATAGATGGAATATTAGATGAAGAAGATTGGAAGTCGGCAGGGGCCGCAACTAATTTCTTCCTTAATTACCCGGTGGACTCATTACCTCCAGCCTTTCAAACGGAGGCAAGACTTACATTTGATGACCATTTTTTCTACGTTTCATTTGTTTGTTATGATGACAGCAAACCCACCGTGGTTCAATCGCTGCGAAGAGACTTTGATTGGTCGTTGAATGATAACGTGGGTATGTACCTCGATCCGTTTAATGATTTTACCAATGGATTCTTTT
>Ga0116176_10003061_pt1 | contig 12473 bp, 9 predicted proteins | sample AD_STIC08_MetaG_FD_89803 | JGI IMG/M metagenome (GOLD analysis project Ga0116176, IMG submission 89803) | Active sludge microbial communities of municipal wastewater-treating anaerobic digesters from USA - AD_STIC08_MetaG | ecosystem: Engineered > Bioreactor > Anaerobic > Digestate | place: USA... | reverse complement strand
TGTATAAAGTTCTTGTCGATAATGCTTTTGGTGACTTTGAAGATGACTGGAATGAAAGGTTAAAAAGTATAGATAAAGCAATTAGAGCAGAAGCCTATGGCGATGTGCTAACAAAAATCAAAGGAATAAGCGATAAAATATCAGATAAAGTTTATAAGCGTTTCAATGATGAGCAGTTAATGATAAACAATAAATTAAAAGAAATTTTATCTGCTCCTAAAACTGATATAGGCGACGTATCAGCTTGGCTTGATATTATGCTTTTCATTAATCGATATAATTTTGCAAATGTTCAAAATGAAATTTTTGGTTATGTTTACGAAAATTACCTTAAAGACCTTTATCTTGATGAAAAGAAAGGTCAATATTTTACCGACCCGAATGTAGTTGAGTTTATGCTCAATGAAATGGGCTATACAAAAGATAATCTTCAAAAGCGTTATACAAAAGATAAAGACAGTCTTTCAATTATTGACCCCTCTTGTGGTTCAGGCACTTTTCTGTATAATGCAACCCACCGTTTAGTTGAATCTTTTTTTGATGAGAGCAACAAATCTGCAAAACTTACAGAGCAATTAATTAACGATAATATTTTTGGCTTTGATATAGCTGAATTTCCGCTTTATCTTGCCGAAATGAATATTTTGATGAGAATGCTACCTATCGTTATTAATGAAAGATATAATAACCCTATTGACCAGAAAATAAAAGTTTTTAAAACACATGACAGCATTTCTGAATTTTTAGATACCGCCATTAAAAATACAATATCAGACATAAATGTGGCTTTTAAAAAATCACATGGACAATTAAGTCTTTTTCAGGATGTTCTTGATTTGGGTTATGATAGTTTCATGAGAGACAAAGGAGATTTGAATAATCTTAAAAATAGTTTAGAAATAAAAAACAAAAAACCAAGAACTAGATTTGATTATGTAATTGGCAATCCACCTTATGTTGCATATAATGAAATTTCTAAGCAAAAATTATTATTTGTCCAATTGATGCAATCCCATAAATTGCAAATGAGTGACATTTATGGAGTAAACTTGAATACTGTTCCTGGGCGAACAAAAGCATACGCACCTAAACCAAATTTATATTCATTTTTTATTGCATTAGGTTTAGCTTTGTTAAAAGATGGTGGCAAACTATGTTATATTATTCCTCAAACCATTTTAACTGCAGCTGATTTAGATGTTATTCGTTATCATCTTTCAAGTTTTACTAAGATTGATAAGATAATTAATTTTAGTTGTAAAATGTTTGTCGGTAGAGGTATTAAACAAACGCGTCCTATTCCAACATCAAGTTTAATTTTAATAATTACCAAAACGCCTCCTCCTAAATTACATGAAACAGTAATTATTCATTATAAAGACCCCAATGACGATGTAATAGAATGTCTTAATAATATTGTTAAAGGGAAAAAGATAATAAAATCCAGTATCTTACAAAATAAACTTAGACAAAATGTAGATAATTGGAATTTTATAAAATCTAATGAAGAAGAAAAAGAGTTGATTGAAAACTATCATAAAAATACTGAAAGTATGGATATTTACAGAGAATATGCGTTTTCTCGTAAATATTTTAATGATATTTTCATTATTGATGGTAGTTATAATATTCCAACAAAAGAAATATTGACGGACAAGCTTATTAATAAAAACTATTATGATATTCCTGTTTTTGACAACAATATTTATTCAATAAAAAAATATGGTTTTTACCCAAAAGATGTCGAAATTAAAATAGCAAAAGGAGGACAAGGGCTTAAAGTAGTAAATACATACCACAAAGTTCTTTGGAACTACATTAAACCTCAAAGGTTTTTTATTATATGTGACAATAATAATATTCTTCCACGTTTTCAGCAGTTTTGTATTGGGTCGAACAACAAAGAAGAAATAATATATTTATTTTCATTACTTAATCATCCCGTAACATTCTTTTTGTTTGAAAAATATTTAAGAAGTGAAAATGAAAAAGATATTCTCGTAGGTGTTAAATTCATAAAAGAATTTATTCGTGTCCCTAAAATTAATCCCTTTAATGAACAAACTAAAAAAGAAGTTATATTTACTGCAAGTAAACTAATTGAAATCGAAAAACAGACCATTTCGGATTTAGTTGATTTTAAGGGTGTAATGCTTCAAAAATTTGAAACGGTTGATGTAATTAGTAATAATTTAGTTATTCGCTATAAAGACAAAGAAGCAAAATGCAAAATAATTCAAAATCCTGAATTAGTAAAACAAGTCGTTTCAAGTCTTAAAAAGTTTGATTTATTCAACGATAATGATATTGGTAACATTTCAGAATTAAAATCTCTATCAGCATTTGATAAAGAATATCAATCGCAACTAAAAAACTATATTGACGACCTCGTTTATGCACTGTATTTTAAAGTAAAAATACCTGAACTTGGTTTTGAAAATGCACAGGAAATAAAAAAAGAATGTGCCAAGCATAAATATTATCGACTTGTAAATACAAAGTAATATGAACAGAGAAGAACACGAAGAAAATTATAAATTACTCAAGTTTCAGCAAGGTCTGAAAGAGTATATTTTTATGACACGTTCTGGGTATCGTCATTTTTTTGTTTTAGGAAAAAATCTAAAAGAAGCTGAAGATAACTTTATGCGAATTGATGAGATAAAGCGAAATGGTTTTACATTAGAGGAACTTCCAATAAGACTCGAATATAACAAAGAAAAATGCAAAAATTGGAGTATGGATTTATATTGGGAGAATAACGAAAATAAAGAATCAGAAATTATTCCAACCCAATTGCAGGCACATTGTCAAAGCCACACAACCCACCTCTAAAACCGAAGCTTTGTCAAAGAGCCTGCAATGCTATCGCACAGTATGACAATGCAGCAAATTTGGTGATATAACTTGACGGTAAAAAATAACAGCCAGCCCCTAACAAAGGGTTAATAAAATGCAGGTTTTCAGCAAATTAGGAAACTCTCCCGCTTTTTCGTAGCTTCGTAGCGTGGGACAATGAACCGTTTCAAACTCCTGCACTTTACCAACCCCCAGCCGTTACCAACAAGGCGAACCGCCCCCAGCAAAAGAGTTGCAAATTTTCCAATGCAAAGTCCTACACAAATTTGCAACACATTTGCTCTCTGCAAACAAGATAAAAAATAAAAAAACTATGAAAATGGACTATTTGACTTATTCAAAAAGACTTGAGTATTTATTAGAGTCAATAGAAAAAGGTTGGATAAACACACCTAAACAAATATGTGAAAAATTTAACTGTAGCGATAAGACTGCTAGAAACATGATAAATAGGTTAAGGGAAATGGGGCACTGCATTGAATACTGCAAAGTTTTAAGGAAATATCATCTCAAAATAAAGTGACGGTAAGCATTTTACCGTCTGATGATTTTACTTTGTATTGACATCTTAATTATTAATTTATAAACTTTTACTATGAAACTTGAAGACATCAACAAGGAATTTCAACCCATTGAGACTTCCAATGTGTTGAGCGATGACGAAATGAAAGACACTTTAGCTAGTGGTTGCGACTACTGCAAAAGTGGATGCGCTACAGGATGTGAAAAGCACTCTGTTTCTGGAGCAGGTGGTCCATCGCAACCACAACAGTCGATTCAGTAAATACCCTGAATCAAGCTAAATTACTAGCAAGAAAATCGTTCAATTGCACATTGAATTTTCTTGCTAGTTTTTTCTATAAAGCACTTTCAAAATGTTGTAAATAGGTATAGTTATTTCTTATTAGTTTTAAATGTCAATGAATGTTGCTAACATATCATTCCAGAAAATGGAGAATATTGAAAAATACAAAGTGAATTGTATTAATGAGGGTATCAATTATTATTTTTTTAGCATAGGAGAGAAAGGTTGTATTAAAATGGTGGCTCAATTTATAAAATCACCTGTAGTAAGAATATATCAATTTAAATTTGGTGTTATTGAAAATACTACAGGAGTAATTGATGAGTATATTGTACCAAACAACAACGACACAAATAAGATATTGAATACCATAGTTTGGATACTTTATGATTTTACAAATCGTTTTCCTGAATGCCTAATTCGCTTTAGTGGTAGCACGAAAGTAAGAACTAGGCTTTTTTTGATGTGGTTGAATCGCAATTGGGATTTTGCAAATAAATATTTTATAATATTTGGAAGTAAATCGAATGAGAAATGGGTAAGGTGTAGGTATGGTATTCGCTACAGTGCTTTATTGATTAAGAAAAATGTTGACTCAGAGAATTAGAGTGTTTTTTTTAAACAAAATAATGTTTGACACAATGAATAAAGAAAGTTTTTTGCTTAATAAGGAGTTGCTTGAAAAGTATTTCATCCTAAATCCATATTACATTATGCGAAGTGATATTAATCGCATTATTCTAGCTTCGACAAGATTTGCCGATTTCGATAATATCGCCCAAGACAATCTAGCAACATTTATCCATCCAATTCATGCTATGATGCTTTCATTTTTTAGGGGTGACAAGAAATTAAATGAAAATCTTATTGAAATTTCAAATTTTTTCAACATAACCTTTGAAACAGCTTACGACCTTGTTGTGCAGTTTGTCAATAATGAAAAAAGGGTTGTTGTTGAGTATGATAATACTTTCTTTTACTATCCTAATAAGATTTTAGTAGAGTATCAGTCCTCTTTTACTTTACGAAAATACTCCGTTCTTGATTTTAATTTAAAAGGTTCGTTTGATTTTAGTACTACTCGATATAATATTCCTATTGATGTGGCTATACTGCTGAACACTAGGTGTGTTACAGATTGTGTGTATTGTTATGCAGATAAAAGAATTATTCACGATTGCAAAATTCCTTTTCCCCGTTTAGTTGAATTAATTAGGGAAGCAAAAAGGTTGGGTGTCCGAAGTTTTGATTTGCAGGGAGGAGAACTTTTTCTATACGAATACTGGTATGAACTACTCCATGAACTTTTTAATGCAAAATACTCCTTATATATATCTACAAAATGCCCTTTATCTCTTGAGCAAATTCTTAAACTAAAAGAACTGGGTGTAAAAGAAATACAAATTTCACTTGATTCAATATTTAGTGATGATCTTAAGAAAAATCTTGGAGTAAGCGAAAGCTACTGTCATAAAATCCTTAATACTATTAAATTGTTAAACAACAATAATTTCAGAATTAAGTTAAAATCGGTTGTTACTTCGTTAATTTTTAGTATTGAAAAGATGGAGCAATATATAGATTTCTTTAAACAGTATGAGAATATTTATATTATAGAGTTTACAGCTCCCGCACATTCTATGTATAAATCACAGGAGGAATTTTTATCATTCCGCTTAACATCTAATAATATTGAAGAAATTAAAGAGCTGCTTTTACATAAACAGGATGAATGCCATTTTAAACTATATGCTGATGTTAATGTAACGGACAAATCTTTTAGTCTGCCTACTGAGATAAAAAGTGAGCTCTTCCCTAAACGCAATATGTGCACTGGCAATCAAAGTGCATTACTCATACTACCTAACGGTGATGTTACCTTGTGCGAAAAGTCATACTTTAATAAAAATCTAACAATTGGGAATATTCTTGAAAACTCAATAATGGATGTATGGGACTCCGAACGTGCTAAAAATTTATTTTTCATTCCCCAGTCTTCTTTCCCAGAAGATAGCGCATGCTCAAAATGTGCTGAATTTGAAGACTGTCGCTACAACCTTGGCATTTGTTGGACTGATGTAATGGCTTCATATGGCGAAGAGAATTGGCTTTACCCTTCTCCAAATTGTCCTTTTGCTCCACAGCCTAAATACATTACATATTGCGAATAGTTGTCATCAATTTAAGAATTATAGAACTTTCTTGTTAGCTTTAGCATGAAAATTCATTGTGATAAGTAGATAATATTTTAATTTGTTTATAAAGGGCTACGAATATGAAAAGATTGCTTTTATTCTTGTTTTTCTTCTCTTCCCCATTTTTTTTATTTTCTCAAAAAATTCAAATACAAGGGTCGGTTATAGATAGTTTGTCCCAAGAACCTCTTCCTTATGCAACGATACAGGTTGTCGATTCTAATGATAATAATATATTTGCTGGTATAGCCAGTGACTCCTTGGCTTCATTTAATTTTACAAGCGTGCCAATTAAAAATGGCTATAGGATGCTCGTTAGTTATGTTGGCTACCAGCGTAAAGAAATTTCATTTAACATAAGAACACACCAAAAAACTTTTGATTTTGGTTTCATTGCCCTTATACCAGATGTTAATCTGATCAACGAAGTACAAGTAACAGGACAGAGAAAAGTACAAGACCTGCTCGACAGAACTGTCTACTTGGTGGATAGCACAATCCTTTCAAAGTCGATAGGTACACCTGATATTTTGAGTAGTTTTCCTGAAATAACGGTGAATCCAATTACTCTCGAAACCAAAATTAAAGGAAAAGAGAACTCATTAATACTAATTAATGGAATAAACACTGGGCGATCTATTGATATCCGCTCAATTAATCCTAAGGATATTGAAAGAATTGAGGTTATAACATCGCCCCCATCAAGTGTAGATATTGACTACGATGGTGTAATTAACATCATTCTTAAACAAGAGCCAAGCAAAGGTTTTTGGGGTAATATTGATGCTACACTTATGGCCAATGGGCGATATGCTGATACATATACTGGTATTGTGTTTGGATGGAAAAAAATGCGTTTAAACATTGCTTATTCTAACTATATTCGCAATAATTCGTGGGAAACCTCTGAAATTAGAAACAACCTTATTACAAATGAAACCTATAGCACTGCGGGTTATTGTAAGAATCCATTTGAGCTAACTAATAACTTCATTCTTAATTTAGATTATTTCCCAAGCCCCAACGACTTTATTAACTTTTCAACCAACAATAGTCTTGCAGGAGTTGATAAAACTATGTATTATACACCAACAAGAATTAGCAGTGGCATTTCAACACCACTTGCCCCTTTCTCTATACATAATACCACTGATTACTTTATTGGAAATTACACCGTTTTCTATAAGCGCAACTTAGCAAAGGAGGGCAATTCGCTTAGCGCAAATATCAATTTACACTATATGGACGGTGATGAATATTCCGACTTTTCATACGAAGGAGCCCCGACACACGTTAATGATGAAAATGGTAAAAAGAAATCTGTCAACATGAAGGTTGAGCACATTAACCAACTTAGCAATACAACAAAATTGACAGTAGGAGCACAAGTTTACTATCAAGTGTTCAGTGGAACTTTAAGCGGAGCAATTCTCGGGAACGATTTTTCTAATCAAAGATATAACACTTATGCAGACTTATACTCAAGACTAAAAGGCTTCGATATAAACATTGGGCTAAAAGTTGAGCGAAACGCAATGGAGTTTAGCAATACATCAAATTCCCCTAATACCCAGCATGCTCTTTACCCAACCATAATTCTTTCAAAACAGTTAAACAATGCTAATAGAATAAAAGCAGAGTATCGTCGGTCATCATATTACCCCTCAGCTTGGGCTTTTTCGCCTTACCGCATTGAGATTGATAGCATGACTGCATTTATAGGTAACCCAAAGCTAGCCCCCTCAACCAGAAACGCTTATGAATTTTCTCACTCATACAGAACAAGGCCTATAACTTTCAACAGCACTCTGTTTTTCTATGAAACCAGCAACCTTGTGTCTGCCATTACATCATACGATTCAAAGTCATTCAAAACAACAACTTATGGAAACTCAACAGATAGAATATTTGCAGGCTTACGTCTTTCTGGAAAAGTTGAGTTTTTTAAGTTTTTATCTGTTGAGCCAGACATTCAACTTTTTTACGAAGAGTATAAACGTAACGGCGTTGCCAGAGAAAATACTACGTACATCGTTGATTTATCTATTTCTATGGGGTTACCAAAGGGATTTGCAATAGGTGGTTTTGGCAGATATTACGGAAAAACGTTGAGCCCACAGGGCTATGCAGAACCTAACTACTCATTAGATGCAGTATATATAATGAAGCGATTCCCAAAACAAAATCTCTTTTTATATGTTGCCTTACGTGGTTTGGTAACCTCAGAAGAAATTACAAACATTATTAGTGACGATGCCATAGAGGTTGGAAGTTTTAAACGTGACACATATGGTTTGGCTTTCCGCTTAACTTACCTTTTCAACAAAGGTAAGAACATAGAATGGAGAAGGTAAATACTTTCTTTGAAAGTGATAAGAAATAAGAAAGTACAGCAAAATGTTGAAACGATTTCCCATCCAACTACAGCATGACTCAATGGATTGTGGTGCTGCTTGCTTAACCATGATATCAGCACATTATGGTTTAAAACTAACGCAGGACACCATTAGAGAACTTTGCCACACTACTCGTATTGGCGTATCAATGTTATCCATTAGCCACGCTGCAGAGCAGCTAGGGTTTCGGACAGTAGGAGGACGAATACCTTTGTCCACTCTGCTTGAGAAACGTCCCTTACCTTGCATCCTTCATTGGAATCATCAGCATTTTGTTGTGTTGCACAGAGTATCTCATCGTTGGTTTTCTAAGGGAAGTTCTTTATTCCACATTGCCGACCCTGCCTTTGGTATCGCAACATTTTCCGAAGAGGAAGTTAGGCAACACTGGGCAAATACTGTAAATGAAGGTCAGGAAAAGGGGCTGGTATTGCTACTAGAACCTACAAGAAAATTTTTTGAGAAAAAAAACGATGAGCCAGTTCGCCGAGGCTTAGGTATGTTGGTATCATATTTTCGTCGCTATAGGTCATACTTTGCGCAAATGGCACTAGGTCTTCTTTTCGGTTCTCTGCTACAACTGGTTTTTCCATTTCTTACTCAAGCAATTGTGGATATTGGTATTGGCAATCGTAATCTTTCATTTATTTACGTGGTGCTGTTGGCACAAGCCATGCTCATTATTAGTCGTACTGTAATTGATTATATCCGTCGTTGGCTTCTGTTGCATGTAAGCGTGCGTATTAATTTATCGCTTGTGTCAGATTTTCTCATAAAACTTTTAAAACTTCCAATGGGATACTTCGACACCAGACGTTCAGGTGACATTCTGCAGCGCATGGCAGATCATGAACGTGTGGAACTCTTTATTACCTCTCGCTCATTACAAACAGTATTCTCCTTTTTTTCACTAATCACCTTCGGCGCAGTGCTCCTTTACTACAGTGTAAAGATTTTCGCTATTTTCTTATTGGGCAGTATTATATATGCTGGTTGGGTGACTATTTTCCTGAAACAACGCAGGCTGCTTGATTATAAATTCTTTAATCGCCGTTCTCAAAACCAATCCACTACATATCAACTCATTGCAGGGATGCAAGAGATTAAACTGCAGGGTTGCACAAACAGGAAACGCTACGAGTGGGAGGACATTCAGGTTGACTTACTGGAGTTGCACACAGAGGCATTGAAGTTAGAGCAGCGTCGTGAGGCTGGAAACATACTCATTAACGAGGGCAAAAATATGATTATCACCATTATGGCCGCTACCGCAGTTATTAGTGGTGAAATGACGTTAGGTATGATGTTAGCCACCCAATACATTATTGGTCAATTGGCGCTACCAATTGAACAGGCTGTTCACTTCACTCTTGATTTGCAAGACGTTAAAATCAGCTTAGACCGCATAAACGAAATTCATATAAAGGAAGAAGAAGTACATTCTTCACAAAGTGTTATCACAAATTTTTCGGGAGGCAGTATAGATATTCATAACCTTTCATTCCGATATGATGGTCCAACGTCTACCAAAGTGCTCGATAGGGTAAATATTAGCATACCTCAAGGAAAAGTTACTGCAATTGTAGGGTACAGCGGCAGCGGCAAAACTACATTACTCAAGTTAATTCTAAGTTATTACTCCCCCTCTGAGGGTTCAATCTTTGTTAACGGTAACAACTTAGCAACAATCAATTCAAACTGGTGGCGAGAGCAGTGTGGTGCGGTTATGCAGGATGGATTCATATTCTCAGAATCTATTGCCAGAAATATTGCTACCGCTGACGGCGAGATTGATACAAGAAGATTAGCTATGGCCTCAAAGATGGCTAATATTTACGATACCGTAATGGCACTACCCCTTAAATTTAACACAATGATTGGTCAAGAGGGTCAGGGGTTGAGTCACGGCCAACGCCAGCGATTGCTGATTGCTCGAGCTGTGTATCGCAACCCTTATTTTCTTTTTTTTGACGAAGCTACAAATGCCCTAGATGCTAACAATGAACGTGTAATTGTTGAGAACCTTCAGGAATTTTACCAAGGGAAAACAGTGGTTATAGTTGCACACCGTTTAAGTACTGTAAAAAATGCTGACCAAATTGTGGTATTGGCTGATGGAAAAGTTGCAGAAATTGGCAATCATCAAGAATTAACTGAAAAAAGGGGGGCATATTTTCAACTTGTTAAAAATCAATTAGACCTTGGATATTAATATGGTTAGTGGAACTGATAACATTGAATTAAGAAGCGAAAAGGCCAGGAGCATAATTGGGCAAATACCACCAATAATTGTGCGTGTGGGTATTGCAATAATGTCAATTATAATTATTATTTTCCTACTAATGTCCTACTTTATTAAATTTGATTATATAATAAAAACAACAGCATACCTTGAGAAAAAAAACGATTGTATATCTGTAATTATAAGAATTCCGGCAAATGAGATAAATAAGATTAAACTTGGTCAAAATGTGATTTTGAGTTTTGATAATATACCATACCTCTACAATAAAAAAATCGTTACAGAAATAATTTCAATTCCTTATGTAATAGATATTTCAAGTTCAGGTGGATATTATTTTACAAAAATACCATTGACAAACGAAATCCTAAAAAAAAATGGTTCTGAATTCAAGGTAAGTGGTAAAATTGAACTACATGCCGAAATTCTAGCAGGAAAGACAAGTTTTCTCGAAAGAATAACCGAACCACTTAAGTCATTGAATAAAAAATAATTGAAACTATTCGCTTTGCAGCCATACACATTGCTTGTCCCCTGTTGCTATCGCACAATCCTAAGTCAAGCAAAGAGTATGTCTGCCCCAACCATCTGACAGAAGAAAACCTCTTAATAGCAGAACGCCCAGTTGGTAACAAGGGGTGTAACCAATTTGGGCTGAATGGGTTAGGCAATCGGGTCGGCACACAGGAAAAGTTTTAACGTTGGATAAATCCCAAGCCCCGCTCACCCAAACTGGTCACAACCCCCAGCCGTTAGCGGGCATTGTGAAAGATACCAGCATAACAGTTAAACATTGATAAATGAAAAAAAAACTACTTTGGATATTAATTTTAGGACTGATAATAATCAGTTGCAAACAAAGGAAAACAGAAATGAAAGAGAAAATAATTAAAACAAACGGCATTGAACTCTGTACGGAAAGTTTTGGAAATAAGAAAAATCCAGCAATCCTTTTGGTAGCAGGTGCAACCGTATCAATGCTGTATTGGGACACTGAATTTTGCCAACAATTATCTGAAAAAGGATTTTTTGTTATTCGTTACGACAACAGAGATGTAGGAAAATCCACTAATTATGAACCAGGTTCTACTCCATACGATATTGTTGACTTAACTAATGACGCTATTTCAATATTGGATGGCTACAAGATTGACAAAGCACATTTTGTGGGGATTTCTTTGGGCGGACTAATTTCTCAAATAGCATCAATAAAGTTTGCCGACAGAGTTAACTCCTTAACTCTTATGTCATCAGGCCCTTGGGGAGACTCAGACCCAACTATACCTGAAATGGACACGAGTATTTTAGATTTCCATAGTAAAGCAGGTACAGTCAATTGGACAAATGAAGACAGTGTGGTAAACTATTTAATTCAGGGTGCAGAATTAATGAGTGGCAAGAAACAATTTGACAAACAAAGAAGTGAAAAACTGATAAGAGCTGAGTTCAATAGAGCCAACAATTATATAAGTATGTTCAATCACGCTGCATTGCAAGGTGGTGAAGAATATTGGAACAGATTAAACGAAATCAAACAACCCACCTTAATTATCCACGGAACAGACGACAAAATTTGGCATTATAAGAATGCAGGTTTTTTACTAGAAAAAATAAAAGGTTCAAATCTAATCACCCTTGAAGCTACAGGACACGAATTACACGTTGATGATTGGAAATCAATAATTGATGGAATAGAAAAACACATAAATGACTGATAAACAAAAACAACGACCCGCTAACAATGTATATAAAAAATAGGCGAAACAGTAGTAAATTCAAGGCTTTTGGCTCGTATTATACTTTGTGCTTAACCGAAAATTTGGCACTTCGAAATCGCCTACTTTTCATATACTAACCGTTGTGCGTCATTCGAAAAGACACATTCACAGACAATAAGCGAATTAAGGCTAAATGAACATAGCTTATAAAATATTGCTCTTTTCAATACTATCAATTAGTTTACCAATCGGTAAGTT